>Ga0193726_1000190_pt1 | contig 84132 bp, 80 predicted proteins | sample H2c1metaG_FD_144928 | JGI IMG/M metagenome (GOLD analysis project Ga0193726, IMG submission 144928) | Soil microbial communities from a riparian zone of the East river system, Colorado, United States - H2c1 | ecosystem: Environmental > Terrestrial > Soil > Riparian zone | place: USA: East River... | reverse complement strand
TTGCGAGTCGACGAGCGCCGCATGGTCGCCGAAGAACTTGAGGCGGCCGACCGCGTGCGCGGTGATGAGCTTGTCGAGGAACAGGCGGCGGAACAGGCGCGAGAGCACGCGCACCGGCAGAAAGAAATCCGGTCGACAGGATAGCCAACGCCTGCCGTCGAGCGAGATGCCACCGCCCGGCACGATCATGTCGGCGAAGAGAACACCGAAGTTGGGGGCGATCGACGCCGAGCTGCTTCTGCACCGCGCGGGAGGTCAGCCCGATCTTGCTACCGACCACGCGCCGGCCTTCATTTTCCCAGTGAGCCGTATTCTCCTGCTGGATGGCGTAGGCGGCGTCGACGTCGAGCTCGGCCAACTGCGGTCGGATGGGGGCGATCGGCGTGCCGGCGTAGGCGGCGCGAATCCGGGCGGCGAGTTCGCTATGTTTATTCTGCTGCTTCATCTGAAGAATCCTATTTGCCGGTCTGGAGGAATTCGATCTGGAGGCGGTTGAATTGCTCTGCATCCTCGAATTGAGGCCAGTGGCCGCAGCGATTCATGACGACGAATTTCGAGCCCGGGATCATGTCCGCGATCTGCTTGCCTTCTTCCGGCGTCGCGGTCGGGTCGTGCGACGTCCAGACGACCATCGTCGGCGCCTTGATCGAACGGTACTGCTCGGCGGTGATCATGTTGGGCCGCCGGATCTCCATCTCCTGCAGGCACATGATCCGCTTCATGGTGTCGGCGAAGCCCGATTGGTTGTAGATCGCCCTGCGGGTCTCGATCAGGTCGTCCGAAACCATGGACTTGTCGCACATCAGGAATTCGAGGCGCGTCTTGATGCGTTCCCAGGAAGGGTCCGACGCCGCTTGATTGGAAAGGCTTTTCAGCCTCTCCATGACCTGCGGGTGGGCGGTCCAGCCGCCCGCCGTATTGAGAACGAGCTTCTCGACTGCGGCGGGACGATGGACGGCAAGATAGGTCGCGACCCAGCCGCCGAGCGATTCACCACTGATCATCGCCTTTTCCTTGCCGAGGGCCTTGAGGACCGCGAGCACGTGGTCCGCGTAGTCCTTCACCTGGTAGTCGATCGCGGGCTTGTCGGTCCAACCGTGGCCGAGCATGTCGATGGCGACAAACCAGAAATGATCGGCATGCGGTCCGAAGTTTCTTGAGTACGCCTCGGCGTGGCCGCCGACGCCGTGCAGCGCCAGGACCAGCGGCTTGGACGGGTCGCCGGACTCTATGCAGCGGGTCCGGATTCCGCCGGCGTCGATATAGTGCTGCTTGAAGGAAACGCCCCTCAGATCGGCCCAGACGCTCGAAAAGTTTGCAGGTCTAGTGTCACTCATGACTGTGTCTCGCTGGCTGGTTGTCAGACGAACAGCGGCGTGCCGCTGGGTTTGGATTGTTCGGACTGCTACTCGCGCGGAAGGGCGGAAAGACTCGGAAGGTCGAGAACGGCGCGGATTGCCGCACTCAGCTTCTCCTCGGCATCCCCGGGGTCGGGCGTTCCTTCCTTATCGCGCCAGGCCACCACTCCGTCCGGTCGCACAAGCAGGGCTCCAGCTTCTTCGATTTCGCGGACGCGCTGCCACTCGCAGTACAGGTCCTGCGCTTCGGGCGAGCCGGTCACGACGATCCGCAAGAACGGCAGGTCGAGGCTGCGAACCGCATCCTTCCAAGCGGTGCCGGCGAGGCCGGTCACGACGGTGAAGAGACCCTTCCCGGTGACGTCCAGCGTCGACATGCGCGTTCCGTCCGGACCGACGAACCATGCGTGCGGAATCTTGGCGCCCGGTCGCGTCGTCGGCTGATTGTAGAGGTCGCGGTCGCGCCGCCATTCTTCCGGCTTCGCCCCCTCGTCCGGAATGACGGCAGAGGATTCGTACCGCTGGTTCATCTCGACGCCTTGGGCGTTGAACTCGGTCTGCTTGAGGTCGAGCGCTGCCTGGGCGGCTTTGCGGGCCGCAACACCTTCCGGTCCCGGATCGCGGAAGCGCGCGATGCCAGCCGCCACCGGATTCTCCGCGCCCTGGACCCGAAAGCAGGCGTTCAGAGGCGCGTAGTCAAGCCGCGACTGGTTGGCCCGCAGCACAACCTGCTTTCCGACAGGCGCCCTTTCCTGCGAATAGCTTTCCAGAAGCTTCGGGCCGGCCCAGCCCTTGACGGCGTAGGCGAGCTTCCAACCGAGGTTGTGACCGTCCTGCACGCAGGTGTTGTTGCCCAGACCGCTCGACGGCGGATGGCGATGGACGGCGTCCCCTCCGCACAAAACGCGCCCCTTCGAATACTGCGTCACGTACGCTTGGTTGATGTACCAGACCGACGTCCTGACGATGTCGGGTTTGATCGCCGGATCGCCGATCAGGATCCCGATCTTTTCGCGCACGTTGCTCTCGGAGAGATCCGGATCCCCCTTGTTGATGTCGAACCCCCATCCGGCGATCCATTGCGTCCACGGCCGCACGGCACGGAGAAGGCCCATGCCGATCTCGCCAAAACTCGCGTCCGGCGTGACAATCCAGTTCAGGATGCTGGGACGATGTTTGCTGTATCTGGAGAGGTCGGCGTTGAAGATCGTGTAGACGGTGCCCGCACGCGCCATGCGGCCTTCGATGGGAAGCTCGAGATGCTCGACCACGGACGATCTCGCGCCGTCGGCGCCGACCATGTAGCGCGCCCGGACGGCGAACTCCCGTCCGTCCAACCGATCGCGCAGCGTGGCAGTGACGCCCTCGGCGTCCTGCTCATGACGGACGTATTCGGTGTTGAAAGCGAACGTCGCGCCCTTCTCGGCCGCCTTCTGGAACAGGATCGGCTCGAGCAGCGGCTGGATGATGTCCACCATGCCGCACGGACTCGCGCGCAGGTAGTCGCCCCGGCGGTCGTCACCGGTCCCCCATGTCCGCATCCGGATCAGTTCGGGTCCGGCGAGGCTGGTGGTGAAGGTCGTGTCGCCCATCTGCTCCCAAGGGCTCGCGTAGCGGGCGACGTCCTCCGAGATTCCGAGATCCCGGAAGACTTCGTTCGCGCGCTGGTTCGTGATGTGAGCGCGCGGGCTATCGGCCATCCAATTGCCGCGCGACACGATATGACAGCGCACCCCGCAATTCGCGACGGCAAGGGCAGTCGTCGAGCCGGTCGGGCCGGCTCCGATGATGAGCACGTCTGTTTCATATGCCATGTCAGCCTCCGCGGTTGCTCGCCGCATTTGCCCGGGTAGATTCTCAGTGAGAGGTGTCTGCTTGCCTTGCCGCCATCATCGCCATGCCAGCAATCCAGCCGGGGATAGCTTCGTAGAATTCCTGCTCCATGGTGAAGTGGCCGCCCGTGGAAAACGCGCTGAAGGCGGCAACCCAAGCGAGGACTTCGTTGGCGCCGCGGCCCGCCGCCTCGCGCACCTTGTCGGTGTCGAGCGCGTCGGCCCGCCAGATCTGCCCGCTACGCAGAATCTCCATGAATTCTTCGTCCCATTCCGGATTGAGCGGCTTGCAGGGTCCCTTGCCGGCTTCGGCGAGAACGCCCGCCTCGAGCACGCGCTTCTCGCGCGCCTCCTTGGCGTCCGCGGTCGGATTGCGTCCGTTGATCAAGCGCTCGCGGATCTCCGGTGGGGCGTCCTTAATCGACGGCAACGGCGGATCGTGCGACAGGCCGCCCGACGCGGCGAACAGCACCCGTTTGCCGGAGCGCATCGCAAAACGTCCGACGGATTCACCGAATTGCCGGGCCCGACGGTAGGTCGGCACGGGAGGTGCGGCGGCGTTCACGAAGATCGGCAGGATCGGGACGGATTTGAAATCGCCGAGGACTGCTTCCCACATCTGAACGAAGCCGTGATCGACCGGCATGCGGTACGACACCGCGACGTCGAAGTCCTCCGACCGTACGTGGTCCACAAGCTCAAGGGCCGTCTTTTCCGGCACGTCCAGCGGGCCCGTCCCCCCTCCCCAGTCGCCGAGGGATACTGCTCCCGCACCGACGCAGAACGATGGCATCAGATCGTAGAAGAAGCCGTTGAAGTGATCGGGCGCGAACTGGATGACATAGTCGGGCTCGAACTCCTTCACAAAGGCTCCGAGCCGTTCGAACGCCGTTCGAACGCGTTGCTCGGTTTCGTTGCTGGCCGGGCCTCGGTACATGAGGGGCGTATGGGATGCGCAGACGATAGCGACTGACATGGTCGGATTCCTTCGAACGCCGAGTGAGGATTGTAGATCGATTGCTCGCTGCTACTTCTTCACCAGCGGGCACGGGCTTTCGGAAAGCGGACGGTTGACGGACTCGCCGGGTAACGTCTGCACGAGGTTGTACAGATCCCAGGCGCCCTTGTTCTCACCGGGCTTCTTCACCTGGAGCAGGTACATGTCGTGGATCATCTTGCGGTCGGCGCGAATGTAGCCATCGGCCGCGAAGAAGTCGTGCACCCGCTCCTTCTCCATCCGCTTCATCACAGTCGGAGCGTCGTCGGTGGCCGTCGCTTTCACGGCCTTGAGGTAGTGCGAGACCGACGAGTAGACGCCGGCGTGAAATCCGGTCGGCATGATCTTCGCTTTCGCGTAGAAGCGCTCGGCCCAGGCGCGCGTCTCGGGTGTGCGGTCCCAATAGAAGGGAGACACTTCGTAGGCGTCGTGCGCTATCTTCAGGCCTACCGCGTAGACGTCCGTGAGCACCGACTGGAGCGGCACGATCTTGGCCTTCGCACTCAGCCCGGATTCGTCGGCCTGCTTCAGCGCAGTCACGGTATCGCCGCTCGAAGCCGCGATCGCGATGACGTTGGCTCCAGCATTGGATGCGGTGAGCAGAAACGATGCGAAGTCGGAAGTATTCGGCGGAAACACGGAGTTGCCGACGACCTGCCCGCCGTTGAGCTTCACCTGCTCCGATGTGTCCCTCGACAGGGCGTGACCATAGGCCTGATCGACCGTCAGGAAGTACCACTTCGTCCCACCCGCCTCGGTCACGGACTTCGCCGCGGTTTTCGCGAGATTGTAAGTGTCGACCGTCCACTGGACAGTCAGCGGCGAGCAAGCCTTGCCGCTGAAGTCCGACGAGGTCGATCCGGATAGGAGCATGATCTTGCTCCTCTGCGCAGCCATGTTCTGCACGGCGAATCCGATTGGAGAACCTTGCATGTCGGCGACCGCGTCGACCCCTTCGACGTCGAACCAGCGCGCAGCGATTTGCGATCCGACATCGGGCTTACCGCTGTGATCGGCCGAGATGACCTCGACGTTGAGGTCCGCTCCGAAATCCTCGGCGGCCATCTCCGCCGCGATCACCGAGCCCTTGCCGTTGGCCATCGCCGTCGGCCCGGCGATGTCGGTCAGGACGCCGACCTTCACCTTGCCACCGCTAAGATTTGCCCCACCGCCGGCGGTCTGCGCCGCTACCGGCGCCGCCGAAATTGCGAGGGCCGCACAAATAGCCGCGGACAAATGAAAGCTTGAATGAACCATCGTTTCCTCCCGTCGCCGCCCTGTTTGGACGTACGGGCGATGGATTGCCGCCATTTGGCCTTGGATTCCACCGGAGTCTGTGAAATGTTCGCACCGCGAACACGTCCGGAGGGGCCATGCACCGCAATGTTAGGGCACTTTCCCGTGGGTTGGCGCTGATCGGCGAGCTCAATGCGAGCGGACCGTCAAACGTCGTGCAACTCGCAAAAAGGACCGGTCTCAATCGGACGACCTGCTATCGCTTGCTCGATACGTTGCGAGAAGACGGCTACGTGACGTTCGACGAAATGAACGCATTGTTTGGACTCACACCGCAGGTGCGGACGCTGAGCGAAGGCGTGTCCTCGCGCGACCTGTCGAGCCAGGCGGCGCTTCCAGCGATGTTCAGTCTGCTCGACCAGGTCTCATGGCCGAGCGATTTTGGGGTCTTCGAACTCGGTTCGGTGTTGATCCGCGAAAGTACTCACCCGTTCAGTCCGTGCTCGGTGCATCGGTCAATGGTGGGCCGTAGGAGGTCTCTGGTGCGCAGCGGGCTTGGGAAGGCCATCCTGGCTGCCTCACCACCGGGGTTGCGCCGCGAAATGCTCGATATGACCGCTTCGCTTGTCGAGGAAGACGCAGCGCTGGCGAAGGATCGCCGCTTCGTCGACGATATCCTCTTGCAAACGAAGAAGGACGGTTACGCATCGTCGGTCGGAGGATCCGAAGCCGGCATCAGTGCCATCGCTCTGGCTATCCCGGGTGGCGGCCCCGTTCTCGGCAGCCTCAACCTGATCTTCTTCTCGTCGTCGATGACGCCCGAGGTCGCCGCGCGAAAATATCTACCCAGCATGAAGATAGCCGTAAAGGAAATCGAGCGTCGGTGGTCCGCAGCGAACAAGGCGCGAGGAAAAGTCGCCTAGTCTAGCAGCCGACGTCTGATCCCGCTAATGACCGCTTTGCGCCAGAAGCGGCCGTTGCTGATGGTCGGCTCGTAAAGTGGCGCGCTATCCCTTTTCAGCTCCTAAGCTTCGTGGTCCGAGCACCTTGGTGCTAGTCGACCTCCTTCCCAGAGCTTGCCGGCGCTTATTCGATAATATTCTCAATGCGAATGGGAAGGCTGCGAACGCGTTTGCCGGTTGCGTGGTAAATTGCGTTCGCGATGGCAGCTTGGATACCCGCCGTGCCCAGCATGCCAATTCCCTTGACGCCGCCTGGCAAGTGCAGGTCTTCTTCTTCAATCATTGCGATATCGAACTCCGGCATGTCGGCATGGACCGGGATCAGGTAGTCGGCGAAGCTGTCGCCCACTATGTGGCCTGACACGCGATCGGTTGCCGTTCTCTCATGCAGCGCCATGCCGATGCCGCCGATCAAGCCGCCGACATACTGGCTCTTCGCCAGCAACGGATTGAGGATGTGACCCGCGGCAAAAGCGCCGCATACCCGGCGCACCCTGATCTCGCCGAGTTGGGCATCGACGCCCACTTCGGCGAATACCGCGCCGTAGCCCATGCTGCTCGTGGCCAACGACTGGTGTTGTGTCGCAGCACTTTCTCCCTCCGCTTCCAGTCCCTCAGCCGCTCCGCGCGCCAGCACATCCGTCAGCAACTCGCCGACATTGCCGGTCCGGCTTCGGATCATTCCATCCTGAAATTCCAATTCCTCGACCCGTTGGCCGTAGAGCGGCGACCGCTCGTCGGTCACGGCCAAGTTCGCCAGCGTCGCGCGGAGTCTGGTCATCGCCAGTTCGGTTGCGGGCGCGAGGCTCGCGGTCACCTGGGAACCTCCGGAAAACGGACCCTCCGGCAGCAACGTATCGCCGAGTTCGACCGTCACCTGCGAAGGGGGAACGCCGAGGGCAGAAGCCGCCATCTGGCCGAGCGCCGTGTAGGTGCCCGAGCCCATGTCCTGTGTGCCGCATTGAACGCGCAACGAGGCGTCCACGGCCAGTTCGACACGGACTTTGCAGGCCTGACGGATCGCCGGATAAAGCGTGCTGGCCATGCCCCATCCGATCCGCCAACGTCCGTCGGTGGCGGCGCCCTGCGCTGGCCTCTCCGACCAGCCGAACCGTTCGGCGCCGACGCGATAGCATTCAAGCAGACTATTGCTGCTCCACGGGCGGCCCGCTTCCTGATCATGATCGGCAAAGTTGCGCACGCGGAGTTCGACCGGATCGATCCCCAGCCGTTCGGCCGCTTCATCGAAAGCGGATTCGAGCGCAAACGTTCCCGGCGCCGTTCCCGGCGCGCGCATTGGGACGGGTTGCGGCTCATTGGTACGGACGAGACGGTGCGTGGTCGTGACATTGGAGCAGGCATACAGAAAGCGCGAATAGACCGCGGTGGAGTCAGAGTAATCGGCGTGGGTTGAGGTTTGCGCCAGCACGTGATGTTCGATGCCCGTGAGACGGCCGTCGGCGCTGAACCCCAGCCCCAAATCCTGCACCGTCTCCTGGCGCCGCCCGACCAAAGTGAACAACTGCGCGCGCGTCAATTCCAGCCGCACCGGATGGCCAGTTTTCCGGGAGGCAAGCATCGCCCAGAACATCCACGGCCACCAGAGCTGCCCCTTACAGCCGAAGCCGCCGCCGAGGAAACGCGAGATGACGCGGATGTCAGATACCGGCATCTGAAAAGCATGCGAGATCATGGCACGAGTGCCAAAGATGGCTTGGGTCGACGTGTGCACGACAGCCTTACCACCCTCCCACCAGCAGACAACGGCGTGCGGTTCCATAGGGTGATGATTGTTGACGGCGGTGTCGTATCGGTGCCGGACGACGAGATCGGCATCAGCCAGCGCTCCCGATGCGTCGCCACGATGCGTTTCGGCCGGAAAGCGTCCGACCATGGCCGGTGCAAATGACTTGTCGAGTGCCTGCGCCAGCGCCGACACCGCCGGACGCACCTCAAGTCTGACCTGGATCGCACGTGCGGCTTCCTTTGCCTCCTGCAGGCTGCTTGCTGCTACCAGCGCGACGGGCTGGCCCGCGAAATGCACGGTACGTTCGCGGATCAGGGCTGTGGCGGGTGAAGCCTGCAGCACCTCGGTATCCGCATGGGAGACCATCGCCGCAAAGCCCGGAAGGTCGATCGCCGGCGTCGCGTCGACCGACAACACGTCGCCGCAACTGATCGGTGCCTGCACGAGGGCCGCATGCAACAGCCCGGCCGCGGGAACCTCGGCCTCGTAGACGGCGCTGCCGGTAACCTTCAGCGCTGCCTCGTAGCGCAAGACGGAATGGGTGCTCATGGTCGCCTTCCAAGGGTTTGCAAGGCGCGGATCATGGCGTTGCGCAGCAACGCGACCTTGAATCCGTTTTGAGCGAGCGGCCGGGCGTGCTCGACGGCCAAGTCGCCGGCGGCGGCGATGGCTCGGGCGTTTAATGGATGGCCGACCAACGCTGCTTCAGTGCTGTCGAGCCGCCACGGCAACGGCGCAACGCCGCCGGCGGCCAATCTCGCTTGGACGATCTTGCCGTTCTCGATTTGCAATGCCGCCGCCACTGACACAACAGCAAATTCAAACGACGCACGATCGCGAATCTTGAGATAAGTCGAGCAGGCGGCAAAGCGAGTTGCGTTCGGCACGTGAACGCCCGTGATGAGCTCACCCGGTGCCAGGTTTGTTTCACGCTCCGGCGTCTCACCGGGTGGCCTGTAGAGATCGCGCAGCGAGAAGCGCCGCTCGCCCTCCGACCCGAATACCTCGACCTCGGCGTCCAGTGCCGCCAGCGCAACGGCCAGGTCCGAGGCGTGTGTCGCGACACATGACGAGCTTGTACCGAACAGAGCTGCCTGGCGGTTCTCGCCGGAAAGCGCGCCACATCCGCTGCCAGGCTTTCGCTTGTTACAGGCAAGCTGTTCGTTACGAAAATACGGGCAACGAGTTCGCTGCAATAGATTGCCGCCGACCGTCGCCATATTGCGTATCTGTCCGCTGGCGCTGGCCAGTATTGCCTCTGCAATCAACGGATGATTTCGGATCACATCGGGATGACTTGCCACATCACTCAGCCGTGCAAGCGCTCCCAGCGAGAGTTCCCCACCGATCAATTCCACTTCATCCAACGGCAGGCGCGAGATGTCGACGACCGCCGCGGGCGTCATTGCCCCGGACTTCCACAGTTGGAGCAAGTCGGTTCCGCCGGCGAGGTATGCGGCTCCCGGTTTGGACGCCCGGATTAAAGCGTCGTGCACGGTCGCCGCGCGGCCGTATTGGAACAACGGTCCGCTCATAGCCCCGCCACCTCGGCGATCGCCGCAATGATATTTGGGTAGGCCCCGCATCGGCAGAGGTTGCCGCTCATGCCTTCGCGGATAGCCTCGAGATCGGCGGGCTTTTCTTCAAGCAGCGCCAGGCCGGACATAATCTGCCCCGGCGTGCAATAGCCGCATTGCAAGGCATCGTGTCGTACAAAAGCAGCTTGCAGTTGATGCAGCTTGTCCACCGTGCCGACGCCTTCGATCGTGGTGATCGAGCGGCCGTCACAGGAGGCTGCAAGCGCCAGGCAGGATTTTATCCGGCGGCCCTCCGCCAGCACGGTGCATGCACCGCAAGCTCCCATGTCACAGCCTTTCTTGGTGCCAGTCATGCCGAGCTTGTCCCGGAGAACGTCCAGCAGCGTGTCACAGGCTGTTGCCGTGAATTCGTGATTGCGGCCGTTGATCTTGAGCGAAATACGGATGGACGAACCAGGCGACATGAGATTTCCCGAATTGTCTTTCTGAAATGCAAGCACGTCGTCCCGCTGTGGGAAGTCCGACTGGAAAGCCAGAGTGGTAGTCAGCTGATGCTTTTGCCAGTTTCCTTGTAAACATGGATTGCGGATCGCGGAAGGACTAGTACTATCCTAGGATTATGAGTACCTGTATTAAGGAAACGTGGCCATGTCAGACCCCAGTCGAAGCGAGTTCGGTAATTTCCTTCGTTCGCGGCGCGCCAAACTCAACCCCAAATCGGTCGGTCTTCCCGACGGGCGAAGACGTCGCGCTCCCGGCCTGCGGCGCGAGGAAGTTGCCGAACTGGCCGGGATCGGGGTCGATTGGTACATCCGGTTGGAACAGGGGCGCGCCGTCAGTCCTTCTGTCACCACGATCGACGCGCTGGCGCGTGCGCTGCGCCTCAGCAAAGTCGAGCATGCGCACTTGCGTGCCCTGGCGTCAGGCACCAATCGACGCACCTTCACCCGGGAAACCGTTTCCGCGGCCCTTCGAAGCCTGGTCGAGTCACTCAATCAACCGGCTTACATCACCGGCCGGCGGTGGGACGTCCTGGCGTGGAACAAGGCTGCCGCCGACATTTTTGCCTTCGATCGCCTAGCGGAAGAAGATTGCAACATTCTCATTTGCGTCCTGCTCTATCCGGGGTCGCGCCGGCTGTTTGGCTCAAGCTGGGCCGAGGAAGCCAAGCGTATCGTCGCACAATTCCGTGCAACTCACGATCTCTGGGCCGGCGATCCGGCATTCGTCGACTTGCTGACCCGCCTTCGCGACGGCAGCCCGGAGTTTGCAGAATGGTGGGAGGCCCATGATATCCGGGGCGGCGCCGGCGGCGTCAAGCGCTTGCGGCATCCCAAGAAGGGTCTGTTGCGTTTTGCGCATGCAAGTTTTCAGGCCAATGACGATCCTGATCTCAAACTCATTCTGTATTCGCCGGCCTGACCGGCCTGCCAACATCCTGCACAATTCATCACGAGCTCAGTCACCCTGTGCGTGAAGGTCCGCTTTGCGCGGCCGCTAGAGTGAGATGAAAGGTCAAGACGGTTTGATAAAGCCGCGGAGGGCGGGTGGAGAAGCAGTCCTGCGCCGCCGGCAGAATATCGCGGAAATTCGGCAGGGCCCGACTTTGATAGCGAAAGCGCTTCAATTCCGAGATAGTTTCATCAACGATCGAATCACTGATTGACGGTGGATCGAGGCAAGCGACCCGCCTCGGTCTTGTCAGTGACAGCCGGCATCCGCAGGGCGAATACGTATGACGAACTCCGAGGATCAACCGCCTCCCCCAGTCGGGGCCTATTGGATCAATGATGAAGATTATCCAGCGTTGCTTCAACTTTTCGACGATGGCGACAAGATGCCACCGAGCTGGAAAGAATGGCTCAAGATGGCCGAGGAAATGGAGCAGGGGCTCAAGGCGTATGGACACGTCGTGCTCCGTGTTTACATCGACCCCGCCACATTCCCTGACTGGTGCGCCGCCCATGGCACAAGCCCGGGCAGCGCCGGACGCAGAAAGTTTGTCGCGGCGGCGGTGACCGAGAGATATGCTCGATAGGCCTAACGCCAAGCACCGCGCCCGCTTTGCGCCATGAGCGGCCAGTCCAATTGCGCCGCCTGTTACACCACACGCTGGACACGTAGGTGGATCAGGGAATCAAACCGCTCGCTCGATAGGTCGCGATGATCTCTTCATAGACGGAGACATCGCCGCGGCTATGAGCGATCAACTGCGCGCCCGAGACTGCCGCGAAGATGGCACGCGCACTGTGCCGGATCTCGTCGGGCTTCCCAGATTTAAGCATCGCCAACACCCGCGCGATCCAACGCTCGTTCATCTCACCCCACTTGACGACCTCGGTTCGGACATCGTCCGGAAGTTCGTTGCGCTCGGCCGACAAGATTCCGGCAAGGCACATGCGGTTTTCGTTGCGCAAGGTGTCAGCGAACACGTTGGTGTAGCGCGCCATGCACGTTTCGGGATCGAGCCCCTGCGCCAGCAGTCCGTCAAAATATTCGGCGTAGTGGGCCGTGTAGCGACTGGCCAGCGCTGCGCCCAGTTCTCCCTTGGTGGCAAAATAATAGTGAATGCTGGCGCTCTTGATCCCGACGTCCTTCGCCAGTTCCCGGAAACTGAGGCCACTGTAGCCAAGGTCCTGCACGGTAAGCCGTGCCGCCTCCATGATCCGCTCCTTCGTGTTCGTGTCGGCTACCATCGTCATCTCCAGTTTTATCTACCTGACGACAGATAGGCGTTGACATCCCGAAAGGGAAGGTCTAATTGAGCATTATTACCTACCTGTCGACAGGTAGATACACGAGCGAGACGATCCCGCTCCAACCCCAGAGAACCACGATCATGACAACGAAACTCGAACTATTCACCTCGCCTTCAGCCTTCCCGAACCCGCAGCGCCTGCGCATTTTCATGCACGAAAAGGGCATTGCGGATCAGTTCAACGAGCACGTCTACGACATGTCGCCGGTCGGCGAGCAGCGGCAGTGGCGGCACCTGAAGATGAACCCCTGGGGCGAAACTCCCACCCTCAAGATCGCGGACGGCAGCTTTATTTCCGAGACGGCCGCCATCGCCCGCTATCTCGACCAGTCCATGCCCGGCCGGAAGATCATGGGCGAGACCCCGTTGGAACAGGGTCTCGACAATATGTGGGACAACCGCATCTGGGTGCATATCCTCTATCGCATCGTCACTGCCTTCCATGTCCTGCATCAAGGGCTCGGACCGAAGCTCGAACTGACGACCAACCACGCCTGGGGCGAACATTCCCGCAAGGAAGCGCTGACGCATGCGAGCCTGGTCAACCAGCATCTGGCGGACGGACGCGACTGGATCCTCGGCGGGGACGCGCCGACCTTCTCGGACATCACGATGGCCACCGCCATCGCCTTTTCCAAGTTTCCGGTAAACGCAACCCCGCTCGACGAGCGCTTCGAACATTTGGATGCATTCTGGCAGCGCTGGCAGCGCCGTCCTGCCTTCAAGGCTGCCTATGCCGACCGCAATAGCGGCGTCCCCGAGTTGGATAACCCCCAGGAAAAACTCTGATCGTGCAGACCGCGGCCATGGCCTAACTCACGAGGTCATGGCCGCAGTCACACGCGCCCATCATAGCCGCGATCTCCAACGAAACCGCCACAGCCGAATGATCTGCGGTGGCATCAACTACACCCAAAACAACTTGAAGGACCGCATCCCGAGTTCTGGGAGACTGTCCACTATAATCGCCTGCCTTGTTCACCCGTAGGAGAGCAGCATGAAAGCCCTGATGGTCCTCACGCCCCACGAAAAGCTCGGCAAGCTCTCCGTCGCGCTCCTCGATGCGTTGGGCAAATATCGGCAAAACGCGACTATGGCGGGCCTCCACTTGACCGCCCTTCTATCTCGTCGCTCCGGCTCGGCTACCGCCGCCTGGGAGGTTTCCCCCCTGCTAGGATTATTGGTGACCGTTTGGGCGGCGATCTCCGCGCTGATCATTTCGCAGGTAATACGGCTTCATGATACGCAATCCTGCTCGATGGGTCGCATTTGCGGCAGCTTGCTAGGGATCGCCATCAGCCTTTCGGTAAGCGTGATCGGGTGCACAATTCACGTGCCGTCGGCGACGCAGATGGTGCTTGCGGTCGGGATCTGCGCGATCTTCACCAGGCTGCCTATGCCGACCGCCAAAGCGGCGGACCGGAGTTGGACAATCGGGCGAGCTAGGCTCTCAGGGATAAATCTAGGTGAGCCGCCTGTTTCAGCCGCTTAGCCTAGATTCTCCGAAGCGCTTGTGACCGGTGATCCGCGTCCAGCGATAGCTTCAAGCTTCTCTGCGCCCGAACCGGGGGCAGAGAAATCCTCGCCCCGCGATCCTAGGCTGACTTCTTCACATCCACCTTATCCCGCAGCGGCATCGGAGCCCGGTTCGCGCCCGCGGCGGTGAGCAGGCAAGCGGACCTTTTCAGATCCTCCGTCGCCGTTCCATCTCCGAAGCTCTCATACACAGGCAAAAGGAGCTCGACTGCCTCCTCGTTATTCCCTTCTGCGATCGCCATCTGCGCCATGTCATTTACTATCCGCAACTCGAGGGATCGCGCACCGATCTTGAGGGCGTTTTCGCGTGCTGTAGCAAGCATCGCACGGGCAGGGTCCGCCTCCCCTCGCGCGGCCATTATTTGGGCCTTCACTCGAAGTAGTTCAGGCAGACACCAAATCTCCTTTGTCTGGAGCTGCAGCCTCAATGCGGCTTCTATCGTTTCGTCGGCATCAGCGGATCTGCCCCTTTCGAGTAGGGTTTCGGCCAAGATGCCAAGGTACCCCGGAACGCGCACAAGAAACCTATTGCGGATAAGCTCGTCGACAGCCGCCCGCATGTCTTCGATGGCGTTCAGGTCGCCGCGTGCGTGTCGGCTGGCAGAAGCATAAAACCGATGCACCGGAGCATAGAGCGCGGTGCTTTCGCGTTTGAGGTTGCCTTGAAGAATAGTTATGTATCGATCTAAGGCGTCGGCCGCGCCGCTCCAATGTGCAAGCGGCAGAGCGACGGCCGCTAAAATAATTGTTTGACTTATACACTGGCCTGTCTGGCCAGCGGTCTGAACCAATTCCTCGACCATCGCGAGTGCGCGCTCGGGTTGACCGGTCAGCCAGGTCGTCGAGGCGAGCGGCCGATGGATGTTGAAGTATCTCTGTGACTGAAAGCGCTCGATCCTCGATGGAGGCATGTCGTGAGCAAGTTCCTTCGCGAGCTGTTCGACTTTTACGCGCGTCTCAACCAATTTCCCGAGATGCAATTCTGCCAACGCGCCCAGCATTTCTCCGTCGAAGCGCGATACTCGGTCACCGACTTGGGAGGCGAGCCGGATAACGCCATCGGCAAGGCTAACGGCATGTTCATGGCGGCCCTGCGCGATGAGGAAGTAAGCCTGACCGCACATATTTGACAGGCGTTGACCAACGTCACCGCTGCGTTCGGCAAAGCCGAGGGCAGTGTTCCAGGCGTCTTCTGTTTCGGCTAGGAGCTGTCCGGCGAAGGTCATGCACCATGCCCGAGAAGATGTCAGTACCGCCATTCGTCGGGGCACGTCCATTATGGATGCGCAGTGACTTATCGCCCTGTCGATCTGAAATAGTTGCTCGAAAACGGACGATTGCTCGTTCCAGAGCCGGATCGCGGAGATGGCAAGATCCACGCCAAGGGACGCATCGCCTCCGTTACTAAAACACCAGTCCAGAGCTTTGCGTAGATCTCCGGAGCGCGCCTCGTACCGTTCGCGCCAGACCCGACAGTCGACCCGGGCCCACTCCGCCTCGGATTTTTCGAACACCGACAGCAGGAGTTGCGCGTGCTCGCGCTGCACGTCTTGTGCGAGGGGATCCTGCAGCAATCTCTCTGCTGCGTAGCTTCTGGTGCTTTCCAGTAACCGGTAGCGGAGTTGCTCCCCATCAATCTCCGCCGACAGCAGCGACTTGGAGAGTAGGCCGCCGAGCGCCATGGTGGTCTGATACGGGTCGTATTGCATCAGTCGCGCCATACAGACCACGTCGGTCCACTCGAAGGAGCCCGCGAAGACGGACATGAGCCGAAATATCGTCGACTCCTGCGTGGAAAGTAGCTGGTAGCTCCAGTCCAACGTCGCCCAAATCGTGCGATGCCGCGAATGCGCGCCTTCACATTCGTTCCGGAGTTCGCTGAGGCGCCGGCCGACGGAATTGTGGAGTTCCGCGGGAGAGAATTGGTCTAACTTCGCGGCTGCGATCTCGATCGCGAGCGGGAGTCCATCCAGTGCTTCGCAGAGGCTCGCAACGGCGTAGGTGTCCTCGTCGGCCAGTCGGTAGTCAGCCGTTTCGAGCGCACGCAAGGCGAAAAGCGCGATCGAGGGATAGGCCAGTGCTTCGCTTAAGCTTCGCACTTCCGCGCGCGGGGGAAACGCGAGAGGCTCGACGCGTTGCACGTTCTCGCTAGAGACTCCAAGTGGCTCTCGACTGGTCGCCAGCAAACAACTGCTGATCTTCGCCTCGACAAACCGTGCAGCAACCGCCGCGACGGCATGGAGTAAATGCTCGCAATTGTCCAAGACGAGCAGGATGCGCCGGTCCCGCAGGTGTTCCACCACGGCCGAGATCAGGTCTGCGGGATCGCCGCGAACGCCCAGGGCCGTGGCCACGAGGTGTGGGACGAGCGAAGGGTGGTCGGTCGCGGAGAAATCCACGAAACGAACGCCGTCAGGAAATTCGTCATGTATTGTGTGGGCGACCGCGATGGCGAGGCTGGTCTTCCCCACGCCGCCGGGACCGACAAGAGTCACAAGGTTTGTGAAGTTTAGCGCTCTGGCCACGCCCTCTACATCGCGCTGTCGGCCAACGAGCGTGGAAGGCGCGGGCAGACTGCTGACAATCGGCTGTTCATCGACGGAAAAGCCCTCAACCTCGATGCTTTCCGTTTGGACACGTCCCACGAACTGGTATCCGCGTCCCACTACCGTCGCGATGTAGGTTGCTTGGGGAAGAGTATCCTCTAGTGCCCTGCGCAGGCTGCTGATGTGGACCTTCAAGTTGTGCTCATCGACGAAGACATTGGGCCAGGCGGACTCGATCAGGGCATTCTTGCTGACCTCCTGTCCCGCCCGCATCACCAACAGGTGGAGAATGTCCAGCGCCCTGCCACCCAGCTTCACGGGTCGGTTATCCCGCAGCAGGACGTGCTGGCCCGGAATGAGCCTGAATGGGCCGAACGCGAAGGCAACGTCAATCGATTTATCCAGCATTGCTTCGTTCTTACTCCTGACGCACGATTTTACGACGACCCTATCGCTTGCATCTCGTGACAGCGGCGCCGGGAGTCGGTAGCTGCGATAACACTCCAAGCGCGGGTTCCAAAAGTTCGTCCGCGCCCTGGTTCAATGTCAGTCCCTCGCCAGTCGACCGCAGGCAAAATCCATAACACCTTCGATCAAGGCGGACATTCATGGGACGCTGCCTTGCAGGCCCGGAATCTCCCTGTCGTCTTCCTCCATTCGTCCATTTGGCCTTCGCAAGACCCTTGTGCTGGCGCAAATTGAGGCGAGCGGATTGCGTAGATCTTGCCCAAGCACGGCAATGAACTGCTCCAACAAGATGACCTCCGTGCGCTCGCTGAGACGGTCGTTGTCGGCGACAGCCGATCCTTGTTTGCCTCATACGGGCGAGGCTGTCAGCGACGGCCACTCGTGCCTACCGCTTGGGCACTGGGTGGAAGTTGTCGCCTGCCGATTTACCTCAATTTACTCGGGGAACACCGCCTCTGGCCTTACAGACTAGCTTGCCCGGCATGACGGTCAAGCGGCAGTCGCCGTACTGGAACTTGACCGCGCGATGCTGACGTCGGGGCGTTTCCGTACCCAAAAGGAGTTTAGCATGCCATTTGCACGAATCGATCTGGCTAAAGGAAAAAGCCCCGAGTATCGCGCCACCTTGGCTGACGTCGTGTACGAGGGGATTGTCGGTGTCCTCAAGGCTCCGGACGGCGACCGTTTCATAGTCGTCGGCGAGCATTCACCCGAAAACTTGATTTACGATCCTAACTTCCTCGGCTGGAAGCGATCGCCTGACTTCGTCTTGATCCAGGTGACCAGCACCGTCGGAAACAATAAGGAGTCGAAGCTTGCCTTCTTTCGATATGTCGCCGACCAACTGAAGAGCAAGTTATCCATCCGCCCCGATGACATCATGATCAACATGGTCTTCGTCGCCCGCGAGGATTGGTCATTCGGTAATGGCGAACCGTGGAATTGATGGTTCGTAGCTCGACACAGTACAACGGAAAAGTCGACGGAGATCTTTCCTATAAACTCACCAGGTTGAGACACGTCCCTCTTGTTGGCTTGGATCGGACGTTGACGTCCTTTCCAAGCCCACGGAGACCGGGGGTGATGACTGTCTGAAACCGTCCGGCGCCGGACAATGCTGCCCGATGAACCTTCAGCGCGATGGAGAAGATCATGCCAGACCGCTCGGCAGTCCGCGTGATCTCGCGTCGTCCCGCCAAGGCAGTGCTCACAAAAACCTGCGCGACGGAGGCGCCTCACCAGTACGAACGCTCGCTGGATGACCGCGCTGCGGGGTTCCGGCGGTGGCTGCTCGCCGCTGCCGTCGCCCTGCTTGCCGCCTCCCCGGCCCTCGCTGAAGCGCTTCCCCGCGTTCGCGGCGTCGTCACCGGGGTTAACAACGGCAGCATCACGGTCAAGGAGCGGGACGGGCGCGTGGTCACACTGAAAACCGGCGCGGACACCGCCTACGCCAACGTCGTTCCCTCCAGCCTTGATGCGATCCAGGTCAACGACTTCGTCGGCACCGCCGTCAAAGGGCCACCGAGCTCCATGGTCGCGGTTGAGCTCGTGATAATCCCCGAGAGCATGCGCGCCGGACGAATTAGCTATTACGGATGGGATCCCCTGCCCGACCCCGACGCCAAGGACACGTCCAGCACTACCGCGACCCGCATGACCAACGGCTCGGTGTCGAAGGTCTCGCCGGCGTCGCTCACCAACACCAGCATGACCAATGGCACGGTCTCCGCCGAGAAGGGCGGCGTGGCCGGCCTCACGCTGACAGTCACCTACGACGGCGGCAGCAAGAGCTTTCGAATAAGCGTGCCGCCCACCGCACCGATCACCCGCTTCGAGGTGGCAGACCGGTCGGCAGTCGCCATAGGCTCCAGCGTTTTCATCAAAACCAACCCCGGCAACCAGGCCGGCCTTGTCGCCGTGGGCAAGGGCGTTACGCCACCCATGTGAGGCTCCCGCGACACCCGTTACTTCAAAAGGCCGAGACTTGGCTTCCCGCCGCAAAACGCCGTCGCACCAACCAGGAGAAATTCATGAGTCAAAATATCTCGCTGCTGAAGGCCTTTCTCAAGGTCGAGGCGTCTCCATCTGCGCCCAGGCTTTCCAGTGCGCAACTGCTCGATGCCCCGGAAAACAAGGCAATCCAGGATATCTGGGCGCTTCCGCCCGATAATCCCCGACTCCACGCTGGCTCGAAGATCGCCGTGCTCGCAACGGATGGTGTCGAGGAGATCGAGATCAACACTGTTCTGCATTATTTCCGCTCGCGGGGAGCGCAGGTTGACCTGGTCGCACCAAGGCTCCCACGTTACCCAACGGCTCTGGGCATCCAGTTTCCCGCGATCCGCGAAACGCACATCATGACCATTACCTATGTCGCCACGGGCGGTTGGATCAAGTTCGACCGCTTGCTGGAGGACGCCGCCGGCGACGACTACGATGCGGTGGTCGTTCCGGGGGGAGCCTGGAATCCCGATACGCTGCGTGGTGATGCAAAAGCGATCGGCTTCGTCCAAAAAGCCGCGTCGGCCGGCAAGATTGTTGCCGCCATCTGCCACGGCCCATGGGTCATTTCCGACGCCGGCTTGACGCGCGGCAAGCGCGTTACTGGCTGGTTGGCCATCCGGCCGGACCTGGAAAATGCCGGCGCGACCTTCATTGATGAGCCAGTGGTGACAGATGGAAACATCGTCACGTCTCGCGGGCCACTCGATATCGCAGTCTTTATCCACGCAATCGAAAAATTGCTTCTAAAGCAGGCAACAAAATGATCGAGCCCGTATTGGGGCCGGAGCGGCCTGCCCTGTCGTGATCCTGATCCGCCGCCACAACAGCGGTCGCCGTCTTCAACGCATTCTTCACGAACTGCTGTTGCCGGTTTTACCGCAATTTACCGAGGCAGTCAGCGATCTGCGATAGCCTGACCCAAAGGCATGAGAAGCAGCGTGTGCGGACAACCGCGCAAGCGCCACGGCGGCCGCAGCGACGCTGCTGGTCACGAGCTATCGCATGTGGCTGCGGCGGCCCGAACGAATCCCTGTTTTGACAAGGAGAGCAAATGACATCGTCCAGTTTTTCGACTGTGAACCCAGCTACCGGTGAACAGATCGAGACATTTTCCTTCTTTACCTCCAAGGAAACCGAAGCCGTGCTCGCGCGCGCCGAGAAGACCTTCCAATTCTTCAGAAAGCTGTCGGTGCACCAGCGCGCGCAGCTTCTGTCAAACCTCGCGGTGACATTGAGGAAAAACAAAGATCGACTCACGAAAGTGATCACTACCGAGATGGGGAAAATTACTGCCGAAGCCGAAGCAGAGATTGAGAAGTGCGCCACGGAAGCGGACTGGTATGCCGAGCACGGACCACAGATGTTAGCGGACGCACCCGCTGCAACGGGCAGAGTCGAAGCATACGTTTCCTATCTGCCGCTCGGCGCCATACTTGCGATCATGCCGTGGAACCTTCCGGTATGGCAATTGACCCGCATGGCCCTTCCGACGCTCCTGGCAGGGAACGTAATCCTGGTAAAGCACTCCCCCAACACGCAGAGGAGCTCGCTCGAGTTCGAGCGCGTCATGCGCGAAGCCGGCTATCCAGAAGGGGCGTTTCAGAACCTGATCCTGAAGACGGAAGATATTGTTAACGTCATCAATGACCCCCGTGTCCAAGGAGCTTCCGTTACGGGAAGCGTGCGAGCCGGCTCTGCAGTCGCATCGGAGGCGGGAAAAGTGATCAAGAAGACCATTATGGAGTTGGGTGGCTCTGACGCTTTCATCGTCTGCAAGGACGCGGACATACCCAAGGCGGTTGCGGCAGGCATCACGAGCCGCTTCAGTAACGCAGGCCAGGTGTGCCTCGCGGCAAAACGGTTCATCCTGGTCGAAGAGATAGCGGATGAATTTGAAAAGCTGTTCGTAGAGGCGGCAAAGGCGATTCGGGTGGGCGACCCGACGGATCCAGCGACGCATATGGGACCGATGGCACGGATTGATCTCCGGGACGCCCTGCATAGGCAGGTGGAAGGCAGCATTGCAAGGGGCGCACGGGTACTCTGCGGGGGCAAACGCCCGGAAGGAAAGGGAGCCTTCTACGTGCCTACGGTGCTCAGCGGAGTGACGCAGGGGATGCCTGCCTTCGACGAAGAGACATTCGGTCCCGTTGCCGCGGTCGTGCGCGTCCCGGACATCAACGCTGCCGTCGACGCGGCGAATGCAAGCGAGTTCGGTCTCAGCGGCAATATATGGACCGGGGATGTGGATTCGGCTCGCAAGATCGCCCGTGACCTCTACACCGGCGGCGTATTCATCAATGGCTTCACCGCGTCCAATCCCCGGGTCCCGGTCGGCGGAGTCAAGAACAGCGGGTACGGCCGGGAGCTTTCTCATTTCGGGCTTCATGCTTTCGTGAATCCGCAAACTGTCTGGATAGAGCATCTGTAAGTGACGCCTGAGCTCCCTGTGCGGTTGCAGGGAGGGGAGTAGAACCATGAGCAAGGCGGCATTCATCGGGCTGGGCGCAATGGGCGCGCGCATGGCGACCAATCTGCTGAAGGCGGGTCATGAGGTTACGGTGTGCGATCTGGCTCCGGAGGCGGTCGACAAGTTAACCCGCGCCGGAGCGAAGACGGCGCCTTCCGCTCGAGAAGCGGCGGAAGGAAACGATTTCGTCCTTACGATGGTCCGTGACGATAATATTTCGCGCAAGGTCTGGCTGGATGAAACGACCGGCGCACTGGCAGGCATGAAGCCGGGAGCCGTCGCCATCGAGTGCTCGACGATAACCCCTGCGTGGGCCCATGAACTCGGCGGCGCCATCAGCAAGGCCGGCATCGCAATGCTGGAAGCGCCCGCATCCGGCAGCACTCCGCAGGCAGAGAATGCGCAACTGGTATTTTTAATCGGGGGCCATGGAGAGACGCTGAAGCGCGCGGAGCCGCTGCTGAAGGGCATGGGTTCCAGCGTTCGATATGCAGGCCCTGTTGGTGCCGGGGCACTGGCAAAGCTGATCACAAACGCACTGATGGGCGTTCAATTGAGCACCCTCGCGGAGATGATCGGCATGCTCAAAAGGCGGGGCGTCGATCCCAAACCGGTCCTGGATGCCGTAGCAGCCACCCGAGTATGGAGCGCTCACCTCACCGGTGATGCGGAATCCATGCTGAGCGGCAATTTTGAGCCGCATTTTCCAATCAAGCTACTCCTGAAGGACCTCACCTACACGGTAAAGACGGCCGGCGAGGACGTATCGGTACCGACCGTCAGCGCAGCACGGGATGTTTTCCAGAAGGCCATGGACGAAAAGCTCGGAGACCTCGATATGACAGCCGTCGGCAGGCTGTTCTAAAAGAACGACTAACCTTTTCGCCAAGCCTGGTTGGTCAGGAAGTACAGCGATCCGCGCCGGCCGGCGATCGGCAAAGCGTGCGTCCCACCAGCCCAGATCCCGTGCAATTGCGCGTATCTTCCGCAGCCTAACCTCGATGGCGCGTTCAAAAAAGAAACGGGATTGAACTCCACCGTTGGCGGCGCCGGATTCAGAGACATCGGAGAGACAGCTTGGAGACGATCGGCCGCGACTTGAACGAGATGCAACGTGTACCGTTGGCGGAGTCGCATGTCGCTGCGCTTCGGGCCGCGGGCACCGTCGCGCACTACGCCGCAGGCACATTCCTCGTCCAGTCCGGCGACCGGGTCGATCGCTTCGTCTATGTCGAAGACGGCGAGATCGAAGTCGTAAACCCTTTCACCAACGAGCGTCACGTTCCGTCCACTCTCGGCCCCAACCAGTTCATGGGTGAGATGTCGCTGCTCAACGGCGGCGCATGGTCGGTGCCGATGCGCGCGGTTTGCGACACGCGCGTGATCGAGGTGCCCCGGTCCGCGATGCTGGGTCTAATGTCCGAGATTCCCGAAATGTCGGATATCATCATCACCGTGCTGGCGGCGCGTCGCCGCCGTCAGTTGGATGTCGGCTACGGCACGCTCGTTCTCATCGGTGAAGACGCCGACCGCGACGTGAGGCGGATAGCCGATTTCCTCAGCCGCAGTCGTCTACCTTATGCGTCGTACGCGGTGGGCAGTCGGGAAGCGGAGCGGGTCGCGTCCGTCAGCGGGGTCGCGGCGGATCGGCCGGCGGTGATCTTCGGTCGCGGCCAGGTTCTGACCGAACCTACGCCGGAGAAGGTCGCACGGCTGTTGGGATTCAACCGCGATCTCACCGGAGAAGATGCGTTCGACGTGCTGATCGTCGGTGCCGGCCCGGCCGGGGTCGCTGCGGGAGTCTATGCCGGGGCGGAGGGCTTGAACGCTCTCGTCGTCGAAGACACCGCGATCGGAGGGCAGGCCGGAGCGTCGAGCCGGATCGAAAACTACATGGGCTTTCCAACCGGAATTTCGGGCGCCGACCTCGTTTGGCGGGGCGAAGTGCAGGCGATGAAATTCGGTACGCGGTTCGTGCTGCCGCGGCGCGTAACGAAACTCGATCCGCTCGAAGACGGAAAATTCTGCGCCACCTTCGACAATGGCCAGTGCGTCCGGAGCGGTGCCGTCGTGGTCGCCACAGGGGTTCAATACCAGCGTCTGCCGATCGATCGGCTTGCCGAATTCGAGGGGGCCGGCGTGTACTACGCGGCGACCGAGAACGAGGCGCGTTACTGCAGGAATGCGGAGACTCTCGTCATCGGCGGCGGAAATTCCGCCGGGCAGGCGGCGATGTTCCTTTGCCGCACGGCGAGCCACGTTCGTCTGATCGTTCGAGGGACGTCGCTGGCCGCGTCCATGTCGAGCTACCTGTCGAGGCGGCTCGAAGCCGCCTCTGCAATCTCGATCGAATACGGGGCCGAAGTCGTCTCGTTGCATGGCGCCGAGAAGCTGGACGCTGTGACCGTCCGCGACGTCCGAGACGGGACTTGCCGCAACCTTCCTACTTGCGCGCTGTTCGTCATGATAGGGGCGAAGCCCAACACGGCGTGGGTCTCGGGGACAGTCGATCTCGATAAGAGCGGGTTCGTCCTGACCGGAACGGCGGCAGGCGCCGACTCTCCCTATGCCACATCGCGGCCAGGCATCTTCGCCGTGGGCGACGTTCGGTCCGGTTCGGTCAAGAGGGTTGCCTCCTCGGTGGGCGAAGGCTCCGTCGTCATCTCGAAGGTTTGGGAGCACTTGAAGGGCTAGAGGCCTAAATGGAGCAATCGGAGAAGCGACCGGGCACGTGAAGCGCGGCATTGCAATTTGTCGCCGCGCTGTCGACCGAGCGCTCGACCATGCACCATGGTGCCGTCTATGTGCCGCGATGGTGCATGGCTTTCGAGCGAGGACTGTGGGGCGACGACCCGGAACCGGACCCGACGGCACCCGGTCCTTGATCCGTCGCACGCGGTAACCGCCGGCGGACGGGCCGCTGCGGCGCCGAGCATAATGCGTCCCTTAATAAAACGTCCCCTATTCGGAGCAAGGGACTAATCAAACCCCGCTGGCGACGGCTGCCCGGTGCCGCAATAATATGTCCCCTATTTAAACGTCCCCTATGCCGGGCAAAGGACGTCCCTAATCGAAACCCCGCCGTCGTCTGCCGATGGAGGGGTTTCTCGTTTGAGTGCCAGCGCGGCCAAGGTCGGGACCGGCTGGTCGCGAACCGTCTCGAACCAGACGAAAGCGAGATCATGTCCTATCTCGACAATGCGCGCTTCCAGCGCCGGATATCGGAAAGCCTCAAGTTCCGTCGCGCCCAGAGCGAGGACGGCTACCTCATCAAGGAAGAGGCCGGCCCGAACGACATGTCACTGGAAACCATGCGCAAGAATCTGCCAGTGGGAAGCGTCAACCAGGTGATCGACCGCTTGCTGGAGGAAATCAGCGTGCTGAAACCTTCGCACATCGCGCTGCAGACCCAACTCGGCGATTTCGACCAAAAGACAATGCTGCGCCAGATCGATCTCTGGGGTGAACGGATCATTCCCTACGTCCGCCGCGAGTTGAAGAGCAAGGGCGCCAGCCACGCCAAACGCGACAACGAAAGCGCCGTGGCATGATCGCAGCGCGATTAACGGAGACGCGGGATGACGGTCTGCGTCCGGCCGATGCGAACCTCGCTCATTTCCCGGCGATCGAGGCGACGGAATTTCGTAACGCCCTGCGAAATCTGGCGAGCGGCGTCGCCATCGTCGCCACAGGCGTGGCCGAGGCCCGTCGGGGGTTGACGGCGAGTTCCGTGACCTCGATCTGTGCCGACCCTCCCTGCCTGCTCGTCGGCGTCAATACGAAATCGGAAGCACACGATTCCATCCTCGCCAATGGGTACTTTGGCATCAGTCTGCTCAGAGCCGGACAAGAGGCGCTGGCGCAGCGTTTCGCAGGCATTGATGGCGTCAGCGGTGCCGATCGCTTCGCGAATTCGCCGTGGAGCGAGGGATTAACCGGCGCGCCATTGCTGGATACGGCGATATGCGCGATCGATTGCGTGCTGCAGCAGCATCAGATTGTCGGCAGCCATGGCATCTTCATCGGGCGGATCGTTGCCACACGGCAACTCGGTGCCGGTAATCCCGTGATCAATTTTCAGGGCGAACTCCGTACCCTGCCCCACACGTGATCGGATCAGCACGATGATCGTGCATTATTCGGCAAGCAGCGGCCTGACGCTCCTGGAGCCGGACGATTTCCGCAACTTCAAACTGCTGCTTGGAGGCGCTCGCGAAGATCATTCGCCCTCGATTGAGGGAATTACATTCGTCGACGAGCGGAATGCCCTGGTTCCGATCGAACTCGTCCCGGCCCTACCCGGCCGGCCCGACGGCGAAAGCTGGCAAAAGAGCTATCGCGCCATGATCGAAGCCGCCAGCAAGCACGGCGACGCGCAAGCAAACGCCATTTGCGCCCACGTCGAACGGGCGACCTGACAAGCAAGCTCGCGCCGTTGGGATCATGCGACTGCTCAGTATCCCGCCGCCAGCCTCCGGAACAAGCCACCCCTGTAAAGCAGTTCGCTGCTCTTCAAGCACTCGACCTCCCCCCGTCATCCAACCCGAGTGGTCTACCGACACTGAACGCGTTCAGCGCTGCTCACGCTGGCTGTCGCTAGATTTTGTTTGATCTCCCGGTGCACACGCCGCCCTCTAACACATTGAAACATTTGAACTCTCGCTCCAATCCATCATGGGGAAGTTTGAGCTAGGTCCAGCCAGCTGGAGCCAACCGGATCCAACGTCCGATGGTCACCGACCGCTTTGCGCCAGAACCGGCCGTTGCGGGGACGTACATTTCACGAATGAGGGGGCAAATCTCTACGCCGAGAGTATTCGGGAAGCGAGCCTTCGCCAGCGATTCTTACGCTGCGTGTTAATCCACACGGCGCACTCGACGCTGCCGCCGCAGGCGGAGGTCGCATTCCTCGCTTCTGGCGCTATTTCCGATCGCCCTCTGAGCGACGGGGTTGGGTTGCAATCAAAACCGCGAGCTGCTCAGCTCTCGGTCGGGGCAGCACGAGCTGTTGCCGGAGATTACCGGCAGGTCATGCGAACGACGAGGCCAATGACACCAACCGCACGGTATGGCTTGTTAATGCGCGCCGTCGCGTTTTCAAGAAGCTAAATCTCGGTGATCGCGTCCTAGTTGTTTCGTTGCGCGGTCCAATATCCCGAGCAGCGCCCACCTCCTGCGTGGCCGCTCCAGATCCCTCGGCCGGCGTCTCGCGTCAGCCTCCCCGACCCTGATGCGTATTTGTCGTGGACCGTCACCGACGCGCGAACCGCGCCCGATCTTCCGACATACCCTCTAAACTTCACCAGATTGGGATGCGTCACAACGCCGTCGTTTATGTTCACGGAGAAATTGTAGGTCGGATCGCAGCTTCCGCGTTGTGTAACGAAGACGAGATTCCAGGGACCGTCGTAAGAGGTTCGGGCTTCCGCAGCGGTCGCCAGGGTAAGGCAGGCACAGCAAATGACATTCGCGATCAGTCGCTTGTTCATGATCTTCTCTCCAGAGGAACTGGTTGATGTTCAGTAAGGCAGTCGCAGGTGTTGGGCATTGTTGTCTTCTCTTGGTCTATCGCAGCTGTTCGTCGACCATCTTCTTTCACGGTGCGCTTCAAGAGCCAGTGTGCATTTCGGCGGCCCCTACGCGGCCGTCCAGCCGCCGTCGACAGAGGGGTTGGCGCCGGTGATCTGCGCGGCGTCTTGGCCGCACAGGAACAGCGCCAGCGAAGCAACCTGCTCGACCGTAACGAATTCCTTCGTCGGCTGGGTCGCGAGCAGGACGTCCTTGATCACCTGATCCTCGCTCATGTCGCGTGGCTTCATCGTTTCCGGAATCTGCTTCTCCCACCAACGGAGTCCAGACATAGCCGGGGCTGATACAGTTACAGGTGATCTCAGATCGCGCGAGCTCCAGCGCTACTGTCTTCGTGAGACCCGCGATGCCGTGCTTGGCTGCGACGTAGGCGGACTCAAATGGCGATGCGACCAGCGAATGCGCCGACGCCGTATTGATGATTCGGCGCCAGCCTCGTTGCTTCATGCCAGGAGTAACGGCACGGATCGCATGGAACGCGGATGAGAGGTTGATTGCGATGACTGCGTCCCACTTTTCGACCGGAAAATCCTCGATTGGCGAGACATACTGGATGCCGGCATTGTTGACGAGCACGTCCACACGGCCAAACGTTTTCTCGGCAAGCGAGATCATGCTGGCGATTTCCATTGGCTCGGCCACGTTTGCGGGCGAATAGATAGCCTTCACCCTGAAATCGTTCTCGATGGCAGATCGCTCCTTCTCAACATCGGTCGGTGCACCCATTCCATTGAGCACGATGCTGGCACCCGCGCCCGCGAAAGCACGCGCATACGCGAAGCCGATACCACTCGTCGAGCCGGTCACAACAGCCGTCTTGCCCGTCAGAATACTCACTTCGCTCTCCTTCCTTATTGGTTGCATGCCTTCATGTTCAGCCGACTAGACTTATCTCGCGGGCCTGGACGAGACGTCGGCTTGGCTGTTGGAGGTAGTCATGCACGACCTTGCCCTGCCCGAGCGTCAGGTCGGCCAGTATGTGGACCGCAGACACCACCTCGAGAACTGGCAGATCAGCTACGGGTGCCAACGCATGAGGGGTCAGATGAAGCGCCGCAGGCCCGGTCCACGCGCCCTTGATCGTGACATCCTCGAGATGATATTCGACCAGTTCGCAGATGCGTGGCGTGCCGTCGACATGCGGAATGATCTTGATCAGGAAGTTCGGCGCCGCAAGCGAAGCTCTGACTTGCGACAGATTGGCTTGGCTGTGTTTGTAGCCCATCGTGCCGGTGGCAACCCGAATGGGTCCGTAATCCAGGGTACCGACCAGCGTGTCGACTTCAGTCCGCAGCGTCGGCTGCGCCAGTTTCTTCGGAAAGCCCCAGAGCTCGCGACCGCCGGCGATCGGCCCCTCGTCATTGAGGAACATGCAGTGGGTGTAGCTGCCCTTCCGGCCAAGAAAAGAGACCGGGATTACCTGGCCGCTCTCAGTATAGTCGCCAAAGCCGTTTGAGTCCGGCATGCGGATGAATTCGTATTTCACCAGCGCCTCGCGGCTGTCGATGTCGAGGGGCCCGGGCACCACCGCGCGAAGCTTCACCGGATCCGTGCGATAGGTAATGATCAGGTATTCGCGGTTGACGAAACGGTACGGTCCACGCGGGTATGACGGGCTGGTCAGCGGCATAGCGAACGCCCGCTCCAATATTTCCTCTTCGCGCATTTTCAGATCCTTCTCTGTATCAGCAATGGTTCATGGTTATTCACGACCGTCGCGTTCGAGATCGAACGTGAACACGCCATCCAGGCTCGTGGGTCGAGTAAGCACTTCGGGATGGCGCAGTGTGCGGACTGCGTCGTGATAGCCCGCGCGCCAGTGATCCTGCATGGACAGACGGGAAAACTCGTAGTCTTTGGAGTGACCTTCGTAATTTCGAGCCCGATAGATCAGGTGAACAATGTTGTAGACCTTGTCACTGGCGACCGACTTCAGGATCTCCAGATCATCGTTCTCCTCAAGATCGCCAGGGAGCCTGCGGAGAAGAGCAGCAAGAGCACGCTGCACACGGTGCACGCTCTTGAATTGTTCGGTGCTCGCGCGCGTGCGGCTTGAAAACTGAATCTCCTTGTGACGTGTAGCGACTTCCGCCAGGTTGCGCGGAAGCGCGCCTTGCGAGCTCCAGAGGTCAACCTGGAATGCGAGCGTGTCCTCGCGACGGGGGTTGCTCTCGATTACCCATTGCAGCGGCGTATTGGATACAAGGCCGCCATCCCAGTACTGCTCGCCATCGATTTCGACGGCCGGAAAACCGGGCGGCAGTGCCCCGCTCGCCATGACATGCTCGGGGGTGATCTTGTGAGTGCTGGTGTCGAAATAGACAAAATTGCCGGTCCTGACATTGACTGCGCCCGCGCTGAAGCGGGTCATTCCGGCATTGAGACGATCAAAATCCACCAGGCGCTCAAGGGTCTGTCTGAGGTGGTTGGTATCGTAGAAGCTGGTCGCAGCCACCGTGCCGCCCGGTTGCAGCCAGGGCATCACGGCCCGCGAAGAGAAAAACCCGGTTGCGCCGAACGCGGCAGCCTGACCGGCGCTCATCTGATTGAGGAGATTGCGCGCGTCGTCGCTTCGGGCGAGATCAACGAATGGATTGCCTGACCAATCCCAAGGCGCGCTCGAAGTCACCTGCGTCCAGAACTCGCGCAATCGGTCGATGCGGGAATTGGGCGGGTTGCCTGCGATGATGGCGGCGTTGATCGCCCCGATCGAGATGCCCGCGATCCAATTGGGATGGATATCACCCTCCGCCAGCGCCTCGTAGACGCCGCCCTGATATGCCCCCAGCGCACCGCCGCCCTGCAAGAGCAGCGCGACGCTTTCGAAGGGCAGCTGTCTTTTCGCCGCCGTGAGGTGTGGTTGAAGCTGAAAATTCATTGTGTGCTCTTGGTTTGAGGATTTCGGACCACCCTCGGGATTGTCGATCTCCGATCCCGCGCCAGTGTTTTGCTGGCCGAAAAAGAGATTGACAATCTGTCCCGAGGAACTAAACTACACCGTATAGTTTGGATAAACCACAACGAAGTGGGCCTGTCAAGGAGAAGCGTTCACGCGATCCGCTCAGCTTTTTGTGATCGCGGGAAGTCGCTGAACCAATCTCCTTGCACAGCCCCTCGATCGAAACGAGAGACCAATCAGAGGAGTGATCCGACGTGATTTCGAAAACCAGACGCCCTATTCAAGCGCTGGCCGTGTTGCTTTGCGCGACAACCGCCTCTGCGCAGGAAAATCGCGGCACCCCAGAGCAGCGCGCGGCGTGTGCTCCCGACGCCTTCCGTCTCTGCGTTAGCTACATTCCGGACCCCACCAGCGTCGAGGAATGCCTGAGGCGGAACGAGTCCGATCTGAGCGACGCGTGCCGATCGGTGTTCGAGCAGAGCGCCCGCCCTGTAGCCAGCAGAAGCACCCAGAGAATGGGTCCGGGACGACCGACTCGACCCGTGACCTCCCGAGAGGCCGAGTGAGCCAGCAATAAGGAGATGGAAAAAAATGGATATGTTCTACATTCCCGCGCTTGCGTCGTTTTCGGGGTCGGCTTCCGGAACGCTGGCGTCGATTGTCACCAACTGGGTAACCCAGCGTCGCAAGGACCGCTTCCGCCATTCACTGCGGGCTACATCCCAACGTGAAGAACTCTACAAGAACTTCATCGAAGAAGCATCGAGGCTGTACGCGGACGCCATCGTCAACGACAAGTCCGAGGTCTCGAAACTCGTCGACCTCTACGCTCTCATCGCGCGGATGAAAATCCTTTCGAGCGATGCTGTGATCGAAGCGGCCGAGAAGGCGGGGCGGTTGATCCTCGAAACCTATCTTTCCCCGAACCGGACATTCGTCGACCTGCCCGAGTTGATCAAGGAGATGGATCCGCTGCGCGATTTCAGCGAGGCGTGCCGCAGCGAATTGCAATCTTCTCACGCGCGCTGAGGCTGTCGATCATGCCAGTGCTTCAATATTTCGGGTGGGTAGGAAGCTTTTTGCTCGCGACGCTTGTTGCCGCGAACTGGTGCCTCCCCGCACCGATTGCTCCACAGGCCGGCGTTCCGCTCGATCAGAAGATCAAGATTCGAATCCATACGGATCATAAATGGCCTGAGCGTGTGGTGTTCGACACCGCGGGCGCGATGGTGACGCAAAAAGCTAGCGTGGAGACCAGCATTGTTGGAAGCGAAACTGCCATGCTGGCGGAACGCCAGTCCTTCGGGGCGTTCGCCGAGATGGCGCTGCCCGCAAGGCCGTGTTTTCGACCGCCGTGCTCCAGCCAGGGTGCAGAGCGGGAGCCCTCGCCGATTGAGAAACGCGCGCCATTCCAAAATCGCTCGCGCTTGTCGATGACAGCGCGCAAGGGCCTCACTTTCCCCAATCCGCTTCACAAGCTGCCAGGAAGAAGCTGACGCGTTCGCGCGCGAAAGCGGGCAGTTCGCTGCGCAGCTCCTTCGCGCCCTCCCCCATCAAGGCCCGCATTATCATCGGCAGCAGAATGAGATCCATGAAAATCTGCGCCGTGGAGACGCTTCGTTTCGGACCGAAGGGTCCCTTGGCGCCGCGCGAAAGCGTTTGGGTGGCATCGTTCAAGATATGGGACACGGCAGCCGCGGCGCGGTCCCGCCCGTGTTCATGGACCTGGCGGCTTAAGGCCGGGAATCTGTCCGCCTCGGCGATTGTGGCGCGCGTGATGCCGATCGTCTCGTCGATGAATCGTTCCACGACCTCGATGCCCAGGCTCGCGAGCCTGTCTTGCACCGAGCGCCCCTTGGGCGCAAAGCCCTCGAAATCCGTCAATCCTTCGATGACACGGGCCACAACCGCCTCGAAGAGCGCCTCCTTCCCGGGGAAGTGAGCATAGATCGTCGGCTTGCTCACCGGCGCTGTCTCGGCGATCTCGTCGAGACTTGCGCTTTGATAACCTCTCTTGAGGAATATCCTCTGGGCCGCATCGAGGATCCGCGCTTTGACGTCGCCGGCCTGGTCTTTGGGCGGTCTTCCCGGACGCGGCCGTTTCAAATCATTGTGCTTGCTCACCATCCGGCTTCATCCCTGCATTCACGATGCTGCGAGCACCCAAGCTCGCTAATAATTCCCGCTTGACATGTTCTCGATCAAAGCGCAAGTAAAATAAACTATACGGTATAGTTTAAATCAATCAGGAGGCCGCCGTGCCCGATTCCCTACCCTATACGCTCGCACTGGAGGGACGAACCCTTCTGGACGAGCTGAATCACCGCATCAAGAACGAGCTCGCCTCGGTCATCAACCTTGTCACCCTCAAAGCAGTCCGGGCTGATAACGTCGAGGTCAAGGAGGCGCTGAGCAATGTCGTCGACCTGCTTCATCAGCATGTCGAGGTTCATAGCATTCTGACCACGCCGGATCGCGATACGCTCCTGGACGCGGGCGAACAGCTCCGGAACCTCGGACTTTCGATGTGCCGATGCAAGCTGGATCGCGTGAACATCCACCTGCTGTTGTCGATCGACACGCTGCCACTGGAATCTGAGCGGTGCTGGCGCCTGGCGTTAGCTGCCTACGAACTGGTGACCAACGCGGTCCGGCATGCCTGCTTCGACGACCGCGACGGCGAAATCAAAATCAAGCTGATGCGTGCGGGGTCGTGGGTGAATTGTCGAGTAACTGACAACGGATCAGGCCTCGGAAGGATCGAGCCTGGTCGCGGCCTGCGGATCGTCGGCGAGCTGGCGAAGAGCCTGGGTGGCCAGATCGATCACGGCTTCGGCGTGAATTGGACGTCGTTCCGCCTGGACTTTCCTTTGACGCTGCGCGAGCAGCGAGCCAACCGGGTCGTCGCTGCGCGGCGCAGAAGAACACCCCGTCGAGTGAAGACGATGCCTCCGTTGCCTGCATCGCCGGCCGCGGGCGGGTGGACGAATCCCATCAGCGTTCCCTCATCGCTTTAGATCGAAGGAGACATACCGATGTTGAGCAGGACTTTGCTAACTCTATCCGTGAGCGTGATCCTCGGCAGCGCCGTCGTCGCGCCAAACGCCGCGCTCGCGCAGTTCGGCCCCCCTCCAGGTCCACCGCCTGCCCTCAGTGGCCCTCCTCCGGGTCTCGGCGCCGGTGGTCCTCCTCCCGGCGGTCCTCCTGCCGCACCTGCCTTCGCTGGCCTTCCGCCCCGTGGCCCCTCGGGCGCACCTCCGCGCGATATCGCAGGTGCTCCACCTCATTTCTCGCGTCTCGACGGTGCTACCGGACCGCACGGTCTCGATCGCGGCGGACAGGCGAATTTCCGTGGCGTCGAGGGTCGCACCGCGGCCTCGAGCGCGAACAGCTACACCCGAAACAATTACGCCAGCCATAGCTACGGCCGTGGTTACCGGTACTGGCCCTATGCGGCGGCTGCAGCTTATGCCTATGGCAGATCCTACGCCTCCTCTGAGGAGGACTGCTATTACGTGTCGTACAGACGAAACGGCTACAGGCGCGTCCTGCGCTGTGGTGGAAACTGATTCGGCTGCGAACCCCTTAGCGCCCCGGTCCTCCGCCGGGGCTCCTGTTTTTGGCCTGACGCAGCCTATCTGCCGGGCCGCTTTTGGAACTTGACACTTAAAGAACTAAACTATACGGTATAGTTTGATTGAACAAAGGATCCTCACCGTGCACCACTTCATTCCCCATCCGCCTGCGATGGCCATTCCGCGGCCCATGCGTGCCGCAGTCGCGCTTGCGCTCCTGGCTACGCCACTGGGTGCCTGCAATGAGCGCTCCGCCGCTCCTGTCGAGCGCCCCGCGTTGGTGCGCACCGAGCTTGTGCAGCCGCGCCAGGGACAGGCGGCGATGACACTGACCGGCGAGGTCCAGGCCCGTTTCCGCGCCGACCTCTCCTTTCGTGTGAGCGGGCGCGTGCTCGCGCGCCTGGTGGATGTCGGCGCCCACGTCAATGCCGGCGACCTCCTAGCCCGGCTCGATCCGGCCGAGCAGCAGGCTGATTTTGACGCCGCGACCGCAGCTGTGGCCGCGGCGGAGGCCCAGCTGCGCGTGGCGCAAGCGACCTTTGACCGGCAGAGCAATCTCCTGTCGAGCGGCTTCACCACCCGCGTCGCCTACGACCAGGCGCAGGAGCAATTGCGAACCGCACAAAGCACGCTTGAATCGGCAAAAGCGGAGCTGGGAAGGACCCGCGAGGCTCTTGGCGATACCGAACTGCACGCCCGCGCTGCGGGTGTGATTACAGCGCGAGGCCTCGAGATCGGGCAAGTCGTGCAGGCGGCCCAATCGGTTTTCACGCTGGCGCAAGATGGCGATCGTGACGCCGTCTTCGATGTCCCTGAATCCATGTTCTTGGGCGATATGGAGGCAGGCCGCGTGTCGCTGGCGCTGGTGTCGGGTCCTGATGTCACCGCCGTCGGCTACGTCCGGGAGATATCGCCTGCCGTCGATCCCAAGAGCTCCACGGTTCGTGTGAAAGTCACGATCCAAAATCCGCCCCCTGCGATGACGCTTGGAAGCGCCATCGCAGGGACCGCCGGGACCAAACCGGCGACGGAGATCGCCTTGCCGTGGACCGCACTGACGGCAGTGGGGTCAAAGCCCGCGGTCTGGATCATCGACCCCAAGGCAAAGATAGCGTCGCTGAAGCCGGTGACCGTCGGCGCTTACGAAGCCGGAGCGGTGCTGATCAAGGAAGGGCTCGAGGCTGGCGACCGCGTCGTTATCGACGGAGGCAAGCTGCTGAGCTCCGGCCAGCCCGTGACATATGGCGAGGATCGATCATGAAAACGCGGTTTTTTGTCGTCGCAGGCACCATCGCTTCGGCGTTGGCGATGGCCGGATGCAAGCAGGAGGCGAAGGCCCCGGAGCCTGTCCGGCCGGTGCTGTCGGCCGTCCTGCAACCGGCCGCATCCGACAGCACGGTCGCGGTCGGAACCGTCCAACCCCGTTACGAGACCAATCTCGGCTTCCGCGTGCTGGGGCGACTCATCGCACGTCCAGTCAACGTCGGCGATCTGGTCGCCGAGGGGCAGACGGTTTCGGCAATCGATTCCACTGCCCTTGAGCTCGCCGTGCGGTCAGCGAAGGCGGACCTTTTGAAAGCCCAGGCCCTGCTTGAAAACGCGATTGGGACCGAGGAGCGGAAGCGGATCCTGATTAAGACCGACGCCACGACGAAGCAGACGCTTGACGACGCCGAGCAGGTGCGCGCGGGCGCACAAGCATCGACCGCTCGCGCCCGCGCGAACCTGACCAAGGCGATCGAGCAGCTGGGTTATGCCCAGGTCAAGACCGATTTCGCGGGTGTCGTCACCGCCGTGAGCGCCGAGGTGGGACAAGTCGTCTCGCCGGGTCAGAGCGTCGTGACCGTGGCGCGACCGGACGTTCGGGAGGCTGTGGTCGATATCGGCGCGGACTTCCCCGTACCCTTGACCGTCGGCTTGCCGTTCACCGTCGGCTTGCAGCTGCTTCCTGCTGTTCAAGTCCAGGGCCAAATTCGCGAGATTGCGCCGCAAGCCGATTCCGTGACGCGCATGCGCCGCGTTCGCATCGCCTTGAATGATCCGCCTGAAAGCTTCCGGCTCGGAAGCACCATCGCGGCAAGGCTAAGCAACGGTCACAGCTCAGTTCTCCGAGTGCCCGCGTCCGCCCTGCTCAAAGAAGGCGCTGAGACTTTCGTCTGGCTCATCGACGCTCCCACGAGCACGGTTTCGCTGCACAAGGTCGACCTCTCGGAGGACGAAGGAGGCATCCGCGTCACCGGCGGTCTCTCCACCGGAGCGCGTATCGTAACTGCCGGGATCCATAGCCTCAAACAAGGACAGCAAGTCCGCATCGAACAGGACGCCACGCCATGAAAACCTTCAACCTTTCCGACTGGGCACTCGGACATCGTTCGCTCGTCTGGTATTTCATGATCGCCTTCATGGTGGCGGGTCTGTTCGCATACCTGCAGCTGGGGCGGCAGGAAGATCCTGATTTCACCATCAAGACCATGGTGATCGGGGCGCAGTGGCCGGGTGCTTCGCCCGAGGAAATGACGCGGCAGGTCACCGACAGGATCGAGAAGAAGCTCGAAGAGCTGGAGTCGCTCGACTATACCAAGAGCGTCACTGTTGCGGGCCAAACCACCGTTTTCGTCTATCTGCGCGACACAACGAAGGCCGCCGACGTCGCCCCGACATGGGCGCGCGTGCGCAACATGATCGCAGACATCAAGGGCGATTTCCCGCAAGGCGTGATCGGACCGGGCTTCAACGACCGCTTCGGCGACGTCTTCGGCAACATCTACGCTTTCACCAGCGACGGCTTGAGCCAGCGGCAATTGCGCGATCGTGTCGAAGACATTCGCGCAAAAGTCCTGACCGTCCCGAATGTCGGCAAGGTCGACATTCTCGGCGCGCAGGACGAAATGATTTTTCTGGAATTTTCGACCCGAAAAATCGCGGCCCTCGGACTCGACACTCGTTCCATCGTCTCATCGCTGCAGGCGCAAAACGCCGTCGCGCCCTCGGGCGTATTCCAGGAGGGGCCGGAGCGTATCAGCGTGCGAGTCAACGGTCAGTTCGCATCTGAGGAAAGCCTGAAGGCGATCAATCTCAGGGTCAACGACCGGTTCTTCCCGCTGACAGATGTGGCAACCATCACGCGCGGCTACGCCGATCCACCGACGACGCTGATTCGCTTCAACGGCGAGTCTGCCATCGCACTCGCGATCGGGATGAAGTCGGGCGCGAACTTGCTGAAATTCGGCGAGGCGCTGAAAGAGGAAATGTCGAAGATCCTGGCAGAGCAGCCGATCGGCCTGGGAGTTCATCTCGTCGCTGACCAGCCGGTCGTTGTCGAGCACGCCGTGTCGGGCTTCACGGAAGCCCTGTTCGAAGCCGTGGTCATCGTGCTCGGGATCAGCTTCTTGAGCCTCGGCGTTCGCGCCGGTCTGGTCGTTGCGATCGCGATTCCCTTGGTTCTGGCGATCACATTCGTGGTGATGGCGTATGCAGGAATCTCGCTGCAGCGCATTTCGCTCGGCGCCCTGATCATCGCGCTCGGCCTTCTCGTCGACGACGCCATGATCGCCGTTGAAATGATGGTGGCGCGGCTGGAAATCGGCGATCCCCTGGAGAAGGCCGCAACGCACGTTTACACCTCCACGGCCTTTCCCATGCTGACCGGCACGCTGGTCACCGTCGCAGGCTTCATCCCGATTGGCCTCAACACCAGCAACGCCGGTGAATTCACCTACACCTTGTTCGTGGTCATTGCTGTCTCGTTGCTCGTATCGTGGATTGTCGCGGTGCTGTTCACGCCTTTGCTCGGCGTCTCGATCCTGCCGGCCAGGATCAAAGGTCATCATGAATCCAAAGGCCGGGTTGGGCAGACGTTCGCCCGCCTGCTTCTGGTTTGCATGCGTCATCGCTGGATCACCGTCGGGGTGACGGTCGCGGCCTTCGCGCTAGCTCTGTTCGGCATGAACTTCGTGCAGCAGCAGTTCTTTCCGTCGTCGGACCGTGCCGAACTGGTCATCGACTGGAACCTGCCTCAGAACGCCTCGATAACCGAAACCAATGCGCAGATCGCCCGCTTCGAGCGTGAACAGCTGCAGGCCAATCCCGCAGTCGAGCACTGGACGACTTATGTGGGAACCGGCGCTCCGCGATTTGTGCTGTCGTTCGACTTGCAGACGGCGAACACCTGGTTCGGCCAGATGGTCGTCGTCACCAAGGACGGCATTGCCGCGCGCGATCGCGCTAAGGCGCAATTCGAAACCTATCTGAAAAAGACCTTTCCCGGCACCGATACCTTCGTAAAGTTGCTCGAGGTCGGACCTCCGGTCGGGCGCCCCGTGCAGTATCGGCTGAGCGGACCCGATATCGCCAAGGTGAGGGAATTTTCCCAAAACCTCGCCGGCATTGTGCGCGCCAATCCGCACCTCGATCATGTCGTGTTCGACTGGATGGAGCCGGCGCGCGTCGTCAAGGTCGATGTCCTGCAGGACAAGGCTCGCCAGCTTGGTGTGAGTTCGGAGGACATCGCGACGACCTTGAATGGCGTCCTTGCCGGCTCCTCGATCACCCAGGTGCGCGATAGCATTTACCTGGTGAATGTGACGGGACGCGCGACCGCACCGGAGCGCGCATCAATCGATACGCTGCGCGACCTGCAATTGACCGGCCTTGGCGGCCAGTCGGTGCCGCTCGGAGCGGTCGCCACGCTGCGCTATGAAATCGAGCAGCCGACAATCTGGCGGCGATCGCGGCTTCCCACGATCACGCTCAAGGCAAGCATCCTCGACACCGTCCAGCCAAAGACGGTCGTGGATCAACTCGCGCCGAAGGTGGCCGAGTTCGCAAAAGGACTGCCGGCCGGATACTCGGTCGCGATCGGCGGCTCGGTCGAGGAAAGCGCGAAAAGCCAGGCCCCGATCGAAGCGGTCGTTCCGCTCATGCTTTTCATCATGGCGACCATCCTGATGATCCAGCTGCAAAGCTTTCATCGGCTGTTTTTGGTGTTTGCGGTTGCGCCACTCGCCTTGATCGGCGTGGTCATGGCCCTGCTGCCGAGCGGAGCTCCTCTCGGCTTTGTTGCGATCCTAGGCGTGCTGGCGCTGATCGGTATTCTGATCCGCAACTCAGTGATCCTGATTGTGCAGATTGAACAGCTGAAGGAGGAAGGACGGCCCGTCTGGGACGCGGTCGTGGAAGCAACCGAGCACCGCATGCGGCCGATCATGCTGACTGCGGCTGCCGCAAGTCTCGCCCTCATCCCGATCGCTCGCGAGATATTCTGGGGACCGATGGCTTACGCGATGATGGGCGGCATCATCGTTGGTACGGTGCTGACGCTGTTGTTCCTGCCGGCGCTATATGTCGCTTGGTTCCGGATCAAGGAGCCGGCGCCCGCAACGGATAACACTCGCGAAAATCCGCTTGTCCCGGAACTGCAAGCTGTCTCTTCAACCGATGCGTCGTCTCGGCGCGAACTGGAAAATGCATAGGAGCCAATATGAAGCAAGTTCTCAGCCTCTTTACGTTCGGAATCGCAGCCTTGTTCTTCCTTGCGTTCTTTACCACCCTCAAGCCCACTGTCGTCGCTGCGGCTTCGGGGCCGGACAAGCCCGGCCAGTGCAGCACGAAAGCTCCACCTTCGCTCGCCTGCCTCTCACTGACATTTGCCACGGCATTGTGGCTCGATGTCGCCCGGCAGAACTGACCAGTGCGGTCCAAGGATCGTGCGCCAGATCCCTCTGCGACTGCAAAGTGCCGCGTGGCGAAAGCTGCTTCCCTATTGTCCATTACTCAAACCCAACGCTCATCTCATGAACCTAGCAAGCCTTCCAATTGGTGCGATGCAGAGGAAACACACGCTCATCGGGCTCCTCCTGCTGTCCCTCGCGCTTGTCCCTTGCGCCGCTATGGCTGAACTCAACGATGGATCGTTGAGCTCGACTGGCCAAAGCGCGCCAGTTCATCGTGAGACGAACAAGGAGTCGGATCAGCGTTTCCGTGCGGCCTTCCATGCTGCGCACCTTTCGCTTATCGAGGTGATCGCCATCGCCGAACGATTCCCGGCGCAGCAGGTCGGCACGCGTCACCACCGTGGCGTTGCCTTCAGCGCCTTTGCGAACCTCCTGTGCGAACCTCCTGCTCGATGACCACGGCTTCGCCGATCGCAGCGATGTCGCGCAGGTTAGCCGGCTCAAACGACGGCGGAGGCGCCGGCCGATCGAGCTTCGCCGCAGTGTCCTTGAGGAACGCCATCATGTTGGCAAAGCTCTCGTCGGGCGTGCTGCCCAGCGGAAAGCCGACGCTGCCCTGTCGATCGTGCTCCTTGGGGTTCACCAAAGGTCTCCAGTGTTCGAACGCGCTCTGGGCCGAGATCCCGAGTAAGGCGGCGCGCCGCTGCGCCTGCCTGCGGGTGATCTCTCCAAGCCGGACCCGAACGGGAGGCCTCACACCCAAGCAAGGTTCAAGGTCTTTCGGCAGCCTGTACTGGAAAAAATACACCGACCGCCGGCACACGAGATAGGAGGGCGCGCGGGAAGTGCGGGCACCATCGCGGACTACATTGTGGACTACACCGCGGACTACACGCTTCGCCATTTGCTCGCTTTCGCAAGCCGGAAACGCTGTTTTTCAAGGTTTTCTCGCGATGAGAAAGTGGCGGATAGGACTTAGAAACTGGCGGAGAGGGAGGGAGTCAACCCCCACTGAAAGATAAAGCATTTTCGACCTTCCGAGACCAAAACCCACCGTTTGAGCTACCGCCGAAAGCTGGCGTTTCACCTCCAATCTTTCACGGAATCCATCGTGGCTCTAGCCAGTTTCAGTTGATTACATCGAAGGTGCAAATGGGAATGTCGCGGTTCGAACACGACTCCCACGCTGGCCGGAATCGAACAGCCTTTAATAGTTCAACAGACGCGAGGGCTTGGGAAGATAGTCCGCGCCGGTACTCACAGCGTTACTCACGTGATTTTCGATCCCATGGTGGCCGTGGTTCGATTCCAAAAGCGTGCACAGGGCAGAGTGTATTCGAGCATATCCCCTGAGCGACGAAGAGATCACCGCGCTCGCGCACTACCTGACTCATCTTTAGCGCATGCTCCGCGAAAGTGTGCAGCGGTCGTTCGAAAAGACCATGCGCAAAGCTTGAGGCGCTCGATCAGCCGCGCGTTTGCTCGTAGGCCTTCAGATGCGTGTAGGCCGTGCGCAGCCGCGGCACCGAAACTTTTGCGGTGTCCGCACGCGCAATCAGGTCGCCAATCACATGATCAGCTTCGACCGGTTGGCCCGCCTTGATGTCGCGGAACATCGATGCCGTGAGCGGCGAGCCTTCCGTGGTGAACATCCCTGTCGCGCGTTCCAGCGCGGGCGCGCGGGGCGGATAGCCTTCCGCGGTCGCGACCGCCCTGCATTCATCGAGAATGCCAAGCAGGAAGTCCTTGCCGCCGGGCGCCGCCAGGATCATGCCGATCGGGGCGCGCATCAGGCTGGTCGAGGCCGCGATCGACGCCAGGAACACCCATTTCTCCCACATGTCCTGCCGGACGGTCTCGCTCGCCGCGCCGTCGAAATTGCAGCTTCTGACGACGTCCGCGATGGCGCGAACCCGGTCTGACATTTTGCCGTCGCGCTCGCCGAAACCAAGCGACTGCATCGGGCCCAGCTGGACCACTTCGCGCTTCTCGTTCAGTGTCACCGCAATCACGCAGAGGCCTCCGAGCACTTGGCTCGCGCCAAATTTTTTGTCGAGAACGTCCAGATGACGCATGCCGTTGAGCGTCGGGATGATCGAGGTCCTCTCGCCTACCGCCGGCGCGAACGACTTGATCGCATCGTCGAGGTCGTAAGCCTTGCAGCTCAACAGCACGACGTCAAACTTGTCCTTGATGGTGTCGGCCTGGACGACAGGCGGATTCTTCAGCGTTACGTCTCCGTTCGAGCTTTTGATCACGAGGCCCGCGGCGGCAAGCTCCAAGGCGCGGCGCGGCCGCACCAGAAAGGTGATGTCGCGGGCGGCTTGCAGCATCCTGCCGCCGAAATATCCGCCAATGGCCCCGGCGCCAACGATAAGAACGCGCATCTCTCAATTCCTCTTGTTGTTGGATAGGTAACGATCTTGCCAATTTTCTCCGAACGGGCGGATTTTCATCTCAAACGTCCAGGCGCTTTTGGGCTGTTGGTAGAGCTGCCAATAGGCGCACTGTCTTGCTCATCGTCACAACCCCACGCGCAAGAACCCATAGCCCTTGCAGACATTGCATCGTTCGTCAGGGTATGCCGTGAAATCACCCAAAGTCGTGTAAACGGTATTCTTCTCAAAAAACTGTCCTTCTTCATCTAATTCCCCACAGTCATGGCAAATAATGTAGGCAAAACCATCTTCGGTTGGCCAGGTCCGCCCCTCGTAAAAGGCTTCGGGGTCCGCGTTCTCGTGATGCTGATACGAGATCATGGCGGGCACTGCTTTCGCAGGATCGAGTTTCAGTCGCAACATCTTGGCGTTTGTGTGTGTTGCGACATTTCGGCTCCTCTCGATCTCCCGCAACCGGTCAGCGCGAGACTGCGCAGCGCCGACAAACTCGGCGACGGCGCGGGTAACGGCTTCGGGCTGCTCCAACGGCAGAAAGTGTCCCGCACGAGGCAGGTCGATAACCCGGACGCGCTCGCCGAATTGCTTGCGGAGCGCGTGGCCATTGCCCGGCGGAGCCACTTCATCATCGAGGCCCTGGATCACGAGAAGGGGAGCTGTTCCGGCGCCCCACCAATCGTCGAGCGCCACACCCTGGCTGGTCGCGAGGTGGGCGACATGCACCGCCGGCCAGCACTCGACGTGCGCAAGTATTTTCGGATCCGACCCCGGCGACAGCCAACGCGCGCCCAGCACAGTGACGCAATCGCTGCCGCTCATCTTGGCTTCGGTAGCGCTGCGAAACGGGTTGCCCAGTGGTGTTGAAGGTCCGATGAGACCGCCCGCCGCGAGCAAAGTCACGCTGCGCACCAGCGAGGGCCGGTCGACCGCCAAACAGCGAGCGACCCGGTTACCGAAGGCATGGCCGACCAGGTGCGCCGGACCGCAATCCAAAGCTTCAAGAACCCCAGCCACATCGGCGGCCAAATCGTGCAAACTTATGCCGTCGAGCGAGCCGCGACTCTCTCCAGTACCGCGCATGTTAACAGAGATGGTTTGCAACCCTCCGGCAGCGAGCACACGCGCCAAATCGTCAAAATAACTGATGCTGCAGCCGGCATTCGCGAGCAACACGATGGGAATTCCGGACCCGTAAAGGGTGCATTCGAGCGTCGCGCGGCCGACCTCGATGTTTCGATGCTGCTGCAAATCTCACTCTCCCGCGAGTCGGCTGACGTTAGGTGCCCAAAGTCTCGCGGCGGCCGATCACCGTCCTGAGCGCCTACTATCAAATATAGTGGAACCAAGCCGCTGTTGCTGGCGGAAACCGGACTCCATCACCGAAAGAGTATCTAGCAGAGGAGCGGCAGCGAGTATTATCGTGTGTATGTGGCTCGACTTTGCGGAATGTGATCGGGCGTACTGGCTCGCCGATACGATACCCGGAGCAAAGTCTACGTCGTTGGACAGCTCAAATTCACTGATCGTGCGGCATATGAACGCTACGCTGCGCGTTTCAGGGGCGTGCTCAAGCAATTCGGAGGAGGGCTGTTTGGCAGCCGATGAGCAGCCCGAAAGACGGCGGCGTCATGGCCGCACGCCAGTGATCACCCGAACATGAGTCGCGGCATCTCATGGATGGTTGATGCGACCAGACCCAGTGTTGAAAGGAAGGACACGATGTACTACGAAGCCGTCTCACAATGCACGCGAATGCTAAAAAATATCGGGACTTGGCTCGACAAGGCTGAGAAGCATGCGGCGGCCAAGAAGTTCGATGTCAACATCCTGATCACAGAGCGCCTTGCACAGGACATGAAGCCGTTCATCTACCAAGTCCAAAGCGCTTGCGACTACGTCAAAGCCGCCGCGGCTTGGCTTTCAGGACAAGTGCCGCCCAAGCACGAGGACAACGAGCAGACGATCGATGATGCGCGCGCCCGCATCCAGAAGACTATCGCTTTCGCAGAGAGCGTGAGAGAGGTGCAGTATGCGGGCGCAAGTGACCGTAAAGTCAGCCTTTCTTGGGCGCCCGGCAAGCACCTCTGCGGGAAGGACTACCACTTGCAGATGACAATCCCGAACGTCTACTTCCACGTGGCGATTGCGTACGCCACCCTCCGCCACAATGGGGTCGACATCGGCAAGATGGATTTTCTCGGTCCTGGTAATTGGATCGATGCCTGATCCGCTGTGCCGCCGCTGCTCAAGACTGTTGGCTTAAACAGTCACCCAGGAGCGTGGAAATGAACCAAAAGGAAAGGGCCAAACGCTTTGCTCAACTCCACGTCAAAGGAGCCCCGTTACTGCTCTACAACGCGTGGGATGCAGGTAGCGCACAATCTGTTCTGGAGGCCGGCGCGAAAGCGATCGCGACAAGCAGTTGGTCGGTCGCCGCAGCGCAAGGCTACCAAGACGGTGAAGCGATCCCGATCGAATTCGCCGAGCAAATAGTTGGACGTATCGCGACAAGCGTCGATGCTCCTGTCACCGTGGACTTCGAGGCGGCTATAGCGAAGACGACAGCGAGCTTGCGGACAACATTTCGCGCCTTATCGATCTGGGTGTAGTTGGCGTCAATTTCGAGGATCGGGTCGTCAAAGGCTCGGGGCTTTATAGTGTCGATCGACAAGCCCGGCGGCTCGGTGCGATACGAAAAGCGGCAGCGCAGAAGCGCGTCGACTTGTTTGTCAACGCCCGGACGGACGTATTTTTTGAGCACGGTGAGGACGCAGCCCAAGCAGTTGACGAAGCGCTAGAAAGGGCTAAGACCTACGCAGATGCAGGGGCGTCGGGCTTCTTCGTCCCTGGCCTGACGGAAGATGCGCTGATCGGACAGCTCTGCGAAGCCGTCACGTTACCTCTGAATGTTATGGTTATGGACGGCGTGCCCTCGAATGAACGTCTCTCCAAGCTGGGCGTCGCGCGCATTAGCTACGGTCCAATCCCATACATCAGCGCGATGAATGCACTTCAGCAAGAGGCGAAGAAAGTCCTTTCTTAAACGACGACTACTAAGGTTTAACTCCAATACTTCGCCATCAACGCATCTGCGTCGGCCAGAGCCTGCCCTCGCCGGTCGCGCCAGTGTTTTAGGAAAGCGAACATTGGGGGCCATCCCCCCAAGGGTACAGCGCCGCACAGCGGCGTGTCCTCGAACAGATGCTTCCAATAGTTCGGGAACTGACGAACGCGTTGTCCACTCCTTGCCCCCGGAAGACGTTTGGCCGCACGCAGCGCGGGCAGTGTGACCCCTGGTCTCCCTCGCAAAATCCATTCTCCGAACCTACTGCTAAAAGCTACGGTTTGCGCCGCGATTAGGGGACTAGCCGCAACAGCCTTTATCGCGCCACCCATTGTTTTTGCTGTCGATTCGAACAATGGGATACAGAGGAGAATAGTGTAGTGGCGGAAGAACCGTCCTCCGAACCCACGGCGGAAAACTACAACTTGCGCGTAGAGTTAGCCCGCTATCGCGGAGTTCTTCGGTGGTTTTGCGGCAGTTTCGAACAATCGGATACAGCGGAGAGCTGTGGCGTAGCGTGGCGAAGAGGGAGGGATTCGAACCCCCGATCCCGATTTGCTTGCCTGCGATCCGTCCTATTTGTACGCCACAGCAACCCGCCAGCCATACCTGCGCTCTAGATCTCTTTCTTAAACCTTACGATCTATTGCCTGGACCCTATCATGGTCCGGGGCGGAAGTATGAGCGGCAAGGACGAAAAGACGCGGATCATGGCATTAGGATCGCCAGATAGTCGGAAAACAGCAGGTGACACGAAGCGCATTCGCAAAAATCGCAGCATGCCGCCGCCGGCAAAATTTGATATCGATACGCTGCCCGGGGGCTCCAATCTGACGGCATTGGAGGCGGCAGCGGTCATCCGGCGCACGCCCGGAGCGCTAGAGCAATGGCGGCGCGATCCGAACCATCCACTGAAATGGCGCTACGTTGACGGCCGCCCGCTCTATCGTGTCGATGCGGTGCGCGACTATCTGGCCAGATGCGATAAGACCACTAAGCCGTCTCAGCCGCATAATACTCGCGGAGACGGCCGAGCAATTCGGCCTTGATGGGGTCGAGCGGATTCGTTCGCTGCAGGCGCACGACCTTGCCGACCCGTTTCGCACCGAGCAACTCCGCGATGTAGTCATGAGCCGCTTCGAACGCCATCTTGCGGATGATCCACCGTTCGTCGTGATTGTAGACCTGATCGATTCCGCCAGGCTTTTGCCCGACACACAGCCGCTGGATTTCGTTGTCGTAGCCGCAGCGTGACATGACGGTGCGCAAGCTGCGCCTTAAGTCATGCATGGTGAACTTGGCGACACCTGCTTCCTTGACCAAACGGTTGACCATCTTGGTGAAGCCCGACATCTGGCCGCCGGTCTTCGGTGACGGGAAGACATAATCGGACGTCGCACGCTGGAAATGTTTCGCGGCCAGGAGCACCTCGTCAACGATGTGGGTACGCGGCACGTCGTGGTGCAGGCCCATTTTGGTCCATGCCGCATCGAAGGTGATGCGGTCATCCATGATGTGCTTTTGCCACTCGATCATGGTTGGTTCGCTGCGGCGCGGGCCACCGAGCAGGCACATACGTGTCAACAGCCCAAAAGCCCCGAGCTTTGCCGACGCATGCCAGACCTTGATGATCTCCTCATCGGTCAGCGCGCGGCCCTTGGTTCGGCGCCCGACCCTCTGCGCACGGGTTTCCTTGGGCGCGCGATAGCCGGCGAGCACGTTGTGCTCGACGTAACCTTCCCCGACGCACCATTCGAGGAAGGTGTGCACGTGCTTACGCAAGTCTTTGGCTGCGCCGCGCTTGCCTGTCTTGGCGATCTTGTCCACCGCCGCCATGATTTGCCGTCGCGTCAACTCGGCAATGGCGAGATCGAAATAACCCTTGAGACCTCGTCGCAGCGCCGACATGGCCGGTTTCCAGTTAACGACCTGGCGTCCGGTCAGGGACGTTTCATACGGGCCATCTTCAATGATCAGGGTCGCCAAGGTGGTGCCCTGCTTTTCGGCCAGCTGTTGCCGCCTGGCCTCGCGCTTGGCGTCGTTCGGATCGACCCCCTTGACCACCTCGCCGGCGGCGATGGTGGCGGCCTTGCGCGCGGCCTTCTCGTTGAACTTGGGCCATGCGCCCAACGTCTTGCGTTGGGTGCCCCTCGCCCCAGGCTTGGTGAACAGGTAGACCCAGGTCCGGCCACCAGTCGCGCGCATCCTGATCGCAAGCCCTGGCTGCTCTGTGTCGTGCAGATAGTGCTGCGACTTGCCCGGCGGCAGCGTGGCCGCACGGATCACCGCGTCAGTGAGCCTCAGGTAGTTCGTCGTCACTTCAGCTCTGAGACCCTTTTCGCTCGTTTCCATCGTTTGTGCGCTTACTCCTTGTGCCCTGGGACACGTCGAGGGGGGACCCAAGAAACGGATCACAAATCGTTCCCTCCACGTTCCCAGCTCTGTTGTGCCCCACGGGAAAATTCGCGAAAGGCACAACAGGGGCATACAAAATGTGGTAAGGCCTGCTATGGCCCACTATGGGCCGATATGGCCACAAATCCCTGCATTACAAGGACTTTTCTAACTATACTATGGCTGGATTAGGTTGGCTAGGGTCTACCGATTGTGGTTCACACGGGAGAGGTCCAAGGTTCGATCCCTTGTGCGTCCACCACAACCATCGATAAAATCGGATGCTTTTTGTGCGCGTGGCAAAAGCTGCGCAAAATCGTTCCGGCTAGATCCCCAGCAGCCAAACCGCAACGATGGCCCCGAGCACGGCCAAGCCGGAAATCGTCCAGCCCGTCACGTAAACCCCGGCATCCGTCTCCGGCCTGTCCACCATCGTATCATGCCAATGGGCCATCGCAGCCTCCTGGAGATTGCCTCTGGTAGATAGGTCTCCGCCAGCGGCTCAAGGTTCAAACATGCTCTACTAATCGCTGCGGTGGCTGGCGGGTTCCACAAATCAGGTTCGGAGACGGAATCACATGCGCGGCATCAGGTGCGAAAGAACACGTGCCAGACCCCAGCCAGAGTGAGGAAGGCAAGGCAAAGGCTGATGACCAATAGCCAAAGCACCGACGGGCCAGGTTCGTCCTGACGCGCTTCTGTTGGCGTTTCGACGATCAGGCCGCGTTGCTTCCTTGCCATCAGATTTTCGGCGCCAGATCGGCCCGGTCGAACACCGGCGTTTTCTCGACATCGTCCGGCGTGGCGCCAGAGGGCGTATCCTCGGCGGCGTGCCGTAACGCTTCGGTCGAGGCGTCCAGGCCATCCTCGGTCTCGTTAGCCGCACTGCCGGAGTCGTGCGGCCGTGCTGGAACCTGCCTGCCGCCATCCGTGCCCGGATGGTCCGCCGGATTCTTCCGTGCCATGGTTTGTCTCCCTCAAGGTCGAGATACCAATCTGCCGGGAGGCTGCCGGTTCCGCAGTTAGCTGCTTGCGAACCCGGCACGGATAAGAGGTGCGGGCATTACAGGCCCGGCCCCGACGCAACGCCGGGACTTTCGCGCTGACGGGCTGCCGGAAAAGAAAACGGCCCGCCGAAGCGAGCCGTTTTTTGTTAATTCGAGCATGATCCGGAAAAGTGGATACCGGTTTTCCCTCGCGACAAACGCGAAGCGTTTGCGCGGAGATCATGCTCAAACAAAAAGATAGAGCGGGGTGACGAGTCGAAGAAAAGTCATCCCGCTCTAGGTATCGGTGTCGCTGGTTTGGTCGTGCGGCTCTTTGGGATGCTTGTCACCCTTTGCGGGAGCCTGGCTCTGCTGGCCTGGCTTCTGACCGCCGCCTTGCTGCTGGCCGGGCTTCTGACCCGGCGCTTGATTCTGCCGGCCGAGTTGGTTTTGGTTCGTCATGGTATTTCCTTTCATGGGAAGACCAACGGCCCGCAGTTCAGGTTCGTTCCTGACAAACAAGAAATGCTGCTCGCCGTGCCGCAACTATGTCAGCCTGACCTATTCAGGTTTGCGTTTTCTCATTGATGCCCTCTCCCGTCGGCGACTGCGCCGCGTTGCATCGCGATTGCTCCGGCGTGACACCGCGAGGAAAATGTCCCAAGTTCCGCGATCATCATACGAACACACAACCACCGCCCAATGAACAAGCGGGAACCCGTGTTTGGAAGCAACCATTGACGACACGCATCATTGATTCACTGTTGAAACAAACAAGGGAACCTTTGATGTCGAATGCAGATCAGAATAATGCGAATTCCGCGCAGCAGCAGAATCGTAAGGAACAGATCGGTGCAGCGGATGTATCGACCAGCGCCTTCCCGGCCGGCTTCCAGGCGATTGCCACGGCTTACGGCGACTACACGAAGAAATCGTTTGAAGACACCAAGTCTTTTGTCGAGAAGCTCTCGGGCGTGAAGTCGTTCGACAAGGTGGTTGAAATTCAAACCGAATTCGCCAAGTCGGCTTTCGAGACATTTGTTGCCGAGTCACAGAAAATCGGCGCGCTGTACGGCGATCTTGCGAAGCAATCCTACAAGCCGTTCGCTGGCTTTGTCGCGAAGATGACTCCGACAAATCAATAGGTCTTACAAGACCCATCCGGCACAGCTAACCGGCCCTCGCGGCCGTAACGAAATCGGGCACCAAACCCGATTCCAGATCACACCGACTTGAAGCAAAAAAACCCCGCAGTTTGCGGGGCTTTTTTTCGAAAATCACTTAACGCGCCAGCCGTATTTCCGGCGACCGTGCGCCCGGTCAGGCCAAACCCGCATCCTTCAAGCGTCCGGCCAACCAGCCCGACAACGGCCGGTCGTGCACGCCGCCGACATAGACCTCCGACGCGGTGACGTTCTTCTTGCCAAGCGCGAGCAAGACTCCGATCCGGTAGGCGAACCATAAATGCGGATCGGTCAGCGCCCGCAGTTTGTGCTGATCGTGTTCCGGCGGCTGATGATTGCTCGCCTTGCGAACTTCGATGGCGAGTAGATTATTGGGCATCTCGCGCTGGTGCACGACGATATCGGGATAGATCGATTTTCCGATTTCATCGTCGGTGCTCACAATCGTTCCCTTCGGCAGCCGTAGTGTTCGTTCTCCCAACCTGTTGTAGTCGCAGTCGACTTCCCATCCCGGAAATTGCTTTTCGACCTGCACCGCGAGCCGGTGCGTCAGCGTGCGTTCACCGAGATCCCTCTCGAACAGATGGGTCTCGCGCGCGTAGAATTCGTTGAGCGCGCCTACCATCTTGTTCAACTCGGCTTGCATCTCGGCTTGCATGTCGTCTCCGTCAAAACATCTTAGAGCCTGACCGGAAATGCATCGAGCTTTTTCGGGAAATGATTCACGCTTTCATCATGGCTGGGCATTGCCGTCCAAAGGACGGCGTCGCTTCCGCTCGCCTATGCCCGGCCGTCCACATCGTTCCTGCTGCTACGCTGTTAAGCGTTGGATGGCGGGACCGCAGACAAGTCTACCAGCCTGCGCGAGGCAGACCGCTATGCCCGGGCATGACGACGCAGGCGGCGCTGGTGGCAATTCGACGGTCGCGCTCGCCGTCACATCTGTACTTCGATCAGCCGCGGCCCCGGCTCGGCGACGCCGTCCGCCAGCGCCTTGACGAAATCGTCGACATTGGTGACGGCGCGGCCTGGCACACCCATGCCCTTGGCAAGCGCCACCCAGTCGAGCGTGGGGCGGTCGATCTTCAGCATGTCGAGCGCGCGCTGTCCCGGCTCGCCGGCGCCGACGCCATCGAACTCTCCCCGCAGGATCTGATAGATGCGGTTGGCGAACACGATGGTCAGAACATTGAGGCCCTCGCGGGCCTGCGTCCACAGCGATTGCAGCGTGTACATCGCGCTGCCGTCGCCGACCATGCAGATCACCTTGCGATCGGGGCACGCCACCGCGGCCCCGGTCGCGACCGGCGTCGAAAATCCGATCGAGCCGCCCATGTTTTGCAGCCAGTCGTGCGGGTTGGCGGCGGCGGTCGGCGGAAAGAAACCGCGGCCCGTGGTGATGGACTCATCGACCACAATGGCATTTTCCGGGATCGCCATCGCCATCGCCATCGCGATCGAGGCGTGGGTCAGCGCGCCGGTCGGCTTTGCCAGTTCAACCAACGCCTGCGGTTTGGCATCGATCGGCTTGGCGCCAAGCGCGGAGGCCAATGCTTCCAGCGCAGCCACCGAGTTCTCGCCGCCCGACGTCATGCGATGGACCTCGCATCCGTCGGGCTTCAACATGCTCGGCTTGTTCGGATAGGCAAAAAACGCCACGGGATCGTTGGCCTCGACCAGAACGATGTGGCGGAAATCCTTCAGGATCGGCAGCGCCTGCTCGATCACATAAGGAATCCGGTCGATCGAAAACCGCCCGCGCCCCCGCGCCATGCGTGGATTATAGGTCTGGCCCAGCACCTTGCAGCCGGTCTTGCCGGCGATTTGCGCTGCCAGCGCCAGCCCGTGCTCGGTCAGCGCACTGCCGGTGAGCAGCAGCAGTGTCTGCGCGCCGCCGCGCAAGACCTTGGCGGCGTTGTCAACGGCCTGCGACGAATAGCTCGCGCGCTGGGATTCGTTCGGGACCTGCGCGATGCCGTCGGCCTCGTTCCATGCGGTGTCGGCGGGCAGGATCAGCGTGGCGATCTGCGGCGGGCTGCTCTTGGCCGCAGCAATGGCGGCAGCGCCGTCCTTGGCGACTGATTTCGCGTCCGGCGAGGTGCGCACCCATGCCGACATCGGCCGCGCCAGGCCCTCGATGTCGGAGGTCAGCGGTGCGTTGAATCCAATGTGATAGACGGCATGCTGGCCGACGATGTTGACAATGCCGGAATTCGCCTTGTTGGCGTTGTGCAGATTGGCGAGGCCGTTGGCGAGCCCCGGTCCCAGATGCAGCAGCGTCGATGCCGGCGTGCCTTTCATGCGGAAATAGCCGTCCGCCGCACCCGTCACCACGCCCTCGAACAGGCCGAGCACGCAGCGCATGCCCTCAACCCGGTCAAGGGCTGCAACAAAATGCATCTCCGAGGTGCCGGGATTGGCGAAACAGACGTCAACGCCGCCCGCGACCAAGGTCCGCACCAGACTTTCCGCACCGTTCATCATTCCACTCCCGTTCGCGCCGTTTTTCAAAAAAAGCACTCTTGGCAGATCAATCATCCCCAGCGCCGTTCGTCAAAGGTTTCGCCGACATTGCAGCCATCGCCAAGGGCGTGATGGCTTTTTTACCGCAGCGCCTGAAAATCGGCGGCCTCACGTCGCCGTGGCTTGCGAAACCGCGTCAATTATGGCCTGTCTCGCAGCGAGACTGATTTGTCCCACGAGGCAGAATATGATCCGGGCTTTTGCTTTGCTTTTTGCGGCGGTGGCATTGCTGGCCGGCGCCGGCCATGCGCGCGCCCAGGGATTCCAAGGATTCCAGGGCGGTTTCGACATGCGCGATATCATGGGAGGCGGCCCCAATTTCAGCGTCGGCGCGTCGAACCCGATTCCGCGGCAGACCGTGAGATTTGAAAGCCAATACAGGCCCGGCACCATCTTCATCGACACCGCCGAGCGGCGGCTTTACCTCGTGCTGGACGATGGCCAAGCGCTGCGGTACGGCATCGGCGTCGGCCGCGACGGGTTTCGCTGGGGCGGCGTTCACCGCATATCGGCGAAGAAGGAATGGCCGGCCTGGACGCCGCCCTCGCAGATGCTAGCGCGGCGCCCCGATCTGCCGCGCCACATGCCGGGCGGCATCGACAATCCGCTCGGCGCCCGCGCCATGTATCTGGGCTCGACGCTTTATCGCATTCACGGTTCCAATGAGCCGGAGACGATCGGCCAGGCGGTATCCTCCGGCTGTTTCCGCATGACCAACGACGACGTCACCGATCTTTATAGCCGCGTCGCGGTGGGAACCACTGTCGTCGTGAAGAACTAGGCCGGCTCCGCGCTGGGGAACCCGCGCCGCTCGATCGGCGGCCAGTCAAGCCTTGTACGTCAAGCCTTGTACGTCAAGCCTTGTACTTCAAGCCTTGCACGCGCTCGCCGATTGCTGCAGCGTCGATGCAATGTGTGCTCTCGACTCGTCTTCGCATCTGTTGCGGACATTCGCGGTTGTGCTCGCCGGCATCGCGTTCAACAGCGTTGCCGGGCTGCCGGCTGCGTCGGCCGAAATTCCCGGCATTGCATCGCGCCAGCGTACCGAAAAGAGGACGTTCACCGACAACGAGATAACGGACGGATTCTTCAAGACCGCCTTCGGCGCCGAGTATCAGCTTGCCGGACGGGTCGACCGGATCAGAAAATACGATGCACCGGTGCGGGTCTTCGCCGATGGCAATCGTCCGGATCGAAAGGCGCAACTGGCCAAAATCGTGGCCGATATCGCCGCGCGGGTTCAGCATCTTGATATCGCCATGGTGGAAACCAGCGACCGCGCCAATATCGTGGTCAAACTGGTGCGCGACCGCGATCTCTATCGCACCATCTCGACATTCTACGGCAGCGAGCGAGCCCGGGAAATTCGCAGCTCGCTCGATCCGCAATGCCTGTCCGGCTTTCGCAAGAACGAAAAATTCGAGATCGAGCACTCGGACGTGATCCTCACGGTCGACAACGGCGATTTCATCTTCTTCGACTGCGCCTATGAGGAACTGCTGCAGTCGCTCGGGCCCATCAACGATACCAGCTCGGTGCCCTGGACCATGTTCAACGACAGTGTCTCGATGGGATTTTTCGACGTCTACGACCAGTACATTCTGAATGTTCTGTACGATCCACGCATCAAGGCCGGCATGACCGTCGGGGAGGTCAAGGCCGTGCTCCCCGAAGTGCTGGCCGACGTCCGCATCTGGGTGAAGAAGGTCAATAATCTGGCCGAATAGACGACACGGCGCCACCCCAGCGTTGACCGTCACCATCCGCGAAAGCGGGTGGCCCAGTATTCCAGAGCGTCGCAATCAATCGCCGGCGCTCTGGAATACTGGGCGCCCGATCAAGCCGGGCGATGACGCCGTGGCACCCCACCTTAAATTAATTCCTTGAACTGCAGATTGCCTTGAGCGACGCCCATTCAACCGCTGTCAGCAGCGGCGGGCCACTCGGCGGCTGATCCTCGTTGCTCATGCGCGCCAGGCGGTCCTCCGTCAGCGGATGGCTCGCCAGGATCGACAAGCTCTTGTCGCCTTCTTTCCCGGTCACGCGAAACATCAGTTCGCCCATCGGCTTTGGCGAGCGGCCAAGCCTCTGCATCGCATCGATTGCAAATGTATCGGCATTCTGCTCCGCCTCGCGCGAATAGGACGCGGTCACCAGCGAGCGCGAAGCAAAGATCAACGCGCCGGATCCGGTGATGTCGCCGAACAACAACCCGATCAGAAACGACGTGCCACCATTGTAGATCAGGTTGCGCGTGCCATCGCGATGGCTGAGATGACCAAGCTCGTGCGCCAGGATGCCGGCGATCTCATCGGCGTTTTCCGCCTTGGCGAGCAGCCCGTTGAATGCATAGACCTTGCCGCCGGGCAGCGCGAACGCGTTGGGAATTGGGCTCGATAACACCTGCGACTGGATCGACGTATCCAGGCCAGCGGACTCGCGAACGGCATTGACGAGCTTGGTGAAGGCAGCCTGCCCTGATGCGTTATCGCAAATCTTGCCGCCGAACATCGTCTTGACCTGCCCTTCCGCGACATCGCCCAGCCGGCGTTCGAAGGCTTGCGGCACCAGGGGTGTCAAACGGTCCGCAGCGAGCGGGACACCGAACAGAATCACCGCGACGATCGAAACCGTCGCCGCCAATGACCAGCCGACAATTCTCGCAATGCCGTGCCGGCCGGGAACGTTTTCATCGAGTCGGACGCAGCGGGAGGTCAGCTCCGCCGCAACCGCCGCGTCACGGATTTCAAGCCGCGCCAGCCCCGGCGCCGTCAGACAGGTTACGCGCAGGGTACCGGATGGGCTGTCGGCAAGGCGGACATCGGCATAGGACCACGCGGCAAGCGTGTGTTCATACTCTCTGATTTCAAGCCGGTCGTTGAACTCCAGCGTCACGAGGCGGCGGCGGCTCGAGGTCCCGTCGAAATAAATCGCAAAGCCGCTGGCTGCTGACGACGCCGAGGTGTTTTGCGGTCCACTTTCCATTGAAGAGGTGCTCATGCGCTAAAAGCCGGCGACATCCAGCCCGTCGGCAAAGCCCTCACCCAGCGCATTGGCGAGTTCGCCCCTCGCGGATACATTCGCCGCCGCCTCGATGTTGTGGACGGTGGTCGAGGCCAGCACCCTGACCCAGAGATCGCGCAACAGATAGACACGCATCGCCACATTGATCGCCAGCGCGAACAACAGATAACCCAGTCCCGCCAGCACCAGCAACGGAACGCTCTTCAAGAACACCTGCGGCGTGAAGAACTGATCGAGCGGCGTGCCGCTCATGCTCGCCACCAGAACGGCGCAGAGTCCCAGATAGGCGGCAAACACGACCGCGAGCAGGAGAACCCAGCCAATGACTTTCCAGTAAAGGCCGATCAGCGCGCCACGGCCCATCGTCGATTCCAGACGCACACCGCCAAACCGGATACCCGAAAGCCACCAGCGCCACTCCACCGCCTTGAACGCGGCATAGACAAAGGGCGCGAGCGGCGACACATAGAGGGCGATCGGCGCCAGGAGCCATAGCCACCAGCCACGCTTGAAGAATTCCCAGCCGCGTCCTTCAAAGCTGCCCTGAAGATCGCCGTAATAGGAATGCCGCATCTTGTAGCGCTCGAGCGCCGCTTCACGCCATGGCAATATCAGGCCGAGGGTGAGTATCATCAGCAGGCCCCAGAGCGCCGCCCGCGCCGCATAGGCCCAGCCCGAACCGCTCATCCAGAACCGCACCCCGCGCCACACCGTGCGGGTCAGGCGATAACGTCGGGCGCGGTAGATCGCGAATTGTCCGAACAGGTAAAAAAATGCCAGCAAGGGAATGCTGGCGAACGCCCTGATGCGTTCGGCTTCAAGGCCCGCGAGGAAGTAGGCCAGATAAACCGGCACAATGATCGCCAACGCGATCAGAAATCCGATCAGCAATTCCCTGCCGCGGCCGGTGTATTCCGCCGCATCGCCGTCGATATGGGTGTTCGACCACAAATGGCGGCGGATATCGGTGGCAAGCCAAAATCGATAAAAGCCGACGGTAATGAGTTCGAGCCCGGCACCGCGCGTCGCCAGCCGAAAAAACTCACCGCGGTTGCCTGAAAACAACACCGGCGCCGGCATCGGCGGCAGATGCGGCGGCACAAGATTCATCTGATTCACGGATCGACTCCCCCCAGGATAAGCAAATCGGCAAGCAAATCGGAATGAGCCCATAGATCAGAGATGTGTCGGCTAAAAGGCGATGCGGGTTCGACCGACTTTTATGAAGATTTTTCGAACAGCTCCCGTCCGATCAGCATGCGCCGGATTTCGCTGGTGCCGGCGCCGATCTCATAGAGCTTGGCGTCGCGCAATAGCCGCCCCGTGGGATAGTCGTTGATATAGCCGTTGCCGCCGAGCAGCTGGATCGCGTCGAGCGCGCATTGCGTCGCCTTTTCCGATGCATAGAGGATGGCGCCGGCGGCGTCCTCGCGGGTGGTCTCGCCGCGGTCACAGGCCTTGGCCACAGCGTAGACGTAAGCGCGGGACGCATTCATCGTGGTGTACATGTCGGCGATCTTGCCTTGCACCAGTTGAAAGGTGCCGATCGGCTGGCCGAACTGCTTGCGCTCGTGCACATAGGGCATCACCACATCCATGCACGCCTGCATGATGCCGAGCGGGCCCGCGGCCAGCACCGCGCGCTCGTAATCGAGGCCGGACATCAGCACGTTGACGCCGCCGCCGATCTCGCTGAGCACGTTCTCTTCCGGCACTTCGCAATTATCGAACATCAGTTCGCAGGTGTCGGAACCGCGCATGCCCAGCTTGTCGAGCTTTTGCGCGGTGGAAAATCCCTTCATGCCCTTTTCGATAATAAAAGCGGTGATGCCACGCGAGCCTGCGGTGGCATCAGTCTTGGCATACACCACCAGCGTATCGGCGACGGTGCCGTTGGTGATCCACATCTTGCTGCCATTGATGACGAAGCGATCGCCCTTCTTCTCGGCGCGGGTCGCCATCGACACCACGTCGGAGCCGGCGTTGGGTTCCGACATCGCCAGCGAGCCGACATGTTCGCCCGAAATCAGCTTCGGCAGATATTTCCGCTTCTGCGCTGCATTGCCGTTGCGGCGGATCTGATTGACGCAAAGGTTCGAATGCGCGCCGTAGGACAGGCCAACCGACGCCGACGCGCGCGAAATCTCCTCGAGCGCGATGCAGTGATCGAGATAGCCGAGCCCCGAACCGCCATACTCCTCCTCGACGGTTATTCCGTGCAGGCCGAGCGCGCCGATCTTCGGCCATAGGTCGCGGGGAAATTGATTGCTCTTGTCGATCTCGGCGGCGCGCGGCGCGATCTCGTTATTTGAGAAATCGTGAACGGTCTCGCGAATCGCGTCCGCGGTTTCGCCAAGATCGAAATTGAACATCCGATGCGCGTTGGAATTCATGGGCGGGCTGCCTCCGGGCAAATGGCACTGGTCCTGCGCAGAGCCTTATGCTTTGGAAATAAGCTTGTCACGGGCCAAAGGTGCTGGAAAGGGAGCATTCGCCGGATTGGCGTTGCGGTGCGACAGAATGCAACAAACTGTCCCTTGCCCCGGCGCAGACAACGGGATGTAATTCGGTCAATAATCGCCCGCCGGAGCCAATCGCGGACGGGACAAGCAGGAGACGTCCGATGCACGGAACAATCGACCTCGCCGGGGATGCCCATCAGAGCGCCGCCCGGGACAAGGCCCGCTCCATTCCGCTGGCGGATATCGACGTCAGCCACCCCGAGCTGTTCAGGACCGATTCATTCTGGCCGTATTTCGACCGGCTGCGCCAGGAAGACCCGGTGCATTACTGCAAGGACAGCATGTTCGGGCCGTACTGGTCGGTGACGAAGTACAACGACATCATGGATATCGAGACCAATCATTCGGTGTTCTCGTCGGCGGCATCGCTCGGCGGCATCACCATCCGCGACATCGCTCCCGACCTGCGTCGCGAAAGCTTCATCGCCATGGATCAGCCGCGCCACAGCGCACAGCGCAAGACCGTCGCGCCGATGTTCACGCCGACCCATCTCGACGAGCTCGCGATCAACATCCGCAAGCGGTCGGCTGAATGTCTCGACAATTTGCCGAAGAACGATGTATTCGACTGGGTCGATCAGGTCTCGATCGAACTGACCACGCAGATGCTCGCGGTGCTGTTCGACTTTCCCTGGGAGGATCGCCGCAAACTGACGCGCTGGTCCGACGTCGCAACAACGCTTCCCGGCCCAGACGGCGTGGTCGCGACCGAAGACGAGCGGCAGGTCGAACTGCTGGAATGCGCGACCTATTTCGGAAAGCTCTGGAACGAGCGCATCAATCAGCCGCCGAAGAGCGATCTGTTGTCGATGATGGCGCACAGCGAAGCCACGCGCGACATGGATCCGAAGAATTTCCTCGGCAACCTGATCCTGCTGATCGTCGGCGGCAACGACACCACCCGCAACACCCTGTCGGGCAGCATCTATGCGCTAAGCAAGAATCCGGATCAGTACAGGAAGCTGCGTGAAAATCCTGATCTGATCGACAGTTTCGTGCCGGAGGTGATCCGCTGGCAGACCCCATTGGCGCATATGCGCCGCACCGCGCTCGAGGACATCGAGTTCCGCGGCAAGCGGTTCAAGAAAGGTGACAAGGTCGTGATGTGGTACGTCTCGGGTAACCGCGACGAAGATGTTATCGATCGTCCCTACGAGTTCATCATTGACCGGGCCCGGCCGCGCACCCACATCTCGTTCGGCTTCGGCATTCATCGTTGCGTCGGGATCCGGCTTGCCGAGCTGCAGCTGAAGATTATCTGGGAAGAAATCATGAAGCGGTTCGATGATATTGAGGTAGTCGGCGAGCCCAAGCGGGTGTATTCGAGCTTCGTCAAAGGCTACGAAACCCTGCCGGTGCGTATCGCCGGCTGACCGCCGCCCCGCCTATTTTGGGATCGATCGACGATGAACGTGCAGACAACAGTCAAAGCCGACAAGGCTGAGCTTCAGCGCCTGGCCCGCGAAGAGGCCTATTCCACGCCGCTGAAGGATTTTCATCCCGGCGCGCCGCGGCTGTTCCAGGACGATACGCTGTGGCCGTGGTTCGAGCGGTTGCGCAAGGAAGAGCCGGTGCATTATTGCACCAACTCGCCGATCGAGCCCTATTGGTCGGTTACCAAATACAAAGACATCATGCATGTCGACACCAACCACGGCATCTTCTCCTCGGACGTCGGTCTCGGCGGCATCTCGATCCGCGACGTGCCTCCGGGCTATGACCAGCCGAGCTTCATCGCGATGGATCAGCCGCGGCACTCGGCGCAGCGCAAGACCGTGTCGCCGATGTTCACACCGACGCATCTGGACGAGCTTGCCGTTCTGATCCGCGAGCGCGCCGGCAAGGTGCTCGACGCACTGCCGCGTAACGAAACCTTCAATTTCGTCGATCGGGTGTCGATCGAACTGACCACCCAGATGCTGGCGACGTTGTTTGACTTTCCCTGGGAAGAGCGCCGCAAGCTGACACGCTGGTCCGACGTCTCGACCGCACTGCCCAAAAGCATGGTCGTGGAATCGGCGGAACAGCGCCGGGCCGAAATGGACGAGTGCGCGGCCTATTTCACCAAACTGTGGAATGAGCGCGTCAATGCCGCGCCGAAAAACGATCTGATCTCGATGATGGCGCACAGCGACGCCACCCGGCACATGGATCCCGACAACCTGATGGGCAATATCATCCTGCTGATCGTCGGCGGCAATGACACCACCCGCAACACCATGAGCGGATCGGTGCTGGCATTGAACGAACACCCCGACCAGTATCAGAAACTGCGCGACAATCCGGCGCTGATCGACAGCCTGGTGCCGGAGGTCATTCGCTGGCAAACGCCGCTCGCGCATATGCGGCGCACCGCGCTGGTCGATACCGAAATCGGGGACAAGAAAATCCGCAAGGGCGACCGGGTGGTGATGTGGTACGTCTCGGGCAATCGCGACGAAGAGGGCATCGAGAACCCCAACGACTTCATCATTGACCGCGCCCGGCCCCGCACGCATCTGTCGTTCGGCTTCGGCATTCATCGCTGCGTCGGCATGCGGCTCGCCGAACTACAACTGAAGATCGTATGGCAGGAGATGCTGAAGCGTTTCGACAAGATCGAGGTGGTGGGCGAGCCGAAGCGGGTATATTCCAGTTTCGTGCGGGGCATCGAATCCCTGCCGGTGCGCATTCCAGCGTGATGGCGAGCACGCTTGTGCTTTGCCCACCCTGCGTGCTGAGATCGCAGGGCGGACAATGGCGCTGTTCGCGCCGTGCCCACCGGATCATACCGATATGAACAGACCAGCATCTTGAGTGCCACCCTGAACCCGCCGAGCCTCGCCGAGACCATCAACGCGAGGGGTTTTAGCCACGCCGCTGGTTTCGGCATCGTCGCCGTTGAGCCGGGCCGTGCCGAAGTCGCCCTGGCGCGCCGGGACGATCTGCTGCAGTTCTTCGGTCATTTTCATGGCGGAGTCATTGCCGCGCTGGCCGACCAGGCGGCCGGGATCGCCGTCACCTCAGGCTTGCCCTCGGGGCGGATCGGAGTCACCGTCGAGATCAAGGTCAATTTCCTCTCGCCAGCCGACGGCAGCGAACTCATCGCCCGTGCCAAAACGCTGAAAATGTCGGGGTCGATCGGGGTTGCCTCCGTCGAAGTCTTCAGCAAAGACGGTGCTTTCGAAACCCTCTGCGCATTCTGCACCGCCACCATGCGTGCCCTCGATCTACCAGCCGAGTTCCGATGACCACAACAGAGCCTGATGAGTTTACCGATATCCGCGACGCCGTCGCCAAACTCTGCGCCCAATTCCCCGGCGAATACTGGCGCAAGCTCGATCGCGAGATGGCCTATCCCAGCGCGTTCGTCGATGCACTGACGCAGGCCGGATATCTCTCGGTGTTGATCCCCGAAGAATATGGCGGCGCCGGGCTGAAACTGTCCGCCGCGGCGGCGATCCTCGAGGAGATCCAGCGCGCCGGCTGCAATGGCGGCGGCTGTCATGCGCAGATGTATACGATGGGCACGCTGCTTCGCCACGGCAGCGACGCGCAAAAGGCAAAATGGCTGCCGAAGATCGCCAGCGGCGAATTGCGGCTGCAGGCATTCGGCGTGACCGAACCGACCAGCGGCACCGACACCTCCTCGCTGAAGACCTTTGCCAGGCGCGACGGCAATGACGGCTACATCGTCAACGGCCAGAAAATCTGGACCAGTCGCGCCGAATATTCCGATCTGATGATCCTGCTCGCGCGCACGACACCGAAGGAGCAGGCGGCCAAGCGCACCGACGGATTGTCGGTCTTCATCGTCGATATGAAGGCGGCAAAGGGCCACGGGCTTTCGATCAGTCCGATCCGCACCATGATGAACCACTCCACCACCGAAGTGTTCTTCACCGATATGAAGGTGCCGGCCGAAAACCTGATCGGCGAGGAAGGCAGGGGCTTTCGCTACATCCTGTCCGGCATGAATGCCGAGCGCATCCTGATCGCCTCGGAATGCGTCGGCGACGCCAAATGGTTCATCGCCAAGGCCTCAAGCTACGCCAAGGAGCGCGTGGTATTCGGCCGTCCGATCGGCCAAAACCAGGGCATCCAGTTTCCGATCGCCAAGGCCTATGCGTCGATGCGCGCCGCCGAGCTGATGGTCAAGGAAGCAACGCGCAAATATGAAGCTGGCCTCGATTGCGGCGCGGAAGCCAACATGGCCAAGATGCTGGCGGCGGACGCCTCCTGGGAAGCTGCCAACGCCTGCGTGCAGACCTATGGCGGCTTCGGCTTCGCCGAAGAATACGACATCGAACGCAAATTCCGCGAGACGCGGCTCTATCAGGTCGCGCCGATCTCGACCAATCTGATCTTGTCGCACCTTGCCGAGCACGTGCTGGGCATGCCCCGCTCCTACTGAGAAACAATGATGCTGCCGCTTGAGGGACTGATTGTCATTGCCGTCGAACAGGCGGTCGCCGCACCATTCTGCAGCTCGCGGCTGGCCGATGCCGGCGCGCATGTGATCAAGGTGGAGCGGCCCGAGGGCGACTTTGCACGCGGCTACGATGCCGCGGCGAAAGGACAAAGCAGCTATTTCGTCTGGCTCAATCGCGGCAAGGATTCGGTGGCCATCGACCTCGCGACCAAGGAAGGACGCGCGAGCCTCGAACAGCTGATCGCCGGCGCGGACGTGCTGATCCAGAATCTCAAGCCGGGCTCGATGGACAAGCTCGGCTTTTCGCTGGACCGCCTGAAGAAAGATTATCCGTCGCTGATCTGCTGCACCATATCCGGCTATGGCGATGACGGCCCCTACGCGCACCGCAAGGCCTATGATCTGTTGATCCAGGCCGAAAGCGGGCTGGCATCGATCACCGGCGGTCCGGACGGCCCGTCGCGCGTCGGTCTTTCCATCGTCGATATCGCCACCGGCGCCACCGCGCATGCCGCCATCCTCGAAGCGTTGATCGCGCGCTCGCGCAACGGCAAGGGCGCGGATATCCGGATTTCGATGTTCGACGTGATGGCCGACTGGCTGTCGGTGCCGCTGCTCAATGCCGAGGCCGGCAACCCGCCGCAGCGGATGGGGCTCGCGCATCCGTCGATCGCACCCTACGGCGTGTTCCGCTCGAAGGACGGCAAGGACATTTTGATTTCGATCCAAAGCGAACGCGAATGGAAGAAGTTGTGTGCGGACGTTCTGGGCCAGCCGGCGCTACCGGAGGATGCCAGGTTTTCCAACATGGTCGAGCGGGTTCGCAACCGCCAGCTCACCGACAAGACCGTCGGCGACATCTTCGCGACGATGACGCGTGACGATCTGCTGAAGCACCTGTCCGACGCCGATATTGCGTTTGCCGAGGTCAACACCATGGCTGACCTCGCGGTGCACCCGCATCTGCGCCGTATCGAGGTGGACACGCCGGCGGGGCCGGTGACCTATCCGGCGCCGGCTGCCATTGTCGTCGATCAACCGCGTCACTATGGCGCCGTGCCCGGCATCGGCGATCACAGCGACGTCGCCAAAGCTCCTCGCGCCCGGACCAAAACGTCATGACCGACAAACCCGATCTCGATCATTTGCGCCAATGGATCGGCCGCACCGAAGCAGCCTCCGACATCGTGACCGCGCAACTGGTCAAGGGCCTGCGCGCGACCCTGTTCATGGAAATCGGCAGGCCGAAGCCGGGTGACGCGGCGCCGTTCACGGTGCATTGGTGCCTGGCGCAACCGGTTTACCCGATGTCGGAATTGAGCGCGGACGGCCACCCCACGCGCGGAGGCTTTCTGCCGCCGGTGCCGCTGCCGCGGCGGATGTGGGCCGGCGGCGAGCTTGAATTTTTCGATGCCTTGCGTGTCGGCGACGAGGCGACGCGCACCTCACGCATTGCCGACGTGACGATGAAGACCGGCAGCACCGGCGTATTGTGTTTCGTGTCCGTCGAACATCTGATCACGACGCCGCGCGGCACCGCCATCCGCGAGCGGCAGGATATCGTCTATCGGGATATGTCGGCGGCGCAGCCGGCCGCGCCAGCCAAACCAGCGTCGGCCCCCCGATTGGCGCAGCACAGCGAAAGCCATATAGCCGATCCCGTGCTGCTGTTTCGCTATTCGGCGCTGACGTTCAACGGTCACCGCATCCATTACGACCGCGATTACGTTACCAAAGTCGAGGGCTATCCCGGGCTGATCTTCCACGGCCCGATGCAGGCGGCGTTTCTGGTGGAATTCGCGGCGAAGCTCCATGGCGGCGTCGCGCCGAAGAAATTCAGCTATCGCGGCGTGCAGCCGCTGTTCGAAGGCAGCGTGTTCAGCATCAACGCCAACGACACCAGCGCTGGCATGGACCTGTGGACCGCGAATTCGGCCGGTCAGCAGACGATGAAAGGCACCGCCATATGGTGAGGACGCAGAGGTTGATCAAGCGGAAGTCTGCTCCCTCTCCCATAGGGAGAGGGTTGGGGTGAGGGGTTACGACCTATCGATAGCCCGGCCCCCTCACCCGGCGCTGCGCGCCGACCTCTCCCCATGGGAGAGGTAAACCGAACTCGCGGTGAGCACGTTGCCGCACGGGGCTCATGAGGATCGTCAATGCCATCGCGTGAAAAGCCGAAAGCGAACAGCAAATCGCTCACCGTCAAGGATGCCACGCTTAACCTGTTGCGGACGTTCGGAATCCGCAAGGTGTTCGGCAATCCCGGGTCGACGGAATTGCCGTTCCTGAGCGACTGGCCCGACGATATCGACTATGTGCTGGGACTGCAGGAAGCCTCCGTGATCGGCATGGCCGACGGTTACGCCCAGGCCACCCGCAACGCCGGTTTTGTCAATTTGCATTCGGCGGCCGGCGTTGGGAACGCGCTTGGCAATATCTACACCGCCCACCGCAACCAGACGCCGCTGGTGATCACCGCGGGCCAGCAGGCGCGCAGCATCCTGCCACTGCAGGCGTTTCTGTATGCCGAGCGCGCTGCGGAATTTCCGCGTCCCTACGTCAAGTTCAGCGTCGAGCCTGCGCGCGCCGAAGACGTTCCGGCCGCGATCGCGCGCGCTTACTACGTGGCGATGCAGCCGCCCTGCGGACCGACCTTCGTCTCGGTGCCGATCGACGACTGGACCCATCAGACCCAGCCGGTGGAAGCCCGCAGCATCAGCAGGGAGCTCGGCCCGGAGCCTGAGGCGATGAAGGCTCTCGTCGCTGCCCTTTCGCTCAGCAAACACCCTGCCCTCGTCGTCGGCCCCGGTGTCGATCGCGCGCGAGCCGTCGATCTGATAGTGCGCCTTGCGGAGAAGGCGAAGGCAGCCGTCTGGGTCAGCCCGTTTTCGGCGCGCTGCAGTTTCCCGGAACGGCATCCGCTATTCGCGGGCTTCCTGCATGCCTCGCCGGCTCAACTCTCGGACGCCTTGCGTGAGCACGATCTGGTGGTCGTGATCGGCGCGCCTGTGTTCACCTTCCACGTCGAAGGCCATGCTTCGATCTTCGATGGCGCGACCACGCTGTTCCAGATTACCGACGATCCCACCGCAGCCGCAGTATCGCCGCTCGGCACCAGCATCATCGCAACCATGAAGCCCGCGCTGACGATGCTGATCGATCTGCTGCCGGAAGCCACACGCGCGATGCCGGCGCGCCGCGTCTTGCCACCGGCACCGATCGCGGCCGATCCGATACCGGTTGATTTCCTGCTGCACACGCTTTCGGCGGCGATGCCGGCCGATGCCGCGCTGGTGGAGGAAGCCCCGTCGCATCGTCCGGCGATGCAAAAGTTCATGCCGATGCGTGGCCAAGACAGTTTTTACACCATGGCGAGCGGCGGCCTCGGTTACAGCCTCCCGGCCTCGGTCGGCATCGCGCTTGCGCGTCCCGACACCAGGACCGTTTGCCTGATCGGCGACGGCTCCGCGATGTATTCGATCCAGGCGCTGTGGACGGCGGCGCAACGCAAACTGCCGTTGACCGTGGTGGTGATCAACAATGCCGGCTACGGCGCGATGCGCTCGTTCAGCCAGGTGATGCAGGTACGCAACGTGCCCGGCCTCGATCTGCCCGGCATCGATTTTGTGAAGATCGCGCAGGGGCTGGGTTGCGACGCGGTGCGCGTCAGCAAAGCATCCGAACTGGCGCCCGCGCTGGCACGCGGCCTTGCGCATGACGGGGTGTGTTTGATCGAAGTGATGGTGGACTCGGCGGTGCCGCTGCTCTACGCGCAGAAGAGCTGACGAGAGGACCTCATCCTGAGGAGCGGCCTCTTGGCCGCGTCTCGAAGGATGCGCTGAGCACCATGGCCTCATGGTTCGAGACGCGCGTGCCGCGCTCCTCACCACGAGGGCGTTTTTACTTCCCGTAAGCTTCGCGCATCCTGGCCTGGATCTTCGCCATGCCTGATATCCAGCGATCGTAATTCTCGGTCTTCTTGCGCATGTAGCCCAGGACTTGCGGATGCGGCAAGATGACGAATGTTTCCTGCTCGATCCCGGCCAACGCATCGTTCGCGACCTGCTCGGGCGTCAGGTCTCCGTCGCCGGACTGCGGACCTTTGGGGATCGACCGCAGCATGTTGGTATCGACGCCCTGCGGACAGAGAATGGAAACCTTGATGCCGTCGGCCTTGTGCGAGATCGCGAGGTTCTCCGCAAATCCGACCGCCGCATGCTTGGTCGTCGAATACGCCGGACTTCCCACCTGCGACAGCAGGCCGGCGGCGGAAATCGTGTTGAGAAAATACCCCTCCCCGCGCGCCTTCATGCGCGGGATCAAATGCCGCGCGGCATAGACATGCGCCATGACGTGGATCGCCCAGCTTCGCGCCCACGGCTCGTCGGAAGTGCCGCCGGCGTTTTCCGACAACGGATCGAAACCGCCGCCGATGCCGGCATTGGAGCAGAACAGCGCGATCGGGCCGAACTGCCGCTCGGTTTCCTCGATGACGTGGCCGATGTCTTTCTCCTGGCCGACATCGCATTTGAATGCGGCGCCATCGATCGAGGCCGCGACGGCTTCGGCGCCTGCCAGATCCAGATCGACGACGACCACCTTGGCCGCGCCGGCGCGATGAAAGGTTTCGCAGAGCGCCCGGCCGATGCCGTTGGCGCCGCCGGTGACAACCACGACCTTGCCTTTCACCTGCATCGTTTAAGTCCGCTTCTTGAAAAGGCTCAGGCCCGAACGACGAGATCGAGCACGGCGGTGTAATGGCAGGCCGCGCCCAGCAATACGAAGGAATGCCAGATCGCATTTTGAAAACGGAGCCGCTGCCATGCATGAAAGACGATGCCGAGACTGTAGAGCACGCCGCCGGCGGTGATGAACCACAATGTCAGGGGCGGCAGCGACGCCACCACGGTGTCGTAGACCATGAAGCCGCTCCAGCCCATTGCCAGATAAATGCCGACCGCCAGACGGTCGAAACGGCCCGGCAGCAAGAGCTTGATCACGATCCCGACAATCGCCACGCACCACACGCCGGTCAACAGCACGATGGCAAAAACGCTGTCCTTCATCTGCGTGATGAACGGCGTGTAGGTCGCCGCGATCAGCACATAGATCGCCGAGTGATCAAAGCGGCGCAGCACCCACTTGGCCCGCGAGATCGGCCACAGATTATAGGTCGCCGACAACACCAGCATCGTCAGCAATCCCGCGACGTAGACCGACACGACAGCGACTTCAAACCCGGTGGCATAAACAGCCGTGAGCACGACCAGCACGGTCGCTGCGATCACTCCGCAGAACACGCCGATCCCATGCACGACACCGTCCGCGATCAGTTCAGCCCGATCGTAATTCCAGCGAACGGCGCCAGCCACCGCATGGGCGGAGCTCGAGGCGAGTTGCTTCAGTCTGAAAATGGTCATGGCGGTTCCGGCGATTCGTAGCGAAGCGATAAAACATAGGTCTCGCGAGGTCAACGAACGTTCAAATCCCTCGCCTGCAATCGCGTCGGAAGTGTGAAACTTGATTTTGGCGCGCTAATCGCCACTTTATGGATAGTTCTTTACCGTTTTCCCCGCATCGCAACAAGTTCTCCACGCCGCATGGCCCTCAGTTTTTCCGAAATGATCGAGGAGGCGCGGCTGTCGGCGCGGGCCTTGCTGGATTATGGCGATCACTTTTTCAATCCGACAGTGCGGCTTGGCGTCACGGGGCTGTCACGCGCCGGCAAGACCGTCTTTATCACGGCGCTGATTCACGGTCTCACCCGGGGCGGCCGTTTCCCGATTTTCGAGCCGTTCGCTACAGGACGGATCGCCAAGGCGCGGCTCGCGCCGCAGCCCGACGATGCCGTGCCGCGCTTCGACTATGAAAATCATGTCCGGACATTGATGGAGCAGCGACGCTGGCCGAATTCGACGGTCGACATCAGCGAACTGCGGCTCGTCATCGACTACCAGCGGAAAAATGGCGCGGACCGCACGCTGACGCTCGACGTCGTCGACTATCCCGGCGAATGGCTGCTCGATCTGCCGCTGCTCAACAAGAGTTACGAGCAATGGTCCGCTGAAAGCCTAAGTCTGTCGCGGGAACGTCCGCGCGCGGGGCTCGCGGCGCAATGGCACGCCCACCTTGCGGCGCTGAACGCTCTAGAGGCCGAAGACGAGCAGGCGGCGCTGACTGCGGCGCGGCTGTTCACCGAATATTTGCGCACCTGCCGCGACGAACGCTTCGCCATGAGCCTGCTGCCGCCGGGCCGCTTCCTGATGCCGGGCAACCTCGCAGGCTCGCCGGCGCTGACGTTCGCGCCGCTCGATCTGCCTGACAACGGCACGGCGCCGGAGGGATCGCTGTGGGCGATGATGCGGCGGCGTTACGAGGCCTACAAGGACGTGGTGGTTCGTCCGTTTTTTCGCGACCATTTCTCGCGGCTCGATCGTCAGGTGGTTCTGGTCGATGCGCTCTCGGCCTTCAACTCAGGACCGGAAGCGCTTGTCGACCTAGAGGCGGCGCTGGCGGGAATTCTGGATTGTTTCAGGATCGGCCGCAGCACGCTGCTCAGCAGTTTGTTCCGGCCGCGGATCGACCGGATATTGTTCGCCGCCACCAAGGCCGATCACCTGCATCATTCGAGCCATGATCGTCTCGAGGCGGTGTTGCGGCGAACCGTCAACAGGGCTGTCGAAAGAGCCGAGGACACTGGCGCTGATATCGACGTGGTAGCACTCGCCGCCGTACGCGCCACCCGCGAGGCGCAGGTGCAGCGCGGCCGCGAAAAGCTGCCCTCGATCCTGGGCACCCCTGCCCCCGGTGAGACGGCGGGCGGCGAGGCGTTCGATGGGGAGACCGAAGTCGCGACCTTTCCGGGCGATCTGCCGGCCGATCCGGAAGAGCTTTTCAAGGGCGAACCTGCGTTTCGCGGCCTCTCCAGCGCACCTGCCGAAAAGAGCGATTTTCGCTTTCTGCGTTTCCGCCCGCCGCAGCTTGAGCGCGAGGGCACCGACGAGCCCGTCTTGCCTCACATCCGCCTCGACCGCGCCCTCCAGTTCCTGATCGGAGACAGACTGCAATGAGCGAGCGACCGCATCATCGCAAGCCGGCGACCTTCAAGCTCGACGACCCCGACGTGGTCGTGATCGACGCTGACGACAAAAGCCGTCCAGCCCGCGGCACGGTGCACGTCACGCCGGAACTTGACCCTGCCTTGCTGCCGGTCCCCGTCGAGGCGCCGCTCGTCCCTGCGCGACGCGGATTCCGTTGGGGCGCGGTGTTCTGGAGCGCGGTCGGCGGATTGATCCTGCTCGGTCTCGGGCTTGGCGTGACCCGCCTGATCGAGGACCTGTTCACGCGCAGCGAGGGCCTCGGCTTTCTCGGACTGGCGTTTGCCTTGGCCGCCGCGCTCGCCCTTGTCGTCGTCGTCGCGCGGGAGGCGTTCGGACTGGCGCGTCTTGCTACCATCGAAAAAATGCACATGCGCGCGGCCGCAGCGCTGCTCAGCGATGATCGCGCGGAAAGCCGGACCATCGTGCAGGATCTCGTCAAGCTGGCGCACCAGAATCCGCAACTGGCGCGGGCCCGCGCCACGCTGCAGAGCCATGCCGACGACATCATCGACGGCGCCGACCTGATCAGGCTCGCCGAACGCGAATTGATGACGCCGCTCGATCAGGAAGCCCGCCGTCTGGTCTCGTCGGCCGCGCAACGCGTCTCGATCGTCACCGCCGTCAGTCCGCGCGCCTTGATCGACGTGCTGTTCGTATTCGCAGCATCCCTGCGTCTGATCCGGCAGCTGGCGCGCCTCTACGGCGGACGGCCGGGAGCGCTCGGCATGATCCGGCTGATGCGTCACGTCATCGCGCACCTCGCCATCACAGGCGGAATGGCGGCGAGCGACAGCCTGGTCCAGCAGGTGCTCGGCCACGGCATCGCGGCGAAACTGTCGCAGCGGCTTGGCGAAGGCGTCCTCAACGGACTGCTCACCGCGCGGCTTGGCCTCGCCGCCATCGACGTCACGCGTCCGTTGCCGTTCACCGCTTTGCCGCGGCCCGCGCTTGGGGATCTGGCGAAGGACCTGCTGCGCAAGCGCGAGGCCGAGGAGTGAGCTATGTTGCGCGATTTCCGGGGCTAAACAAAAGGCCGGCCCGAGAGCCGGCGGATTTGAGTTCGTTCAAGCCGCAACCGCGGAGGAGCGCGCGATCAATTGCAAACCTGGACCCGGCGGAATTGCCAGCCATATCCATCCCAGTAACGCTCGCGAACCAAACGGCAAACTGGTTCATCGACGTAGACCGGCTCCGGCGCGTAATAAACCGGCGGCGGAGGAGCAGGACGTGAGGCCAGGGCGCCGCCGAGCAGCGCGCCCCCGATAAGTCCCCCCACCACGCCAGCGGCGATTTGACCATTCTCCGCTGTGGCAGGCGCCGGCAACACAAGCGAACCCACGGCCAATGTAGCAGCCACGACAGCTGAAGCGATTTTACCCATAACGTTTCTCCAATCGCAGCCGCAAAATCGTTCGCGAACCGCCACGCCCGACCATCATACATCTCGCGATTAACGCTTTCTTAAGTCTGCGCGCAGGCAGGCAAATTATTTTCTGGAAGCGTCGTTCGGCGCGACGATCCTGGTTCGCAGCGACATCAGTCCTTCAAACGAAATGACCATGTCGTCACCGGGCTGCAGATAAAGCTCGGCCGCGTTCGGCTGTCCGACCGCGACGCCGCTCGGCGCGCCCATGGCGATCAGGTCGCCGGGCTCGAACACGACATAACGCGAAAAGTGCTCCAGCACGTCGGCGATCTTGTAGAGATAATCGCCGGTATTGGCGCGCAGCCGCCGCATGCCGTTGACGTCGCAGGTGACCCACAGATTATCGGTGTCGGCGACTTCATCCATCGTCAGGATGAAGGGACCAACCGGCGCGAAGCCCGGCATGTTCTTGGCGGTCCAGAACCGGCTGCCGGAGGCGACCTCGCGTTTCTGGATCTCGCGCGCGCTGACATCATTGGTCAGCGTGAAGCCGGAGATGTAGTCCATCGCGTCGGCCTTCTTGACGCCATGGGCACGCTTGCCGACCACGTAGCAAAGCTCCGGCTCGTAATCGAGCGTGGTAATGTCATCCGGTTTGACCACCTCGTCGCGATCGCCTGACATCGTCGAGACCAGCTTGATGAAGCCGGTCGGCTCGTTCGGAACTTCAGTCAGCATCTTGTTGGCGGCGAGTTCCTCGCGGTGCCTCTTGTTGTTCTTGCCGACACAGAAGAATTTTGAAGGGTCCGGGATCGGCGGCAGGAATTTCAATCCGGCAACAGGCCGAAGCAGGCCTGCACGTTCAGCCGAATCCGCGAGTTCTTCCAACGCGGCAATCGTATGGGCGCCGCTGGTAAGAGCAATTTTGACAGTGGTCGCCGGGACCGCCCGATGCAACGCGTTGGCCGCCGCGACGACGTCGACGATGCTTTCGCCACGCACGATGCCGAAGCGTGGCTTCGACGACTCGTCGGAAAAAGTCGCAAGACGCATATTCACTTTCCTCCCGGCAATTGCACGTCGTTGTCTTTCACGAGCTTGCTCCATTTGGCAACGTCGGCATTGATATAGCGGCCGAACTCTTCCGGTGTTTGCGGCTTGGGTTCGGCGCCCAGCGTCGCCAGATGGTCGCGAAATTCCTGCGTCCCCATCGCTGCGACAATGACCTCGTTGATCGCTTTGACGATCTCGGGCGGGGTATTGGGCGGCGCCAGCAGCCCGAACCAGCCGACCGATTCGTAACCGGGCACGCTGTCGGAAACGGTCGGTACGTCCGGATAGAACCGCGATCGTTGGGTGTCGGTCACGCCCAACGCCTTGAGTTGGCCCGACTGCACGAATTGCTGCACCACCGGTCCCGGCGCAAACATCATGTCGATGCGGCCGCCGAGCAAATCGGTCACGGCGGGGCCGGTTCCCTTGTAGGGAATGTGCAGCAGTTTGATCCCGGTAGCGCTCGCGAACAGCAAGCCGGACAGATGCGACGCCGCACCGACGCCTGACGAGCCGAATGTCAGTCCTTGCGGTTTTTCCTTCGCATAGCGGATCAGATCGGCTGTCGAGCTAACCGGCAAGGTCGGGCTGGCGACCAACAGATAGGGCGGCGCCGCGGCGACCGCGATTGGAGAAAGCAATTTGTTGACGTCAAACGGGCCGTCTCCGCCGGCGCCACTCGACACGGCCATCAGCGCGCCGGTCGACGCCATCAGCAAGGTGTAGCCATCGGGCGGAGCTTTCATGACGGCCCTTGTGCCGATCCCGCCGGATGCGCCCGGCTGATTTTCCACCACGACCGGCTGGCCCCATTTGCTGTTGAGATTCTGCGCGATGATGCGCGCCAGCACATCGGTGCCGCCGCCGGCGGCAAACGGCACGATCATCTTGATCGCGTGATCGGGGTAGTCAGCGGCGGCAGCCGGCAGCGCAAACGCGCCAACCGAGAGTACCAACGAGGCCATCCGAACAAACATGTCAGAATTCTCCCGGGAATGGTCGCGCGCCGTGATCGTCAGCCAAGGCCGCAACGGCACGGCTCCGATCGCTGCTGCGTGGCGGCTCCTGAAGATCACCGGCCAGTACGCGCCAGCGAAACAGCGGCGAATCCGGCGATGGCGAAAGCTCCGGTGTCCAGTTGGTGAGTTTCTCCAGCGCATAGGTATCCATCACGATTCCGCGCCAGCTTCGCTCCACCCGTTCGAGCGGCTCTCTGATCGCCGTCGTGGCCGCCCACAGCAGATTGGTATTGTCGGGCTCGCGCCCGACGTAAAGACCTGTATGGCCTCGGATCGAATTCATGCCGGGATCGCGAAAGTCCAAGAACCGGCCGCGCTCGTTGATCTGGATCACCGGGACGCGGTCCTTGAAATGCCAGCGCAGCATGGCGTAGGTCCGGTAGTCCGTGGTTGCGATCCAGGTCGCACCAACCTTTTGCAATTCGGCCTGCGCGCGGTCCACGACCTGCTCATAACCCGCCTCGCCGCCGATCGGATCGGCCTTGCCGATCAAATTCCAGGGGCTGACGACATAATAAAGAAACACCAGAACGACGAAGACGATACCGGAAACAATCGCAGCGTTGGCCCATGCGACGGTCGATCTGACCATCCATGCGGGAAAACCTTCGCGCGGCAGCATCGCGATGTTGATCGCGGCGGCGGCAAACCCGACCGGCCACATGAACATCGGCCAGGTATCGCCGACCCGCAGTGTCAGCGATTTCCAGAAGAAATATCCGAAGGGCACGATCACGCACGTCGAGAGCAGAATGGCCACCGCGTTGCCTCGGCGATATCCCCGCCACGCCGTCAACGCCGCGCCCGACAACACCACGGGCAGCAGGATAAACCCGACCAGCCCGAACTGCAGGCCGACAAAATCCCCAACGGTGCGAAGCGACAATTCGTGGGTCGCGGTTGCCCGCACAAACTGGAATCGGAACGATGCCCAATCGTGCTGAGCGTTCCAGACCAGGACCGGCAGAAACACCATCACCGCAATCAGGGCCGCCGTCCACGGATAAGGGCTGAGCAGCCAGCGCCGGCGCCAGTCCGGCACCAGCATGAATGCCGCTACCGCTGGCAGCATCATGACCACGGTGAATTTCGAGAGCAGCGCCAGCCCCGCGAACAGCCCGGCTGCCAGCCACCAGCGGCCATCGCCGCTCTCGTTGAGCCGGACCAGCGCCCACACCATCGCGACGGCAAACGGGATCAGCGCGACGTCCGGCGCCACCTTGGCCATCAGCAGCCCGTAATAAAGCGCGGCCTCCGGCATCAGCACCGCAATCAGGACCGCGCGAAGGTCATGCGTCACCCGACGGACCATATCGGCGAGCAGCAATTGCGTGACCAGCATCGCCAACACGCCGGCAAACCTGACGCCGAAATTGGTGTCGCCGAAGATCGCGGTGCCGAACCGGATGAACCACGCAATCATCGGCGGATGATCGAGGAACGAAAGCACGTTCTCCTTCGACCAGGTCCAGTAATAGGCTTCGTCGGTGCGCAGATCGATCACGCCAGCGTAAATCACCCGCAATGTCGTCATCGCGACGATCAGCATCGCAACGGCAAGCAATTGCCGAAAGACGGAAGTTTCCGGCTTCGCGCTGATACTGTCGGTCGGGGCAATCGTCACGACGCTTTCTCCCCGACTCCGGATAGGGTGTCAACGTCTTGGGCAGAGAGATCGTGCAGGGACCAGGGATACCAATGTTGCGCACGCGAGATTGACATACCCTCGGCGTCGTCCCGGCGTTCGCGGGCCTGTGAAGAATACTGACCTCATCCTGAGGAGCTTGCGAAGCAAGCGTCTCGAAGGATGGACGCAAAACGCGGACTCGCGGCCATCCTTCGAGACGCGCGCAAGAGCGCGCTCCTCAGGATGAGGTCCGGGATATATTCACAACCTCCTTCGCCGGGACGACAGGGAAAGGTGGTCGCTGACGGAATAAAACTCTACTATCGTCGTTCATTGTCGATGAATCTCCGATTGGACCGCATGACCTTATTTTCTCGCGAACAGCTCAAGAAACTCATCCGCGGCATCAGCGTCCGGCAGGTCCGTCTCGCCTGCGGGCTGGTGCTGTTCGCCTATCTGGTCAGCCACTTCGTGAACCATGCGCTCGGCAATATTTCGATGGATGCCCTTGCCACCGGCGTCCATTACCACATCGCGTTCTGGCAATTTCTCCCGGTCGCGATGGTGTTTTATACCGCCGCGCTGGTCCACGCCGGTCTTGGGATCTGGGCGCTTTACGAGCGCCGGCAATTCCGCTGGAAGGCCATCGAGCCGCTGCAGCTCGTGCTCGGCTTGAGCATTCCGGCGCTCATCATCGCCCACATTGTCGGCGTGCGGCTCGGCTATACTCTTTTTGAGCACCAAAAGCTCTATCCTCAGGTGCTCTATGCCTACTTGATCGTCTGGCCGTACAAGATACGGATGATGTTCGCGGTCCTGGTGATCTCATGGGTTCACGGCTGCATCGGCCTTTATTTCTGGCTCCGGATGAAAGCGTTCTATAACCGCGCGGCGCCGTTTCTGCTTGCCGCGGCGGTGTTGGTTCCGACGCTCGCCATGCTGGGGCTCTATCAGGGCGGACGAAGCGTTATTGCCGACGTCAACAACGACGCCGCGGAGTGGAAGGCGGACAATCTTTCGCGGAGTCAGGTCGGCACCTTGGCCGAACAGGCCACTCTCGACAGCATCGCCGATTATTTCCTGATCTTCTATCTCGGCCTGATCGGAGTTGTCTTGCTTGGAAGGGGCGTGCGCGCCCTGAACGAGCGCCGGGTCGGCATGATCAGCCTGTCATACGGCAACGGCAGGACGGTCCGGGTGCCCAGGGGCCTCAGCGTGCTTGAGGCGAGCCTGCGCAACAATGTCCCGCATGCCAGTGTCTGCGGTGGCCGCGCCCGTTGCTCCACCTGCCGCATTCGCGTGATCGGAGACTGCGCGTCGCTGCCGCAGCCGTCGCAGCGGGAGGCGTTCGTGCTCAACCGGGTTGGGGCCGGCTCGGATCCCGCAATCCGGCTTGCCTGCCAGCTCAGGCCCGAGGCCGATCTCTCCTTCTTCCAGATCTTCCTGCCGCAGATCACCGCAGCCACGCTTCGGACATCAAGCCCCACCCGCATCGGCGAGGAACGCTATCTCGTCAGCATGTTCGTGGACATGCGAGGCTCGACCAGACTCGCGGAAAATCGGCTGCCGTTCGATACCGTGTTCATCGTCAACCGTTTCCTCGGCGCGGTGTCGAAGGCTGTGATCGAATGCGGCGGCCAGCCCAATCAGTTCGTGGGCGACGGCCAACTGGCGCTGTTCGGGCTCAACTGCAGCCCGCAAACCGCCTGCCGCCAAGCGCTTCAGGCCGCGGCGATGATTGCCGCCAATGTCGACGAACTGAATCAGTTCCTCAGCCATGATCTGCGCGAGCCGATCCGCTTCGGCATCGGCATCCATGGCGGCGAAGTCATCATCGGCGATATCGGCTACCGCGATCACATGGTGTTCACGGCACTCGGAGACGCGGTCAATGTCGCAGCAAGGCTGCAGGACATGACAAAGAGCCTCGCCTGCGAAGCGATCCTGTCGGAGGAAGTTCGCGTCACCGCCGGCCTTCCGGCCGATGGTTTGCCCGAGCAGGAAGTCGCGATCCGCGGCCGCGCCGAGCCGATGATTGTCCGCTCTGTCACGCATGCGAGCGCGTTATCCGCCTTGGTTAACGATGTGCAAATTATCGCGGCGTAGTGATCCGCGCCGCGCCGTATGTGATATTTTTCACACCTGAATATTCGTTCAGAAAATTGCACCCGTACCAAACGCAATTTTCTCGAACCCCGTTCCTGAGCGAAGCGACTGATGTGCGAGGGGTGAAACTGAAACGATCAACCCGCGCCAAGGCGCACACCTAAGGATAACGACCATGTTACGCAAAATCGCTCTCGCACTTGTTGCCGCAGCTTCTCTCAGCGCGGTGGCGCTGGCTCCGACCGCCGCTTCGGCAGGCTGGAAGGGCGGCGGATTCGGCGGCTACCATCATCACCACCACTTTGGCCCTGGCTTCGGCATCGGCTACATCGGTGGCGGCTATGGCGGCGACGGATGCTTCGTCACGCGCCGCGTGCTGACCCCGTTCGGCTTTCGCTGGCGCACTGTCAACGTCTGCGGATACTGATTTCGAACTTCGGTTTCTTCCAGTTCAAAAGCCCCGGTCGCCTCGAGCGGCCGGGGTTTCTTTTTTTGCCGGACCATTGATGCGATCCGCCAATTCCAATCGGTTCCCGGATTGTTGCATCGCAACGTCCCCGAAAGCATAAATTGACTTAGGCCTTGCCGATGCGACACTGGCGCAAGCGCGTATTTCGCAATCGCGTGCCTCGGGCCTGATCCGAGGGGAATGCCGGTCTTGTGAATGGAATAAATCCAAGTTTTCGGCGTCCTGTGGGGACCGGCCTCGACGACAAACTTCGGAGCAAACCCGATGATCGACAGACGAGAGATGATGAAGCGCGCCGGCATGGCGGCGCTGGCGACTGGCTTCGGTTCATTCCGGGCGCTCGCGCTCGACGCCGTGACCTTGCCCATCGACAACGGCGAACGGCCGCTGGTGAAATATCCGCAGAAGCGCCCGATGATCGGCCTGACCAGCCGGCCGCCGCAACTCGAGACGCCATTTTCGGTTTTCAATGACGGCGCGATTACGCCGAACAATGCTTTTTTCGTCCGCTATCATCTGGCGGATGTGCCGCTCAACATCGATCCGGATAAATTCACGCTGGAGATCAAGGGCAAAGTCGACCGCCCAATCAAGCTGTCGCTGAAGGAAATAAGGAAGCTTCCCGCGGTCGAGCTCGTCGCCGTCAATCAATGCTCGGGCAACAGCCGCGGCTTTTCCAATCCACGCGTGGCCGGCGGGCAATTGGCCAACGGTGCGATGGGTAATGCGCGCTGGCGCGGCGTGCCGCTCAAAACCGTGCTCGACAAGGCCGGCGTGCAGCAGGGAACAAAGCAAGTCACCTTCAACGGGATGGACGGGCCGGTCAGCGACAAGACGCCGGATTTCATCAAGGCGCTCGATATCGACCACGCCCGCGATGGCGAGGTGATGCTGGCCTATGGCATGAACGGCGAAGAACTGCCGGTTCTCAACGGCTTTCCGCTTCGCCTCGTCGTGCCGGGCTATTACGGCACCTACTGGCTGAAGCACCTCAACGAAATCACTGTCATCGACAGCGTGTTCGACGGCTTCTGGATGAAGTCGGCCTATCGGATTCCGGATACCGCATGCGGATGCGTCGAGCCCGGCACCACGCCCAAGGCGACGATCCCGATCAACCGCTTCACCGTCCGCTCCTTCATTACCAATGTGGCCGATGGCGCGAAACTGAAGCCGGGCGGAACGACGCTGAAAGGTATAGCGTTCGACGGCGGCAAGGGCATCAAGGAGGTCGCGGTCTCGCTCGATGGCGGCAAGACCTGGACGCCGGCAAAGCTCGGCAAGGATCTCGGAAAATACTCGTTCCGCGAGTGGAAGCTGCCGGTGAAGCTTGCGGCAGGCAGCTTTGAGCTCAAGGTTCGCGCCACCAACAATGCCGGCGACACGCAGCCGGCCGAGCCATTCTGGAATCCGGCGGGGTACTTGCGCAACGTGATCGAAACCGTTCGCGTCACCGCGGCGTGAGGAGGCAAGCCATGACCCGTTGTTTTTCCCTCGCGCCTCTCCTCACACTTGCCGCCGCCGCATGTTTGGGTGGCTCGGCAAGCGCGGCTCCGATCTCCTACACGCTTCCCGACGAAACCGCGGCATTCAAGCCCGGACCAAACCTTGAAGTGGTGCAGAACAACTGCACCGCCTGTCACTCGGCGGACTACATCAGCACGCAGCCGCGCGGGCCGAAATTCAAGAAGGACTTCTGGCAGGCCGAAGTCACGAAGATGATCAAGGTCTACGGCGCGCCGATCGACGATGCGGACGTTGGCAAGATCGTCGATTATCTGGCCGCGACCTACTAGGGCGCGCCGCCTTGCACCCGATGCATTGATTTCATTGCGCGCCGCCCCGCAAACCGGCTGCCACGATCGCCACGCCATCGCGACAGGAACCGCTGATTCGGCGGCTGGTTCCGCGAGCCGTCGGGTCTATTCACGTAAAGTCTATTGGGGTTGCAATCCCGTCTGCACTACGATTCCCGGTCGTATCGGCCTTGATTCCAGCGACACCTTCAGAACCTACCGTACGAACCGCCTCCATGCGCATCAAAGCTATTCCCGCAGCCAACGCACGCGATGTCAGGCTCGATCTGTTTCTTGGGCTTGCGAACTGGTTTATCTTTCTCGATCACATCCCCAACAACGTGGTGAGCTGGATCACCGTTAGAAACTACGGTTTCAGCGGGGCTGCGGATCTTTTCATATTCATTTCCGGCTATGCAGCGTCGATTGTCTACGCAAAAAAGATGCTGGAGCGCGGCTTCGTGGTGGGGGCAACCCGGATCTTCAAACGGGTATGGCAACTCTACGTCGCGTACATCGTCCTGTTTGCGATCTACATTGTCGCCATCGGAGATGTTGCGACACGATACGCCGCTCCCGACATCATCTACGAATTCAATGTTACCGGCCTGGTCGACCATCCGATCCGCACCGTGGGCCATGGGCTGCTGTTGCAATCCAAGGCGCGGAATCTGGACGTGCTGCAACTTTATATCGCGTTGATGGCGTTCTTGCTGCCGGTGTTGTGGATGATGTTGCGCAAGCCCGACCTGACGATGGCCGGATCCCTGGCGCTCTATATTGCCGCACGTCTGTTCGAATGGAATTTGCCGTCCTTTCCGGATGGAAGCTGGTATTTAAACCCGTTTTGCTGGCAGCTGCTTTTTGTGTTTGGCGGCTGGCTCGCGCTCAGCGGAGCAAGGCAACGCCGCTCAATTCTCAAGTCAGAGATCCCGATCTATTTCGGGATCGCTTACCTGACTTTCGCTCTCGTCGTGACGATGGCTGGACGATTCCCGGAGTTCGGAACAATGTTCCCAACATGGCTATTCGATGCGTTCAACCCTAACGACAAGACGAATCTCGCCCCGTATCGCGTCCTGCATTTCGTCGTCATGGTGTTCGTGGTGACGCGGTTTGTATCGAAGGACTGGCGTGGGCTGGAATGGCAGATCTTCAAGCCCATCATCATATGTGGCCAACAATCGCTCGCTGTATTTTGCGTCGGGGTCTTCCTCTCATTTGCCGGTCATTTCGTACTGATGACAAGTTCCGGCTCTCTGATGACGCAGCTGTTCGTGAGCGTGGCCGGTATCACGATCATGACACTCGTCGCCTGCTACATCTCATGGTCCAAGCAACAGGACGACCCGCATCGCATGGCATCCGCCGAGGCTCCTTCATGAATTCACGGGCTGGAATTCACGTCGAATGGAGCCTCACGCGCCCGTGCCGGTGAGGCTGGCGGGCCGGATCGCGCTCTCAACGGGATTCGGAACCAGGACATTACTCCCCGTTCGCCGCGTCAAATGAGCGCGAAACCGGCAAAAACTGCCCTTGCGCCGCGATATTGATCGTTTTCCGCCGAAATAGCGATGTGGTTTAAGCTATCAAGCTCGCCCCATTCCGCGTATCCTGCACCGGTCGGGCATGGCCGGTGTGCGGGGACCGGCAGTTCGTTAACGTTTTTGATCCCGCGGAGACGACGTGATGGCTAAAGGTACTGTGAAGTGGTTCAACGCGACCAAGGGTTTTGGATTTATCCAGCCCTCTAGTGGCGGCAAAGACGTTTTCGTTCATATTTCGGCGGTCGAGAAAGCTGGCCTTTCCTCGCTCAACGAAGGACAGACGGTTGAATACGAAGAGGTTGCCAATCGCGGCAAGACCTCGGCCGAGAACCTCAAGGTTTAACGCCCGAGCGCGGTCAGCAACAGCGCACTCTCGGGTCCAATCCGGGGGTGGGGCTTCCAAGAAGATCAAAAACCAAAGTACATTCGGCAGGAGTGGGTCCCACTCTTGCACATTCGAATCGGTGCAGAACGCGCCTGTTCGATTGCTCAATCTTCCTTGACCCATTTCTCAACCGTCATGACGTCCGGTGGCTGCAGATAGCCGCGCGGCCACATGTCCACGACCCATTCGATCCTGGTTGCGCGATCCACCAGCACCGCGGTGTTGTGCGGCGTCTGCAATACCAGCGCATTACCGCGATAATGCGGGTCGCCCACCACATGATATTTCAGCAGGCCCCATTGCTGCAGAACCAATAGCAGGCTGGTGGTGTTGCGGGTGGTATCCCAGCAATCAAAGTTGTGCTTGTCATCGAAGTAACGGAAATCCGCTTTCGCAACGCGTCTGTTGGTCCCGATCACCGGCCCCATGCGGCGATCGAACCACACCACCGCCTTCTGCACCGCCGCCCGTTCGGCCGCGGCCGAAGCGCGGCCGGCTGCGAGAATCTGTGACAGCGCGTTGCGGTCGGCGGCTGTGAAATCGAGGATCTCGCGGCGTCTGCAGACGAAGCCGTAGCATACCGTCATGGAGTTCGCCGACGGCGGAAAAATCGAAACCGTCGAGTAGAGCGCCGCGACCGGTGCGCTGAGCTCGACCGCGAGCGCGGGCAGCGGCGCGCCTATCAGAGTTCCTCCGATAAGGGAGATGGCCAAACCACAAAACGCCAGGCTGTTGCCGGATCTGCCAGATTGTTCCCGCCTGTCCATCAGCCTCATCGATCGCACGCTTTCAAGCCAAAAAATCCGGCGAAAACTATCGCAGCGGTTTCACGAAGCCAAGATCGGCGGCGTGATTGAACACAGAAACCCGGGCCATACCATGACGCCCGATAGCTCGCCCTGCCCGCCATTCACGGCGCCCGACCCGCGCCAGACCATTGCGGGTTGGAAAGCACCGTTGCATCGCACCCCCAACATCGGTCAAATGCGCCAGGAATCCCCGGATCGCAGCGCACAGCGATTCCATAACACGGAATAAAACCAAACAAGAGTCACGGGAGCGACGCTACGATGGAAGACGCTACGATGGAAAAAGGCATCTTCGAAGGCCTCAAGGTTCTGGACTGCGCGAGTTTCATCGCAGCGCCGGCGGCCGCGACCGTGCTGTCGGATTTCGGCGCCGATGTGATCAAGATCGAACCGCCGGTAACGGGCGATCCCTATCGCAACCTGCCGAACTTGCCGGGATATCCCGCCAGCCCGCACAATTTCGCCTGGATGCTGGAGTCCCGCAACAAGAAGAGTCTTGCGCTCGACCTCTCCAAGCCGGAAGGAAAGGCGGTGCTGTATCGGCTCGTTGCCGAGGCCGACGTCTTCATTACGAATTTTCCGCCCGCCGTACGCGGCCGGCTCGGGATCACGTACGACGAACTTGCCCCGCTCAATGCGCGCCTGATCTATGCGTCGTTCACCGGCTATGGCGAAAAAGGCGAAGAGGCCAACAAACCCGGTTTCGACAGCAACGCGTATTGGGCGCGCTCGGGCCTGATGGACCTGGTGCGCGCGGATGTCGATATCGCACCGGCGCGCTCGGTCGCGGGCATGGGTGACCATCCCTGCGCGATGGCGCTGTACGGCGCGATCGTCACCGCGCTCTACAAGCGCGAACGCTCCGGCAAGGGTTCGCATGTGAGCTCGAACCTGATGGCCAATGGCATCTGGGCCAACGGCATACTGGCTCAGGCCAAATTATGCGGCGCGAAATTTGGCGAGCGGCGTCCCCGCGAGCGCGCGCTGAACGCGGTGACCAACCACTACAAGTGCCGGGACGGCCGCTGGATCATTCTGTCGCTGCTTAACGAAGACCGGCAATGGCCGACCCTTGCCCGCTGCATCGGACGCGAGGATTTTATCACCGATGCCAGGTTCGCCACCAGGGCCGACCGTCACACGCGCTCGGTAGAGCTGATCAAGGTCTTCGATGAGATCTTTGCCACCAAGGACCTCGCCGAATGGCGCAAGATACTCGACGGCAATGGCCTGGTGTTCGGCGTGGTCGGCATTCTCGACGACATTCCGGATGACAAGCAGATGCGCGAGAACGAGGTGCTGGTTCCGTTCGAGAACGACACCCTGCTCACCGTCAACAGCCCGATCTGGATCGACGGCAGCAAGAAGACCCAGCCACGGCATCCGCCCGGCATCGGCGAGCACAGCGATGAGATTCTTCGCCGTGCCGGATATGACGAGGCATCGATCCGGCAATTGCGGGCCTCAGGCGCCGTGGCCTAACCGCGTTACGGGACCATCCATATCGCGTCACCGCCACTCTGCTGCCTCTCCCTAAGGGAGAGGGTTGGAGTGGGGTTGCGATCTATCGTGAGGCCGTAACCCCTCACCCGGATCGCTCCGGACGATGCTTCGCATCGCCGAGGCGATCCGATCCGACCTCTCCCCAAGGAGAGATACATCGAACATGAGGCGACCACTTTACGGCCAAGTCCAGAGCAGGCAAGGAGCGCGGCGATGTCGACCTACCGGCTGCATTATTTCCCGGAGTCGGGAAACAGCTACAAGCTTGCTCTGATGCTTACGCTTTGTGGCCAGACTTTTGAGCCGGTGTGGACCGACTTCGGCGGCGGCATCACCCGAACGCCGGAGTGGCGGCGGTCGGTCAACGAGATGGGCGAAATTCCGGTGCTGGAACAGGATGGCGCCCGTCTCACGCAGACCGCGCCGATATTGCTGAAGCTGGCCGAACAATACCGCCGATTTGGCGGCGAGAATTCCGAGCAACAGTTCGAAGTGCTGCGCTGGCTGTTCTGGGACAATCACAAAGCTGACCGGCTACATGGCGACCTATCGCTATATCAGAACATTCACGCCATCTCCCGACCCGCAGGTGCTGACTCACTTCCGCAAGCGCCTCGACGACTTCCTTGGGATTCTGGAACGGCACCTGCAGCGATGCGCGTTCGCCATCGGCGACCGGCCGACGGTGGCCGACTTTTCAATGATCGCCTATTTGTCGTATCCAGTCGACGAAACCGGATATGATTTTGCGGTTAGTCACCCGGCCGTGAACGCTTGGCTCCTGCGCGTCGCAGATCTGCCCGGATGGCAGTCACCCTACGATCTATTGCCCGGCAAGCGTCTCACGCACTACGCGTAAGCTCGCCTGCATTGGTATTTATGCTCGATCATGATCCGATTAGATTGAATCGGATCATGATCTCATCCTTTTGTTGGAGCATGATCTTTTCGGAAAACCGGTTCCCACTTTTCCGGATCATGCTAGTTGTGGATCAGCACCCAGCCGACGGCGGCGAGGCCGATGACCACGGCAACCGCGATCGCCCATACGCTGACCCTGACGTCGCCGACGATTTGCCGCTCGGCTTCGTTCTCGGCGATTTTGCGATCCCGCACCTTGTTCTCCTTGTCGGAGTCACTCATCGTTTGATCTCCGCTTAAGTTCCGGCCGTGGTCGACGGACGCAAGCCTGCCTCAAACGTGGCCGGCCGATCGGCAGCACCCTGGCCGCTTCCTCCCGTGCCGGCGAGCCGGCTCAGGGAAAACGCCGCCACCGCCGCGCACAGGGCGGCGCCCGCCGCCGCCATGAACACCGATCCCGGGCTCCATTTCGCGATCAGCAGCGCCCCGCCAACCAGCGGGCCGACGATCGAGCCGACCCGGCCAATCCCGAGCGCCCAGCCGACCCCGGTGGCCCTGACCGAGGTCGGATAGAACGTCGCCGCCAGCGCGTTGGCCGCGATCTGGCCGCCGACAATGCAAAAGCCGGCGGCGAAGATCGCCATGGTGACGAAGACGACGGAGTGGCCGAGCTGGCCGATCGCGCCGACCGCGAACACGGCGACGAAATACACCAGCGCCAGCGCGCGAAACGAGAATCGGTCGATGATGCTGCCGAGCGCAAAGGTTCCGACCACGCCGCCCACTTGCAACATCGA
>Ga0193726_1000189_pt1 | contig 84149 bp, 84 predicted proteins | sample H2c1metaG_FD_144928 | JGI IMG/M metagenome (GOLD analysis project Ga0193726, IMG submission 144928) | Soil microbial communities from a riparian zone of the East river system, Colorado, United States - H2c1 | ecosystem: Environmental > Terrestrial > Soil > Riparian zone | place: USA: East River... | reverse complement strand
CGGAGCGGACATTGGCCCGACCGGTGTTACGACTTTTGCGACCCACCTATAGCGGATTGCCGCCGCCGATCAGTAGCCGCATGTCGCTGGTCTCAACGTAACTATAGTGCAACGAGATGGCGCCCAGCTTGGCAAGGCCTGTAATTCCTTATTGAGCGATGGACGGCTGACGCCGAGCATCATGGCCAGACTTCTTGAGACGTACTGGCGACGCAATGTTCGCTGGCCGACTTCCACACTAGCAGGAGGAAGCGACCATCAGACTGACCGAGGCTGGCGACGCCCCCGAATGACGCACGCAACCCAAGGTTTGCGCCAGCATCCGGCCGTCGATCCCTGTCCACCGCCAGATGTACGCCTCTACCATCTGCGAGCTGGCGGGTCTGGTACAAAGGCGTCAGCCGTCGGAAGTCATCGATATAAACAGCTTTCCCGCGTCGACGTAGTGGCGCTGCTGCACGGAGGCATGCTGGGCCGCGACATGGAGATCGCGGAGCCGCCGTTGCAGCATCGAATCCTCATAGACGGCCGAGCCGCCGCCGAGCGCGAAACACATCTCGGCGACGCGCAGGCATGCATTGGTGATCCATACGCCAGCCTGAGTACCTTCCGCCATGAGGGCCCCGTCCCTCAGAATGCCGGCACGCGCATGGCTCCAATGGCTGGCGGTCTGGGTCTCAAGATATGATCGGGCTGCCCGAAAGAGCGCCTGAGCACAACCAAGCTCATACTGGAAAACTTCCGAATCCCGCATTGCACGGACGGCGCGGGTCTGCCGCCGCCCGGTTCCAGCCAACTCGGCGAGATCCTCCAGAGCGCCTTCGGCGATACCCAGCGCGATCGCAGCATGGAGCAGTGGAATGAACGGAAGCGGCGCATTGTAAAGGGGTCCCGGAAGGCAGGAAATATCGCTGCTGGGGTCTGAGGAATTCGCCACCGGGACCAACGTGTCGCGGAGCACGACATGGTGGCTGCCAGTCCCCTTCAGCCCAGCGGCATGCCAGGTATCCTCGATCTGACAGTAGGTTGCCGGAAGAAACACGAACCGTATCATCGGAACACCATCGATCCGTCCAGGAAGCGGTTGGCCATCCTTAGTCATCACGCATGCTGCAAAGATCCAGTCGGCATGCTGGCAGCCGCTGGCGAACGGCCATCTGCCGTTAACCCGTAAGCCACCATCCACCGCCTCGGCCGTCCCGGCCGGCTGCCTCGACCCTGCAAAGATTACGTCCGGGCCGTCCCGGTAGATTTGGTCGTATGTCTCCCGCGGCAGCGAGGACGCGAGGAGACTGGACCCGCTGCCGACCATGGCAGCCCAGCCCAACGAACCGTCAATCTTGGCGAGAGCCGCCAGAATCTTGAGCGCGCCACTGAGCTCAAGCTCCAGACCACCATGGCTCTTGGGGGCAAACATGCGAAAGACCCCGATCGACTTCAGTGTCGCGACCAGATCGAGCGGGATCCGACGCGCTGCTTCAATCTCCGCCGCCCGCTTCGCGATCATGGGTGCCATGCGCCGAATATCGGCAAGCAGCCGGCTGCTTGTCTCGCCTGCCGCGAAAACACTCCGATCGTTGGATACGTCGCCCGGTCCAGTCGTGCCGTCCGAGTTGTTGCTCGCCAACGTCAGGGGGGCGGCTGACTGTTTTTTTAGACTCATTCGATCTCTCCTGTTCACGCTGGCCGGAAGCGCCCGCATCGCTGAGCGGACGAAGATGGGTTTTCAAGCGTTACAGGAGGATTTCAAATTGCGCCGGCTGAGTTACCAATGAAACGGGCGCCGCCTCTTTCCGGTCAGTTCAGGGCGGCCACGGCGATGAGCCCATTCCGGTACCAGAAGAGCCTCCGGCCGCAGCAGGCGCGAAGGCTCCTAATCGCCGACGAGGACGCCTCCCGCGCAGGTTACGCCGTGCCCAACCGCGGCGTCTTCTCTCACATCGCGAAGCCTTCACTTCCCGGGAGTTGACACCTTATGCCGCGTGACGACCCCGGTCGGTGTGGCGAACCCTTCGATGGTCCGAATTCGTTTCTCGAGCCACCATCCAAATTCGGGAGTCCAATCCTCGAACTTCCGGTTGATGCCGAGATCATGGGCCCAGTGCTGTGCGATATTGGGATTGAACTGAGATTGCCGGCCGACCGCGATGAGATCGGCCTGCCCGTTCTCCAGGATGGCCTCAGCCTGCTCAGCCTCGAGAATAATGCCGACCGCCATCGACGCGATGCCGACGTCCTTGCGGACCCGTTCGGCGTAGGGCACCTGGAAACCGAGGCCGCGCGGGACTTGCGCCGCCGTCGCCGAGCCTGCAATGCCGCCGGAGGAGCAGTCGATCACGTCGACGCCGCGGGCCTTCAATTCCCGGGCGAAGACAACCGTGTCATCCAGATTCCAGCCGTTCTGGGCACCGTCAACGGCGGAGACACGCACGAACAACGGCATCGTTTCCGGCATTTCGCGCCGCACGGCTTCAACAATCTCGATCGGCAGGCGCATGCGCCCGTTGCGGTCGCCGCCGTATTCATCGTTGCGCGTGTTGGAAATGGGGGAAAGAAACGAGGCGAGCAAATAGCCGTGGGCGGTGTGGATCTCGATCACGTCGAATCCCGCATCGACGGCACGCCGGGCCGCGGCTGCCCAGGTGCGCACCATCGCCCTGCACTCTTCGGTCGTGAGCTGGTGCGGGATAAGCCATCCATTCGCGACCGGCTGGCTGGTGGGGCCCACCGGCTGCCACACCTTGGCGCCCGCCTCGATCTCTTGCGGGGTGAGCGGGCCCATCCCGTCCATCGCCCGCTGCGAGGACGACTTGCGCCCACCATGGGCGAGCTGAATGCCGATCGCCGTCTTCTCGCCCTTCATGAAGGCGATCAGCGGCTTGAAGCTTTGCAACTGTGCATCATTCCAGATGCCAAGGTCATGCTCGTTGATCAGGCCAACCTCTTCGACAGCCGTTGCCTCGACAAAGACAAGCCCAAAACCTCCCAGCGCATAGCGGCCGAGATGCACGTTGTGAAAGCTGCCGCAGGTGCTGCCGGGCGCGGCGCGGTAGTGGACCATCGGCGGCACCACCAGGCGGTTCTTCAGCGTCAGGCCGCGGATCTTGAACGGCTGGAACAACATCGGCCGCGAAGATTCGATGCTATCGGTGACCGGGGCTGACATGGGATTGCCTGATGAGTGAGTGGCCTATGTGTGGGGCAATCGAATAATTCTCTATTTTGAGTCACAGGTCCAGCAGGCCCCTGCGAGAGGCCCGTCGCCAGAAATGCATGTCTGAGATTTCTCATCACGACAGCCTATTCGAAGCGTCAAATCCAATGCCGCCACCGCCAAATTTCCCGGCTTTGGACATTGCCACTGTTGTCTTATGCTGGACCGAAGGAATTGAACCGAGGATTCTTCCATGCGTCATCGCTTGTACTATTCGCCGGGTGCCTGCTCAATGGCGGCGCATATCGTGCTGGAGGAGATTGGTGAACCCTACGACCTTGAGCTGGTTTCCTCGCGCGGCCGTGTTGGCGGAGAGGGTACTACAAGTCCCGCCTGGATGGCGCAGAACCCCAAAGGGCGAGTTCCGGCTCTCTCTGGTGTGCCCGGTCGGATTGGCGGTTCGGACAACCTGCTGACGGAACTGCATGCCATCTTGTTCTATCTGGCTCGAACCCATCCACAAGCGCGGTTACTGCCGACTGATCCAGCCGGTGAAGCGCGTGCAATTGAATGGATGAATTGGCTTGCCAGCAACGTTCACGCCATGTCGTACGGCCAGATATGGCGGGCCAATCGGTTTGTCGCCGACGAGCGCGACTTTGCAGCGGTCCAAGATAAAGGGCAGCAAAACTTGCGTGAGCAGTATGCATATATCGAGCACTTGCTCGATGATGGACGGGAATGGGCGCTTCCCAGCGGCTATTCCGTCGTCGATCCGTACCTTCTGGTTTTCTACCAGTGGGGTGGACGCGTCGGTCTGGACATGAAGGACAGTTATCCGGCTTGGCGTCGTCTGACCGATCAAACTTCTCAGCGACCAGCCGTGCAACGCGTGCTCGCGCACGAGAGCATAACCTTGCCCTAGAGCGGCGATCATCGAATGCCGCCATTGATCGGTTCAGCCGACAAGAATACGTTCAGTCGGCCATCGAGTCGAGATCCGCATTTCAAGCGTGCCGATGACCTCGCCTGGGTGCTGCGGGGCGGGTCTTCTTGTCTGTTGCGGTCGGGATCATCACCACGCGACCGTAGCGTACGCCGCGTTCGGCGATGATATGATCGGCGAAATGCTGGACGTCGCCGGCGGGTCCCTTCAGCGCCGTCACCTCCATGCAGCTGTCGTCGTCGAGATGAACGTGCAGCGTCGCCAGCGACAGATCGTGGTGGCCATGGAAGTTCTGCACCAGGCGCTTTGACAGATCGCGCGCGGCGTGATCGTAGACATACACCAGCGCCGCCACGCATTGCCCCGACGGCATGGCGTCCTGCGCTCCTTGCTGCAGGCCCGCGCGGGCCAGATCGCGAATGATTTCGGACCGGTTCTGGTAGCCGCGATCCTTTGCGGCGGCGTCGATTTCCGCGAGCAGGTCGTCCTCGATGGTGATGGTGATCCGTTGCATTGCAATCCCGATGATTGGCCTTTTCCCAGTATGATGTTTTCATTGTAACGTCATACTTGAAATGGTAAATGGTAGTGGTACTGGCCGGGTTAGATCGAACTGGTGCGGTGTTGAGCTGATTGTAGCAGTTATCATGCGGGGGCATGAGCGTTGTGTAGCGTTTTGAGGGGCCTATTTTTCCCGTTGACCGCATCATGCATTGTCGTTCTCGCGTCGCCGGCACAAGCGCAGCGTCCAATAGACATCGAGGCCGGCCAGCTTCCTGCCGTCACCGTCATCGCACCCGAGGCGGCGCCAAAAAAAACAAAGCGGCGCGCCCAGCCGGCGCCTCGCGCGCGGCCTTCGCGATCTGCCACGGCCGCCCCCCTCACCCCGGCCACCTCACCCGCGGCGAACGGTGTGACGTCCGCTTCCGCTTCTTCCGGAACAGCCAATCTCCAGCCGACGGCGGCCAGCGAGACACGCGTCAGTGGTGAGGAGTTCAACGCGCGGCCGGCATCGCGGGTCGGTGAATTGCTTGAGGCCGTGCCGGGGCTGATCGTGACCCAGCATTCCGGAGAGGGCAAAGCCAACCAGTATTTTCTCCGTGGCTTCAATCTGGATCACGGTACCGATCTGGCAATCAAGGTCGACGGCATGCCGGTCAACATGCCGACGCATGGGCACGGCCAGGGCTACGCCGACATCAACTTCCTGATTCCGGAACTGGTCCAGTCGGTCAACGTCCGCAAGGGACCCTATTTCGCCGACCAGGGCGATTTCGCTTCCGCGGGCGCTGTCGGCATCGACTATATCAACAAGCTGCCAAAGAACATCGCGGAATTGACGTTCGGAAGTTTCGGCTATCAGCGCGCATTGGCCGCCGGATCGACGCCGGTCGGCGATGGCATACTTCTCGCAGCCTTCGAAGCCAACAAATACAATGGCCCGTGGGATGTCCCCGACAATGTGCGCAAGCTGAACGGTGTCCTGCGTTACAGTCAGGGCACTGCCACCGACGGTTTTACACTTTCCGCGATGGCCTATTCGAACGGCTGGACGTCGACGGACCAGGTGGCTCAGCGGGCGATCGATCAAGGCCTCATTAACCGGCTCGGGTCGCTCGACTCCACGGATGGCGGAACCTCAAGCCGTTTCAGCCTGTCCGGCAACTGGGCGCAATCGAGCGATGCCGGACAAAGCAAGATCAGCACCTATGCGGTTCGCTCGTCGCTGCAGCTCTTCAACGATTTCACCTATTTCCTCGCCGACCCCGTCAACGGCGACCAGTTCAGCCAGCTCGATCGCCGCACGCTGTATGGGTTCGATGCCAGCCACAGTTTCGAGGCGCGACTGGCTGGTGTCCCGACCCAGACCCGGATCGGACTGCAGACCCGCGCCGACGATATCACCGTCGGGCTGTTCCGTACGCTGCAGCGCGCGACGCTCTCGACCGCTCGCGCCGACAACGTGCAGGAGGGGAACGTTGGCGTATGGGCGGATACGACGGCGCGCTGGACCGATTGGCTGCGCACGACCATCGGGGTGCGTCAGGATTATTTCGCCGGCCATGTCGCCAGCGATACGCCGGCGAATTCCGGCAACGCTCAGGCGACCATGACCAGCCCGAAGACCGGCATTGTCCTGGGTCCCTGGTACAAAACCGAATTCTACGGCAATGCCGGCTATGGCCTGCACTCCAATGACATTCGCGGCGCAACCATCACCGTCGATCCCAACGACAAAGTCACGCCGCTGGACCGCGTGCCGCTATTGGTGCGCTCGAAGGGCGCCGAGGTCGGCATCCGCACCACGGCGATACCGGATCTCACCAGTTCGCTCGCGGTGTTCGTGCTGGATTTCGATTCGGAACTGCTGTTCGTCGGCGACGCCGGCACCACCGAGCCGAGCCGCCCCAGCCGCCGCGTCGGCGTCGAATGGACCAACCACTACAAGGTGCTGCCATGGATGACGTTCGATCTGGATTTCGCCTACACCCATGCCCGCTTCACTGATTTCGATCCGGCCGGCGATCGCATTCCCGGAGCACCTGCCGTCGTCGCGAGCGGCGGCGTGACGTTCGGCAGCGACACCGGCTGGTTCGGCACCTTGCGCGCGCGCTATTTCGGCCCACGTCCGCTGATCGAGGACGACAGCGTGCGTTCGCAAAAATCTCTGATCTTCAACGCCCGTGCCGGCTACAAATTCGACAACGGTTTGTGGTTGCAGCTCGATGTTCTCAACCTGTTCAACGCGCAAACCAACCAGATCGAATATTTTTACGTGTCTCGTTTGCCGGGCGAGCCCCTCGACGGCGTGGCGGACCGTCATGTTCATCCCGTCGAACCGCTTGCGATCCGTGTTACGCTGGCTGGCAGGTTCTGATGGCGATCATGTCAGCTTTGGCACCTGTGAGACATGCCGGCATGTATCTGAAAATGTCCGTTTCTCGGGAAACACCGGAAGCGATCCGCGTGCGGCCAGAACGACGCGATTGACCCAACTCAGACTCATCGCTCGATGGGTCCCCGGCGCTGAGCGGACCGAACCGCAATTTGGTATGCCCGCGAGCCGTCTCGCCTTTCAGAATTGAATTTTAACCCCTTGCCTGAAAGAAACGGCTGGGATCAAATTCGATGGTTATAACCATCGAAGGGAGAGAACCATGCTCAGGAAAATAATGTTCGCTGCATTCGTCGTAGCATTTGCGGGTGGTACCGCCCTCGCACAGGAGACTTGCGAGAGCAAAGCGGTCGGCAAAGACGGCAAGCCGCTTGCAGGTGCGGCCAAGACCTCATTCGTGAAGAAATGCATGGTCGACACCTGCTCAACCAAAGCGGTGAGCCAGGATGGCAAGCCGCTTTCGGGTGCCGCGAAAACCAGCTTTATGAAGAAGTGCGAAAAGGGCGCCTGATCGCCACCTCCGGCAACACTGACCGTCAAGAAAAAGAGCCGCCGAATTCTCCGCTCGGCGGCTCGAAGTCCCCCTGATGGGCAATGGACTCCCGCGCAAAACACAATTTCCGATCTCTGTGCCATGGCTCTTGATGGCGCTTTTCAGAGATGTCGACATGTTTGCCGTCCGTCCGCTATCAGGTGATGGCGCGGATATGCGCCTGATCACGATCAGATGCCCGAAGTGTTATTTCGCTCGGTTCTGCCGCGGCGTTGGACTTTAATCAGTGAAGGGAAATTCCATGCGTATTGCGGTTGTCGGCGCCGGGGGCGTTGGATGCGGATTCGGCGCGGCGCTGGCCAAGGCCGGTGCCGACGTCGTCTTCATCGCACGCGGCGCCCATCTTGCGGCGATGAAGAGCGAGGGATTGAAAGTTCAGGGCGGCCGCGGCGAGACCCATCTGGTGCCGACCCGGGCCACCGACGATCCCGCTGAAATCGGCAAGGTCGACATCGTGCTGTTTTGCGTCAAGCTGTGGGACGTCGAAAGCGCGGGCGAGCGGATCAGGCCGCTGATCGGTCCCGACACCGCGGTCATCCCGCTGCAGAACGGCATCGACGCCGCCGAGCGACTGATCCCGATCCTCGGTCCCAACGCCGTGATGGGCGGCGTGGCGCAAATCAGCGCGTCGATCGTCGCCCCCGGCCGGATCCAGCAGGTCGGCACCTTCATGCGCATGATATTCGGTGAGTTCGACGGCAAGCGCCGCACGAGAGCTGAGGATTTTCTCGCGCTTTGCCTGAAGGCCGGTTTTGATGCGACCTTGAGCGAGCAGATCCTGACCGAGCTGTGGATGAAGTTCATCCTGCTCGCCGGCAACGCCAGCGTCATGGCGCTGGCGCGCCAGCCGATCGGCAAGCTGCGGGACGATCCCGACCTGCGTCCGATTTTCATCGCCGCCTACCGGGAAGCGATCGATGTCGGTCGCGCCAAGGGGGTGGCGCTGCCGGCCGACGCGCTTGAGAAGATCCTCGACTTTACCAGCCACGCGCCGCCCACCATGAAGGCGTCGATGGCGCTCGATCTCGATCGCGGCAACCGGCTCGAACTGCCCTGGCTCGGCGGCAAGGTTGTGGAGCTCGGCCTTAAGCTTGGCATTCCGACGCCGACGCATGGCATGATGTATGCGATGCTGAAGCCCTACATCATGGGTACGCCGACATAGAGCGGGATGACTTTTCTTCGAATCGTCATCCCGCTCTATCTTTTTGTTTGAGCATGATCTTCTCGGAAAACCGGTACCCACCCTCGGATCAAGTCCGAGGGCATGCTTTTCCGGATCATGCTCTGAGCGGCCTTGCGGTCATCGCCAGCGGCGGCGGTGTTAACCGGACACGCGCGGATAACTCAGCCATGTGCGGGTCTCTTCGTCGGTCCAGCCGGGAACAGCGAAGCCCCTGGGGAGAGTATCACGCTGGGCCGGGCGCAAGTGGCCCTGGGGCGGTTTGGCGCGATGCACCGTCGCGGCGTTGGCGGAAGCACACAACGTGACCAATAGACCCAAGACCAAAACAGAGATCAAAACAGATCGCATCGCATTTGCTCCTCACGTGCGGATTTCACGTAGTGAGGCCGGCGATAATGTCCAGAGCTCGCGGTACGGCGGTTAACCTGGTTTCTCGTCAAAACCCGGCCGCGGCACCAGGTTCATCAGCATGTTGACGTAGCCGCCATCGACCGTGATCTCGTCACCATTGACATAGGACGAGCGGTCGCTGGCCAGGAACAGGATGGCGTCGGCGATGTCTTGCGGCATGCCAATCCGCCGTAACGGGACGACAGCGGTGCGCCGCTCGGTGACCCCCGGCGTATCGTAAAAGGACTGGCTCATCGGCGTGATGACCATGCCGGGACTGACGACGTTGCTTCGGATGCCCTGCGGTCCCCACTCACTCGCGAGCTGGCGCGACAGCATGACAACACCCGCCTTGCTGACGCTGTATGCGCCGCTCTGTCCCTGGGCGTGGCTGCCGGCGATCGACGCCACGTGAACGAGACTGCCGCGTCCGAGTCCGCGCATTTGCCGGCCGAAAATCTGGGCGCAGAGGAAATAGCCGGTCAGGTTGACCGATAGAACGGCGTTCCATTCGGCGAGCGACAAGGTTTCGAGCGCACCGGGACGCAACACGGCCGCCGTGTTGACCAGAACGCTGCATGATCCCAAAGACTTCAGGGTCGTCTCGGAGGCGGCGGCAACGCTCTCGGCGCTCGAGGTATCGCAGCGTGCGATAACATGCTCGCAGCCAAGGTCACGCAACTCCGCGCCCGTCACCTCCAGGCCGCGTTCGTCGCGATCGATGGCGGCGACGCGGGCACCGGCCCGGGCGAGACTTGACGCGACGGCCCGGCCGATGCCGCCGCCCGCACCCGTAACCACGCAAACACGGCCTGACAGGCCAAGCCAGTCGGATGAGTCTTGTCCGGTCATGGCGGTCTATGCTCCAGTCCAGCGAGATGACGTCCGGCAGCATAACCGAAAGTGATGGCTGGATCGAAAGTAAGCTCGCGGGCATCCCCACGAATGTTAGCCTCAGTCATGCAGCTACGGTTCGTCAGTCCAGCGGTTCAATTTTAATGATGGAGGCGCCGTCGTTGCTGCCTACCCAGAAGGCGACTGGCGTCGTGCTGTTATCGACGAAAACCCGCCGGATGTTGGTCGAACGCGGCAGCAGATAATCGACCATTTCGCCGGTTTTGGTGTTCAGCCGCGTCACTTGGTCTGTGACCATCGACCCGGTCCACGCATCCTCGTTCTTGTCGAGCACGACATCATAAGGCGCGGCCCAGCGCGTGTTGAGTTTCCATTCCTTGAACTCATTGGTCTTGGTATCGAACATCCCGATCCGGTCGCCACGATACTCGCCGAACCAGAGGCGATCCTGCGCATCCATATTGCCGCGGCGCGGAGCCGAGCGGCGCGTGGGCGTCTGGAAAAGCGAGATTTCGCCGGTCTTGGCATCGACACGCCCGATCTGCCCCTGACGGAAATCGGTAAAATAGGCGTTATTCCTCGAATCAGGAATGACATCGTAGATATTATGGGGCTCCCCCTTGGGCGCGCCCTTGAACGGCTCCCACGTCTCGATCTTGCCGCTGGCGATGTCGAGGCGGTGCACGCCGGCAAAGCCGTTATTCTGGGTCCAGACCTTGCCGTCGATGTCCGATCGCTGCGGGCTCACCATATTGATCTGCGCGGCGTCGATATTGCGCCCGGCCGGCAGCATCCAGAACTGGAATTGCTCACTGTTCGGGTCGAACTTGACGATCGTCGCCTGGTACATGTTGCCAAGCCACAGATTGCCCGCGCCATCGGCGCGCAGGCCAAGGCTGCCGGTCGGAAAGTCTTCTCTGTGCTTGGGGTAGGGGAATTCGGTGACCTTGCCGGTCTTGGGGTCGAGTCGGCCGAGGTTTTGCTCGCCGAAGCTGGAAAACCAGACGATGCCGTCCTTGTCCACAATCACATCATGCGGCGCGATCTCCTCGCGCGGCAGATCGTATTCGGTGTAGATCACCCGTGTCGCCCTGCCCTTTGGGCGCGGCAAGGTTTTTAGCGCGTATTTCCATTGCGGCGTGGTGCTGAGATTGATCGTGCTCAGATACTCCGCCGCGGCGCGATAGACCTCGATACGATCTTCGCCCCGCTCTTCCATCAGGCGCTCGGCCGGACGCAATTGCGGATGGATCGGCAGGCTCTGCTGCACATAGCCCTGCATGCGCGGCAGGATCTGGGTGAGGAAGCCCTCGGCATCATATTTCGAGCGCATGATGCGTTCGACCCGGTGGCAACCGACGCAGTTGAGCAATTGATCCTTCTGCTGATCGGTACCGGGGATACTTGCCAGCCATTCGCCGTTCGACAATTGCGCGGCCAGGTCGCTGGCCTTGCCGAGCCCGAGATCCTTCGTTGCGACTTTCTGATCCGCAGCTTCGATCCGCTTGATTTCGATTGGCTTGATTTCGATACCCTTGGGCTGATCGAGTTCGTAGCCGACGGCGCGCACGCCAAGAGTATATTGACCCGGCCCCAGCCGGTCTGCCGGGAAGCTGTAGCGGCCATCCGGGCCGGTGACGACAGTGACGGTGATGTTCGAGCCGGTCTTGGTGGCGCTGACCAGCACGCCTTCCATCGTTGGGTCCTCGGTCGAACTGACAAGGCCGGTGAGCGCCGCGACCGGCGCTTGCGCCGATGCGGCGGACGGAAACACAACGGCCATGGCCACGCCGACGACAGCGACAAGCGGATGATGCATGGTTCCTCCGGGCGGCTTCTTTTTTGTCAGCATAGACTCTGCTGGCTGCGCGGCAAGCCTACCAGCGCAGACCTGGGGCGCGTTGATCGCTGACGCAATGCCTTCATTCCTATTTTCAAACGGTCCGAGGAAAACCAGAGCTCCCGAGGGTTTCGAGCGCGGGCGGGATGAGCTTGCGATGGCGCGCCCGCGCTCTTTGAGCTGCGACGCAATGACGGATGTTAGGCCGCGCCCGTCAGCTTGCCCAACCAGCCCTTCGGCGCGGCCTCCGCTTCCGCGGGCGCCGCTGCCTCGCCGCCGACAACAGCGCCGAACGACGCGAAGAACTCGCCTGCGAGTTTCTTCGCGGTGGAATCGATCAGGCGTTGGCCGAGCTGTGCCAGCTTGCCGCCGATCTGCGCATCGACTTCGTAATGCAGGATCGTGACGTCAGGACTTTCGGATTCCAGACGCACGGCGGCGCCGCCTCTGGCGAAACCCGCCACCCCGCCGGATCCTTCGCCCGATATCCGATAGCTGTTGGGCGGATCCAGATCCGACAGCGTCACCTTGCCGCCGAACGTCGCCTTGACCGGGCCTACCCTGAACACCACCGTGGCGATCATGTCGGTCGGCGAGGACATTTCGAGGTTCTGACATCCCGGAATGCATTTCTTCAGGATCTCGGGATCGTTGAGCGCGACCCAGACCTTGTCCTTGGACGCGGGGATGCGCTGGCTGTCATTCATCTGCATGTGCTGGATTCCTGTCTGCTGATCATGGTGAAGGGATGCGCTGTCCACGCCGGCGCTCGATCGTAATTTCGGCCAGGATCGACATCGCGATTTCTTCCGGCGTGATGGCGCCGAGATCGAGACCGGCCGGCGCCTTGATGCGGTCGATCGCCGATGCGTCGATGCCCTCCGCGATCAGCTTCTCGCGCAGCGCCGCCATCTTGCGGCGGCTGCCGACAAAGGCGTGATAGGCGGCATCGGTCGAGACCGCGGTGCGCAACGCGGCTTCGTCGCCCTTGCCCTGCGTCGACACCACGATGAAGCGCCGCGCCTGGTGGAGCCCGCCGAGCGCGTAGCCGTTGATCAGCATATCGGCGTCGGGCGTATTCGTCAGGTCGGCGGCGGGTGCTGCCACGGTGACGTGGTAACCGAGCTGCCGCGCCTGGGTGGCGAGCGACAGCGCCACCGGGCTGACGCCGAGAATAACCAGCGAGGGATGCGGCAGCACCGGCTCGACGAAGATATCCATGGTGCCCTTGCTCGGGCACATGTTCTGCGCGAAGCGCACGCCGTCGCGGTTCTCGCCGGGCTTGACGCCGAGTTCGGCAAGCAGATTTTCCGGCTGCACCGAGACCATGCGCGGCTCGCCGTCCGCTAGCGCCTCGCGCGCGGCCTTGAGCACCGCGCCGCGGGCGCAGCCGCCGCCGATCCAGCCCGCCACGATGGTGCCATCGGGGCGGATGATCGCCTTGGCGCCGGCCTTGGCCGCGGTCACCGACACCGTGCGCACCACGGTGGCGAGCACAAACGTTTCCTCCGCGGCCTTGAGCCGGGCCACCAGCTCCATCACTTCAACATGCGCGGTCATTGGCGCCACCCTCACAGCTTCGCCAGATAGGGTTCAAGCTCGGTCAGGCTTTTGAGCGTATTGGCTGGCGCATAGAGATCGACATGCGGCAATGCGGCCTTGATGCCCGCGGCCTCCGGCGCATAGCCCTGCCACGCCAGCATCGGATTGAGCCAGACGATACGGCGGCAGCGTCTTGCGAGCGCGGCCATCTCGCGGCCGAGCAATGCGGCGTCGCCGGTCTCATAGCCGTCGGACACGATCATCACGCAGGAGCGCGAATGCAGCACGCGCGCGGCGTGCCAGCGGTTGAAGGTCTGCAGGCTTTCGCCGATCCGGGTGCCGCCGCCCGCGCCCTGCGCCATGATCGACAGACGATCGAGCGCGCGGCCTGCATCCTTTTCCTTCATCGCGTCGGACACGTAAGCGAGCCGCGTGTGGAACAGGAACGCTTCGGCTTCGCGAAACTCATCGAGCACGCCGTGGATGAAGCGCAGGAACACGGCGGTGTACATGCTCATCGAGCCGGAGGCATCGAGCAGCATGACCAGGCGCAGCGGCTTCTCCTTGCGCTGCCGCTTGACCAGGCTGATCGGCACGCCGCCATGGCTGATATTGCTGTGGATCGTCCTTCGCAGGTCGAGCCGGTAGCCGCGCCGCCGCGCCAGATCGCGGCGGGTCAGCCGCGTGCGCATGGTTTTGGCCAGCCGCGCTGCGACCGCATGGGCTTCCCCGATCTGTTCGGGGTCCGCCATGTTGCGGAAATCGATTTCGGCGAGGTTGTCGGCGCGCGAGGCGCCTTCCAAGCGGCCTTCGCCGGAGCGCGCCTCGGGCGCATCCTCCGTGGAAGGAATCTGGTCCGTCGCGCCTTCGCGTCCCGTTCGTTCGGATTTGCTGTCCTGCAGGCTTTTCAGCGATGGGCTGTTGGCCGCCTTCGCCAAGCCCACGGTCAGAGATCGCGACTTAACCCGCTTGCCGAGCCAGAACGCGTCGAACAGCCCATCGAACTTTTCCCAATCGGACTTCCGCGCCGAAAACAAATGCTTGAACGCGGAGCGCAGCAAGGCCGGCTTTTCGGCATAGCCCGCCGCCATCAAGGCCGCGGCGTCGCGGCCTTCGTGCAGGCCGACAATGAAGGCGTTGTCACGCAACGTCTTGAGAAACGCGGCGAGTTTTGTCGCGACCAGGCGCGAGACCTCGTCGAGTTCGTCATATCCGGGATTGGTGCCGCAGCAGCTCATGCGACCTTCCCCAGCAACCGCTCCGTCACTTCACGTGTCACCCGCGACTTGTCCTCATGGGTCTTGAGCAGGCACATCAGGGTATCCTGCACCACCTCGGGCGCGTCATGCAGATCGCGCACATCGAGCCCCACCAGCGCCGCCGCCCAGTCCAGCGTCTCGGCAACGCCCGGGACCTTGCGCAGCTCCTCCTTGCGAATGTTTTCGACCATGCGCGCGATCTGCAGCGACAGCGAGGCGCCGGCGCCATTGATCCGCGCCATGATGATGCGGGCCTCGCGATCGACGTCGGGATAATCGACATAATGATAGAGACAGCGGCGGCGCAGCGCGTCCGACAGTTCGCGGGTGCCGTTCGAGGTCAGGATCACATGCGGAATGGTGGTCGCCGAAATCGTTCCCAGTTCGGGGATCGAAACCTGAAAATCGGACAGCAGTTCGAGCAGGAACGCCTCGAACTCGTCATCGGCGCGGTCGATCTCGTCGATCAGCAGCACCGGCGGCTTGTCGCGGCGGATCGCGGCCAGCAGTGGCCGCTCCAGCAAATACTTTTCCGAAAAGATCTGTTCCTCGATCGCGTCGGCATCCCCGCCGCGATGCGCCTGGATCGCCAGCAACTGCCGCTGGTAATTCCATTCATAGAGCGCCGATGACTGATCGAGGCCCTCGTAGCACTGCAGCCGGATCAGCTCGGTCGCATGCGCCGCGGCCAGCGCTTTTGCCACTTCGGTCTTGCCGACGCCCGCCTCGCCTTCCAGCAATAGCGGGCGCTTGAGCAGTTGCATCAGCGAGATCGCGGTCGCAAGTTCGCCGTCGGCGATATAGCCGCTGGCGGCGAAAGCTTGCGCGATCTCGTCGCGATCGTTCATCGCGATTTCCTCGCGATCTTTCATCGTTACGCAAACACTCCCAAACTCTTGGCCGCCCGCCAGTTGCGCCAGTAGTCGTGCGGCATCTGGATGTGGGTCGACCCTAGGAACGAGAAGGCGTCGTTGACGGCGTTGGAGAACGCCGGCACGCCGCCGACGTTCGGGCTCTCGCCGACGCCCTTGGCGCCGATCGGGTGATGCGGCGACGGCGTGACGGTGAAGTCGGTCTCCCAGTGCGGCGTCTCAACAGCAGTGGGCATGAAGAAGTCCATGAACGAACCGGTCACGACGTTGCCCTCATCGTCGTAGCGGATTTCCTGGCCCATCGCGATCGCGAAGGCTTCGGTCAGTCCGCCATGCACCTGGCCCTCGATGATCATCGGGTTGATGCGGGTGCCGCAATCGTCGAGCGCATAGAAACGACGGATCTTGTAGACCCCGGTATCGACGTCGATGTTCATCACGCAGATATAGGCACCAAATGGATACGTCATGTTGGGCGGATCGTAGTAACTCACCGCCTCGAGGCCGGGCTCCATGCCCGGGGGAACCGAGTTGTAGGCCGCCCAGCAAATGTCCTTCATCGACATCGTCTTTTCCGGCAGACCCTTGACCCTAAAGCCGTCGATGTCCCATTCGAGGTCGCCTTCGTGCACTTCGAGCCTGTAGGCGGCGATCATCTGCGCCTTGGCCTTGATCTTGCGCGCCGCCATCGCGATCGCGGCTCCCGCTACGGGCGTCGAGCGCGACCCGTAGGTGCCGAGCCCGTAAGGCGCGGTGTCGGTGTTGCCTTCCTCGACCATGATATCGTCGGCGGGAATGCCGATCTCGGTGGCGATGATCTGCGCCCAGGTGGTCTCATGACCCTGCCCGGTGCTTTTCGTGCCGACCCGAGCAATGCCCGCGCCGGTCGGATGCAGCCGAATTTCGCAGGAATCGAACATCGCGATCCCCAGGATATCGCAGTTCTTCGACGGACCGGCGCCGACGATCTCGGTAAAGAACGACACGCCGAGGCCCATGATCTCGCGGGTCTCGCCGCGCTTGAACGCCGCGCGCTGGTCCGCCTGCTCCTTGCGCAGGCCGGCATAGTCGACCGTTTCCATCATCTTCTTCATCGCGGTGTGGTAGTCGCCGGAATCGTATTCCCAGCCCAACGCGGAGTGATAGGGAAACTGCTCCGGCTTGATGAAATTCTTCAGCCGCAATTCCGCGGGATCCATTCCGAGTTTCTGGGCGAGAATGTCCATGCCGCGCTCGATGCAGTAGGCCGCCTCCGTCACCCGGAACGAGCAGCGATAGGCGACGCCGCCCGGCGCCTTGTTGGTGTAGATGCCGTCCACCGACAGATGCGCGACCGGGAAGTCGTAAGATCCCGTGACGATGTTGAAGAAGCCGGCCGGCCATTTCGACGGATCGGCGCAGGCGTCGAACGCGCCGTGATCGGCGAGCACGTGGACGCGCAGGCCGGTGACCTTGCCTTCCTTGGTCGCCGCGATCTCGGTGGTCATGTGATAATCGCGCGCAAACGAAGTGGCGGTGAGGTTCTCGATGCGGTCCTCGACCCACTTCACCGGTTTGCCGGTAACGATCGACGCGACGGCGGCACAGATGTAGCCGGGATAGGCGCCCACCTTGTTACCAAAACCGCCGCCGACGTCGGGCGAGATCACGTGGATCTTGTGTTCCGGGATCTTGGCGATCAGCGCCACCACGGTGCGGATCACATGCGGCGCCTGGAAGGTGCCCCAGATCGAAAGCTCGCCCTTGATCTTGTCGAACGAGCACACGCACTGGCAGGTCTCCAGCGGCGACGGATGGGTGCGATGATAGGAGAGCATCTCCTTGATCGTCACATCCGCCTTCCTGAACGCGGCGTCGGTGAGATCCTTGTCGCCGACGGTCCATTCGAAGACGTGGTTGTGATGCTTGCGCGGCCCGTGCGCGCCGGTGGTCTTGCCGGCGAGGTCCTCGCGCAGCACCGGCGCATCCGCGTCCATGGCCTTGAACGGATCGATCACCACCGGCAGCGATTCGTATTCGACGACCACCTTGTTGATGCCGTCATCGGCCGCATAACGGTCGGTGGCGACCACGAAGGCGACTTCCTGATTCTGGAACAGCACCTTGCCGTCGGCCAGCACCATCTGCACGTCGCCGGCCAGCGTCGGCATCCAGGCGAGGTTGACGGTTTTGAGAGTCTCGGCCGTGATGACAGCCAATACGCCCGGCACCTTCAGCGCCTCTTCACTGTTGATCGACTTGACGCGCGCATGCGCATGCGGCGATCTGACAAAATCGCCGTGCAGCATGCCCGGCAGTTTCAAATCGTCGACATAATTGCCCTTGCCTTGCGTGAAGCGGGCATCCTCGACCCGCTTGCGCTTGCAGCCCATGCCTTCGAGCTTGGCTTCACGTTGTTCCCGCGTGGGAGTCATGTCGTTCATTCCGCAGCCTCCTGGAATTGGACGCCATTGATCTTGGCGGCGGCGTACTGGATCGCCTTGACGATGTTCTGATAGCCGGTGCAGCGGCAGATATTGCCGGAAATACCCATCCGGATTTCCGCCTCTGACGGCGACGGATTCTCCTGCAGCAGGCGTTGCGCGCGCAAAATCATGCCCGGCGTGCAGAAACCGCATTGCAGCCCGTGCATCATGCGAAAGCCTTCCTGCAAGGCCGACAGCGAACCGTCGGCATTGGCGACGCCCTCGATGGTGGTGATCTCGGAGCCCTGGGCCTGCACCGCGAACATCGTGCAGCTTTTCACCGACATGCCGTCGAGATCGACGGTGCAGGCGCCGCAATGGGTGGTCTCGCAGCCGATATGGGTGCCGGTGAGCAGCAGATTCTCGCGGATGAAATGCACCAGCAGCGTGCGCGGTTCGACGAGGCCTTCGACCTCGGCGCCGTTCACTTTCATGGTCACATGAGTCTTTGCCATTTCTTGATCCCCCTCAGCTAGCGCGGCCGGCGGCGCGGGTCAGCGCCCGCGTCACCATGATGCCGCCGACATGTTTGCGGTATTCGATCGGACCGCGGGCGTCGGCGGCCGGCGACATGATCGCCACCGCCGCCGCCGCGGCCTTTTTGAGCGTCGCCTCGTCGAGGCTGGTTCCGATCACGACCTGCGCCGCGTCCACGGCCAGCAGCGGCGTTTCGTGCAGATTGGTGAGGCCGATCGCGCAACTGGCGACCTTGCCGCCCGCCATCGTCAGCATGACCGCCGCCGCGGCGGTGGCGTAGTCGCCGATCTTGCGCTTGAGTTTTTCGTAGGCGTAGCCGTGATCGGCCGCAGGCGCCGGAATTGAAATCGCCGTCAGGATTTCGCCGGGTTCCAGCGACGTGAAATAGGCGCCCTGATAGAATTCCGAAGCCGCGACGTCGCGCGCCCCCGCCGGCCCTTCGAGCCGGTAGCTGGCGCCCAGCGTCATCATCAGCGCCGGCATGTCATTGCCGGGATCGCCATTGGCGACGTTGCCGCCGATCGTGCCCATGTAACGCACCTGCGGATCGGCGATCAAGAGCGCGGTTTCGTGCAGGATCGGCAGCGATTTGCCGATTTCGCCGGACGCGAGCAACTCGTGCTGGGTGGTCATCGCGCCGATCACGATGCGATTGCCGTCGCGGCGGATGCCCTTCAGCCCGTCGATCCCGTGCAGATCGACCAGATGTTCGGGGGTGGCCAGCCGAAGCTTCATCATCGGGACCAAACTGTGGCCGCCGGCAAGGGGGCGGGCTTCTTCGCCCAGTGTTGACAGCAATTTGACCGCATCGGCCACGGTCGCGGGCCGGTGATAGCTGAATGGGCCAGGAATCATGATCTCCTCCATCCGTCCTTTGAGTGCAGACGTTGGATGAGAGGCTGTTCCCGGAATTTTTCGTAAGCAAGGCCACGGCGTTAGACGGGGCACGGACTAAGGAAATTCGCACGAATTGCGGATTACGACGCACGAAATGCGTCAGGCTTCGCGACCCAATCCGGCTGCCGACTGCGCGTGACGCTTGGCGAGACCGAGCCGGGCCTTGACCTCGGCGATCTTGGCGCGGCTCACGGGCACCCGGTGCGGCGACGGCCCATCGAGCTCGACGATGGCGCCATCACCCTCCTTGCGAACAAAGGTGACATGGGGGATCGCCACGATGTGGCTGCGGTGCACCCGGACGAACAGCCCGGGATCGAGCTGCGCTTCGGCCTCCGAGATCGACCACGGGCACATCCGCTCGCGGGTGCCGTCATGAACCCTGGTATAGTGGGCGTCGGCCCGCACGCTCCGCACATCGGCGCTATTGATAAAGTGCGTGCCGTTGGCGCCTTCGACCGGAAGCCGGGGCGCCGGGGCGGCGCGCGGCGGCTGGCCGAGGCCGCCGAGCGGCGCCGACATCGGCCGCGGCAAGGGCGCCGGACCGTGTTCAAGCGATGACGCCTGCGCGACACCGACCGCGGTCCCCGCAACCGGATCGATCGCCGCCGCCGCTGCTGTCGCCTGCTGGCGCGGATCCGGCACCAGCGAGAGCAGGAAGCCCGCCGCAATGACAAAACAGAGCAGCGCCACCACCACCGAGAGGATTTGCTGCGACGCGGCCAACCCACCGGCATGGTGGTGCGACCCATCCGCCAGCGGAACAAAATGCATGCCGTCCATCGCGGTGTAATGCATGCCGGACACCGCGATGCCGTACGCGATCGAGCTCACGATCAGCCGGATTCCATCCTGCCGGGCCAGGAATGCGCGCAGACCGCCATAGGCGGTGACGACGGCAATCAGGATGGAGAGCAGGATCATCGGGGTGTCGTGCTCGATGGCGAAACGGCCGGCCAGACCGTGAATGCCGACATAATGCATGCTGGCGATGCCCGCCCCGAGCAGCACCGCCGACGAGACCACGCGGAGCAGCGACGGTTCGCCGATGCTGACGAAAAACAGGGATATGCCGACCACCAGTACGCAGATCAGGAACGACACGATGGTGGGAAGAACGAGATAGACGGTATCCGCCGGGATCGGCGCGGCCAGCATGCCGACAAAATGCATGGTCCAGATGCCGACCGCGAGGAACGCGGCAGCGCCGGCCAGCAGCACGCGATGGCTGACGTCCGGCGTCCCGCGGATACGCGCCGCGAGGCTGAAGCCGGTGTACCCGCCCAGGATCGCGATCACCACCGAGAGCGCGACGAGATAGGGATCGTGTCCTTCGAACATGATCGTCTCGGCCGCCCGTCTCCACGGGCGTGCCTCCTCCCGCCGCCGAGTTTATAGGCGCGGCGGCGGAAATGACAATCAATCCGTCCGGGACGAGCCCCGGTCCCGATCAGACCAAGGCTCTATCTTTATTTTTGACGCGTTTTCTTCACGCGAACCGGTACCCACTTCGCTCGAAAACGCTATGGGCCTACACGATCCCCGCCGCGACCTGACCGCGCAGCCGCTCCAGACTGAGCAGCGTGTTGGCGCAGGCTTCCGCGACCTCGACGCCCTTGGTCGCAAAATGCTTGCGGAAGAAGTCGAAATGCGCGGCGCTCTCGTGGAACTGCTGCGGCGTCAGCACCGCGGAGAATACCGGCACCTCGGTGCGCAACTGCACATCCATCAGCGCCTTGATCACGGTGTCGGCGACAAATTCATGGCGGTAGATGCCGCCATCGACCACGAGCCCGGCCGCGACGATCGCGGTGTAGCGCCTGGTCTTGGCGAGCAGCTGCGCATGCAGCGGGATTTCGAACGAACCCGGCACCTCGAACAGATCGACCTGCGCGCGCGCGATGTGGCGCGCCTCGATCTCATCGAGGAAGGCGATCCGGCATTCCTCCACCACCTCGCGATGCCAGGACGACTGCACGAAGGCGACCCGCTGCGGTTTTGCAAATCGCGGGTGCGCGGGAACGGGCGGGCGGCCGATCGTTTCGGCAGTTTCGTTTACTTCGGAAGCGTCTTTTACTTCGGGAGCGTCTTGTAGGTGGGGTTCTTGCAACATCTGATTCATGGCTTTCCTCTTTCAGGACCAGAATCAGGGCATACGGAACGACGCGCCGCGCGCAATGCGGCTGTCGCGACCGTTCTCTTTCATCCGGACTTTAACCGTCGGCTTCGGAATCACACCGAATCTGCTGACCCTTTTTCCCAAGGGGATTTCCAAGGGAAGAAGGCGCTCGCGGGCTTGGGCTTAGCCACCCTTACCGCCGGTGGGGACTTTCACCCCGCCCTGAGAACATCGGCCGCCCGGTATGAGCGGCCTGAGGGGAACTATGGCGAATGGCCGGGACGCCAGCAAGCACCTTCATCATGGGGAATCTGCATGTCCCTATGCCGAGTGCGTATTCCGCAAACGTGGGTACCGGTTTTGCGCATAGAATACGCGCAAATTATAGATTAGGAGCATTTTCTTGCCGGCTAACCGGATTCCGCTTAGCCGGCAAGAAAATACTCCGGGGCGAATCTGATCCGGCGAAATTAAGGCGGCCCGATCCGGCTCGCTGGGGGCGAATTCGGTGCGGCGGACTCGGCCTGCGCGAATCCGACTCCGGTTTGTTCTCAAAATTAACAATTTCGGCGCGCGATCAGCTGTGGACGAGCGCCGCTTTGGCTGTGGACGGACTCCCCCTGCGGTTGCGCCGATTCCGCAAATCACATCAGTTGATCCCGGCAGGCCCCCGGCGCGATCAGGGGATTGCAGTCGGCAGCGACGCATCAAGCCAACTGGTGTCGGCCTGCTGCGGGCGTATCAAACCATCGTATCTGAATCTTTTCCCTGAAAACGGTAAGGTCGAGACGGAAATGTCCCTCCTCGAAGGCATCATCGATTCCCTGAACAATCCGCTTGCGGTCGTCGAGGACATCGCCGCCGATAATAACTGGTCGTTCGAACGCTCCGGCACCGACGAGGTGACGATCGTCTCCAAGGGCGAGTGGACCGATTACCAACTGTCCTTTACCTGGATGACCGAGATCGAGGCGCTGCATCTGGCCTGCGCCTTCGACATGAAAATTCCCGCAGCCCGCCGCGCCGAGGTGCAGCGGCTGATCGCAGCGATCAACGAGCAATTATGGATCGGGCATTTCGACATCTGGACCCACACCGGCATGATCATGTACCGGCAGGCACTGGTGCTGCCGGGCGGGATCACCGCTTCGACCGCGCAGTGCGAGACCATGCTGGTCGGCGCCATCCACGCCTGCGAGCGCTATTATCCGGCGTTCCAGTTCGTGGTATGGGCCGGCAAATCAGCACCGGAAGCCATGAGCGCGGCGATGTTCGATACCGAGGGCGAGGCGTAGGTCGCTCGCGAATGCTCGGTCGTCATGCGCGGGCAAAAGCGAAGCGCGTCTTCGCGCTAGATGACCCGCGCATCCATCTAGAAAAATCTTTTTGAGACGATGGATTGCCGGGTCAAGCCCGGCAATGACGAGATAGTCGTCCCTGCGAACGCAGGGACCCATACGCCGTGTCGTCGAAGTTCAAGCAAAGTGCTTGTGGCCAATCTCGCGTTTCAATAGAACCGCTAGGGGCTATGGGTCCCGGCGTTCGCCGGGACGACGTGGTATTTGTTTCTGATGACGTCGAACACCACCAACGCTTGGCAAGATATCAAAGACACCATCGTCCTCGCCGGCGCGGGGAAGATGGGCGGTGCGTTGCTGTCGGGGTGGCTGGCGCAGGGGTTGGATGGCAAGCGCGTCGTCGTGATCGAGCCGCAGCCCTCCGATGAGATCAGCGCGCTGGTGACAAAAGGCGTTCGTCTCAATCCATCGCCGAAGGATATCGGCGCCGTCGCGACGCTGGTGATCGCGCTGAAGCCGCAGTCGTTCCGCGAGGCCGGGGCGATGTTGAAATCCTTCACCGGGCCTTCCACGCTTGTGGTGTCGATCATGGCGGGCACGACCATCGCCTCGATCGCCGAGGTGTGCGGCGGCAGCGTGGTCCGCGCCATGCCCAACACCCCGGCCGCGATCGGCCGCGGCATCACGGTCGCGGTGGCGGCAGGCCATGTCAGCAGCTCGCAGCGCGGCATCGCCGACGCGCTGTTGCGCGCCACCGGATCGGTGGAATGGGTCGATGACGAGAATTTGATGGACGCGGTGACCGCGGTCTCCGGTTCCGGTCCGGCCTATATTTTCCTGCTCGCCGAAGAACTGGCGCGCGCCGGCGTCGAAGCCGGCCTACCCCAGGATCTCGCGACCAGGCTGGCGCGCGAAACCGTCGCCGGCTCCGGCGAATTGCTGCGTCGCTCGGAGGCTCCTTCCGCCACGCTGCGCCAGAACGTCACCTCCCCCGGCGGCACCACGGCCGCAGCGCTGGAAGTGCTGATGGGACCGGACGGCATGCGGTCGCTGCTGACGCGCGCGGTCGCCGCCGCGACCCGCCGCTCGAAGGAACTGGCGAAGTAGTTTAATTCGCCACCGCCCTCATCCTGAGGAGCCGCGCCCCTGCGCGGCGTCTCGAAGGATGAATACACCCCGTGGCCCATCCTTCGAGACGCGGCCAACAGGCCGCTCCTCAGGATGAGGTCGGTGTAACCGGCTACTTGGTCCCCAATCGCTTGTTGAAGGTCGCGAGATTGACTAGACCGCGCGCATGACGGCCCTCGCCGATCCGGCGTTCGCCGTCGAAGGCTTCGACCTCGAACCGGATGACCCGGCGCGCCACCGCGATCACCCGCGCGGTGGTCCGTATCACCGCGCCGACCGCTGACGCCGCGAGATGGCGGATATCGACCTCGGTGCCGACCGTGATCCAGCCCGGTTCCAGATAGGCGTTGATGGCGTCGCCGGACGTCAACTCCATTTCCAGGATCATCATCGGGGTCGCGAACACCGCCGGCATGGTCGGGAGGATATGCCGGACGGTGAGATCGGGCGTCACCTTGAGGATGCGCTCGGCGCTCATGCCGAGTTTGATGACGTTGCGTGCATCCATGGGATCGATCCGAAATGATCACTGCGTCGTCCCGGCGAACGCCGGGACCCATACGCCGTGCCGTCAGCGTTCGGGCGAAGCGCTCGTGGTCCGCCCTGCGCTTTACCGGAAACGCCAGGGGTTATGGGTCCCGGCGTTCGCCGGGACGACGAGCGTGAGGTTACGCGCTACTTCTTCTGCGCGGCTGCCCGCTCCACGAAAGTCTTGCCGCCCTTCATCTTGTGGGCCAACGGCGCCTCGTTGATCTGGATCACGACGGCATCGGCGTCGACGCCGAGGTTCTTCACCAGCGCTTGCGTAATGTCGCGCATCATGCCGGCCTTCTGCTCATCGGTGCGGCCGGCGGCCATGCTCACGGTAATTTCAGGCATTCTTGTCTCTCCCTTTGCTCTTGCTACGATCCCTACCCTCTGCCGAGGGCCATTCTACTTCACGCCATGAAGGGCAGGCGTTGCATCTTGCACCGACGTCATCATCCGCGAAAGCGGATGATCCAGTATTCCGCGCCGCTTCGGTTCAATTCGGCGTCACGGCGTACTGGATGCCCGCGTTCGCGGGCATGACGGCTTTGTCTATTTCCACTTCACTCCGTGCTTATCAAGAATCTTGCGCACTTCATCAACCAATGCAGCCTGCGGCACCTTGGTCTGGGCCTCACCCTGCTTCTGCAGATATTCGTCGCGATCTTTTTCGAGTTTCGCCAGTTCGGCGCCAAGGATGAGGTCCTTCAACAAGACCTGCGGACCCGCGGGATCGTCCTTCTCATCAGAGCCCTGAATGATCACGCAAGGGCTGTTGCGCTTGTCGGCATATTTGAGCTGGTTGCCCATGTTCTTGGGGTTGCCGAGATAAAGCTCGGCGCGGATGTTCGCGGCGCGCAAGACGGCGACCATCTTCTGATAGTCGGCGACGCGCTCGCGATCGAACACCGTGACCACGACGGGGCCGAACTCCGGCGTGGTGTCGAGCTTGCCGAGCATGGTGAGCGCTGCCTGCAACCGCGACACGCCGATGGAAAATCCCGTCGCCGGCACCGGCTCGCCGCGGAATCGCGACACGAGACCGTCATAGCGTCCACCGCCGCCGACCGAACCGAAGCGAACGGACCGGCCCTTTTCGTCCTTGGTTTCGAGCGTGAGTTCTACTTCGTAGACCGGGCCGGTGTAATATTCGAGACCGCGCACGACGGAGGGATCGATGCGGATGCGCTTACCGTATCCCGAGGCGGCTACGAGCTGCGAAATAGCGGTTAGTTCGCTGATACCCTCATTGCTAATCTCCGAGTCGGCGCTGAGCATCAGCTTAGAAATTATTTCTTCGTTAGTGCCTATTACAGGACAGGTGGAGTTGAGCACGCGAGTGGCTGCCTCGTCCTGCAAACCAGCACCTTTAGTAAAGTCGCCGCTTTCATCCTTACGACCTTCGCCAAGCAGCGCACGCACACCTTCTTCGCCTAACCGATCGAATTTATCGATCGCCCGCAGCACGGTGAGCCGGCGACCCGCATTTTCGGGACCGCCGAGTCCTATCGACTCGAGCACCCCATCAAGCACTTTGCGATTGTTGACCTTCACTACGAATTGATCGGGCGGGATGCCCAGCGCTTCCATGGTGTCCGCCGCCATCATGCACATTTCGGCATCGGCGGCGGGAGAAGCTGAGCCCACCGTGTCGGCGTCGAACTGCATGAACTGGCGGAAGCGGCCGGGGCCGGGCTTCTCGTTGCGATAGACGTAGCCGGCGCGGTAGCTGCGGTAGGGTTTTGGAAGCGAATCGAAATTTTCCGCGACATAGCGTGCCAGCGGTGCCGTCAGATCGTAGCGCAGCGAAATCCACTGCTCGTCGTCGTCCTGGAACGAGAACACGCCCTCATTGGGCCGGTCCTGGTCGGGCAGGAATTTGCCGAGCGCGTCGGTGAATTCCATCGCCGGGGTTTCCACCGGCTCAAAACCGTAGCGCTCGAACACCTCGCGGATGGTTTCGGTCATGCGCCGCGTCGCCGCGATCTCGGCAGGTCCGCGATCGGCAAGCCCGCGCGGCAGGCGCGCGCGCAGTTTCTGGGGTTTTTTCGGTTTCTCGGCCATGGGCGGCGTTGGTATCAGCGCAGGCGCGCTGCGGCAACTGTGCCGGCCGACTGTCTAGCGCCAGAATTTCGTCATGGCCGGGCTTGTCCCGGCCATCCACGTCCTTCTTCGTCACAGCCGCCAAAGACGTGGATGCCCGGGACAAGCCCGGGCATGACGATGAATTGCGATTGGAGCGCGCCGCAGCCGCTTACGCCGCCGCGGCCTTGCCCTTCGGCTGCACTTCGGCGGTGTAGTCCGCCATCAGTTGCTCCGAGATCGCGCCGGGGGTGAACTTCCACTTGGCGATCTCCGACACCGGCGTGATTTCTGCGGCGGTTCCGGTGATGAAGCACTCGCTGAAGCCCGCGAGTTCATCCGGCATGATGCGCCGCTCGATCACCTCGATGCCGCGGCGTTTGGCGAGATCGATCGCGGTGGCGCGGGTGATGCCGGCGAGGAAGCAGTCGGCTACGGGAGTATGGATCTTGCCGTCCTTGATGAAGAAGATGTTGGCGCCGGTGCATTCGGCGACGCGGTCCTGCCAGTCCAGCATCATCGCGTCGGCATAGCCTTCACGCTCCGCCTTGTGCTTGGAGATTGTGCAGATCATGTAGAGGCCGGCCGCCTTCGCCATCGCCGGGATCGTCCTCGGATCCGGCCGGCGATATTCGGCAAGGCCGATGCGGATGCCCTTCAGCTTTTCGGCAGGATCGAAGTAACTCGGCCATTCCCACGCCGCGACCGCGAGATGGATGGTGTTGGTCTGTGCCGACACGCCCATCATCTCCGAGCCGCGCCAGGCGACCGGGCGGACATAGGCATCCGGCAGGTTGTTCTTGTCGATGACCAGCTGCTTGGCGGCGTCGATCTCGGCGACCGACCACGGAATCTCGAAATCCAGGATGCGCCCGGAATTCTTCAGCCGCTCCGAATGCTCGGTGCCCTTGAAGATCTTGCCGCCATAGGCGCGCTCGCCCTCGAACACGCAGCTGGCGTAATGCAGCCCGTGGGTCAGGACATGGACGTTGGCGTCGCCCCATGGCACCAGCTTGCCATCGTACCAGATGACGCCATCGATTTTATCGAACGAAACTCCCATGGGCTTTCTCCCGGATTGGCGCAGCTGGTGCGCCCGCGCGCCGTGGCGCTGTTTAATACGGCTGGCCTTCACCTGCACCAGCTCTGTAGCCGGTTTCCATCATCACATCTCCAAGGAGATGCTTTTGTGGAAGGCGGAAGTCCAGTATGTTTGCCGAAATGCCGCTCGACAACGCACGGTAGACAAATTCCCGGCTTTCGCCGCCATTGCTAGCTTTCTCCTGCCGTCATTATCGGCGGCCAACGACTTAATATTTCGTCGCCGCTGATAATTTTGTAACATTGAACCCAAGATACGTCAATATGGCTGACATAAATTTCTCAGGCCCATCGCCCGACCATGATTCGCGGGCCACCGAAGGGCGCTCCCCCAACCCCCGGCCCGGCGATTTGCGCTGGGATATCATCGAGCTGTTGTTCTTCGCCTACCGCGATTTCGTCGGTGACGCCGATCATGAGCTGGAGGCTTTCGGGTTCGGACGGGCGCATCACCGTGTCATGCATTTCGTCCACCGTTATCCCGGCTTGAAGGTGGCCGATTTGCTGGACGTGCTGCGCATTACCAAGCAATCGCTGGGACGGGTTCTCAAGCAGTTGCTCGACGAAGGGTATATCGTGCAGAAAACCGGCAATAACGACCGGCGGCAGCGCCTTCTTTTTGCCACCGCAAAGGGTGAGGCGCTGGTCGGCAAGCTCGCGGGCCTCCAGACCGACCGCATCAACCACGCGCTGAGTGACATCGGGCCACCGGGCGCGGACATTGTCCGGCAGTTCCTGCGGGCGATGATCGATCAGGACGATCCCGACAAGGTGCTGCAAACGATCCTTAGCCCCCCCAACGCAACCGCAAAGGAGTGATCGTGGCCCAGGCTGCAACCCTCGTCCGAAGGCCGACGCAACCGGCCGACGACGCCCCGCACCTGCTGCTGGTCGACGACGATCGCCGCATCCGCGATCTGTTGTCGCGGTTTCTCTGCGGCGAAGGCTACCGCGTCACCACGGCGCTGAGCGCCAGCGACGCCCGCGCCAAGCTGCTCGGCCTGCATTTCGATCTCTTGATCCTCGACGTGATGATGCCCGGCGAAACCGGGTTCGATCTCGCCCGCTTCATCCGCACATCCTCGTCGGTGCCGATCATCATGCTGACGGCGCGGCATGAAGCCGAGAGCCGGATCGAGGGATTGCAAATCGGCGCCGACGATTATGTCGCCAAGCCGTTCGAGCCGCGCGAACTGGTGTTGCGGATCGGCAATATCCTCAAGCGCGCCGCGCCGCCGCCGGTGGAGACGCTGGAACAGGCCGCGTTTGGACCCTACGTCTATCACCTCGACCGCGGCGAACTGCGCCAGGGCGACGAGGCCATTCATCTCACCGATCGCGAACGCGAGATGCTGCGCATTCTCGCCGTCGCGCGCGGCGAGACCGTGCCGCGCAGCGCGCTCACCGGCGACGGCACCGTCAACGAGCGTGCGGTGGACGTGCAGATCAACCGTCTGCGGCGCAAGATCGAACGCGATCCCGCCAACCCGCTGTTCCTGCAGGCGGTGCGCGGCATCGGCTATCGCCTTGTCGCCTCGCCTTGAGGTATTTCCAATGAACCTTGCCTGATGAGCACGCTCGACACCGGCCTTACGATGATCCGCACCGCCGCGGGCCGCGTCTCGGCGGCCAACGGCTGGATGGGCAACGCGTTCAAGGGCTGGATGCCGACCGGGCTCTATGCCCGCGCGCTGCTGATCATGATCGTGCCGATGGTGATCCTGCAGACGGTGGTCGCGTTCGTGTTCATGGAGCGGCACTGGAACACGGTGACGCGGCGGCTGTCGGCCGCGGTGGTGCAGGACGTCGCCGGCCTGATCGACGTCTACAAGGGTTATCCGCAGGACAAGGACCGCGCGCAGTTGCGCCGCATCGCGCAACGGCTGCAGCTGGTGGTGGATTTCCTGCCCGTCGGCGACCTGCCCCCGCCCGGCCCCAAGCCGTTCTTCTCGCTGCTCGACCAGACGCTTTCGGTGCAGCTTGGCCGGCAGATCGGCAAGCCGTTCTGGATCGATACCGTCGGCCGCTCCAACCTGGTGGAAATCCGCATTCAGCTTGACGACGCCGTCATGCGCATCTTCGCCCAGCGCAGCGCGGCCTATGCCTCGAATTCGGAGATCTTCCTGTTCTGGATGGTGGGCACGTCGTCGATTCTGCTGATCGTGTCGGTGTTGTTCCTGCGCAACCAGATCAAGCCGATCCTGCGCCTTGCCGACGCCGCCGAAAGCTTCGGCAAGGGCCGCGAAGCGCCAAACTTCCGCCCTCGCGGGGCGCGGGAAGTGCGCCGCGCCGCGCAGGCCTTCCTCCAGATGAAATCTCGCATCGAGCGCTCGATCGAACAGCGCACCGCGATGCTGGCCGGCGTGTCGCACGACCTGCGCACCATCCTGACCCGGTTCAAGCTCGAACTGGAGTTGATCGGCGACAGTCCGGAAGTCGACGGCATGCGCAAGGATGTCGATGAGATGTCCGGCATGCTGGAGGACTATCTCGCCTTCGCGCGCGGCGACAGCGGCGAGCACGCGCAGCCGACCGACATGACGCTGGCGCTGGAGGAATTGCGCAGTGACGCCGAGCGCAACGGCCATGCCGCGACCGTGGCGTTTCGCGGCCTGCCGGTGGTGACGGTGAAGCCGGCGTCGTTCAAGCGCTGCCTCGCCAATCTGGTTTCCAACGCGGCGCGGCACGCCAACGCGATTTCGATCACCGGCCACCGCGATCACCGTTATTTGACCGTGACGATCGACGACGACGGACCGGGCATTCCGCCTGGCATGCGCGAGGAGGTGTTCAAGCCGTTCCTGCGGCTGGACGGCGCCCGCAACCAGGACGAAGGCGGCACCGGGCTCGGCCTTGCGATCGCCCGCGACATCGCGCGCTCGCATGGCGGCGACATCACGCTCGGGGACAGTCCGATGGGCGGGCTTCGCGCGACGGTGCGGGTGCCGGTGTAGGGGCGTGTTCCGATACCGTGTCGTGGCCATCCTTCGAGACGGCGCTTCGCGCCTCCTCAGGATGAGGACCTCATGGTGAGGAGCGCGGCAACGCCGCGCGTCTCGAACCATGCAGCCGTCCGAAGCGCTATCAGCGAACGCCGTCAGTTCGATTTCGGCATGTTCGATTTCGGTATCAAGGCTTTCAGCTTTTCCATGTCCTTGACGTTCATCTTGACGCCTCCGGGCATCACGATGTCGCCGGCCTTCTGGTCGGGCTTGCAGGCCCCTAACCACTTCGCCTCGATCGTCGTCGTCGAGTCGCGCGGCAGATTGGCCGAGCCACCCTCGTTGTGCGATTTCGACTTGACCGTGTAGGCGGAATTGAAATCGCCGGTGATGTCGGAATGCGAGGTGATCGACATGCCGCCGACGTTGCAAACGGAATCGGTGACGTAACCGGTCGCGGTCTTCTGGATATCCTGCTTGGAACACATGTCCTTCGCCATCGGCGAGAACGTCGAGCTCATCTCCTTGTCGGTGCTCTCGTCGGTGCAATGCTGCATGGTCATCTCCGGCATCGGAGAACCGGTCCGCACCACCTTCATTTCCCACAGGCCCGCCTTGCGAATAGGCATTTCGACCGCGCGGGCATCAAGCACCGGCAACAGCGCCAGCAGACAGATCGTCAGACAAATGGAAAGAAACAGCCGCGTCATGCTCCGCACTCCCAGCGAATTAGGTTCGGTTGGATGGGATGGCCGGCTCAGTATCTGGTGCGCAGCGGCCGTTCAGTGCCGCCATACGGCACCCAGCGGCAGGCGAACGAAATGTAGCCGCCATATTGTCGGTCAACGGCGAGGAATTTCGCTACTTTGCCATAAGTCCCGCAGTGGTCGACGGCGAGCTGACGGACATCCGTCTGGGTCGCCAGCGGATAGGCGATAATGCCGCCGGTGTCGTTGCCCTTGAACGGCGGCACGGTATCGAACCACGGCAGCCCGGAATCGGCCCGCGCCGGCGCGCACGCCAGCACCCCGCATATGGCAACGAGGCACGCGGCTCCAGTCATTCGCATCGCAGACTCCATTTTGTTGGCCGACACCTTAAAGCGCAACCATGGCCAAGAAAAGAACGGCGGATGGTCCGACACGGACTTATCGGCAGGGTGTTGCCGCGTTGCACTTGACCGCGTGCGGGCTTCGCGGCACCGTCCGCCAGTTGGATCACCGGCGGACTGCCCATGCGCGACCTCATCACATCGTTGAAAAAACTCGGTCTTGCGGCCGGGACCGGTATCCTGTTCGGACTGCTGGCATTCGGCCACACCGCCGATGCAGCCAATCCGGCAGAGCTGAATTTCGGCCTGTTCGGCCCGCGCTATGACGGGCGCGTGAAAGAGTGCGAAGCCGCGCTGGGGACCATCACCTCGCAGTTCGAGGAGAAGGAAAGCAAGTTCTGGAATTCCGCGCTGCAGATCACAGCCTATGGCCGGGTCCATGAAACGGCGTTCCGGCCCTGGCAGTCCGACAATATTCCGCGCCGCTACTGCAGCGCCGATGTCATGCTGAGCGACGGCAAGCTGCGCTCCGTGCACTATTCGATCATCGAGGACGGCGGTTTTGCCGGCTTCGGCCAGGGCGTCGAATGGTGCGTGACCGGGCTTGATCGCAACTGGGCCTATAGTCCCGGCTGCAAGGCCGCCCGGCCCTGATTTCCAAGCCCGGCCTCCGCTGTTCTCGACTTTCCTATTTTGTTCTTGAAATGTTCCAGCCTCCTGCTAGGCTGCCACGCAGTCTGGATATAGGGGCGTAGGCATGTCTGATTTTCCGCGGGTTTCGGCTTCGAAGGCTTGGGCTTTGAAGGCCTGGATTTCACGGTCGTTGATCTCGCTCGGCTTGCTGGCGTTCGCGGCGCTGGCTGGCGCCGGGACGGTGTCAGCGCAGGATCGCCGGCAAAATGCACCCGGCGAGTTCGATTTCTACGTGCTGTCGCTGTCATGGTCGCCTTCGTTCTGCGAGGCGGCATCGGAGCGCGGCGGCAGCGGACGTTCGCAGATCCAGTGCGGCGGGCGGCCGTTTTCCTTCGTGGTGCACGGGTTGTGGCCCCAATACGAGCACGGCTTTCCCGATTATTGCCAGCGGCCATCGCCCCGGCTCGATCGCAATATCATGTCGTCGATGCTGGATCTGATGCCGGCGCCCGGGCTGATCTTTGCCGAGTGGGACAAGCACGGCACCTGTTCGGGACTGGGCGCGCGGGCCTACTTCGAGACCATCCGCAAGGCCCGCTCCGCCGTCAAAATACCCGAAGAATATCTGCAATTGTCGGAGCCGAAGACCGTTGCGCCGGCCGAAATCGAGGACGCCTTCATCAAGGCCAATCCCGGGCTGAGCAGCGCTGCGATCGCGGTGACCTGCGACAAGACCCGGCTCAGCGAAGTGCGGATCTGCATGGGCAAGGATCTGCAATTCCGCGCCTGCGAGGAAATCGATCGCCGCGCCTGCCGACGCGACCAGGTGGAGATGCCACCGGTCCGGGGCGGGTAAGGGCGTTTCAGCCGTCACTGCGCGGAACGCACGCGACGAAGCAATCCAGTCGCCGTCATTCCGGGGCGATGCGGAGCATCGAACCCGGAATCTCGAGATTCCCCGATGTGCAATTGCACATCTGAGGTCTGGTGCTAACGCACCATCCCGGAATGACGTGGGTTACTTTGGCCGCCTGATGTCGTAACCGTCATGCATGAACTACCGTCACGCCTTCCATGCCGGCGGCTTTGCCGACGTTATCAAGCACATCGTGCTGGTGCGCATTCTCACCTATCTGCAGGACAAGCAGGCTCCGTTTCGCGTCATCGACACCCATGCCGGCGCAGGGGTCTACGATCTCACCAGCGATGAAGCGCTGCGCGGCGGCGAATGGCTCACCGGCGTCGCCCGGGTGATGCAGGCGCGATTTTCGGAAACCACCCTGCCGCTGGTCGCGCCCTATCTCGACATCGTCAGGGCCTTCAACCCGCAGCGCGAACTCAGGGCCTATCCCGGATCGCCGCTGATCGCGCGGGCGCTGCTGCGGCCGCAGGATCGCCTCACCGCCTGCGAAGTCGAACCGAAAGCGCGCAAGCGCCTGATCGACGCGCTGCGGCGCGACACCCAGGCGCGCGTCGTCGACCTCGATGGCTGGGTGGCGTTGCCGGCCTTCGTGCCGCCGAACGAGCGGCGCGGCCTGGTGCTGATCGATCCGCCTTACGAGCAGAAGGACGAGTTCGAGCGGATCGCCGCGGGCTTCTCCGATGCCTTCACGAAGTGGCCCACCGGCAGCTATTTGCTGTGGTACCCGGTGAAGAGCCGCCGTGCCAGCGACAATCTCGCGCGGCATGTCGCCGAGGTGGTGGGCACCGGCGCCCCCCCGGGAAAATGTCTGCGTCTGGAATTCAGCGTCGCGCCGCAGGCCGCCGGCGCCGCCCTGAACTCGGCGGGCCTGCTGATCGTCAACCCGCCATGGACGCTGGCTGGCGAACTCAAGGCAATCCTTCCCGAACTGGAAAAGCCACTCGGTCAGGGCGGCGCCGGCCGGTTCAGACTTGAGACGCCCAAGCCCTAAGAGCCCAAGCAGGCCAGGCCTTGCGTGTGGGCGACCCCGCACGAACTCCGGGAAAATTACCATTTGAACGTAGGCAATTTGCACGGAACCGTATTATGCTTAAAGCCATTAGGACTGGCTTTACGTTCCGCTTCCGCGAATGGTAGCGGCGGAGTGACAAGGCCTCAAATATTTTAAAAGGCGGATCGGCGAGTTGCCATGTCCGCTCAAGTGGCCAAGCTTTCCGGCAGCGAATGTCCGGTCGGCCGACACGCTGATGGCGTAGCGGCGGAGCAATACGGGATAGGAGTTTTCCCGATGGCCAATACTGGGACGGTCAAGTTCTTCAACGGAGAACGTGGCTACGGCTTCATCAAGCCCGATGACGGCGGCCGCGACGTGTTCGTGCACATCACCGCGGTGGAACGAGCGGGATTGAAGGATCTGACCGAAGGTCAGCGCATCACCTTCGAGGTCGAACCGGACAAGAAGGGCAAAGGCCCCAAGGCGGTCAATCTGGTGGTTGCGTAAAAAAAATCCCGGCCGCGAACGGCCGGGAGGTTGTGACAGGATGATCTTCTTGTTGCACTTTAGAAGTGATAGTTGATGCCGGCGCGCAGCGTTCCGAAATGGTAACCGTTGGGTAAGCCGGTGATGGTGAAGTTGTTGCTCGACAGATTGACGTAGAGATATTCGACCTTGGCGGTCCAGCCCGGGGCGAAGCCGAACTCGGCGCCGACACCCGCGGTCCAGCCCGCGTTGGCGTGGGATTCCGACAGGCCGAATGTCTCGCCGCGCAATTCGCCGAACGCCAGACCGCCGGTGCCATAGAACAAAATGTTGTTGTCGAATGTATAGCCGATCCGGCCGCGCACCGTGCCGAACCATGGATTCGAAAACTTCCAGGGCGCAAATGTTTGGTCGGCGCCGGTAGCCTGGATGTCGCCTTCGACGCCGAACACCCATGACGGATTCAATCTCCAATTGTAGCCGGCCTGGACGCCGCCCACAAAACCAGACGGCTTGGTCGGATTGTTATCGACGGAGCCCCAAGCGTAGCCGATATTGCCGCCGAGGTAGGCGCCCAACCAGCAATCTGCGGGTCGCGGCTGGACGTTGGGGTAGTAGGCTGGGGCCGGCGCCCCGCCCCCGTAGCGCGGCAATCCGTAATCGGCAGCCGGTGCCGAACCGGCGAAACCCGCGGCCGTCAATGCCACAACGGCGAAGGCAATTTTGCTCATCGTACTCTCCACTGCCGTGACCGCAGGCCGGTTCGTGCGCAGATGGCCGCTGCGCGCAACCCGAACCCACACCACATGGTTACGGAACTGCACCTTTTTCTGATAAGGTTTATCGAGAGTTTTAAGTTAAAGGGTTGTTAAAACCCCCAACCGGTCATTTCGTATTCTTAACAATGTGTTACCAGCGAGTATTCGCGCACTTATTCGCTTCCGCCCGTCCAGCGCAGCCGATCGATTTCGAACGAGGCGTGATGCTGGCGATGCACGATTTCCGCGCTTAGTTTAGGCCCATGAAGAGCGATTCCCCCGATCCCCCCAAGGCGTTCCGCCCGCCGATTTCGCAGTCCGGTGCCCCACCGGATTTGCCCCCGCAAGAGCCCTCCTCCGGGGATATCGATCCCGCCACGGCGAGCGCCGAGGAGGAGGACGAGGCGCGGCTGCCGGATGTCTCCGAGGAGGCCAACGAGGCGATATCGGAAGGCCCGCTGGCGGTCGGTCATGCCGCGATCGAACACGCGGTACGCCATGCCCCGACCTCGCCCGGCGTCTATCGCATGCTCAACGCGGCGAACGACGTGCTCTATGTCGGCAAGGCGAAAAATGTCCGCAAACGCCTTGCTTCCTACGCCCGGGTCGCAGCACCTCAGCCGGCGCGTATCCTGCGGATGATCGCGGCGACCGTGACGGTCGAGATCATATCGACCTCGACCGAAACCGAGGCGCTGCTGCTCGAGGCCAATCTGATCAAGCAGTTGCGGCCACGCTTCAACGTGCAATTGCGCGACGACAAGTCGTTTCCCTACATCCTGATCACGGGCGATCATTGGGCGCCGCAGATTCTCAAACACCGCGGCGCGCAATCACGGCCTGGGCAATATTTCGGGCCATTCGCCTCGGCGGGCGCGGTCAATCGCACCATCACCGCGCTGCAGCGCGCCTTTCTGGTGCGCTCCTGCACCGATGCGTTTTTTGAGAGCCGCACGCGGCCTTGCCTGCTCTATCAAATCCGGCGCTGTTCGGGGCCCTGCACCGGCGAGATCGATTTTCCCGGCTATACCGAACTGGTGCGCGAGGCGAAGGATTTCCTTTCCGGCCGCAGCCGCCTGGTGAAGCAGGAGCTGGCCGGCGAAATGGAAAAGGCCTCGGCCGAGCTCGCGTTTGAAACCGCAGCCCTTTACCGCGACCGTCTCGCGGCGCTGTCCGCGATCCAGTCGCAGCAGGGCATCAATCCGCGCACCGTGGAGGAAGCCGACGTGTTCGCCATCCATCAGGAGGGCGGTTATTCCTGCGTCGAGGTCTTCTTCTTTCGCACCGGACAGAATTGGGGCAACCGCGCCTATTTTCCCCGCGCGGAGAAATCATTCACCCCGGAAGAGGTCCTTGCCTCGTTCCTCGCGCAGTTCTACGACGACAAGCCGCCACCCAGGCTGGTCCTGCTGTCGCACGCGATCGAGGAAACCGAGCTGCTGGCCGATGCGCTCTCCATCAAGGCCGGCTTCAAGGTGGAAGTCTCCACGCCCCGGCGCGGCGAAAAGAAGGAACTGATCGCGCATGCGCTGACCAATGCGCGCGAGGCGCTCGGCCGCAAACTGGCCGATACCGCGACGCAAGGCCGGCTGCTGGCCGGGCTCGTCACCGCGCTCGGGCTGCCGCATCCGCCGAAGCGGATCGAGGTTTACGACAACAGCCACATCCAGGGCACCAACGCGGTGGGCGCCATGATCGTGGCGGGACCGGACGGCTTCATCAAGAACCAGTATCGGAAGTTCAACATCAAGTCCGAAGGGCTGACGCCGGGCGACGATTACGCGATGATGCGCGAGGTGCTGCAGCGGCGCTTCAAGCGGCTGTTGACGCCGCCGGCGGAAAGCGATGGCGCCAAACCCAAAGCCGACGATGATTCGTTTCCGCAATGGCCCGACCTCGTCGTCATCGACGGCGGCCGCGGCCAGCTCAACGCGGTCAGGGAGATTTTCGAGGGACTTGGATTGACCGAGGTCGCGCTGCTGGCCGTGGCAAAAGGGCCGGACCGCGACGCCGGCCGCGAGACCCTGTTCATGCCGGATCGCCAGCCGCTCAAGCTCGAGCCGCGCGATCCGGTGCTGTACTTCATTCAGCGGCTCCGCGACGAGGCGCATCGCTTCGTGATCGGCTCGCACCGCAAGCTGCGCAAAAAGGACATTCGCGAAGCGGGGCTGCAGGAGATCCCCGGCATCGGCCCGTCACGCAAACGTGCCTTGCTGCATCATTTCGGAACGTTGAAGGAGATCGAGCGGGCGTCGATCGCCGATCTCGGCAAGGTTCCGGGCGTCAGCGCGGAAAGCGCACGCAAGATTTTCGAGTTCTTCCACGCCCAGCCCGGCTAAATGTCGTGGTTCAGAAGCTCTCTTTGCAGTCGCTGTTTGTTCTGGAGAACGTTGGAACCGAAACCATGCCCGAATCATAGATTTCAGGTGTTCTTTCGAATCCGAAGTTCGTTCGTTAAAGAGACCCCCGCGACAGGATCGCGCACCGGCGGATTCGGGCCGCTGGAGGAGGGTTTTACGTTAAATTTGCGTCATCTCCAACAGATCAACTGCGCCGTACGGTTGACCTTCATGCTTCAGCGGTATTGGTAACACAGATGAACATCGCAACCACAAGAGGGTCGGCAAAGAGCTCGCTGTCCCTGCCCAATATCCTGACCTACGCGCGAATCGCCGCCATTCCGGTGGTGGTCGGTTGCATCTATGCGCAGGCCATCATGGACGGCCCGCTGTGGCTGCGCTGGGTCGCGCTGGCAGTGTTCATCGCCGCGGGAGTCACTGACTTTCTCGATGGCTACTATGCGCGAATCTGGGACCAGCATTCGGCGTTCGGCCGGATGCTGGATCCGATCGCCGACAAGCTGCTGGTGGCCTCCTGCCTGCTGATGCTGGCCGCGGACGGCATCATTCACGGCTGGACGCTGTGGGCCGCCATCGTGATCCTGTGCCGCGAAATCCTGGTGTCGGGGTTACGCGAATATCTCGCCGCGCTGCGGGTCAGCGTGCCCGTGACCAAGCTCGCCAAATGGAAGACCACGGTTCAGCTGGTCGCGATCGGGTTTTTGCTGGCCGGCGAGGCCGGCGATCAGGTGATCCCGATCACCACCCAGACCGGCCTGCTGCTGCTGTGGATCTCCGCGATTTTCACCATCTATACCGGCTGGGACTATTTCCGCGCCGGCATCCATCACCTCATCAAGGAGGATGAGGGATGAAGGTCAAGTATTTCGCCTGGGTGCGCGAACGGGTCGGCAAATCGGAGGAAACGGTCGAGCCGCCGGCGAACGTTCGCACCGTGGACGATCTGATTCGGTGGCTGGCGGGGCGCGGCGAGACATACGCCCACGCCTTCGAGACGCCGCGGGTGATTCGCGCCGCGATCGACCACGCCCACGTCAAACCGGATACCATGATTGCCGGCGCCCGCGAGATTGCCTTCTTCCCGCCGATGACCGGCGGTTAGAGCATGATCCGGAAAAGTGGAAGCCGGTTTTCCTTGGGACAAACGAAGCGTTTGCCCAGAGATCATGCTCCAATAAAATAAGATCCGTTTCACCAGCATTGCGATGCTCTGATGACCGCCGCTGTGACCATCCGTATTCAGCAAGCCGATTTCGACATCGCGCAGGAGATATCCGCGCTCACGCAAGGGCGCACCGATATCGGCGCCGTCGTGAGTTTCAGCGGCATTTGCCGGGGCCGCGAAGGCTCCGAGACCATCGCGGCGCTGACGCTCGAACATTATCCCGGGATGGCGGAGGCTGAAATTGCGCGGCACGCCGAGACCGCGATGTCGCGCTGGCCGTTGACGGGGCTGACCGTGGTTCATCGCGTCGGCCGCATCGTCCCCGGCGAAAATATCGTGCTGGTGCTGACGGCATCGCAGCACCGGCAGGCGGCGTTTCAGGCCGCGGAGTTTTTGATGGATTATCTGAAAGCCAACGCGCCGTTCTGGAAGCGCGAAGAAAGTGCGGCCGGAACCGACTGGGTCGATGCGCATCATCGCGACGACGCCGCCGCCGCGCGCTGGACCAAATCCTGATGGCGAGGCGCGCGAAGCCGGCTGCCAAGCGCGGCCGGGCCGCATCGAAATTTCCCAAGGTCGCCTCCGGCGAATTGCTGACGCTGCTTGATTTCGTCCGGTATGCGGTGAGCCGCTTCATCGAAGCCGGACTGGTGTTCGCGCATGGCACCACCGATCCGGTGGCCGAGGCTGCGTTCCTCGTCTGCGAAACATTGCATCTTCATCCCGACCAGTTCGAGATGTTCGCGACCGCCCGCGTCACCTCAGCGGAAGCCAAAAAGATTCTCGATGTGATCGGCCGCCGCATCACAACGCGGAAACCGGCGGCCTATCTGGTCAACAAGATCTACATGCGCGGCCTGCCTTTCTATGTCGACGAGCGCGTGATCGTGCCACGCTCCTTCATCGGGGAACTGCTGGACTCCCATTTCAGCGGCCAGGGCGGCGACGACGACAGCTCGCTGATCGACGCTCCCCTGATGATCGAAAGCGTGCTGGACCTCTGCACCGGCTCGGGCTGCCTTGCCATCCTTGCCGCGCGCGCCTTCCCGCATGCCGCAATCGATGCGGTGGACATGTCGGGCGACGCCGTCGATGTCGCCGCCCGTAACGTTGCCGATTACGAGCTTGCCGACAGGGTGACGCTGCATCGGGGTGACCTGTTCCAGCCCGTTGGCGACAAGCGCTACGACCTGATTATTTCCAATCCGCCCTATGTCGACGCACGGGGCATGGCGGAGCTGCCGCGCGAATGCCGCGCCGAGCCGAAACTTGCCTTCGACGGCGGCGTTGACGGGCTCGATATTATCCGCCGCATCTTGCAGGAGACTGGCAGGCATCTGACGACCGAGGGCGGGCTGCTGTGCGAGATCGGCCGTGGCCGCGACACGCTCGAAGCCGCATTTCCGCAATTGCCGCTGCTGTGGCTCGATACCGAGGAGTCCGCGGGCGAGGTGTTCTGGATCGGCGCCGCCGATTTATGAATGACCCGTCGCAGGGCGTCTATTCATATGTCCGATACCGGAAATAGCCATGTTGTCCCGGGATAATTGTGATAACAACTTTGCACCGCTCGACGCGACTCGAAACGGAAGTCCTTCCGGGCTAAGTGATCGATGGCCGGCCCGACCGCTCCACAGGAGTTCCTAAAGGCCGAAAATGTCGGCCTGCGCATGCTGCTCGAGCAGGCGAGCATCGATGCCCAGGCGCTGCTGGCGCAGGCCGGTATCGACGCCGAACAGCGCGAGACCGCAGACAAGCTGCAAAAGCTGATTGTCGAAGAGCTGCATCATCGCATCAAGAACACGCTGGCGACGGTCAGTGCCATCGCCTCGCAGAGCCTGCGCACCGCAACCGACCTCGAGCACGGCCAGCAGGCGATCGAGAGCCGGCTGCTGGCCCTGGGACGGGCCCACGACCTGTTGCTGCAGGCGCGATGGTCGAGCGCCAGCCTCGCGCACATCGTTCAGGGGGCGACCGAGCCTTACGACAGCAAGGGCGAGGGCAGGATTTCGATTCAAGGCCCCGACCTCAGAATTGTGTCCGGCGCGGTGATCGCGCTGGCGATGACACTCAACGAACTCTGCACCAACACCACAAAATTCGGCGCGCTGTCGGTGCCGGGCGGACATGTCGAGATCGTCTGGACCACCGATCCGAACAACGAGCGGTTGCATCTGAGCTGGACCGAAAAAGGCGGCCCCGCGGTCCAGCCGCCGACCCGGCAGAGTTTCGGAACCCGGCTGATCGAGACGCTCGGCAAGCAACTGCATGGCAAGGTCGAAATAACCTACGATTCGAAAGGGTTCATCTATGCCCTTGATGTCCCCCTGAGCGCCCTCAAACCATCCGACTGACTATAAATATAGCCAGTCGTGGCGTTCCCGTTTCGCAACGAAGCTGATAGCTTTGAGCGAACGCCGCCATAACCAAAAAATTCGCGATATCCGAAAACTCAAAGAGGCCCCGATGCTGGACAAGAGCCCACTTCCCGCCGCCGTCAATGTGCCCAACGACCTCGCCGCGCACTGGATGCCGTTCACCGCCAACCGGGCCTTCAAAAAGGCGCCGCGGTTGCTCGCCGGCGCCAAGGACATGCATTACATCACCGTCGACGGCCGCAAGATCATCGATGCCGCTGCCGGGATGTGGTGCTGCAACGCCGGCCACGGCCGCAGCCAGATTTCGGCGGCGATCGCCAAACAAGCCGAGACGCTGGATTATGCCCCGCCGTTTCAGTTCGGCATTCCCCAGGCCTTCGAGCTCGCCAGCCGCATCGCCGACCTTGCACCCGCCGGGCTCGATCACGTTTTCTTTTGCAATTCGGGATCGGAAGCCGCCGATACTGCGCTCAAGATCGCGCTGGCCTATCAGCAGATCCAGGGCCAGGGCACCCGCAGCCGGTTGATCGGCCGCGAGCGCGGTTATCACGGCGTCGGCTTCGGCGGCACCGCGGTCGGCGGCATCGTCAACAACCGCAAGATGTTCGGAACGCTGCTGGCCGGCGTCGATCATCTTCCCCACACCTATGACCGTGAGAAGCAGGCCTTCAGCAAGGGCGAGCCGGAATACGGCGCGCATTTCGCCGACGAACTGGAGCGCCTGGTCACCCTGCACGGCGCCTCCACCATTGCCGCGGTGATCGTCGAACCGATGGCGGGATCGACCGGCGTGCTGCCGGCGCCGAAGGGCTATCTCAAGCGGCTGCGCGAGATCACCCAGAAGCACGGCATTCTCCTGATTTTCGACGAAGTCATCACCGGTTACGGCCGGCTTGGTTTTGCCTTCGCCGCCGAGCGTTATGGCGTGCTGCCCGACATGCTCACCTTTGCCAAGGGTATCACCAATGGCGCGGCGCCGATGGGCGGCGTGTTGGTGCGCGACACCATCCACGACGCCTTCATGAGCGGCCCGGAGCACGTCGTCGAGCTCACCCACGGCTATACCTATTCGGCGCATCCCTTGGCCTGCGCCGCAGCGCTTGCGACACTGGATATCTACCGCGACGAAAAGCTGTTCGAGCGCGCCAATAAGCTCGAGCCCAAATTCGCCGACGCCGTGATGTCGCTGAAAGGCGAGCCGAACGTGGTGGACATCCGCACGGTGGGTCTCACCGCAGGGATCGACCTCGCGCCGCGCCCGGACTTGCCCGGCAAGCGCGGTTTCGACGGCCTGAACAGCGCCTTCCACGACAACGACCTGATGCTGCGCGTCGCCGGCGATACGCTGGCGCTGACGCCGCCGCTGATCGTCACGGAAGACCAGATCGGCGAGATCATCGAAAAGGTCGCCAAGGTGATCCGCGCGGTCGCGTAAGGCGCCACGCCGCTTCGTGTCCCGGACGCGGTGCGGCGCGCTTCGCGCTGCTCCGCAGGACCGGGACCTACAATTACATTGTGCAGCATGGACCCCGGATCAGCAGCGCACCGCAAGAGCGCTGCTGATCCGGGGCACGACGCTCACCGGCAACCGCGGAACATTCAAAACCGATCGACGTTCAACCACGGCGGGGACGCTTTCCGTCTCTGCCGTGGAGGAATTTCGGATATGCTCGCGCCATCGAGCTTGCTGCGCACCGGGCTGGCACTCAAACTTAGCCAGATCAAGTTGGCGACGCGATCGTATCTGCGCGATCGGACCAACCAGGCGACGGGCACCGTCGCATCCTATGCCACCGCTGCCGGGCTGTTCGCCGCCGCGGGCATTTTCCTGATCGCGGCCTGCCTTGTCGGCATCACGGCGCTGTTTCGCTGGATCGAAATCAATTACGGGCTGTTTTGGGCGTTTGGCGCCGTGTCTGCGTTGCTGCTGCTGATCGCGGCGATCTGCGCCGCCGTCGCGTCGAGCCAACTCAAGCGCCGGCCTCCGCATTTTCCGAGCCTGACCAGCCGCCTGCGCGTCGCGCTGAAGGCAAATCCGGTCGCGTCGGATCAGATCGAGGCGGTGCGGGATACCGCCGCGGGAATTTTGATGACTCCCGCCGCGCCGGCGTCGCGCGCCAACCGCCGCCGGATGAAAACGCAACGCCGGCCGGCGCGGAACAACCGGGAGATCGGCGCCGGCCTGATTTTGGCGGCGACATTACTGGGCTGGGCGGCCACCAGACGACGGCAGCAGGCGCCGAGAACGGAAGCCTGATGTCCGGCCGGCAATCCCCGTCATCCGATCATTTGCTGCTGATCGCGGCCACAACGATCCTGGTCCTGACCGCGCAGCGCTATTTTCAGTCGAACCCACGCCGAAAATCCGACACTCCGCCTGCGAATTTGGCGGTCGCGCGCCGCGACAATTTCGCGGACGAGATAGCGCAGTCCGGGCACGGACGGTTATCCAGTAGCCCCCTTCAGATTCCGTGGGCCGGCTGGAGGGACATCTTGTGGCGCACCTATGTACGATCAGGCGAAGACCGCCTGCTCGCCATCGCCGCAGGCGTCGTGTTCTTCGGCCTGCTTGCGGTATTTCCGGCGATTACGGCGCTGGTGTCCTGTTACGGCCTGTTCGCCGATCCGTCGACCATCGGCGCCAATCTGCAAACACTGGCGCTGATGTTACCGGAAGGCTCATTCCAGATCGTGCAGGACCAGATCGCGCGGGTGCTCGACCAGGGCAGTACGGCGCTGGGAGCGTCGTTCCTGTTCGGCCTCGGGCTCGCGATCTGGAGCGCCAATGCCGGCGTGAAGGCCGTTATCGACGCCCTCAACGTGGTCGACGGAGAATCAGAAAAGCGCAGCTTCATCCGATTGAACCTGCTGTCGCTGGCGTTCACGTCGGGCGGGATCGCGGCACTGCTGCTGATGGTGGGCACGGTGGTGGCGTTTCCTTTGGCGCTCGATCACCTCGGCCTGGCGCCGGCAAGCCGGTCCATCGTCAGCCTCGCGCGATGGCCGCTGTTGTTTGCAATTTTGCTGGCGGTGCTCGGCGTCCTCTACCGGTTCGGACCGAGCCGGCGGGCGGCGCGGTGGCAATGGCTGAGCGTGGGCACGCTGGCCGCCAGCCTGCTCTGGATCGCCGGTTCCTCGTTGTTATCCTGGTATCTGTCGAACTTCGGGAATTACAACGCAACCTACGGCTCGCTGGGTGCCGCCATCGGGTTGATGATGTGGATGTGGATGTCGGCCATCATCGTGCTGTTCGGCGCCGAACTGAATTCGGAAATCGAACACCAGACCGCGCGGGATACAACCATCGGCCATCCAAAGCCGCTTGGTGCCCGCGGCGCCGTCATGGCCGACACGTTGGGACCGGCGGTTCCAGCCGTGCCAAAACAACACTAGCTTCCCGAATCAACATTGATGCTAAGGTTGCAGCGCTTGGGGAAGCGCAACAGCCTGCTGCGAACAGCTTTCGCGTTTCTCGCAAGCCCACGGGACCAGGCGACTTGAGGGCCTTGCGCGCAACATGATCCGCATTTCCACAATTTTCATCGCCATCTGCATGGTGCTGGTCGCAGCGTCGCTCGGTCTGGTCCTGTATTCGATAGCGGGCATCAGCGGAACCGAATCCGCGATCGTGGCGCTCACCGCGCTGACCTTCCTGATTCTCTACAATGCGGTGTCGATGCGGCTGCGCGACCGCACCGACGTCGGCGGCCAGATCGCGGATTTGTCGCGCGGCACCGCTGACCTCGCGCGTCAAGTCGCCGAGTTCGGACGCCGGCTCGCCGCCGTCGAAGGCCGGGTGGTGTCGGCAAATTCCGCGGGCGCGGACCGCATCCAGGCGATCGTCGGCGAGATCAATGAACTCGGCGTGCTGGTCAAGGAACTCGCGGTCTCCGTCGCCGGTCATGAGGACATGCTGTCATCGGGCGTGCCGCCCGCGGCGGCGCCAGTCCCCAAGCCGGAAGATGCCCCACCGAAAGAGCCGTCCGCCGCTGCCGCCGCCGTTGAAGAGAAAAGTGTCGCGGTGGTTGCGGCAGCGCCGGTGAAAATCGTCGAGGGCCCGGCTCCCCCGCGCAGCCAGGCGCAAATCCTCACCGCCGTGAAGAACGCGATGGAGGAAAATCGAATCGATATCTATCTGCAGCCGATGGTGACCTTGCCGCAGCGCAAGGTCCGCTTCTATGAGGCGGTGACGCGGCTGCGCGACGACAAGGATCAGATTCTCTCCGCCGACGATTTCATCGGCGTGGCGGAGGCTGCCGGGCTGATCGGACGAATCGACCACATGGTGATGCTGCGCTGCGTGCAGGTGCTGCGCCGGCTGATGGTGCGCAACAAGGATGTCGGGGTGTTTTGCAACGTCGCCGCGGCGACGCTCGGCAATCCCACCACCTTCGCACAGTGCCTCGATTTCCTCGAAGCCAATCGCGCACTGGCGCCATCGCTGGTGCTCGAATTCAAGCAGGCAACGGTTCGCAATCTGGGCCCGATCGAAACCGAACATCTGGCGGCCCTGGCGCAGCGCGGCTACCGCTTCTCCGTCGATCACGTCACCGATCTTCGGATCGAGCCGCGCGAACTCGCCGACCGCGGCGTCCGCTTCATCAAGGTGCCCGCCTCGCTGCTGCTCGACCAGAGGCAAACCTCGGCGTCCGATATTCATCCATCCGACCTTTCCGATCTGCTCGGCCGCTTCGGCATCGACCTGATCGCCGAACGGATCGAAGGCGAACGCGCCGTGGTCGATCTGCTCGACTATGATGTGCGGTTCGGCCAGGGGTTCCTGTTTGCACCACCCCGGCCGTTGCGGCCTGAGGGGGCATCTGCTACCGCGGCAGCCTCTCCGGGCAAGGCGCAGGACTCCAATGGCTCTGGCAAGATCGCTTCCGTCGAAGATCCCGGACTTGGTCCTCCAAGGACCACCGGTAACGCAGCACTGGCGCGACGCGCTGCCGGGCCGCCGGGCTGACCGGCTACCCACGCGATGACAACTCTTCGCTTTGTCGAAAAGCTGCGCGATCTCGTGGACGGTATCGATGTCGTGCTCAGCGATATCTGGGGCGTGGTTCACAACGGTCTCGTTGCATTTCCGGAAGCCTGCGAGGCCCTCCACAGCTTTCGCGCCCGGGGCGGCACGGTGATCCTCATTACCAACGCGCCGCGCCCTGCGGATTCGGTGCAGCGGCAATTGCGCAAGCTCGGCATCGCGGACGCGACCTATGATGCCATCGTCAGTTCGGGCGATCTGGCCCGGCATTTCGTCGCCGACCACCCCGGCCGGAAGATGTTCTGGCTCGGCCCGGAGCGCGACAATTCGATCTACCGTGGGCTGGATCCGGTGCTCGCGCCGCTGGAGCAGGCCGATTACATCGTCTGCACCGGCCTGTTCGACGACGAAACCGAATCCGCCGAAGACTATCGCGCGATGATGATGCAGGCGCGCGAGCGCAAGTTGACGCTGGTCTGCGCCAACCCCGACATCGTCGTCGAGCGCGGCGACCGCCTGATCTACTGCGCGGGCGCGATCGCCGAACTCTACCGCGAACTCGGCGGCGAAGTGATCTTCTACGGCAAGCCGCACCGGCCGATCTATGAGCGCGCCATGGCGCTTGCCGCCGAGCGCCATGGCCATGCGATTCCGCTCAACCGCGTTCTGGCGATCGGGGATTCGGTGCGGACGGATCTGGCCGGCGCCCACGGCTTCGGGATCGATTGCCTGTTCGTGACCCGCGGCATCCACGCCGAGGACTTCGAAGGCATCGATCAACTGGACCCCGCCTCGGTGAAGGAGCTGTTCGGCCATCCGCCGCGGGCGCTGACCCGGGAGCTAAAGTGGTAGGGCTGCTCTTGCCGCATCGGTAATCGTCATACCCGCGAAAGCGGGTATCCAGTACGCCGCGGCTTCTCGGTTTAGTCGCCGGCGCCTCGGAATACTGGATCGCCCGGTCAAGCCGGGCGATGACAGTTTGTGAATGGCGCAAGGCGAAGAAGCGCCTTACGCGTTCACCACGTCGGGAAACACCGCATCGATCTTGGTCTTCAGCGTGGCCGCATTGAACGGCTTGACGATGTAATTGTTCACGCCGGCCTTCTTGGCGGCGATCACGTTTTCGGTTTTGGATTCCGCCGTGATCATGATGAATGGCGTAGTGGCGAGATTGGGGTCGGCACGGACTTCCCGGAGCAAGTCGTAGCCGGTCATCGGCTCCATATTCCAATCGGAGATCACCAGCCCGTATTTCTTGCCGCGCATCTTGTTCAGCGCCGCCGATCCGTCGCTGGCGTCGTCGATATGCTCGAAGCCGAGCTGTTTCAGAAGATTCCTGATAATGCGAATCATGGTGTTGTAGTCATCCACCACCAACACCGACATCGACAAATCAACCGCCATTCTTGGCTCCCCGCACTAAACGCAAAACTATCAACTAGCCTGCCGGGGGCTGAAACGCCCCGCAGTCCGCGCCCTCAAGGACTAGCATCAGCCGTTAAACAGCCCGTTAACCGGCAGCCGCCTGAAAATCGGACACGGCGCCCGACAAGGGCCGGCTTGGGCCCCGCTTGACTTCATCGGGGCCGCCAAGTCACGGTCCCCGCCCCACCCGATCCCTGAGTTGAAGAACCCCGAACAATGACGCCCCGTTTTACCGTTATCCGCGACACCACGCCCTCGGCCGCTATCCCGAAGGGAGCCGTGGTTGCCATGGGTAATTTCGATGGCGTCCACCTCGGCCACCGCGCTGTTATTAAGGCGGCCCTGCAGATGGGACGCGCCCACGGCCAGCCGGCGCTGGCAGTGACGTTCGAACCGCACCCGCGCAGCTTTTTTAGCCCGAACAGCCCCCAGTTCCGGCTTACCGACGAGGCCGGAAAGCTGCGGCTGCTGGCTGGAACCGGGCTCGCGGGCGCCGTCATCATGACCTTCGACAAGGCCCGGGCCGGGACCTCGGCGCAGGATTTCATTCACCATGACCTGATCCAGCGGCTAGGTATCAGCGGCATCGCGGTCGGCTACGACTTTCATTTCGGCAAGGGCCGGGTCGGCTCGCCGAGCCTCCTGGTCAGTGAAGCACCCCGGCTCGGCATCGAGGTCGACGTGCAGGCCCACGTCGATATCGAGGAACGGCCGGTATCCTCCAGCGCGATACGGATGGCGCTCGCGGAGGGGCAGATCGAGGACGCCACCGCGATGCTCGGCGGCCCGTGGTTCGTTGCCGGCGAGGTGATCCATGGCGAGAAACGCGGCCGCGAGCTCGGCTATCCGACCGCCAATATCCGCCTCGACAAGAACTGCGGCCTCAAGCACGGCATCTATGCGGTGCGGGTCGGCCGCGGTGCCGAGCGCCTCGACGGCGTCGCCAGCTTCGGCCGCCGCCCGACCTTCGACAACGGCGCACCGCTGCTGGAGATCTTCCTGTTCGATTTCAAGGGCGATCTTTACGGGGCCGCGCTCGATGTCGCCTTCATCGCCTTCATCCGCGACGAACTGAAGTTCGACTCCATCGACGCGCTGGTGCGGCAGATGGATGACGACAGCGCCCGCGCCCGTGCGGCGTTGGCCGCAGCACCGGGTGTGTTTCCAACGCTGGGAGCGATCGAGTGACCAGAACCGAGAAGCAGAAGATGCTCGCGGGCGAACTTTATCGTCCCGGCGACGCCGAAATAGCCGCCGATCAGGCTGCGAACAAAACCTGGCTGGTGCGCTACAACGCGGCGCTGGCGTTTCCGGTATCCGAGCGCCACGCGCTGCTGTCCGAACGTCTCGGTCATGTCGGCGCGGGCGCCGTGATCCGGCCACCGTTTTTCTGCGACTTCGGGTACAACATCCGTCTCGGCGATGAGGTTTTCCTGAACTTCAATTGCGTCATCCTCGATGTCGTCGAAGTGAGCATTGGCGATCGAACGCAGATCGGACCCGCCGCGCAAATCTACGCCGCCGATCATCCCCGCGATGCCAAGACCCGGCGCAGCGGCGTCGAATTCGGGCGTCCGGTGCGGATCGGCAGCGATGTCTGGATCGGGGGCGGCGCCATTATCCTGCCCGGCGTGACCATTGGCGACGGCGCGGTGATCGGGGCCGGCAGCGTGGTCACGCGGGATGTCGGCGCCGGCATGACCGTCGCCGGAAATCCGGCCCGGCCACGTCCCACCGAACCGCCTAAACCACATTCTCCCTGAGCAGGCTTTCGGCGCAGTCAATAACGGTCGTCGTTGCCGGCCGCGGCGAAAAGCCCAGCACGCGCCGCGCCTTTGCCGATGTGAGGCTATTCCTGCGCCCGAGACTCGGCGCAAGCGACCTCAGCAAGGGGATGAACAACGACAACAGCCTGAACACAAAGTCCGGCAATCGGCGAGTTGGCACCTTGCTGGCCCGACCGCCGAGTTTCAACCGCAGCGTCGTTGCGATTTCCTCCATCCACATGAACTCGCCGGCGGCGATGAAACGCTGTCCTGCAGCCCCGGGCGCCGTCATGGCACGGATGTGCAGATCGGCCAGGTCGCGCACGTCCACCATCCAGAATCCGAGGCGTGGAATGCCGGCGGGGCGGCCTTCCAGCAGGCGATGAATAATTTGAACCGAGCCCGGATTCTCCTTCATCAGCACCGGACCGAACACCGCGCCGGGGAGGATGGTCGTCAACGCGGTCGAACCGGTATGGCCGGCCATGAAATCCCACGCCGCGCGCTCCGCCAGTATCTTGGATCGCCTGTAGGCGTCGAACTGGCGATCGGCTGGGTCCGCCCAGACGGTTTCGTCGCTGACGCTGTCCGAGCCGTGCGGCGGCCGCGCGGCGGCGGCGGCCGAAGTCATCACCACGCGCTTGACACCGGCGTTGGTCGCAGCACGAAGCACCCGCAGCGTGCCGTCGCGTGCGGGCGCGATCAATGCATTCGGATCCCGGGAGACGTCGCCGCCGAGCGGCGAGGCGACGTGAAGCACGTAGTCGCAGCCCGCCAAGGCTGCGTCCCAACCTTGTTCCTTGATCAGGTCAGCGGCGAAGAACGTCAGCCGATCGCTGGAGCCGGCGCCGGATGTGACGGCCGCCCGCGCCGCCGGCTCCTTCGAGAGACTCCGTACGGTGGTGCGCACCCGATAACCACGCTGCAGAAGCTCGACGATGCACCAGCCGGCAACGAACCCGGTGCCACCGGTCACGAGCACGGTCTCAGTCATGCCGTCAGCCCATCGGGAATGGATGAGCGACGCGTGATTCCGAAGGGTTGGCGCCGGGTGATTCGATAGACCGCGGCCGGAGGGATGTTGCGGACGGTTGCTCCGGTGCGCGTGGCTTTGAGCCCGAGCCGATCGAGTATCGGGCGCGGCACCGGACAACGCAGGCCATAGGTAAACTGATAGAAGCTGCCGGCAGGCCGAACGTGGCTGAAAGCCCCCGACAGAATTGACATGACCTTGCGGGTCGACATCGACAGCAGAGGCAAGCCGCTGACCACGGCCCCAACTGTCGCGCCGGGGAACAGATCGCAATTGCCGAGTTGCGACGCATCCATCCACAGCACTCTGGCCCGCGGAAACCGATGCTGCAGGATCCGCATGAAGTCCGACCCATATTCGACCAGCGTGAGGTCGCTTTCGCGGATGCCGCGGGCAAGAAGCGCCCTCGTGAACGTCCCGGTTCCCGCACCGAGCTCAAGAACAGGACCGTCGGACGGACGTATTTCTTGCGTAATCAGACGGGAAAGTGAGTCACCCGACGGCGCGACGGCCCCGACCCGGAGTGGATCGGCGACCCATGACCTGAAGAAACGAAAGAAGTCAGAATATGCACATACGGCTGTCACGACCTGATCCCCGTGGCTTGCGATGGAGCGGCGCTTGGCTGTGGCCATTGCCCGCTCATATCTACGAGTGTATACTTCTGCCGAAACGCAAAGTCTACAGTCGTATATTTGGAGCGGCCACACACTGATGCAGAACGCCCCCGCGCGCCGCCGAAACGCCGCCAGCACCCGCGAGGCGATTCTCACCTCGGCGCGGCAGGCGTTCGCGCGGGCCGGATATGACGGCGCCGGCGTACGGGAAATCGCGGCCGGGGCTGGTGTGACCGCCATGCTGGTCAATCGCTATTTCGGATCGAAGGAGCAGTTGTTCGCCGAAGCTCTCGCCGCAACGGCGGCCGAGCCGACTATCCTGACCCAGGAGAATCTCAAGTCATCGAACCTTGGCGAAACCATCGCCGCCACGCTCGTCGACATCACCAAATCAGGAGACACGCCGCTCGAGGGTTTCCTGATCATGCTTCACTCCGCGTCCAGCAAGCGTGCTGCGGAAATCGGACGTGAGCAGATCGAGAATGGCCATCAGAAAACGATGGCAGCCGCATTAAGCGGAGATCTGGCGCCCCAGCGCGCCGCGCTGGTGCTCTCCCTCGTGGCGGGCTTTCAGGTGATGCGCCAGATGATCGGCCTCTCGGCCTTGGCCGAGGCCGAGCCAGCCGATTTGATCAAGATCCTCGCGCCGCTCTTTCAGCAGCTCATCGACGGCGCGACCAAGCCCGGACAAGTCGACTGACGGGACCCGGCCGCGTCCCACTGAACCGTTGTCAGACCGAATCCAGATATGCCGCGGGGCTTTGCGATTCAGGCCCCGGCTGCTATGGAAAGCCGCATGTTTGCGCGGCGCACCATCGTCAGCATTAGCGGCCCGGCTTCCGCCTGAGCTTCGGCTCAGCGCAAGACCGGGACTGCCCTCATTCATCCGCGATCGATCGCGTTCAGCGCTATTCCAGCCAGCCAGAGCATTCATGTCCGACAAGCCGCAAAAATCCGACGCCACCGATTATTCCAAAACCTTGTACCTGCCGCAGACGGAATTCCCGATGCGCGCCGGCCTGCCGCAGCGCGAGCCGGAAATCCTCAAGCGCTGGAACGAGATCGGCCTCTACGGCCGGCTGCGCGAGAGTGCCGCCGGGCGGGCGAAATTCATCCTGCATGACGGCCCGCCCTACGCCAACGGCAACATCCATATCGGCCATTCGCTGAACAAGATCCTCAAGGACGTGGTGACCAAGAGCCAGCAGATGCTCGGCTTCGATTCCAACTACGTGCCGGGCTGGGATTGTCACGGCCTGCCGATCGAATGGAAGATCGAGGAAGAGAACTACCGCTCCAAGGGCAGGCCGAAGCCGGATTTTCGGGATTCCGCGGCCATGGTGGCGTTCCGGAAAGAATGCCGCGCCTATGCCGGGCATTGGCTCAACGTGCAACGCGAGGAATTCAAGCGGCTCGGCATCATCGGCGACTGGGATCATCCCTACGCGACCATGGATTATTTCGCCGAAGCGCAGATCGCGCGCGAGCTGATGAAATTCGTCGCCAACGGCACGCTCTATCGCGGCTCCAAGCCTGTGATGTGGAGCGTGGTGGAAAAAACCGCGCTGGCCGAAGCCGAGGTCGAGTACGAGGACTATACGAGCGATACGGTGTGGGTGAAGTTTCCGGTGGTGTCGCCGGCGCACGGCGCACTTGCCGCTGCCAGCGTCGTGATCTGGACCACGACGCCATGGACGTTGCCCGGCAATCGGGCCATCAGCTTCTCGTCGAAAATCTCCTATGGCCTCTACAGGGTCACCGAGGCGCCGGCCGATAACTGGGCTAACCCCGGCGATGTTCTGATTTTGGCGGATGCGCTTGCGGAAAGCGTGTTCAAACAAGCCCGCGTCACAGCTTATGAGAAGATCCGCGATTTGCCGGCCGAGACGCTCGACGCGGTGGAGTGTCGCCACCCGTTGAAGGGCCTGGATAGTGGATACGAATTCACCGTTCCCCTTCTGGAAGGTGATCACGTCACCGACGACGCCGGCACCGGTTTTGTGCACACCGCGCCCGGCCACGGCCGCGAGGATTTCGATGTCTGGATGTCGAACGCACGTGAGCTGGAAGCGCGCGGCATCAACACCACCATCCCCTATACCGTCGATGAGAACGGCGCCTTCACCGATCAGGCGCCCGGCTTTACCGGCAAGCGCGTCATCAACGACAAGGGCGAAAAGGGCGACGCCAACGAGGCCGTGATCAAGGCCTTGATCGACGCCGGCATGCTGCTGGCGCGCAGCCGTCTCAAGCATCAATATCCGCATTCGTGGCGTTCGAAGAAACCGGTGATCTTCCGCAACACGCCGCAATGGTTCATCGCGATGGATAAACCTATTGTGGACGCCCCGGGCAGGCCCGGGGCTATGGACATCGCGGCCTCCTCCCCTCCCCCTCGCGGGGAGGGGTCGGGGGTGGGGGGAAACACAGCGGCAGCATCTGCGGCTTACCCCCCTCCCCAACCCTCCCCCGCAAGGGGGGAGGGAGATCGACCGCATGCGCCTCTTGCTAAGGAAGGCGACACGCTGCGCGCCCGTGCGCTGCACGCGATTTCGGTGACGCAATGGGTGCCGCCCTCGGGGCAAAACCGTATCAACGGCATGATCGACAGCAAGCCCGACTGGGTGATCTCGCGCCAGCGCGCCTGGGGCGTGCCGATCGCGGTGTTCGTGCGCGAAAGAGGCGACGGCTCCGCCGAGATCCTGCAGGACGACGCCGTCAATGCGCGCATTGCGGAAGCCTTCGAACAGGAAGGCGCCGACGCCTGGTACATGGACGGCGCCCGCGAGCGCTTCCTCGGCGCGCACGCCAACCAGGAGTGGAAGAAGGTCGACGATATCTGCGACGTCTGGTTCGATTCCGGCTCGACCCACGCCTTCGTGCTGGAAGATCGCGTGCATTTTCCCGAGATCGGCGACATCCGGCGCAAGGTCGATGGCGGCGAGGACACCGTGATGTATCTGGAAGGCTCGGACCAGCACCGCGGCTGGTTCCAGTCGTCGCTGCTGGAAAGCTGCGGCACAAGGGGGCGCGCACCGTTCGACATCGTGCTCACCCACGGCTTCACGCTGGACGAGAACGGCCGCAAGATGTCGAAGTCGATCGGCAACACCGTCGAGCCGCAAAAGGTCATCGCGCAGTCGGGCGCCGATATCCTGCGGCTCTGGGTTTGCGCCACCGATTACGCCGACGACCAGCGCATCGGCCCTGAGATCCTCAAAAACACCATCGAGACCTACCGCAAGCTGCGCAACTCGATGCGCTGGATGCTGGGCACGCTGCATCACTTCAAGCCGGGCGACCGGGTCGCTCATGCCGAGATGCCCGAACTGGAGCGGCTGATGCTGCATCAGCTCGCCGAGCAGGCCGCGATCGTGCGCAAGGCTTACGCCGAGTTCGATTACAAGACCGTGGTCGCCAGCCTGTCGGCGTTCATGAACACCGAATTGTCGGCGTTCTATTTCGATATCCGCAAGGACACGCTGTATTGCGACCCGCCGTCGTCGCTGGCGCGCAAGGCCGCGCTCACCACCATCGACATTCTGTGCGATGCGATCCTGAAATGGCTGGCGCCGGTGCTGAGCTTCACCTGCGAGGAAGCGTGGCGGCTCTACAGACCGGACGCCGAGCCGTCGGTGCACCTCACGCTGTTTCCGGAAAGTTTTGAAACATTCCGCGACGATGCGCTGGCCACGAAATGGGAGACCATCCGCAACGTCCGCCGTGTCGTCACCGGCGCGCTGGAGGTCGAGCGCGCGGCCAAGAACATCGGCTCCTCGCTGGAGGCGTCGCCGCTGGTGTACGTTTCGGACAACAAGATTTTCGACACCCTGTTCGATATCGATCTGGCCGAGGTCAGCATCACCTCGAACGCGATGGTGACCAATGACGACGCGCCATCAGATGCGTTCAGGCTGAACGAGGTGCCGGGGGTGGCCGTCGTCGTCGAGAAGGCCGTCGGCACCAAATGCGCGCGCTCCTGGAAAATCCTGCCGACCGTCGGCGAAGATGCCGAATATCCCGACGTGTCGCCGCGCGACGCCCAGGCGCTGCGCGAATGGAAGGCGTTGAACCCGGCCTCTGTACCGCCGGCCACTCCGGATCCGGCGCCGGTGCAGGCCGTTGATGCCGTCGCCGCCGAGCCCGAGCCCGTGCGGGTCGTTGTGGCCGTCGTCGCCGCGCCGGAAATCTCCGTCCAGCAAGACATCGAGACGAAACCGGTTGAGGCGGCAGTTCCCAAGAAGAGGAAGCCTGCCAAGAGCCGAAGCAAGAACACAACCGACAAGACCGCGCAGAAATCCTCTAAAAAGTCCGACACGACGGGAAGCAAGAAAGCCGCCGCCAAAAAGAAAGCCGCCAAGAAGGCCGTCAAGCAAGCGGCCGCAATGAAGGGCGTAAAAAAGAAAACTGCAAAGAAACAAGCGGCAAAAAAGGTAGCGAAAAAGGCGGCCAAGAAAAAACCGGCCAAGAAGACCGGGAAGACCACCCCAGCGACGAAGGCAAAAAAGAAAAAGAAGAAGAAGGCCAGATAAGTGTCTGGCATGGAACGCTTTCAGAACCCCCACGTCCGCCCCGGTGTGATCGCCGCCGTCGGCGTGCTTGCGCTCGATCAGGCATCGAAACTCTGGCTGCTGTTCGTGTTCGACATCGCCCGCCACGGCGCGGTCAAGGTCACGCCGTTCTTCGATCTGGTGCTGGCCTGGAATGTCGGGATCAGCTTCGGCTGGTTCCAGAACGACAGCCAGTTCGCCCAGATCAGCCTGATGATCATCAAGGCCGTGGCGGTGATCGTTCTGGCGATCTGGATGGCGCGATCGCGTACCCCGCTGGCCACGATAGCGCTTGGCCTGATCATCGGCGGCGCCATCGGCAACGGCATCGACCGCTTCGCCTATGGCGCGGTGGTCGATTTCGCCCTGTTCCACCTCCAGATCGGGGGAAATACCTACAATTGGTACGTGTTTAACCTCGCCGACGTGGCGATTGTTGCCGGGGTAGCGGCCCTGCTGTATGATTCCTTCGTGGGAGTACCCGCCGCAAAAGCGCCCTGATCCCGGCCGATACGGACCCTCAAAGCTGATTGTTGCTTGCAGGAGCGAAGTCGCGCCTTGAGTCGGTGGCCCCGCGGCAAAATTTGAACAGGAACAGTGTGATGCGCAAAACCGAAACCAGCGGTTGGATGGTGCCGGGTTCACCGGGAGCACTGAGGCGGGCGCTGCGGCTCGCCGTTATCGCGCTGGGCATCGGTGTGGTGATGACCGCCGGAATAGCCCGGGCCCAGGACGACGAAGAGGATGAGAAGACCTTCGAGGAAAAGATCATCGAGGGCATCATGGCCGGCATCGGCGGTACCAATATGGAAAACCGCGGCATCGACTATCGCGAGCGGTCTCCGCTGGTGGTTCCGCCAAAAATCGACCTGCCCCCGCCGGCAACCGGATCGGCCGAGGTGAAGGCTCCGAACTGGCCGAAAGATCCCGACGAAGCGCGGCGCAAGGCTGCGATCGCGGCCCGAAAGAAGGAAAACAAGGATCCCCGCGAAGCGAGCCGGATCCTGACGCCAAGCGAACTCGCTCAGGGCAAGACGGCCGGTGCCGCCCGCACCAACAACGACCCGATCCAGCCGGGCAATTCGTTCAATAATCCGATCCTCAGCCCTTCGCAGCTCGGCTATACTGGCGGCCTCAGTGGTCTGTTCGGCGGCAACAAAGCCGAGACGGCACCGTTCAAGGGTGAGCCGACCCGGGAGTCGCTCACGCAGCCGCCCGGCGGATATCAGACGCCATCGCCGAATTTCGCCTACGGCACCGGGCCAAAGGAATCGATGAACAAGGAATACAACCCGGCCGCCGGCAAATATGGCGAATAGACACGTCCTGCTCTCAGCTTCGTGACGCTCCCGGGCGGTCGCGCGGTGTACGGTGCCGCGAGTTTATCCCGGACATTTCCGTTCGGGATGATCGCTTTTGTTCGAAAAGTTGCGCGTATTGCTGCCGCAAAACCGGTACCCACTTTTACGGAAACACGCGCCAGACAGGTCATGATGCCCACACACCGCTTTGCCGTTCCTGTCTTCGCCGCCCTCCTATCGACGTTCGCGATCTCTGCAAGTGGCGCCCTCGCCCAGACCACGGTGACCTCCGAGCGTCCCGCTACGTTTACCCTCGGCAATGGCCTGCAAGTTGTGGTGATCCCGGATCACCGCACGCCGGTCGTCACGCAGATGATCTGGTACAAGGTGGGCTCCGCCGACGAGACGCCCGGTAAATCGGGCCTCGCGCACTTTCTCGAACATTTGATGTTCAAGGGCACCAGCAAGCATCCGGCCGGTGAATTCTCCCAGACCGTGCTCAAGGTCGGCGGCAACGAAAACGCCTTCACGTCTTCCGACTACACCGGCTATTTCCAGCGCGTACCGCGCGAGCAGCTCGCCAAGATGATGGCGTTCGAGGCCGACCGCATGACCGGCCTGATCCTCAAGGACGAAAACGTGCTGCCGGAGCGCGACGTCGTGCTGGAAGAATTCAACATGAGGGTCGCCAACAACCCGGAGGCTCGGCTGACCGAGCAGATCATGGCGGCGCTGTATCTCAACCATCCCTATGGCCGCCCCGTGATCGGCTGGCGCCAGGAAATCGAGAAGCTCGACCGCGAAGATGCGCTGGCGTTCTACAAACGCTTTTATGCGCCGAACAACGCGATCCTGGTGATTGCCGGCGATGTCGAAGCCAAGGATGTTCGCCCCCTGGTGGAGCGAACCTTCAGCGATGTCGCGGCGCAGCCCGCGATACCCGCGCAGCGCCTCCGGCCGCAGGAGCCGGTGCCCGCGGCGCCCCGCACCGTGACGCTGTCCGACCCCAGGGTCGAACAAAGCAGCGTGCGGCGCTTTTATCTGGTTCCGTCCTCCAACACCGCCGCCGCAGGAGAAAGCCCGGCACTCGACGTGCTCGCGCAACTGATGGGCAACGGCAACAACTCCTATCTTTATCGCGCGCTGGTGGTCGACCGCCCGCTCGCGGTCAGCGCCGGCGCCGGATATCAGGGCACCTCGCTCGATGCGACGCAGTTCATGATCTCGGCCTCGCCGAAACCCGGCGTCGAGTTCGCACAGGTCGAGCAGGTGATCGACGACGTGATCGCCGATCTCGGACAAAACACGGTGCGCGCCGAGGATCTCGAGCGCGTCAAGACCCAGCTGATCGCCGAGGCAATCTACGCCCAGGACAACCAGGCGACGCTGGCGCGCTGGTATGGCGGTGCGCTCACCACCGGCTTGAGTATCGACGACATCAGAAGCTGGCCGGATCGCATTCGCGCCGTCACCGCCGAACAGGTCCGTGACGCCGCGCAGAAATGGCTCGACAAGAAACGCTCGGTGACCGGCTATCTGATCAAGGACGCCACGCCGAAACGCGAGGAGAAGCGTTCGTGATCTATGTCCGGACCTGCACGCGGCGCGTTGCATTGATTTTTGCGGCCTGCCTGGCGATCACGCCGTTGCTGTCGACCCCATCGCAGGCCGCGGCAAAGATCCAGCATCTGATCTCACCCGGCGGTATCGAGGCCTGGTTCGTGCAGGATGCCACCGTGCCGCTGATCGCGATGGAGTTTGCCTTCGGCGGCGGCGCGTCACAGGACCCGGCCGACAAGCCAGGTGTCGGCAATATGGTCGCCAGTCTGATCGATGAAGGCTCGGGCGATCTGGATTCCAACACCTACCATGAGCGCCTCGACCGCCGCGCCATCGAACTTAATTTCAACACGGCACGCGATACCTTCCGTGGCTCGCTGCGCATGCTGAAGGATAACAAGGATGAGGCCTTCGAACTGCTGCGGACTGCGCTGACATCGCCGCATTTCGACAGCACCGATGTCGAGCGCATTCGCGCGCAGATCATCTCCGGTCTGCGGCGCGACACCTCCAATCCGACAGCGATTGCCAGCCGCAAGTTCCTGGAAGCCATGTTTGGCGACCACCCCTATGGCCGGCAGGCCAACGGCACCCTGGAGAGCATTCCGAAAATCGACGTCGCCGACATGAAGGACTATGTCCGCCGCGTGCTCGCCAAGGACACGCTGAGGATTGCCGTGGTCGGCGATGTCGACCCGGTCACGCTCGGCAAGATGCTCGACCAGACGTTCGGCGGGTTGCCGGCCAAGGCCAGCCTCACGCCGGTCGCTGACGTCGACGCCGCCAAGCCCCCGCAGCGCGAGTTTATTCCGCTCGACGTGCCGCAGACCGTGGTGACGTTCGGCGGCCCCGGCATCAAGCGCCACGATCCGAATTTCATGGCCGGCTATGTCGTGAACCACATTCTCGGCGGCGGAGGACTGTCGTCGCGGCTTTATCGCGAAGTCCGCGAGAAGCGCGGTCTCGCCTATTCGGTCTCTGAATCGCTGCTGTGGATGGATCACTCCGCCATATTCTACGGAAATACCGGAACCCGCGCCGACCGCGCCGGCGAGACCGTCGCTGCCATCGACAAGGAAATCCGCCGCATGGCCGAGGATGGCCCGACCCAGCAGGAACTGGACGAGGCCAAGTCCTATCTGAAGGGCTCGCAAATGCTGGCGCTGGATACATCGTCGAAGCTGGCGTCGGCGCTGCTGCAATATCAGTTGGACAAGCTTCCCATCGATTACATCGAGAAGCGCAACGCCATTGTCGACGCGGTGACCCTCGACGAGGCCAAAAGGGCCGCCCGGCGACTGTGGGGGCAAGGCCTTCTTACCGTGATCGTCGGCCGCGCCCCGCAAGCCGCCGCCCAGCCCGCAGCCGCAACCCCGCCCGCACCTAAGGCAAACTGAATCCTTTGTAGCGTTTGGCACGAAGCTGACGCGCGCCTCGGTCTGCTCTCTCCCCCGTTGCGGGGGAGAGTTGGAGAGGGGGGTGCCGCTAAGTCCGGCACGTGGAGTTCACCCCCCTCCCTCACCCTCCCCCGCAAGGGGGGAGGGAACAAGAGAAACGCGCGCCAAAGCAAACCCTTCACAAAACCGCTATCCTGCGTCTTGCCCGATTCCCGTCAGGGATCATCCCGGCCTCCGGTGACGCCATGCTGCGGATTTCCCGCGACCTTGTGATCGACGAGAACGACATCGAGATCAGTTTCGTCCGCGCCTCTGGTCCGGGCGGACAGAACGTCAACAAGCTCTCGACCGCAGCCCAACTGCGTTTCGACACCCGCCGGATCACGCTGCCGGCCGACGCCGAAGCGCGGCTCAACCGGCTCGCCGGCCAGCGCATGACCAAAGACGGCGTGATTGTGATTCATGCGCAGCGTTTTCGCACCCAGGAGCGCAACCGCGCCGACGCCATCGACCGTCTGCTCGAATTGCTGCGTGCGGCCGCAGTGCGGCCGACGCCACGTCGCGCGACCAAACCCACGCTGGGCTCAAAGACGCGCCGGCTCGAAGGCAAAAAACGCCGCAGCGACATCAAGGCAAAGCGCGGCTCGAGTGGATTCGACGATTGAGTGGCTTCCGAAAACTGCGGCGGACGGACAAACCTGCCGTATGCTCAAAAAAAACTCCGGTCGCCGCGCGACCGGAGTTTGGTTTTGAAAACGGAACCAGTGTCGAAGGAATCGGCGTCCTCGCGTTTGTCCCGAGGGAAAACCGGTTCCCGCTGTTCCGGATCAGCTAGTTGCGTTTGCCCCCGGCCGCGGGATCGACAACCGCACCCGCGGTGCCCTTGGGCGCTCCGCTACCGGCCCCTATAGTACCTTTCGCGCCGGCCTTCGCATGGGCGCCGGCCTTTTCTCCGGGCGCGCCCGGCTGCGCATTAAATTCCTCGTCGCCGCTACCCGACGCCCCGCCCTGCATATTGCTCCTGCTCTGCGCGCCGCCGCGGATCTGGGTGTCGGATGCGGCGCCTTGCGCCAACACGGGGCCGGCAAGCAAGGCCGACAATGCAAACGCGATCGCTGAGGTTTTCACTAACTTCATCCACTTCTCCTGGGTTAATTCGCGATGAACGGTTCGGCTGATCCATGCGCCGTCCGCCGGTACCGGACCCGCCCATCGCACAAACCAAACGTGTCACGAACGGCGCATTCACCATGCAAGCCGCGCCGTGTGGTCATCGTGCAGGAATTTCAGGGTAATTTTGCGAAACCTTGGCCACGGACTGTCCTCATATGCGGCAGCCCGAAACGACGGCGCTTTGTTCCACCATAAAACAGCCCGCTACTACCACCGCTTGTTCGCGACGACCTAAGCTCGATCCGCGCCACCGGAAATATCCATGAGACAACGACGTGCGGCACTGGTCATGGCACTAGCATTTTGCAGCGCGGTATCAATTGTCGGCGTCGCCTCGGCGCAAATACCGTTGCCGGCGGCAAAGCCAGCCGACGGGGCCGCGCTTTTCAAACAGCAATGCGCGCTGTGCCACACCACCAACGCCTCCGATCCGCCGCGGCAAGGACCGACCCTGTTCAACATCGTCGGACGCGACGCCGGGACCGCCGAGGGATTTCGTTATTCGGCAGGTTTTGCCAACGCGAAATTCAAATGGGACGAGCAGAAGCTCGACGAGTGGCTGGTCGACCCGCAGGCGATGATCCCCGGCGCGATCATGCCCTACCGGCAGGCCAGATCCGAACTCCGCATGGCCATCGTGAACTATCTCAAGGAGTTGCACTGAATGGCAAAGCCGGTTCACGCGATGATTCGCGTTCTCGATGAAGCGAGGTCGCTTCACTTCTACGCGCGCGCTTTCGGGCTCGAAGTGGCCGATCATCTCAAGTTTCCGGACTTTGCGCTGATCTATCTTCGTCATCCGTCGTCGCCGTTCGAGGTCGAGCTGACGGTGAATTTCGATCGCAAGGAGCCGTACGACCTGGGCGACGGATACGGCCACATCGCCGTCGTGGTCGACGATCTCGATGCCGAACACGCCCGCTTCGAGCGCGAAAAGCTCTCGCCCGGGCCGCTGCGCGATTTCAAACATGATGGCGCGACACTCGCGCGCTTTTTCTTCGTCTCCGATCCCGACGGCTACAAGATCGAGGTAATTCAGAAAGGTGGCCGCTTCGGTTAATGCAATCAACAAAAACGTTTCAATGGAGGATACCCATGAGAGAAGTTGATCGTCGAGGCAAATACAGCCGCCGAATCTTTCTGCAGGGTGCTGCGAGCGCGGTTCCGGTCGTCGCGGTCGCGGCGAGCGCCGGCATCGGCATTGAGGATGCGTGGGCCGCCGATGCGACTACGCTGACACCGGCGACGCTGAAAACGCTGGTCAAGGTCGCGCGCGATATCTATCCGCACGACATGCTGGTCGACAGCTACTACATCACGGCGATCAAGCCGTGGGACGCCAAGGCGGCGAAGGATCCCGCCGTCAAGGCGCTGCTTGAAGACGGCGTTCGACGTCTCGATCAGGACGCGCAGGATAAGCACAAGCTTGCCTACGTTCAGGTGCCGTGGGAGGCCGACCGCGTCGTGCTGCTGCAGGGCATCGAGCAGACCGACTTTTTCAAGAAGGTTCGCTCCGATCTTGTTGTCTCTCTCTACAACCAGGAAGAGGTGTGGCCGAAGTTCGGCTACGAAGGCTCGTCCGCCGAGCATGGTGGCTACATCAAGCGCGGCTTCAACGACATCGATTGGCTGCCGAAGGTCTGAAGGCATCGAGCAAAAATCCGGTTGGGAGGACATATCATGGCGAAATTCGATCTGAACGACGATGGCGTGGTCGTAATTGTCGGCTCCGGTGCCGGCGGCGGCACGTTGGGTAACGAGCTCGCGCAGAAGGGCGTCAAGGTGGTGATCCTTGAGGCCGGGCCGCGTGTCGAGCTGCAGGATTTCATCAACAACGAGTGGGAGAGTTTCACGCAACTGGCGTGGACGGATATGCGGACGACATCCGGTAACTGGCGCGTGGCCAAGGATTTCGCCAACCTGCCGGCGTGGATTGTCAAATCGGTCGGCGGCTCGACCGTGCACTGGGCCGGCGCGTCGTTGCGGTTTGACGAGCATGAATTTCGAATCAAGAGCGCTTACGGCAGCGTGCCGAACGCCAATCTGCTGGATTGGCCGATCACGCTGGCCGAAATGGAGCCCTGGTACGCCAAGGCCGAAGACAGGATGGGCGTCACCCGCACCAACAACATCCCGGGATTGCCGGGCAACAACAACTTCAAGGTGATGGAAGCCGGCGCAAAGAAGCTCGGCTACAAGGAAGTCCACACCGGACGGATGGCGATCAACAGCGAGCCGCGCGACGGCCGCGGCCCATGCCAGCAAATCGGGTTTTGTTTCCAGGGCTGCAAGTCGGGCGCGAAGTGGTCGACGCTTTATTCGGAAATCCCGAAGGGAGAAGCCACCGGCAACCTTGAAGTTCGTCCCGCCAGCATGGCGCTCAAGATCGAGCACGATGCATCGGGCAAGGTCACAGGCGTCGTCTATGCCGACGAAGCCGGCAAGACGCAGCGCCAGAAGGCGCGCGTTGTTGCCGTCGCCGGCAACTCGATCGAGAGCCCCCGGCTTCTGCTCAACAGTGCGTCCAGCACGTTCCCAGACGGCCTTGCCAACAGCTCCGGCCAGGTCGGCCGCAACTACATGCGTCACATGACCGGCAGCGTCTATGCGGTGTTCGACAAGTCGGTCCACATGTATCGCGGCACCACAATGGCCGGCATCATCCGTGATGAGGCGAAAAACGATCCGTCGCGTGGCTTCCTGGGCGGCTATGAAATGGAAACCCTGTCGCTTGGGTTGCCCTTCATGGCGGCTTTCCTCAATCCGGGCGCCTGGGGACGCCCGTTCACGTCGGCGATGGAAGGGTATCCACGCATGGCAGGGATGTGGCTGGTCGGCGAGGACATGCCGCAGGAAACCAACCGCGTCACGCTCGACCCGAAAGCCAAGGATAAGTTTGGCCTGCCGGTTGCCAGCGTCCACTACGACGATCACCCCAACGACGTCGCGATGCGCGATCACGCCTACAAACGGGGTGCCGCGGTTTACGAGGCGGTCGGCGCGACAGTGACGTATCCGACCACGCCCTATCCAAGTACCCATAACATGGGCACCAACCGGATGAGCGCCAAGCCCAGGGACGGTGTCGTGAACAAGTTCGGCCAGACCCACGACATCAAGAATTTGTTCGTCTCGGATGGCAGCCAGTTCACCAGCGGCGCGGCCTGCAATCCGACGCTCACCATCGTGGCGCTTGCCGTCAGGCAGGCGGATCACATCGCCGGCGCCATGCAGCGAAAGGAAATCTAGCGCGGCTTCCGTTTGAACGTCGCGGTCCAATCCGGGATGCGCCAAGTGGCGCATCCCGTTGAATCGGCTGATGCTTGGGGTTATTCGGCCGCGACAAGCCTCGGTGCTGCGGCGTCATGAAAATCGGGTACGACCGCTACGGCTTTCGACCGATAGATCAGGCACGAACAACGCAGCAGCGAGGCGAAATTGTGCACTTCGCCGCAATGATCGAGAACCTCGCTGTGAAGACAGGACAGGAATTTTGCGAGGCTCATGTCCTGCTTGCTCGCGATTTCTTCAAGCGTGTCCCAGAACGCCATCTCCAGCCGGATCGATGTGCAATGGCCATCGATGCGAAGCGATCTGGTCTGCGATTCATAGTCCCGTTGCGGCTGGTGAGCGAACAGCTGGCACATAGGTATCCTCCCGATCTTTCTTTATAGCTTTTCTAAACGATATACCGGGTCGGCACCGGTGCCAACGTTTCCGTCATCGGCCAGCACGGCATTGCAACAACGGGCTGGCCCATCCCTTTGCTCAGTTAAGCTTTTTTGAGGCGTCGATTTCAGCCCTGGGCGGACTCAACGATTGAGAACCTGCCGCCGGCTCCATTGCTGCCTTGCGGTTTCGAACAGGCCGATGGTCCAGCAGATCGGGCAGCCGCGAAACGCCAGCAGCGCCAGCGCTCCTGACGCGAGCGAACCCCAGGGATGGGTTTCGGCAATTGCCAGGGCGTACCCCAGTGTAGCAATTCCGATCGCGCCACGCAGGATATGCTCGGAGAGCGTGTTGCTTACAAACATGATTTTGACTCGGGGGTTAGACTGCGGTGATTGTCGTCAGTCGCGAACCAGATATTCGCGGATCAGCATTCGCGCGCGGTGAATGCGGGCCTTGACGCTCTCGCGGGTCAGCCCGAGAACCTCGGCGATTTCGTCGATCGACAGCTCCTCGATATCGCGCAGCAGGATCACCTCGCGATAATGCTCGGGCAGCGACTGGATGGCGCGGGAAAGATCAATGCGAAGGTCTTCGGGCCGCAGATGCGCCAACCGCGCTTCCGCCCCGTCAACCGGAGTTTCCGGAATCCCCACCGACATGCGCAGCAGGCGAAGGCAGGCGCGCCTTGCGACTGCGAATATCCACGCCGAGAACGAGGTCACCGCCCGCAGCGTTCCGACGCGCCGGTAGATCAGCAGCAACGTTTCCTGGACGGCGTCGTCGATATCGGCCGCCCGGCAATTGCGCGCGGCATAGCGCCGGACATCGGGCTGGGCCGCAGATATCAACGACACCAGGGCTTTCTCGTCCCCGCCGCGCGCGGCTTCGATCAGCCCGGGGTCGCAGCGCCCGGTTCTGGTCAAGGGCGTCATGGCGACGGTAGTCTTCGACCGGCCATCGCGCACATCGGGCAAAATCCGAAAAATCCGGTCATCACGGTCACAACTCCGGCACCGGCGATCAGATACCCGATCGGCATGCCGGGAAGGCCAAGAAACCCGCACGCGACCATCGCCGCACCGCCGAGGGCCCGCGCAGCGCGCTCCCAAGCTGGCAAATTCTTTCGATAAAACATAGCGACTCCTTTGATTTCAGGGAGAGAACTCGAATGTTCTCGTCTGATAGAGCCGCTCTGCGGGGGATTTCGGTTCGCGCGCCGGCAATCTTTTTCAATGGGCAATTGGAGTCCCATCCGGCCCCCCGCTCGCCTACAATGCCGCTTCGGTCACGAATCGACTTAAAAGACGCCCCATGCCCGTCCGCCAGCTCCCCGAACAGGTCGTCAACCGCATCGCCGCCGGCGAAGTGGTCGAGCGTCCGGCGAGCGTGGTCAAGGAGCTGGTGGAGAACGCCATCGATGCCGGCGCCAGCCGGATCGACATCTTCACCGATGGCGGCGGCCGGCGGCGGATCGGGATCACCGATGATGGCGACGGCATGACGTCAGGCGATCTGGCGCTGGCGGTGGATCGCCATGCCACCTCGAAACTCGACGACGAGGATCTGTTGCGGATCCGCACCCTGGGGTTTCGCGGCGAGGCCCTGCCCTCGATCGGCGCGGTGGCGAAGCTCGGCATCACCACGCGCCACCGGAGCGAACCGCATGCCTGGTCGCTGTCCGTCGAAGGCGGCAAGAAATCGGCCATCATGCCGGCGGCGTTATCGCAAGGCACCCGCGTCGAGGTCAGCGATCTGTTCTATGCGACGCCGGCGCGCCTGAAGTTTCTCAAGACCGATCGCACCGAGGCCGAAGCGATCCGCGAGGTGGTGCGCCGCCTCGCGATGGCGCGGCCTGACGTCGCCTTCACGCTGTCCGGCGAGGAACGCGCGCCCGTCACCTGGGCCGCAGCCCTCCCCGGCGCTGCCGGCCGGCTCACCCGGCTCGGCGATATCTTGGGGGCCGATTTTCGCGGCAGCGCTATCGAGGTGCGCAGCGAGCGCGAAGGCGTGGTGGTGGAAGGCTTTGCCGCCGCCCCCTCGCTGACCCGGGCCAATGCGCTCGGGCAATATCTGTTCGTCAACGGCCGGCCGGTGCGCGACAAGCTGATCATCGGCGCGGTGCGCGCGGCCTATTCCGACTATCTGCCGCGCGACCGCCATCCGGTGGTGGCGCTGTTCGTGACGCTCGATACGCAGGAGGTCGATGCCAATGTGCATCCCGCCAAGACCGAGGTCCGGTTCCGCAATGCCGGCCTGGTCCGCGCGCTGATCGTGCATGCGCTGAAAGACGGCCTCGCCCGCGAAGGCAAGCGCACCGCGGCCAACAGCGACGGCGCGGCGCTTGCGTCGTTCCGCCCGTCATTCGCGCCGCGCGCCAATTGGGACTGGCGGCGTTCGCCGGCCTATCCGACCGGACCGCTGCCCTCGTTTGACGGCTCGGCGGTATCGGCCTTTGCCGAACCCGGGCAAGCCGCGTTTGACGTCGGCACGCCGACGGCGGATGTGCGTTTTCAGGAAACCCCGTCAGCCGATCTGCTGGACCGCCCGCTTGGCGCGGCGCGAACGCAAATTCATGAGACCTATATCGTGTCGCAAACCCGCGACGGCCTTGTCGTGGTGGACCAGCACGCCGCGCATGAGCGCATCGTCTATGAAAAGCTGAAGGCATCATTGGCGCGCAACGGCGTGCAGCGGCAGATCCTGCTGATTCCGGAGATCGTCGAACTCGAGGAAGCCACCGTGGAGCGGCTGATCGCGCGCGCCGAGGAGCTGGCCTCGTTCGGGCTTGCGATCGAATCCTTCGGGCCCGGCGCGGTTGCGGTGCGCGAGACGCCGTCGCTGCTCGGCAAGACCAATGCCGCATCGTTGCTGCGCGATCTCGCCGAGCACATGGCGGAATGGGATGAAGCCTTGCCGCTGGAACGCCGCCTGATGCATGTCGCGGCCACCATGGCCTGCCACGGCTCAGTGCGCGCCGGCCGCCGCCTCAAGCCGGAAGAAATGAACGCGCTGCTGCGCGAGATGGAAGACACGCCGAATTCCGGACAGTGCAATCACGGCCGGCCGACTTACGTGGAATTGAAGCTCGCGGATATCGAGAAGCTGTTCGGGCGGCGGTGAGGCAGAGCCGAGTCGTAGGGTGGGCAAAGGCGCTCTTGCGCCGTGCCCACCAATCGATTCCGCCGTTATTTGTGCTGGCTAAAATGGTGGGCACGCTGCGCTTTGCCCACCCTACGAACGACTACGAACTACGATTTAGCAAACCGCAAAAACACAAACTCCGTGTCATCGTACACCCGCCGCTCCAGTTCCTCGAAACCGTCAGGCGCCGCAAATTCCGCCGCCTTGGCCTCCTCGACCACCAGCAGCGCCGCCGGAGTCAACCAGCCGCCATCGCGCAATGAAGTCAGCGCCTTCTCGGCCAGTTTCATGCGATAGGGCGGATCGAGAAACACCAGCGAGAACGGCTCGACCGGATGCGCCGGGCCAAGATTACCGGCGTCGCGGCGGAATACTTTTGTAACGCCTCCCAGGCCCAGCGATTCGACATTGTTGCGCAACAGCGCGCGCGCCTCGGCGCCGTTATCGACGAACAGCGCGAAGGCCGCACCGCGCGAGATCGCCTCGATGCCGAGCGCGCCGGTGCCGGCGAACAGGTCGAGCACGCGCGCATCCGCAATCGGATCGTCATAGGCATGGATCAGGATGTTGAACAGCGACTCGCGGAGGCGGTCCGCGGTGGGGCGGATGTCGCGCAACGATGGCGACGCGAGGTTGCGGCCCTTCAATCGCCCGCCGACGACGCGCATCAGGGTGCGAATCCCTTGCGTCGAAGCGCATGCTCCGGCGTCGCAGCAACGGAGGCCTGCCCCCTCCCCCGTGGGGTGAGGGCGTACGGTTTATCGATAGGCCGTAACCCCTCACCCGGATCGCTTCGCGATCCGACCTCTCCCGATGGGAGAGGTACGACTGAACGCGCGGCAAGCTCGAACCTAAGACGCATGCGCCAGCCCTACTCGTCCCGCGGCTTCAGATCGCGCTTGCCGTGATAGCCGCGCTGCGGACGCCGCGGCGGGCCGTAGCCGCTGGCCTCGGCTTCGTTGCGCGCGCGCGCTTCGTCGCTGCCGGTACGCTGCACCAGCACCCGGCGGCCCTTGCGGTCGGAGATCAGGCCGCTCTTGCCGGCCGGCTTGAAGGGCTTCTTCTCGCGCGGCACGTCGGTCTCTTCCTCGTCGGATTTTGCCTGCGGCTCGCCATGCACCGGCCGCGCAAAATCCGCACCCGCGAGTGCCGCCACCTTGTCGCCGAGTTGCTCGCGCAACACCCGGGTCTTGACCTCCTCGACCTCGCCTTCGGCGAGTTCGCCCAATTGGAACGGACCGTAGGAGATCCGGATCAGCCGGTTCACTTCGAGGCCGAGATGCGCCAGCACGTTGCGGACTTCACGGTTCTTGCCTTCGCGGATCGCAAACACCAGCCAGACATTGGCGCCCTGGTCGCGCTCCAGCGTCGCATCGATCGGACCGTATTTGACGCCGTCGACCTCGACGCCCTTTTTCAATTCATCGAGCTGGCCTTGCGTGACTTCGCCATGGGCGCGGACGCGATAGCGCCGCAGCCAGCCGGTATCGGGCAGTTCAAGCACGCGCGCCAGCCCGCCGTCATTGGTCAACAGCAGCAGGCCTTCGGTGTTGAAATCGAGCCGGCCGATGCTGATCAGCCGCGGCAGGCCTTCCGGCAGATTGTCGAACACCGTCGGCCGCCCTTCGGGATCGGCATGGGTGGTCATCAACCCGCGCGGCTTGTGAAACATGAACAGCCGGGTGCGCTCGCGCGGCGGCAACGGCTTGCCGTCGACCGTGATGACATCGTTGGCGGTGACATCGAGCGCCGGCGAATTGATCACGCGGCCGTTGACCGTGACCCGGCCCTGCACGATCCATTCCTCGGCGTCGCGGCGCGAGGCGAGACCTGCCCGCGACACCACCTTGGCGATGCGCTCGCCGGATTTCTTTTCGCGCGGAGGCCGCGGCGGACGCCGCTCGTCCGGCTTACGCTCGCGGTACTCGCCGCGGCCGCCGAACGCCGGTCGTTTTACGAAGACCTTGCTGTCGTCTTCGTTGTCGCGGCGGGGCCGGTCGGCAGATCGATCGGAGGATTGCGCATCGCTGCGCGGATGTTCCTGCCAGGAACTGCCGCCTTCGCGTGGACGATCAAACTTCGGCCGCTCACGAAACGGCCGGTCACCCTGGGGACGGTCCTCGCGCGGGCGCGAAAAACGCGGACGCTCGTCGCCGCCGCGGTCCTCACGCGGTTTGTCGTAACGCGGCTTGTCGAAGCGAGGCTTGTCGAAGTTTCTGGCGCCCTCACGTGGCGGACGCGAATTGCGTCCAGCATGGTCCGGCGCGCTGGCGTCGCGCTTCTGCCAAGGTTTGGATTCACCTCGATCCGCTCCGAAATCCTTGCGCGGACCTCGGTCCCCCGGGGCGCTCTTGCGATCCCGGTCACGGCTACCAAAGTCCTTGCGCGGACCGCGATCCCCCCGGTCGCTCTTGCGATCCGGCGCGCCGCGCGAGAATTTCTTGTCGCCGCCGAATTTTCTCTCGGGACGATCGCCGCGAGGACGGTCGCCATCCTTGCGAAAGCCTTCGCCGCGCGGCGTGTAGGGTCGCTTCTCACCGCCGCCTTCCCGCGGTGCATACGGTTTCTTGTCGCCGAATTTCTTATCGGAAAATCGCGCGGCGGGCCGAGCATCGCCCCGATCGGAACGCGCCGGGCGATCGTCGCGATTAAAATTCGGGCGATCGCCACGCGGAGTGTACGGACGTTTTTCGCCTCCACGATCTTCACCCGGGCGAAAATCCTTGCGGTCACCATAATCACGGCGCGGAGCGTCTCCATCGCGGCGCGGCGGAGGACCTTCGCGTTTGCCGGCATAGGGTTTGCCCGGGCTCGAATAAGGCTTCTTGCCATAGGATTTGGCGCCGTCGGACTTGCCGCCGTCGGACTTGGCGCCATAGGGCTTGGCAGCGTAGGGCCGCTTCTCGCCGTCGCCCTTGCCGGCGAAATCGCGCTTGGCGAATTTCTTGTCGGGCCCGCGGGCTGCGCCGGAGCGGCCTTTGCCGCCGGATGGCCGATCACGCCGGCCGCGCGAGGAAGCGTTGTTTTTATCGTTATCGCGGGGCATGAATGGTCTCGTTTCGGGTGCAGATGAAATGGCAATCAGATTGATGTGGATCGGCTGGCACAACGATAACGGGCGCGCTCTCCGCTCGAGGCGCATTGTCACGCAAAACCGGTATCCACTTTTGCTGAATGCCCTTCTAGTAGCAGACTTTTCGCGAAGAGACGAGGCATGAGCGCACCATCTTTCATGGATTTGGCGCTGAAAGCGGCCCAAAACGCCGGAAAAGCCGGCGAAGTGCCGATCGGATGCGTGATCGTGCTTGACGGCGAGGTCATCGCCACCGCCGGAAACCGCACCCTGACCGACCGCGATCCCACCGCGCACGCCGAGATTGTCGCGATCCGGCAAGCTGCCGAGGTCGTCGGCAGCGAGCGGCTGGTCGATTGCGATCTCTACGTCACGCTGGAGCCGTGCACGATGTGCGCGGCGGCGATCTCGTTTGCGCGGATCCGGCGACTGTATTACGGCGCCCCCGATCCCAAGGGCGGCGCCGTGGAATCCGGCGTGCGGTTCTTCGCATCAAACACCTGCCATCACGTGCCGGAGGTTTATTCCGCGGTCGGTGAAAGCGAAGCGGCGACGCTGCTGCGGGAGTTTTTCAAGGCGCGGCGGTAATTTGCCTGACGACGCGCAACTAAAATACCGCCGTCATCGTCCGCAAAAGCGGATGATCCAGTATTCCAGCGCGCTGATGATTGATCGAAAGGCCGCAGCGTACTGGACATCCGCGTTCGCGGGTATGACGGCCTCGATATTTTGCGGGCTTTGTTCGAACTACGAAGCCGTAAAAAATTCCCTCAGCGCCCTCGCCGTCGCGTCCGGATTTTCCTCGGTCAGGAAATGACCGGAAGCAACCGGCGCGCCCGAGACATTGGTCGCCCAGGTCTTCCAGGTGTCGAGCGGCGTTGCCGCGGCACTGGCGATGCCGGCATCGCCCCACAGCGCCAGCATCGGGATCGTGATCTTTTTCCCTGCATCATGATCCACCTTGTCGATCTCGAAATCGGCATAGGCGCCGGCGCGATAATCCTCGCACATCGCGTGCACCCTTGAAGGATCGCGGAACGCGGCAAGGTAATGCTCGAGCGCGCGCGGGTCGATCGCGTCGAGATTTTTCGCCTTGGTCTGGCTTGCCATCTTCTGGCGCAGGAAGAAATCCGGATTGCCGCCGATCAAGGTTTCCGGCAGCGGAAACGGCTGCGCCAGAAAGGTCCAGTGATAGATTTTCAGCGCATAGAGCCGGTTCATGCGTTCCCAGTAGTCATAGGTCGGCAGGATATCCAGCACTGCGAGACGCGACAGCCGGCCGGGATGATCGAGCGCCAGACGATAGGCGACACGCCCGCCGCGGTCATGTCCGGCCAGTGCAAAATGAGCATGGCCGAGTTGCTCCATCGCCTCGATCATCGTCCGCGCCATCGCGCGCTTGGTATAGGGCGTATGATCCTTGTCGCTCTCCGGCATATCCGACCAGCCGTAACCCGGCAGGTCCGCGACGATCAGCGTGAACTTGTCGGCAAGCTGCGGCGCGACGCGGTGCCACATCACATGGGTTTCGGAAAAGCCATGCAGCAACAGCAGCGGCGGTCCCTTGCCGCCGACGCGTGCGAAAATGCGCCCGGATCCGGTGTTGATCCATTCGGCAGCGTAGCCGGGAAACAGATCGGCGAGATCGGGCATGGTTTGGCACTCCTTCGCGGCCAAACCTGACGTCATTCCTTGAAGCGGGGACGAGACGATGGTTCGCGCTTTAAACTTTGTTTGTCGTTGCCGCTGGCACCTCGCAGATATATGCCATCCGGCAAGCCTGACCAACAACAAACCCGAACGAGGAAACCTGCCATGTCGATCGATTTCGAAGTTCCGGCCGAGGCCAAGGCGATCCGTGAAAAAGTCCGCCAGTGGGTGCACGACGAATGTATCCCGGCGGAAAAGGAACTCGACACCAAGCCGCTCGAGGAAGTGCTGGGCAAACTGCGCAAGAAAGCGCGCGCACAGGGCCTGTGGTGCCCGTTCGTGCCGAAGGAATATGGCGGCATGGGGCTGGGCCCGCTCGCCAACGCGCTGGTGCAGATGGAGCTCGGCGAAAGCATGCTCGGCGCGCTGTCGATGAACACGCAGGGGCCCGACGATGCCTCGATGATGACCATCCTCGCGCATGGCACGGAATATCAGAAGGAAAAATTCCTCAAACCGTTGTTGAACGGCGACAAGCGCATCTGCTTCTCGATGACGGAAAAGGCGGCGGGTGCCGACGCCACCGGCATGCAAACCACCGCCGTGAAGGATGGCAACGAGAATTACATCCTCAACGGCGAGAAGTGGTTTTCGTCATCGGCGAGCGTCGCCGACATGGCGCTGGTGATGGCCAAGACCGATCCCAACGCGCCGCGCCACAAGCAGTATTCGACTTTCATCGTCGAATTGCCGAACCCCGGCTACAAGATCAAGCGCAACATCAAGAACATGGCGATCGAGGGCCCGCATTACGACCAGATCGCCGGCGGCCATTCCGAAATCGAGATTAGGGATCTCAAGGTGCCGGCCGACAATCTGCTCGGCGGCGAAGGCAACGGTTTCAATATGGGGCAGCACCGCCTCGCTTACGGCAGGCTTCGCCACGGCATGCACAACGTTGCAAAGGCCCAGCGCGCGCTCGACATGGCGGTGGCGCACGTGACAAAACGTTCGACCTTCGGGGTGCTGCTCGCCGACCGGCAGGCGGTGCAGTTCATGCTCGCCGAATGCGCCAGCCAGCTCTACATCGGGCGGTTGATGCTGCTGCACATCGCCTACAAGGCGGAAAAAGGCATGGACCTGACGCAGGAAAACTCGATCGCCAAGGTGTATCTGGCGCACATGGTCCACAAGGTGATCGACACCGCAATCCAGCTGCACGGCGCGCTCGGCTTCAGTCAGGATCTGCCGCTGGCGAAATGGTACACCCAGGTCCGCTCGCAGCGGCTGGTTGACGGCCCCGACGAAGTGCACAAGTGGAAGGTCGGCCGCAACGTCATCAAGGCGTTCCGCGAGCACGGCACCACGGCATCCGCCGCGGGCGGCGATTTGATTTAACTTTCACTCGTCATTCCGGGGCGCATCGGAGATGCGAACCCGGAATCCCGAGATTATTTAGCACCTGTCACCTCATCTCGGGATTCCGGGTTCGATGCTTCGCATCGCCCCGGAATGACGAGAGCTACCCCGCCTTCTCCCGTTCCACCGCCTGCCAGCCGATGTCGCGGCGGCAAAATCCATCGGGCCATTGGATGCGGTCGACCGCCTCGTAAGCGCGTCGCTGCGCTTCCGCGATCGTCTTGCCCGAGGCGCAGACGTTGAGCACGCGCCCGCCATTGGCGAGAATGTGTCCGTCCTGCGCGATCGTGCCGGCGTGGAAGATCTCGGCGCCCTCGACCTTGGCGGCCTCGTCGAGCCCCTCGATGCGGGTGCCCCTGGCAACATCGCCGGGATAGCCCTTTGCCGCCATCACCACGGTCAGTGCTGCTTCCGGAAACCAGCGCAGATCAAAATTCTTCAACTGTCCGTCGCATGACGCCAGCAGCGCCGGCACGATGTCCGACATCATCCGCAGCATCAGCACCTGGCATTCCGGATCGCCGAAGCGGACATTGTATTCGAACAGTTTTGGACCATCCGGCGTCAGCATCACGCCGGCGTAGAGCACGCCGCGAAACGGCGTGCCGCGCGCCTTCATGCCGTTGACCGTGGGCACGATGATCTTCGCCATGATCTCAGCGTGGATTTCGTCGGTCACGAACGGCGTCGGCGAATAGGCGCCCATGCCGCCGGTGTTTGGCCCCTGGTCGTGATCGAACACGCGCTTGTGGTCCTGCGCCGAGGCCAGCGCGATCGCGGTCTCGCCGTCCGACAATGCAAAAAAGCTGATCTCGCGCCCGGACAGAAACTCCTCGATCACCACTTCCGCGCCGGCCGCGCCGAACGCGCCGTCGAACATCATGGCGATAGCGGCTTCCGCTTCCGCCAATGTCATCGCCACCACCACACCCTTGCCCGCCGCGAGGCCGTCGGCCTTGACCACGATCGGTGCGCCCTGCGCGCGGACATAAGCCAGCGCGTCGGCTGCGTGAGTGAAGCGGCCATAGGCGCCGGTGGGAATGCCGAATTCGGTGCAAAGCGCCTTGGTAAATCCCTTGGATCCCTCGAGCTGCGAGGCTTGCTTGCTCGGCCCGAACGCCTTGAAGCCGGCGCCGGCGAGATCGTCGACGATGCCGGCCGCGAGCGGCGTTTCCGGGCCGACCACGACAAGATCCACGGCGTTGCTCCGGCAGAATTCGATCACCGCTGCATGGTCGGCGATATCGAGCGCCACGCATTCGGCCTCCCGCGCGATGCCGGCATTGCCCGGCGCGCACCAGAGTTTTGTCACCAAAGGCGATGCTGCGATTTTCCACGCCAGGGCATGTTCGCGACCGCCGGATCCGAGCAGAAGAATATGCATGAGATGCCGCCCGATGAGGGTATTCGAAACCGTGTCGGTTGCACGAAACTCCCTCTTGCTGCAAGGGGGAAGCTAACCAGACGCCGTCATTCCGGACGGGGCGCCATGCGCGCCGATCCGAAATCCCGAGCGTGTTTTGCACGCGCGCGCTCCAGTTCGAGATTCCGGGTTCGCGCGTTGCGAGCGCCCCGGAATGACAGTTTGACTCAGCTCCGCCCTGCCGAGGCCGCGATGATTTCCTGCAGCGTCGCGACATGGCGCGCGAACGCGACGCGCCCCGCCGCCGTGGCGGTCACCGTGGTCTGCGGTTTCTTGCCGACAAAGGCCTTTTCGACCGCGACATAGCCGGACTTGGACAGCGTTTCGATATGGGCGCCGAGATTGCCGTCGGTGGCGCCGGTCAGCTTCTTCAGCCGGGAAAATTCCAGTCCGGCTGTGGCCGGCAGCGCGTTCAGCGCCGCCATGATTCGGAGCCGCAGCGGCTGATGAATGACGTCGTCGAGTTCAGCCATCGGTCAGCTCCGGCGCATCCAGAGGCCGCCCAGCATGAGCCCGCCGCCATTGACGAACGCCATCCACAGGTCGAACGCGTCGCCGACAAAAAAATAGCCGATCAACGTCAGAGCGCTGATGCAAAGGCCAATCGCGACGAAGGCGTGGCCGACCCACAATCCGGCGATGGTGTAGACCAGCATGAAATAGATCGGCCAGAACGTTCCCAGTTGGCGCGGCGTGAAATGGCCGAGCCAGCAACAGAATATTCCGAAGGCGATGAACAGCAGGAATGCGAACAGCATCCGGGCATCAAAGGTGCGGATGCGGGTTCGGGTGTAGCCGAAAGCGCTGATCGCAAACGAGCCCGCGATTCCCAAGACATAAACCGCGGGCCAGCCATACCCGGCGCTGCGCGGCGACAGCCAGGTCGCAAGATAGCCGGCAAATGTCAGCCCGCCCCACATGATCATGATCAGGCTGGCGAGATTGTAGATCTGGGACTGCCGGACCCGGCGAACGACGACGTCGATATCCAACAGCGCGGAAGCAGCTTGTTGCGGATCGATGCTCGTCATGAACTCAGACCCGTTGTCGCGACGTCGTCGGCGATAACAGATATGGCGGCGGGCACGCTCACGATGCCCATGTGATTGACGCCGTCGATCAGCTTAACATCGACCGGCGGCGTGAGCCCGCGCACCGCCTCGGTATATTTGTCCGCCAGCATCAACTCGTCATCGGCGCCCGCGATGATCGTGAGCGGCCTGCTCGCGGCGGCGAGATCGGCGCGGAAGTCGGGATGATTGGCGAAATTGCGCCGCAGGCGTTCGGTGTAAGTCGGCACCAGAATTTTCTCGGAATTCGGCGGCACCGCGAACGCAACCACCGGAAGCGCCTCGCAGCAGTCGATCCCGACGCTCCGCAGAATCATCAGCGCGATGATGCGTGGAAGATCCGCGCTGGCCCAGCCGCCGGAATCCGGCCGGTTGGTTGGGGCGTTATAACCAAGATAGGGCGCGAGCAGCACGGTACGCGCGAACAGGTTCTGGATCGGCGATGCAGCAACGCGCAGGGCGAAGCCGCCGCCGGAGGAGTGGCCGATCAATGTCAGCGGCGCGGTGGGCGTGGTCTTGCGAACCACCACGACAAAATCGGCGAGGTCGTCCTCCAGCTGGCCGACATAGCCGAGATCGCCCCGCGCCCCCGACGCGCCATGGCCGCGAATATCGACGGCGAAGGTTTCCACGCCGCGCGCTGCCAGCGCGTCAGCCAGCGCGTGAACGCTGGTGCTCGACCCGGAGGAACCGTGCACCAGAACGGCTACTCGCCCGACCGCCGCACCACGGGCCGGATAGTGGCGATAGGCAAGTCCAGTTCCATCGCGGGCCTGAAATCGCTCGATGTCAGGCATCGTGCTGCGATCGACCGCGCGCGCGGTATTGGAGATCGACGCCAACGGCGGGGGCCTCTTGAGAGGTGCTGCGACAAGGGCGGTGAGCAACAGCGCCACAGCGCCAATGCTGCTCAGGACCAGCCCCGCGGCGATTAAAGACCCACGCATTAGCAATTTCGGCATGTCCGTTTCTCCAATCGGGTCGGTTTCGAGTTTAATGTAGAGTACTCTGTATTACAGAGTTTACGGAATTGCAAGTGTTGATTATGGGCGCATCCGAGGCGCTCACCCTTGCACCCGGACTCAAAAAGGCCGATTCCATGTCTCCCATGACCGCAGCCGAAGCCCTTCTCAACGCACCGGAATTCACGGTGTCCGAACTTTCCTCCGCCCTCAAACGGACGGTGGAGGATGCCTATGGCCATGTCCGGGTGCGCGGCGAAATCTCGGGTTTTCGCGGGGCCCACTCCTCAGGGCACTGTTATTTCGCGCTGAAGGACGAGAGCGCCAAGATCGAGGCGGTGATCTGGAAGGGCGTCCATAGCCGGATGCGCTTCAAGCCGCAGGAAGGCCTTGAGGTCATCGCCACCGGCAAACTCACCACCTATCCCGGTTCGTCGAAATACCAGATCGTGATCGAGGCGATCGAGCCCGCCGGCATCGGCGCGCTGATGGCGCTGATGGAAGAGCGCAAGCGCAAGCTCGCCGCCGAGGGGCTGTTCGACGAGGCGCGCAAGCAACTTTTGCCCTGGCTGCCGGAAGTGATCGGCGTCGTCACCTCGCCGACCGGTGCGGTGATTCGCGACATCCTGCACCGGCTGGAAGACCGCTTTCCGCGCCACGTGCTGGTGTGGCCGGTGCGGGTGCAGGGCGAAGGCTCGGCCGAACAGATCGCGGCGGCGATTCGCGGCTTCAACGCGCTGCCCGAGGGTGGCAAGATTCCGCGGCCGGACGTGCTGATCGTCGCCCGCGGCGGCGGTTCGCTGGAGGACCTGTGGTCGTTCAACGAGGAGATCGTGGTCCGCGCCGCCGCCGAGAGCATGATCCCGCTGATCTCGGCGGTTGGCCACGAGACCGACATCACCCTGATCGACTTCGCCGCCGACAAGCGCGCGCCGACACCGACCGCGGCCGCCGAGATGGCGGTTCCGGTGCGCGCCGAGCTGTTCGTCGAAGTCTCGACCTTCGCAAGGCGGGTGTTGGTTTGCTGGCAGCGCGGACAGGAAAGCCGCCGCAACGAGCTACGCGCCGCGGCGCGAGCGTTGCCCGCCGCCGGCGAATTGCTTGCGATCCCGCGGCAGCGGCTGGATGGCGCCGCAAGCTCGCTGCCCCGCGCGCTGAAGGCCAATACCCACGCCCACTTCCGCCGCTTCGCGCAGACCAGCGCGCGGCTCACGGTGCGGGTGCTGCGCGGCCAGATCGCGCAGGCCCAACAACGGCTGACCGTATCAGGCGAACGGATGACGCATTCCGCCCGGTCGCTGTTACGAAACCGCAGGGATCGCTATGCCGGACTTGAGGCCAGACTGAAGGCCTCAAAACTCTCCAACGCACAGGCGCAGCGCCAGACCATCGCGCGCGACCGCGAGCGCACGCAGCGCCTGGCCGAACGCGCGCGCCGCGCGCTGACCATGGCCATGCAACGCCTTGAGGCGCGTGTCGCCCACAGCGGACAATTGCTGGCGGCGCTGTCGTACCGCAGCGTTCTGGCCCGTGGGTTCGCGCTGGTGCGCGACGAGCACGGCCTCGCCGTGCACGCCGCAGCCGGCATCGGACCGGGCGCGCGGCTCGACCTGGAATTCGCCGATGGACGGGTCGGCGCCACGGCCGATTCGGATCGGCCGGCGGCCACACATCCAGCGAAGCCGGTGGCAAGCGAGCCAAAGAGCGCGACGCCGAAGCGCGTTGCAAAACCGGTTGGTCAGGGAAGCTTGTTTTAGGGAGCGGACCTCTTTACCTCTCCCCGCTCTTCGCGGGGAGAGGTAAGAAAGGATCGGCTACCTTGCGAGCCACTCCGCGACGCGCTGTTGCGAATCGGCGCGGGCTTCCGCGTCGGTACCGACGTGACCCTTTTCGGGCACGGTGACATCGCCGGTTCCGCCGATCGTGTGAACGGGAAGATTGGCGCGGTCGAAATCGTGATAGGCGCCGGGATAAACCACGATCCGCGCCAGCGCGCTGCGCCCGCGCGCGCCGTCGACCATCTGGCGGCAGGCGGGCGGCGAACTGACATCGTCCTTGGCGCCGATCAATAGCAGCGTTGGAACGCGGGTGCTCCATCCCAATCCCGACGAGATGCGGCAGTCCGGATAAAACGCGATCGCGGAGCGGAAATCCGGCTCGACACCGCGCGACGACAGTTGCGGACGTACCGCCCACAATACCGCGCTGGCGCCGTTCGCCCATCCCATGAGGCTGATGCGGTCGCGTGCGATCCAGGGCTGCTGCACCAGCCACTGCCTGGACGCCATAACGTCCACCACCCGTTCGCGACGGGCGAACACGCGGCGCTCGTTGACGCGGCATTGCGGGCCAAGTTCGCGCGAACCGTAACTGTCCGGCAGCAAGACCGCGTTGCCTGCCTTCAGCAATTGCTCGGCCCAATCGCGATAGCGCGGCTGCACCGGTTCGGAATTGCCGGCTAGTCCGCCGCACGCATGCAGGGCGATCACGGTGGGAAACGGACCGTCACCGTCGGGCTTGTAAAGCTGCGCGTGCAATATCCCGCTGCCCAAGGGGATGTCGACCTGCTCCGGGGAAGGCAGCGGCGCCGCGTCCACGGCAAAAGCCACGGCAAAGGGCGTCAGGAATGTAACGGCTGACAGAAGGCGCATCAGTTTTGCCGGGTCGTTATGGCGCGTCAAAAACAGCGGTCCATCTGCAAGAGGCTAGCATGTCAAAAAGCCGGGAATTCATCACAAATCGGTGGGTTTTACGGGCGGACAGCATGACCTATTTATGATAGATCGCATTTACGGAACATTTAGCCTGGCCCGAGCAACCGGGGGGCTAGTCGGAGAGTTCAACCGTGCTGAATAAATTCGGGCCCTCGGGCCATGGCGAAGCGCAGGTGCAATATCTGGATGGCGATTTCCGCGTGACCTCGCCGGGTACCTACGTGCGCTGCGCGGTGACCGATGCGCGGATACCGCTCGACGAGTTGAAATACTGGAGCGTCGATCTGCAGGAGGCCTACGCGATCCCGAGCGCGGTGCTGCAGCGGCATTTTCCCGGCGCATTGAAGGCGTAGATTGCAGAGCGTAGGGTGGGCAAATGCGCTCTTGCGCCGTGCCCACCACCCTGAACCATATCGATGCGATGATGGTGGGCACGCGGAGTTTATCATCGGGCGCGCATTCGCGCGACCCGTTGGCTTTGCCCGCCCTACCTGTTCATCGATACTTTTTCTCGCGCGCCTTGAAAAGCCGATCGGTCACAAACGTTCGCAGCTTTGCGGTGTCATCGAATTCCAGCGTCACCGCGAACGGCACGATTTCCAGCGCATAGGATGCCAGACGCCCGCCGCTGCGCAGCCGCGCCAAGTCCTTTTCCGTCGTCACCAGCGTCAGCGCGTCGGGTTTTGCCTCGGCGATCAGGGCTTCGATCTCGGCTTGCGCGTAGGGATGGTGATCGGCGAAGGCGCGCTCCCGGACAATTTCGATCCCGCTGGCGCGCAGCGTCCTGAAAAACCTGGGGGGATCGCCGATCCCGGCAAAGGCCAGCACGCGTTTGCCGCGCAGCGAGGCCACTGACGCATCATCGGCCCTGAGATGGGCTGACAGCACCGGCCTGCCCTGCGCGGCGATGGCGGCGGCAACCGGCGCGGCCGCGGCTCCGTCGCCGACGACGATCAGCGCGTCGGTGCGCGCAAGTTGCGGCGGCAGCGGCGCGCGCAAGGGACCGGCGGGAAACACAAGGCCGTTGCCGAGGCCGCGGTCGCCGTCGATCACGATCAGCGAGGCATCCTTGGCGATCGCAGGATTCTGAAAACCGTCATCCATCAGGATTACACTGGCGCCCTGCGACCGCGCCAATGCGACGCCACTGATGCGATCGCGCGCGACGACCACCGGGACCGTGCGCGCCAGCATCAGCGGCTCGTCACCGATATCCGCGGCCGCGTGTCTGTCGGGATCGACCTTGATCGGCCCGTGCAGCCGCCCACCATAGCCGCGACTGAGCACAACCGGCGTCTCGCCGAGGTCGCGCAACATCCTGGTAAGGGCCAGCACCATCGGCGTCTTGCCGGCGCCGCCGACATGATAGTTGCCGACGCAAAGCACGGGGATGCCGGCATCGAAACCCTCGCGCTGCAATCGCCGCGCCGCCACCGCGCCATAGAGCGCGCCGAGCGGCAATAGTAACAGCGATGCAAACGACGATGGCCGGTGCCAGAAGCCCGGCTCACGCATTGGCGACCCCCGTCTCGAGTCGCAATTGCAGCAGATAGGGTTCGAGCGCGGCCATTGTGCGGTCGAGCGCGCCGCCGAGCTGTTCGACCACGCGCTCGGCGGCGCCGACCGACAATTCGCGCGCCGCAGGATCGGCCAGCAACCGGCGGAGCTGCTTCACCAGCGCTTCTTGCGTGTCAGCGCGGCCGGCGCCGCCGGCGCGATCGAGCGCCTCGTAGACGTCGGTGAAATTGAAGACGTGAGGGCCATGAACGATCGACGCGCCGAGCTTGATCGCTTCGATTGGATTTTGCCCGCCATGAGGAACCAGCGAGCCTCCCATGAACACGATCGGCGCCAGCCGATAGAACAATCCCAGTTCCCCCATGGTGTCCGCGACATAAATGTCCGTCGTCGCCGTGGGCAACTCCTCGCGCGAGCGCAACGCCACATGCAGGCCCGAAGCCGTGATGGTGCGCCCGACAGCTTCGCCACGATCGGGATGCCGCGGCACGATCACGCTCAGCAGCGACGGAAATAATCCCGCAAGCGTCCGGTGCGTCTCAAGCAGAATTTCCTCCTCGCCGGGATGGGTCGACGCCGCGACAATGATCGGACGGCCGCGCGTCACCGACATCAAGCGCTCCAGCTTGGCGGCGTCGGCCGGGGGTGCTGGAACATCCAGCTTCAAATTTCCCGTGGCCATCACATTGCGGCAGCCAAGCGCCGCAAAGCGCTCTGCGTCGACCTGCGACTGGGCGAGGCAGATCTCGAACCGGCCAAGCAATGCTGAAATCGTGCCGCTGATCCTGCGCCAGCGCGGGAACGAGCGATGCGACATCCGGCCGTTGATCAGCACCAGCGGCAGCCGCCGTGCCGCGCTCGCCAGGATGAGATTGGGCCACAAATCGGACTCGATGAACAATGCGAGACCCGGCCGCCAGTGATCGAGAAAGCGCGCGACATAGCGCGGGGAGTCGTAAGGCACATATTGATGGATGACATCGGCGGGAAAACGCTTGGCGGCGATCGCCGCCGAGGTCACCGTGCCCGAGGTCAGCAGGATGCGGAGATCCAGCGCGCGCAGCCGCTCGATCAAGGCCGCCGCGGCCAGCACTTCACCGACGCTGGCGCCGTGAATCCAGACCAGCGGTCCGGGCGGCCGGATATCCTTGCTCAAGCCGCGGCGCTCGCCGATGCGGGCGGGATCCTCCTTGCCCTGTTTCAGGCGCCGCTTGATCAGCGCCGGCGCCAGCGGGACCACGGCGGAGGACAGCCCCCGGTAGACCCGCAGCGTCATCGGCAAGGAGTTAGCCATGACCCGCCTGTTCCGGACGGCCGACCTGCGCATAAGCGCGACGAGTCGCTTCGTTCAGGGTTGCTTCCAGTTGTGCGCGCAGCTTTTCCATGGTTTCGGCATCGGCGTCCGGCGGCACAATGATCGGTTCGATTCCCACCAATGCGCCGCGACCGAATGGCAAATTGATGGTGGTGCGGTCCCAATTGTGCAGGCGCATGAAACGGCTGGTCGCCATCGCGAACGGCATGATCGGCCGTCCGGATTCGCGCGCCAGCATGATGATACCAAGGCCCGCGACCCGCGACCGCTTCGGCACGTCGGCGGTCAGCGCAACATTATAGTTTTCCGCCAGCGCGCGCACCATTTCCTTGAACGCGCCGACGCCGCCCTTGCGGTGAAACGCCGAGCCGTGGTCGCCGGAGCCGCGGATGGTGCCGATACCAAGCCGCTCGGCGGCGATGGCGTTGAATTCGCCGTCGCGGTGCCGCGAGATCAGCACCTTGGCGCGATAGCTCGCCTTGGTCTTGATAAACGGCGTCATGAAATGCTGGCCATGCCAGAACGCGAAAATCGCCGGCATCTCCGGTTCGACGATTCCGTAGACGCCGGGCGGATCGAAACTGAACTTGTTGGTCAGCCAGACCAGCCGCAGATATTCGGCCGCGAGGAAACCCACAGCGCGCTGGACCCAGCTGCTGCGCAGCACATTACGGAGCAGCTTTTTCAACGGGCAGGCTTCGTGTCTTGACCTGGATCGAGCAGCCGGTGGAGGTGAACGACGAAATAGCGCATGTGGGCGTTGTCGACGGTCTGCTGCGCCTTTGCCTTCCAGGCGGCGTGGGCGCTCGCGTAATTGGGGAACACGCCGACGATTTCTACCTGATCGAGATCCTTGAACGTCGTGTGCTCGAGATCCGTCAACTCGCCGCCGATGACGAGATGGAGCAATTGCTGCGGGGCATTATCTGGCATGGTTCTTTCTTCCTAAGACGCTGCCCGGCAGGCAGGATTCCCGACGCCTGGAGCATGATGTGTTGGAACTGGATCGATTCGTCCCGTAAGCGCGAGGCACTAACGATCTCGTGTCCCGGACCCGGCATACCGTCCCTTCGGCGGTGCACGGCAGGGCCTGGACAAAAAATCGCGAA
>Ga0193726_1000188_pt1 | contig 84299 bp, 59 predicted proteins | sample H2c1metaG_FD_144928 | JGI IMG/M metagenome (GOLD analysis project Ga0193726, IMG submission 144928) | Soil microbial communities from a riparian zone of the East river system, Colorado, United States - H2c1 | ecosystem: Environmental > Terrestrial > Soil > Riparian zone | place: USA: East River... | reverse complement strand
ACGCAAAGGCGAGCCCGGCGAGCAGCGTCGCGAGCGAGGCTTCCATGCTGCTCACCGTGAAACGCCGCTCGGCGCCCAGCCATCCCTCATCCCGGGGATGCGCGGTTCCCGAATCGCGGACCACGGCTTGTACGTGCCGCACCAAGTCATCCGTGGTCAGTTCACGTCCGAGGCGGAACAGCGCGTGATCGGGACGCGCCGCGGCGGCGAACGTCACATCCAGCAGCCAATCGCCGAGAAATCCCGGCGGGACTCGGCTGGTGACGACGACATCCGCGGTACCGCCGATGATGGCTTCTTCGGCGCCCGACAGCACCACGTCGGCGAGTTGGACTTGAGTGCTCGGACAACTCTGCTGCAGTTCGGCGACAATGCCGAGCAAGGTGGCGCGTGGGAAAGCGGCGTCCACCACCAAGGTGAGTTCCGGCTCCCAGCCCTGCTTGAGACTGCGCGCTAATTGTTCGAGGGTATCGAGGTCCTTGAGCAGGGGCCGGGCACGAGCCAGCAAGGTGTTGCCGTGCGCAGTGAGCACCGATTTTCGGCCCTCGATCGCGAGCAGGGGCAGGCCGAGGGATTGCTGCAGCTGCGCCAGCGCGTAACTCACGGCAGATTGGCTTCGATGCAGCCGGTGTGCCGCTTGGGCAAAACCGCCCGCATCGACAACCGCCGCTAGAACCGCCCATTGTTCCAGGCTGGTTTTCGCTATGGTCATAATCGATTCAATAAACTGATAGATAACCTCCATATATTGCGCTTTTTTATTTGGTATTTCGACCTTATTCTGCCCTCCAGGAGGTTCCCATGAACGACATCAGACGCAGCAACGACCGAGGCTTTGCCGATCACGGCTGGCTCAAGTCCTTTCATACCTTTTCATTTGCCGACTACTTCGACCCTGAGCACGTGGAATTCGGGCCCCTGCGGGTGATCAATGAGGATCGCGTCCAGGCGGGGGCCGGTTTCGGCACGCACAGTCACCGCGATATGGAAATCATCAGTTATGTGCTGGCTGGCGAACTCGCGCACAAGGATTCGATGGGCAATGGGTCGACCATCAAGCCCGGCGACGTGCAGCGCATGAGCGCCGGCAGCGGCGTGCGGCACAGCGAGTTCAATCCGAGCAGCAGCGAGCCGGTGCATTTCCTGCAGATCTGGATTCAGCCGGCCGAGCGCAACATTGAACCCGGCTACGAGGAGAAGCGTTTCTCGCCCGAAGAAAAGCGCGGGCGTTTGCGGCTCATCGCTTCAGCGGACCGCGCCGACGGATCTCTCGCAATCCATCAGGATGTGCGGGTGTATGCGGGACTGTTCACCGGCGACGAGCATGCGCAGCTCACCGTGCAGCCGGGCAGACGCATCTATGTGCACGTGGCGCGCGGGTCTGTGACCGCCAACGGCGCGACGCTCGAGGCCGGCGACGCACTGCGGATCACCGACGGTGCGCTGTTGACGTTGAGCGATGCCCGGGAGGCGGAGGTGTTGGTGTCCGACCTGCCGTAGGGCGGCGGGACCAGTACCAGTAGAACGGCAGCCCCGCCGCCAGCACCGCGACGCCCCGCAGGGCCTCGCGGGGCGCGGCGATGAAGGTGTTGATCAGCAGCGCCGTGGTCGCTGCCAAGAAGATCATCGGGATCACGGGATAGCCGAAGGCGCGGTAGGGCCGCGGTGCGTCCGGCATTTTTTTTCTAAAAACGAACAGCGCCGCCGTCATCAGTCCGTAGAACAGCCACGATGAGAAGACGACCGAGTCGGTCAGCGTGTCGTAGGAGCCGGAGAGCGCCAGCACGCTGGCCCAGGCGGATTGCGCAATGATGGCGCGAACCGGCACGTTGGAGCGCGGCGAGCGCCGCGCGAGAGAGCGGAAGAACAGTCCATCGCGTGCCATGGCGAACGGAATGCGCGAATTCGCCAGCACGCTCGCGTGCAGCGCGCCGAACGAGGACACCATGAGCGCGACGGCCGTCATGGACACCGCCAACGGTCCCAAAAAACGCTTCAGCACTTCGGTGGCGACCGAGGAACTGGCCGGCACCCCGGCGACCTGCAACGGCGTCAGTGCGTAGTAATAAGCGACGTTCACGAACAAGTACAAGGCCGCCACGATCAGCGTGCCGCCCACGAAGGCGCGCGGGAGATTGCGCTGCGGATCGCGCACCTCACCGGCCAGGGGCGCCACGTTTTGCCAGCCATCGTAGGCCCAGAGAGCGCCGAGCATCGCCGCGCCGAAACCCGCAATGCCGCCGCGTGCGCTGCTCGCCACGCCTTCGCAGGCGCCGGCGAGACCGGATCCCATCAAGTGCGACCAGTCACCCGCGGCAAAGGCAAATGCGCCGATGCCGACAGCCAGCACCAATCCGACCTTGGCGATGGTGAGCGCCAGGGCCATCCGCCCGCCCGAGGCCACCGAGGCGCAGTTGATGAGCGCGACCGTCCAGATCGCCGCCAGCGCCACCAACGTCAAGCCGCTCAAACCCGCGTGCCCGCCGAACAGGGCCGTGCCGAGGCGCCGATCCAGCACGCCGCCGAGCGCCACGTTCATGAATATGGCCAGGCCCACCGCGAGCGCAGCCTGCGAGCCGGCTCGAGCCACGGCGAACGCGATCCAGCCGTAAAGAAAACCCACCAGGCGTCCGAAGGCGCGGCGCAAATAGACATAGTCCCCGCCCGCCTCCGGCATCATGGCGGCGATTTCAGAGTACGAGAAGGTGCCGGCCAGGGACAACAATCCGGCGGCGAGCCACGCCACCAGCACGAGCTTGGCGCTGCCCACGTTGCAGGTCATGACGCGGGTCTTGAGGAATACGCCGGTGCCGATCATGTTGGCGACATTGACCGCCGTGGCCGCCCAGGGGCCAACGCCGCGAGTGAGTTCGCCCGGCATCGCGCTACTTGAGTTTCCCCCACTCATCGGCTGTAGTATCGGCGAAATGCCGGCAGACTTTTCGCAAATCGGACCCTACTTGTTCGCCGCCCTGGTGGTGCTGATCGTGTACCGGCGATTGCGGCGCAGCTTCGGGCGCCAACCATTGCGGCCGCGCCGAATGACCTTGCGAATGATTTTGCTGGCGCTGCTCGCCTGCACATTCGCGCCGCTGGCCTTGCGTTCGACGCAATACTTCGGGGCCGAAGTCATCGGTGCCGCGCTCGGATTCGCCTTAGGCGTATGGGGCGCGGAGCGCACCCGCTTCCAGATGTATCAGGACAAGCTGTACTATGTGCCGCATACCTACGCGGGGATCGCCGTGACGCTGCTGGTCCTCGGCCGTCTGGCGTATCGCGGGATACAGGCCTATACCGGCCCGCACGTGGGTCAGGCCGCAGCCATCGACCCCTCCCACGCCTACGCGCCGGCATCGATGGTCAGGAGTCCGCTCACCGCCGGGATATTCTTTGTGCTGGCCGGCTATTATTTGTGCTACTACGGCCTGGTGCTGTGGAAATCCAAGCACCTCAAGACGGAAGAAATCGAAGTCGCTTCAGCCGCCGCCTAGGGCCCACGTAGTGCTGCGTGGGCCGTATCCCTTTCCTGGATTCGTTACTTGAACGCGAAAAAAAGCACGCAAGTCATCAGCGCCAACGCGATCAACAGCGTGTTGTGGCCCCACCGGGCTACCATTCCAACCATGTTCCATTCTCCTGAAATTGTCTAACATCGACCGCCCAAGACCTGCGGCGGCTCACGTCCCTTTATGGGGGCAGAACTGTACATTTCTAGGTACCCCCAAAGCTTGCTGCGGGTCACAAAAACGGCTATTTCCGGATATTTTTCTCGGGGGAAAGCCCATTTGAGGCCGCCGGCCGCACCGATTCAGGGCGGGCCGGCGGAATGGGTGACCGGCATCATTGGCCCGTCTTGATGTGGGTCCACACGCGGGTGCGCAGCCGGTCATAGTCCGGGCCGGGCTCCGCCGGCAGGTACAGCCGGGCGCGCAGTTCGGGCGGCGGGTAGACGGCGGGGTCTGCGAGCAGGCCGGCCTGCACGAAGGGCCGCGCCGCCCGATTGTCGTTGCCGTAGTGGATGTCGTTGGTGATGTCGGCAATGACCTGCGGCTCCAAAATAAAATTCAGGAACTTGTGCGCCGCCTCGGGGTGCGGCGCCGCTGACGGAATCAGCAGGGCGTTGTAGGTGATGTTCGACCCTTCCTTGGGCAGGGTGAACGCCAGGTGCGCTCCGGTGCCGTCTTCGCGGGCGCGTGCCTGCGCCACAGAGTAGTCGCTCGACCAGGCAATCGCGAGACAGATCTCGTTCGACGCCAATTGATGCCAGTAATCATTGGAATCGAAGTTGCGGATGTAGGGCCGCACCGCCATCACGACGCGCTCGGCGGCGTGCAGGTCGTCCGCGCTGCGCGAATTGGGGTCTCGATGCAGGTACGCCAGCGCGAGTTGGATCACATCTTCGGAGGAATCCAGGAACGTCACGCCGCAGTCGGCGAAACGCGCGATCACCTTGGGATCGAACAGCATGGCCATGCTGTCGGTGGGCGCGTCCGGCATGCGCGCCTTCACCAAATTCACGTTGTAGGCGAAGCCGTTCATGGCGTGCAGATACGGCACGGCATAGCGATTGCCGGGGTCGGCCTGCGCTTGAACCGCCAATACGGCCGGATCAAGATTGTTCCAGTGGGACAGTTTCGATTTGTCGAGCGCCTGATAGGCGCCGGCCTTGATCTGGCGGCCGTAGAATCCGGTGGTGGTGCTGACGATGTCGTAGCCGGAGCGGCCGGCCAGCATTTTCGCCTCGAGCGTGTCGTTCGAGTCGTAGAGTTCGTAGATGACCTTGATGTGAGTGCGGCGCTCGAACTCGGCGATGGTGCCGCGGCCGATGTAATCAGCCCAGTTGTAGATGTGCAGCACCGGCTCTTCGCCGCCGGGAGGCGCCGGATGACGGCCGCCGCAGGCCGCCGCACAGAGCGCCGCCGACAGCAGCGCGGCAATCGATCTAGGCGCGCGCGAGTTCGGCGTGCAGCCACTCATGGAATTGCCGTATGACGTACTCTTCCGGCATGATCACGCCGCGCGCGTGCGGGCCGGCGTGCAATCCCCGCTGGTTGAGCGCGCACACTTCCGCGTCCTCGGTCATGACGAGGTTGGTGAAATCCACCACGTTGCGCAGATCGAACTGCGGATCCGCCAGGGTCTGCGGCGCGAACAGGTACTCGACACGCAGTTCGGTTTTCTCGGGACCGAGCGGCAGCAGGCGCACCACGCGGACGTAGTCGACGTGACCCACCAGAAAAACCGACGGCAAGCTGGTCATGTAGATGTGGCCGGCGCGGCGGTCCGCCTCCGACAGGTCCGAAAACGGCGTCCCCGCCCTGCCGTCCAAAGACCAGGTCGCGGCGCCGCTGCGCAATCCGCCCTTGTATTTCGGATCGGCATCCTCGGCATGCGCGCCCCACTCCGGGTCGTCGCGCTCTTCCAACAGGCCGCGGCCGTAGATCGGCACCAGCTGCGACAATTTCGGGTGCACGCCCGGGCAGTGCAGGCACTCGTTGTAGTTTTCCCAGAATATCTTCCAGTTGCTCGCGATGGTCTTCGACAGGACGTGGCCCACGACCAGTTCGGCGAGCGGCCAGGCATCGAGCCGGTCGAGCGGCAGATCGAATATCTTGTCGAAGGGCGGCGGATGGTCGGTGAGCGCAACGAAGATGAATCCGTTCCATTCCTTGACGCTGATCTTGTAGAGCGGATAGTCCGCCGCATCGAAGCCGCCGGCATGAACCTTGGAGGAGGTGCGCAGCAACCGCCCCTGAAGGTTGTACACCCAGGCGTGATAGGGACAGATGATGGCGCCGGTGCGCATCAAGCCCTCGGGCTCGCGGCACAGCGCGGCGCCGCGATGCCGGCAGGTATTGTGGAATCCCTGCAGCACGCCTTCATCGTCGCGCACCAGGAGAATCTTTTGATCGCCCAATTCAAAGGTGCGGTAGGAACGGGCGCGCGCAAGCGGGTTCGATCGGCCGACGTACACCCAATTCCGATACCAGATTCGCTGCAGCTCACGTTCATAGTGCCGCTGCTCGAAGTATGCCTCCGCCGGCAGACCTTCGGTATGTTCGGTGAGGCCGTTGTAACCCAACGGTTTGATTTCGGGCGTGCCTAGCATCGATCCTCCGTGCTGCCAATATAACTCACGTGCGCATCAACTTGCCCGGCGAATCGAAGGCGGCGCCCGTCAGGCGATGGGCCTGGTGGCGCTCGCCGATGATTTCAATCTCGAAACCCGCATCGGCCGCGGCCAACGCCGCCGGCACATACCCCAGGGCCAGGGAGTGATTGACGCGATGTCCGAAGGCTCCGGAGGTGACCCAGCCGACGGTCTTGCCGTCGTGCCAGATCGGCTCATCGCCGATGGCATCGGCATCGGCGGCATCGACCTTGAAGGCCACCAGGCGCAGCGCGCCGCCGCGCTCCTTCTCCTCGGCGGCCGCCGAGCGGCCGATGAAGTCGCTCTTCTTGAAGTCGACGAAGCGGTCGAGACCGGCCTCGAAGGGTCCGTAGATGGGCCGGTATTCACGCGCCCAGCTGCCGAAGCTCTTTTCGATACGCATGGCATTGAGCGCCCTGCCGCCGAACAGCCGCAAACCATACTCGCGGCCCGCCTTGACCAAAAGATCGTAAAGCGCGCGCTGGTAATCCGTGGTGACCCAGATCTCGAACCCCAAGTCGCCGGTGAAGGACACTCGTCCGACGTAGCCCGGCACCATGCCGATTTCCATGCGTCTGAACGACATGAAGGGAAATGCCGCCGTGGACAAGTCATCGCGCACCAGCGATTGCAGCAGCGCGCGCGAGTTCGGTCCCGCAATCGACAACCCGACGTATTCCATCGCACAAGGCCGCACCGACACACCGGAGGGCGGCATGTGCCGCTCGAACCAGCGCATATAGTAGGTTTCGGCGGCATAGGTGCCGATGAGCAGGATATGCTCCGCGGCAACGCGGCACATGGTGAAGTCGCCGATGAGCTTGCCGCGCTGATTGAGCATGGGCGTGAGGGCGATGCGTCCGACCGACGGCACGCGGTTCGCCATCATGGTCGACAGCCATTCGGCGGCGCCGGGTCCGCGCACATCGAACTTGCCGTAGTTCGATATTTCCAGGAGCCCGACTGAATTTTGCACCGCCTTGCACTCCGCGGCGACGTGCGGATGGGCATTGGAGCGCCGGAAACTGATGTGATCCTCGGCCTCCGCGGCCGTCGGCGCGAACCACAAGGGATGTTCAAGGCCGCAGTAGTCGCCGAACACCGCGTGCTCGGCCTGCAGCTTTTCGTAGATCGGCGTGGTGCGCAAGGGCCGCGCGGCGGGCAGTTCCTCATTGGGAAAGCGTATGCTGAAGCGGCGCGAGTAGTTCTCTCGAACCTTGGCGTTGGTGTAGGCCAGCGTGGTCCAATCGCCGTAGCGCGCCACGTCCATGCCCCAGATATCGGCGCCGGGATCGCCGTCCACCATCCAGCGCGACAGCGCCAAGCCCACCCCGCCGCCCTGGCTGAATCCCGCCATGACGCCGCACGCCACCCAGAAGTTCTTCAGGCCGCGGATGGGTCCCACCAAGGGATTGCCGTCGGGGGCGAACGTGAAGGGTCCGTTGACCACCTTCTTGATGCCCGCGGCGCCGAGCGCGGGAAAATGCGCAAACCCGACTTCCAGGCTGGGCGCGATGCGCTCCAGATCGTTGGGCAGTAGATCCTGCCCGAAATCCCAAGGAGTAGTCACCGGAGACCATGGAGCGCCGGCGCGCTCATAGGTGCCCATGAGCATGCCGCCGCGCTCCTGGCGGATGTAGATCTCGCCCTCGAAGTCGATGCAGTGCAGTTGTTCTTTCTTGCCGGCCAATTCCTGCATGTCGCCGGTGATGAGGTATTGATGCTCCATCGCCAGGATGGGCAGTTCGATGCCGACCATGCGGCCCACCTCGCGCGCCCACAATCCTCCGGCATTCACCACGTGTTCGGCCCGCACGTTGCCATGATCGGTGATCACATCCCAGGAGCCGTCGGCGCGTGCCTGCAGGTCGGTGACTCGGGTGTGGCGCACGATGTCGGCGCCGCCGATCTGCGCCGATTTTGCGTAGGCATGCGTGACGCCGTAGGGATCGACGTGCCCTTCGATGGGGTCGTACATCGCGCCCTTGAAATGCTTCTTGTCCATCAAGGGAAACAGCGCCGCCGCCTCGTCGACGGAAATGATCTCCAGGTCCATGCCGAGATAGCGGCCGCGCGCCTTGGCCATCTTCAGCCAGTCGAGCCGCTCGCGGGTTCCTGCCAGCATGATGCCGCCGGTGATGTGGACGCCGCAGGACTGGCCCGAGATCCGTTCAATCTCCTTGTACAGCTCGATGGTGTATTGCTGCAGTTTGGCGACGTTGGGATCGCCGTTGACGGTATGCATGCCGCCCGCCGCGTGCCAGGTCGACCCTGAGGTCAGTTCGGCGCGTTCGATCAACAGGACGTCCTTCCATCCGGCCTTGGTCAGGTGATACAGGACGCTGGCGCCGACCACGCCCCCGCCGATAACCACTACTTTCGCGTGGCTCTTCATAATGTCTCCGATGTCATCGTTGTGATGTGGGGGTAAGGGTAAGCGCGTGGCCGCGCCTACTCATTCGAAACCGCGAGATGCAGGTTTGCTTGAGCGGCGCCGCCGCTGGTTCCGAAGCGTTCAATCAGCCACGAGCGGAACAGCGCGATCGCCGTGTCGCTCAAGGCCTCAGGATGCGTGATCAGGTAGTACCCGTAGCCGTCGTCGAGCGTATCGTCGAAGGGCTTCACCAGCTGGCCGGTGCGGATGTAATCGCTGAACAGATAGTTGTCGATCAACGCCACGCCCTCGCCGCTCAGGGCATATTGCACGGCGAGCACGGCGGTGTCGAAAACCAATCCGCGTTCCACGTTCAAGGAGCTCAAGTTCGCGTGCCGTACGAATTGCGTCCACAGATGGTGCCGCGGCTGATCCGAGATGCGCACGTGCACGAGTTCGTTCGACTCGATGAATTCGGCCAGGCTCTTGCCCGCATGCCGCGCGGCGACGCTGGGATGGCAGAGCAGATTCAGGCGCACCGGCCACAACAGGTCGGTCACCAAATCGGTCACGGTGGGCTTGGAGTACACCACGGCCACATCGACATCGCTGGGCGGCGGCCCCACGCCGTACGGGCTCACCAGATCGATCTCCACCTCGGCGGCGGCGCGGCGGAAATCGCGCAAAATCGGCACCGCCAGATGCACCGCAAAACTCGGCGGCATCTGCACGCGCAGCGTGCGCAGAGACGCCGCGCCGTCGTTGCGGATGTCGTCGAGCGCATACTCCAGGCGGTCGAAGGACTTCATGACCGCGGGCAGCAGATGCTGTCCGGCCTTGGTGAGCACCAGGGCATGCGGTTTGCGTTCGAACAGCTGTGCGCCGATCAGCTTCTCGAGGGCAATCACATGGCGCGACAGTGCGCTCTGCGAGATCAGCAGTGCATTGGCCGCGGCGGTGAAGCTCGAGTGCTTGGCGACTCCCTCGAAGGCGCGCAAGGCATTGAGCGGCAGCCAGCGGCGGTCGATGATGGTCTTGCCCATATCAAGGAGCCCAGTCTTTGGTGTAGCCGATGGCGCGCTTCTGATCCACGACGATCGTGCGGGACGCCAGGTATAAATGATACGCCGCCCAAAACCCCGTGGGCGCCAGAACCAGCAGCGCCGAGCGCAGCGATGCGGCATCCGTCATACGGGCGCCGGCGAACCAATCGCTGAAGGCCCCGACCACCCAGGGGGCGACCACCAAATTGAAGATGTTCGCGACCAGCAGCGACACCGCGATGAACATATTTCGCATGTGACACGGGGCGAGATTGTTGAGCAGGCCGAAACAGGGGCCGATGTAGAAATAGATGGCGGGAATGAAAATCCAAAACATGAACTTGCACACCCATAGCGAGTGAGTCCAGTAGGCGACGATGGACGGGATGGTGGCCAGGCCGATCCCCCCGGCCAGCAGCCAGACCACGCGGCGCGGATCCTTCATGAAGGGCCGCGACAGCAGCCATGCTGTGGCGACGGTCGCGATGGAACCGCCCCAGAGGTGAATGTCGCCGGTGACGGCGCCCGCCTGACCCACGTTCAAGCCGTAGGCACGCTGCAAAAACGTCGGCGTCCAGTAGATCAAGCCCCAGCCCCACAGAGCGCACAGGCCGCCGCCCATCACCACGTGAAACGCGGCCCTTTGCTCCCACAGGAATCGCATTGATTCGGCGAAGGAGGGTTTGATCTCATCGACGATGGCGTCGAGACGCCCGCGAGGCGGCTCGCGCACGGTCAGATACACGATGACCCCCACCACGAGGCCGGGGATGCCGAGCGCAATGAAGGCGGCGCGCCAGGTATAGGCTTGCGCAACCGCGCCCGCCATGTTGGCGCCGAGCCAGGCGCCGATCGGTGCGCCGAGTGCCAGCACCGTCATCGCCATGGGCCGCCGGTCCGGCGGGAAGCAGTCCGAGACGATGGCGGTGGACGGCGGCGTGCCCCCCGCTTCGCCCACGCCGACCCCGATGCGGCCGAGCAAGAACTGCAGATAATTTTGCGACAACCCGCACAGCGCCGTGAAAGCCGACCAGATGACGAGCGATGCCGCGAGTATGTTGCGCCGATTCGATCGATCGGCGAACCAGGAGATCAATATTCCAAACGACACGTAGAAAAACGCGAGCGGTGCGCCGGTGAGCCAGGCTACTCCGCGGTCGGTCAATTTCAATTCGATGCGGATCGGCTCGAGCACCGTGGATACGACATAGCGGTCGGCGATGTTGATCGCATAAATCAGGCACATCAGGATCAGCACGTACCAGCGCTCGAGTGGCGTCGGCGCCTGGGATCGCGGTAAGTCGATGGCGGTGGTGCTCAAGCGGTTGCCTTGGGTTGACTAGAGCCTAGCGCACCATACAGGGTTCGGCAGGCTTGCGCGACGGGACTTGTCATTCGAAAAATGACATGGGCGAATCGGGAAATGGCATAGCGGCGGGGACGCGAACGGCTAAGCTCGGGGCGTGGAGAGCTTTGACTACATAATCATCGGCGCCGGCTCCGCGGGCTGCGTTCTCGCCGATCGTTTGTCCGCCGGCGGCGACGCGCGGGTATTGGTCCTGGAAGCCGGCGGCAGCGACCGCCGATTCTGGATCAAGACTCCCATCGGCTACGGGCGCACCTTCGCCGATGCCGCCGTCAATTGGAAGTATCAGACCGCCGCGAATCCGGGACTCAACGGCCGCAGCATCTATTGGCCGCGCGGCCGCGTGCTCGGCGGCTCGAGCTCCATCAACGCCCTGGTTTATTGCCGCGGCATGCCCGCGGACTTCGATGATTGGCGGCGCATGGGCAATATCGGCTGGGGCTGGGACGATGTGCGTCCGTACTTCGACCGATCCGAGCGGCGCGTCGATCCGGCGGGCCGGGCAACGGGCGCGGGCCCGCTGGACGTCAAGGACGTGACCCCATGGCTGCATCCCATGCGGCAGAACTGGGCGGACGCAGGCCGGGAATTGGGCCTGACGTGGACGGATGATTTCAACGGCCCGCATCCGGAAGGGCTGGGCTGCTATCAAGTGACCATTCGCCATGGCCTGCGCCGCTCGGCGGCGGACGCTTTCCTGCGGCCGGCCCTCAGGCGGCGCAATGTCCAGCTGGAAACGGGCGCCTGGGTGAGCAAGATCCGCTTCGATCAGCGCCGCGCCGTCGGCGTCGACTATGTGCGCGGCGATGCGCCGCGCGCCGCGATGGCAACCCGCGAAGTGATTCTATGTGGCGGTGCGGTCAATTCTCCGCAGCTGTTGCAGCTGTCGGGAATCGGATCGGCGGCGGTATTGAGCGCGGCCGGCATCACACCGCTGCTCGACAATCCCGCCGTCGGCGGAAATCTGCAAGATCATCTGGCGGTGGTGTATTCCTTCAAGGCAACGCAGCCGACGCTGAACGATGAGCTGCACTCGACCACGGGCAAACTGATCGCCGGTCTGCGCTACCTCCTGGCGAGACGCGGGCCGTTGTCCTTGAGCGTCAACCAATTCGGCGGATTTGCGCGCGCCAACCCGCAAGGCGGACGTCCCGACGTGCAGCTGTACTTCAACCCGGTGACCTACGGCACCGGCGACGCGACCCGGACTCGTATCGAGGTGGACGCATTCTCTGGATTTTATTTGTGCTTCCAGCCGACGCGGCCGACCAGCGTCGGCCGAATCGACATCGCAGACTCTGATTTTCGGCGTGCGCCGACGATTGCGCCGAACTATCTCTCCACGCCGAAGGACGTCGCCGACGTCGAGCACGGCGGACGCTTGATGCAGGCGATTGCGCGCACGCGCGCCATGAAGTCCCTGATCCTGGCACCCCTCGCACCCGACCTCGATGCGATGGGACCCGCCGAATTGGTTGCCGATTTTCGCGCCCGCGCGAGCACGGTGTACCACCCGGTCGGTACCTGCCGCATGGGCGCCGCCGCGGGCGATTCCGTCGTCGATGCCTCATTGCGGGTGCACGGCACCGAGCGTCTGCGCGTGGTCGATGCATCGGTGTTTCCCACCGTCACCTCGGCAAACACCAATGCACCGACCATCATGGTCGCGCAAAAGGCCGCTGATCTAATCTTGAATGGATGAATCCTAGGAAGGGAAGAATCATGAAGCTCGATAGTGTCCAAGTGTTCCTCGTCAGCAACCCCCCGCCGGGCTTCGGCGGCCGCTACTTCGTGTTCCTCAAGTTGAAGACCGCCTGCGGCATCGAGGGCGTCGGCGAAGTGTATGCCGCCACGTTCGGTCCCAAAGTGGTGGGCAAGATGATCGAGGATCTGTTCGCGCGCCGCTTTGCGGGCCGCGATCCCTTCCAGATCGAATCGCTGTGGCGCGAGAGCTATGGTTCGGGATTCAGCCTGCGCCCGGATTTGTCGCTGATGGGGGTCATCAGCGGCCTTGAAATGGCGTGCTGGGACATCATCGGCAAGGCAGTCGGACAGCCGGTCTACAATCTGCTCGGCGGCAAAGTCCATGAGCGTCTGCGCAGCTACACTTATCTGTATCCCGCCGCGGGTGAAGGCGACGATTTCTATCTGGATGCGGATCGCTCGGCCGCACGCGCCGCCGAGTACGTGGCTCAAGGCTTCACCGGGCTGAAATTCGATCCCACCGGCGGCTTCTCGGCCTATGATCCGCGTCAACCCACGCAAGAGGCGCTCGAACGCACCGTTCGTTTAGTGCGCCTGGTGCGCGAAGCCGTCGGCCGCCGCGCTGACCTGCTGCTGGGAACTCACGGCCAGTTCACCACGTCCGGGGCAATTCGCCTGGCCCGGCAGCTCGAGCCCTTCGATCCGCTGTGGTTCGAGGAGCCGGTGCCGCCGGAGATGCCGGAACAAATGGCCATCGTGGCGCGCGGCACCTGCATCCCCATCGCCACCGGCGAACGGCTCACCACCAAGTACGAATTCGCCCGGGTACTGGCGAGCGGCGCGGCCAACATCATCCAGATGAATCTGGGCCGGGTCGGCGGTTTGCTCGAGGCGAAAAAAGTGGCGGCCCTGGCGGAGGTGCACTACGCGCAGATCGCGCCGCATCTGTATTGCGGTCCGGTGGTGGGCGCCGCCAACATCCAGATCGCCACCTGCTCGCCCAATTTTCTGATTCTCGAAAGCATCCAGCAGTGGGGCGGCATTCACGCCCAGCTCCTGAAGAAACCGATTCGCTGGGAACAGGGCTACGTCATCCCGCCCACTGCGCCGGGGCTGGGGGTGGAGCTGAATGAGACGGTGGCGCTCGCCCACGCCTATGTCGAGGACAGTCCGCTGCATTTAGAGATGATCGAACGCCCCTTGGGCTGAGGTCATGAAGGGGAAGGAGAACACCTTGCGTTACGGCTTCGTCGGATTGGGCAATCTCGGCCGACATCTCGCGGTCAACTTGAGCCGCGGCGGCTTCGATGTCGGCGTCAATGATCTGCAGCGCGGCGCCGCCGATGCCGTGCTGGCGGCGGGCGCGCACTGGGTGGAGTCGATAGCCACCCTTGCCGCGAACTGCGACTGCTTGATCACCTGCCTGCCCTCGCCGGGCGCGACCGCGGCGGTGATGGACCAAGCGCTGCCTACCTTAAGCCGCGGCAGCACCTGGATCGAGATGAGCACCAATGACTTCGCCGAGGTGCAAGCCATCGCCGCCCGCGCCGCGGAACTGGGGATCGCCACCCTCGCCTGCCCGGTGACCGGCGGGGTCCACCGTGCGGAGGCCGGCGATATCACGGTTCTCGTTGGCGGCGCGCAACAAGTATTTGCGCAGCACGAGGCGGCGCTGCGCGCCATGGGTGGGCGGGTCATTCATTTGGGGGGAATCGAACAGGCGGCGGTCACCAAGGTGGTCACCAACATGTTGGCGTTCATTCACCTCATTGCGGCCGGCGAGGCGTTGATGCTATGCGCCAAAGGCGGGGTCGAGCTGCGCGCCGCCTACGAGGCGATCGCGGCCAGCTCGGGCAACAGTTTCGTCCACGAGACCGAGAGTCAGTTGATTCTCAATGGCAGCTATGATATTGGTTTTACAATGGATTTGGCGTGCAAGGACGCCGGATTCGCGCTCGAGTTCGGCCGCCGGTTCGGCGTGCCGCTGCGGCTCGCGGGAGTGATGGAGCAAGCCTTTATCGAGGGCCGGGCAAAGTACGGCGGCAGCGCGTGGTCGTCGATGATCGTCAAGCTGCTGGAAGACTCGGTGGGGACCCCGCTGCGCGCCCCCGGGTTCCCGGCGCGCTTGGGGGCGGATGACGCGTGACATCGAATTTCAGCATGGCCGAATCTAAAATCGGCATGCGGGCGATGCATGGCCACAACAAAATAGCGCTTCCGCTTTGCGCGGTCGATGCTATTCTCTGAATTAATTACAAATGCTGACGTGTTGCTCACGATCATAACGAAGGGATGGAAGCATGAATTCAACTCAGAAATTGTCCTACGCTATTGCCGCGATATTGAGCGGATCCGCCGCGGGCTTCGCCCATGCGGCAACGGCCACCGACACCGAAGCTGCCGACTCGATCCAAGAGATCACGGTGACCGCGCAGCGACGCAGTGAAAACATTCAAAACGTGCCCATCAGCATCCAGGCGCTGACGGCCGAAACGTTGAAGCAATTGAGCGTCACCACCTTCAGCGACTACGTCAGGTATCTGCCGAACGTGACGGCGCCGAGCAACGGCCCGGGCCAGAGCAACATTTTCATGCGTGGCTTGAGCGTCGGGCAGGCGGGCAGCCAGTCCAGCGGTTCGATCGGCGGCTTCCCCAATGTGGCGATCTACCTCGATGATCAATCCGGCCAGCTGCCGGCGCGCAACCTCGACATCTATGCCGCCGACCTCGAGCGCATCGAAATTCTCGAAGGTCCGCAAGGCACCCTGTTCGGCGCCGGCGCACAGGCGGGCGTGGTTCGTTACATCACCAACAAACCCAAGCTCAATGTCACCGAAGGCAACTTCGATGCCGGCTACGGCGTGACGGCGGGCGGGGACCCGAACACTGATCTGAGTGCCGTCATCAACCTGCCGCTGATCGCCGACACCCTGGCGGTGCGCGCGGTGATCTACAACGATCGGCGCGGCGGCTACATCGACAACGTGGCCGGCACGTTCACGCGCAAGGACAGCGACCTGGGTATCTACTACGCAGGCTACGCGACGGCGTGTTTGACCGGCGTGCCGGCCGCGGGCATCTGCACGGGTGCGGGCAACAAGGCGATCGCCCATGGCGTGCCGCCCGGCAGCCCGGCCATCAACAATAACTCCATCGTCGCCAACAACATCAACCCGGTGACCTACCAGGGCACGCGGTTCGAGATGCTGTACCAGATCAACGATGACTGGAACGTGCTGCTGTCGCAGTCCTACCAGAACATGGACTCGCAGGGTGTGTTCTATCAAATGCCGCTCGCGTCCGACGGCGCGCCGCTGCAGCGCGATGAAGTCACGCTGTTCAACAATGCCTATGACAGGGACAAATTCGAGAACACGGCCTGGACCCTCAACGGCAAAGTAGGCCCGCTGAAGCTGGTCTATACCGGCGGTTATCTGGTGCGTCACGTCGACCAGGTAGGCGACTACACCAACTATGCGCGCGGCGTCTATGCCGACTACTATCAGTGCCACGGCGCGGGGACGAACACCACGCAGACCTGCTTTTCGCCGAGCACGACCTGGCGGGAGACCGAGCGCAACGAGCATCTGAGCAACGAGTTTCGCCTGAGCACCCCGGATGACTGGCGGGTGCGGGGCATCGCCGGCGCGTTCTTCGAGACGAACAAACTGTTCGACCAGACCGATTGGCTGTACAAGACCCTGCCGAATTGCACTTCGAATGGCGCGCCGGGCACCGTCGGCAATACGGGTTGCCTGTCGGACGTCGGCACGGCGCCGGGCGCCACGGTCGAGAATCCCGGTGTGCAAAACGACAACGTCGCGTTCTTCGAGGACACGACGCGCCAAGTCAAGCAGACCGCGTTCTTCGGCTCGGTTGATTTCGACATCATCCCCAAGGTGCTGACGGTGACGGCCGGTACCCGCCACTTCAATTTCGACGAGTACTTCAAAGGCAGTGTCACCAGCAGTTTCGGTTGCTACCAAGCCGGCGCACCCGCGGGCGGCTGCCTCAACGACGTGACCAATCTGGATGCCAAGAATCTGAGTTCGAAGGAATCCGGTTTCAAGAGCCGTGCGAACATCACGTACCACATCACGCCGGACGTCATGGCCTACTTCACGTGGTCGCAGGGCTTCCGCCCGGGCGGCTTCAACCGCACCGGCGGCCCGACGGCTTGTCACATCGCCGGGCCGGACGGCGTCTCCCAGTTCTGCCTGCCCCAGACCTATCAGTCGGATGACCTCACCAATTACGAGTTCGGTTGGAAAACGGAGTTCCTGGATCACCGACTGCAATGGAACGGCGCTCTGTACCAGGAAAACTGGGATAACGTCCAGGTCGGCTTCTTCGACCCGGGCGAGACCGGCAATCTGACCTTCGGCACCAACGGACAAGATTTCCGAGTCCGCGGCGTCGAGACGTCACTCGTTGCCTTGGTGACGACCGGGCTGACCTTGCAGGGGGCGGCGTCCTGGAATCAGAGCAAGCAGACCAATTCACCGGCGCTGATCGACAACAATCCGACCAGTGCCAACTTCGGCAAGGCCATTACCGAAGCTTGCACCTCGCCTACTACTTGCTCGCCGCTCAACAATCTGTTCGGCCCGATCGGCGGCCCGAGCGCCAATTCACCGCCCATACAGTTCAGTCTGCGGGCGCGCTATGAGTGGACCATGGCGACCTACAACACCTTCGTGCAGTTCGGGGCGACGCATACCGGTCACTCGTTCACGCAGGCGGGCGCCAATCCCTCGCTGTCGGCCAACGGGGTGAATACCACGGTGCTGCGCTTCGAGAACCCGGCGTACTCGACTTACGACATGTCGGCGGGAGTGTCGAAGGATGCGTGGAACGCGCATCTGTACGTGCAGAACTTGAGCAACTCGAACGCCAGCCTGTTCACCAACACGGGGCAGTTCGTGGTCGCCGAGACCGTGGTGCGTCCGCGGGTGATCGGCGTGAGGTTCGGGTATAAGTTCTAAGCTTGGCTGCCCACTGACCCGCGCGCGGGACGAAGACGCAGTAGAATCAAAGGCGGGCAAGTGCCCGCCTTTTTCTTGGAAGCAATGCAAGCAGCCCCGCTAACTCCTGCTCCCCCCTCTCCCGTCGAAGCGGAAGTCCTGCGCATCCGCGAGGCTGTAGAGCGCAAGCAATTTGCAGCCGCCCTGAGCGCGGCCGAGGCCTTGGCGGCCACGGTTCCCGAAAACCGCGATGTGCTTTACCTGGTGGCGGTAAGCCGACGCTACCTGAACCGGATTGCCGATGCGCTCGCGGCGTTGGAAAACCTGCAGAAGCTGCATCCGGGGTTCAGCCGCCTGTACCAGGAGCGCGGGCATTGCTATGTCGCATTGCGCGATGCTCCGCGGGCCATCGAGGCGTTCCTCAACGCCGTAAATCTCAATCCGGCGTTGCCGGCGAGTTGGCGCACCCTGCAAACGCTGTACCGGATGACGGGCCAGACGGAAAACGCCGAGATGGCGGCCGGACATGTGACGGCCCTTGCGCAGATCCCGGGGGAGGTGGTCACCGCCACGGCCCTGTTTTCGGACGGCGAGTTGATGCCGGCGGAGGCCATGGTCCGCGCCTATCTGCTGAAGCACGGCAACCACGTCGAGGCTATGCGGCTGTTGGCCCGCATCGGGTTGGCGCACGATGTGCTCGATGATGCGGATACGTTGCTCGAAGCGGTGCTGCAGGTGGCGCCGGATTACCGGGCCGCGCGCTATGACTACGCGATTGCGCTGCTGCGGCGGCACAAGCACGTGCAAGCCATCGCAGAAATTGACAAGCTGCTGCAGCTCGACCCGAAGAACCGGATGTACCTCACCACCTACGCCACCGCCAACGTGGGCCTCGGCGATCATGAGCGGGCGCTCGGGCTGTACCGGGAACTGATCGTGGGCGCGCCCGCGGGGGTGCAGGCTGCCGAGCTGCAATTGTCGGTGGCGCATTCGCTGAAGGCACTGGGGCGTCAGCAGGAGTCCATCGAGGCTTACCACGCGGCAGCGGCGGCTCGCCCGAGCTTCGGCGATGCTTACTGGAGCCTCGCCAATCTCAAGACCTATCGTTTTGCGGAGGACGAGATCGTGCGCATGCGCGCCGCGGAGACGGACGCCGCCACCGCGCCGGTGGACCGCTTTCACCTGTGCTTCGCCCTCGGCAAGGCCCTCGAGGACCGGCGTGAGTTCGCGGAATCGTTTCGCTACTACGAGCGCGGCAATGCGCTGAAGAAAGCGCAGGGCCGCTACCGCCCCGAACCCGTCGAGCGCAATACGCGGCTGCAAATCGAGGTTTGCACCCGGCAGTTCTTCGAGGCGCGGCACAATGTGGGATCGCAGGATCCCGCGCCCATTTTCGTCGTCGGGCTGCCCCGGTCGGGATCCACGCTGCTGGAGCAAATTCTCGCCTCGCATTCCCAGGTCGAGGGCACGATGGAGCTGGCGGACATCCCGCGAACCGTGCTGGATCTGCAGGGGCGGGAACCGGACGGCGACAATCAGCGCTATCCGCGGGTACTCGAGGAACTGACTCCCGAAGATTTCCTGAAGCTGGGCGACCGGTACTTGAGCGATACCCGCGCCTACCGTGGAGCCAAGCCCCGGTTCATCGACAAGATGCCGAATAATTTTCGCCACATCGGGCTGATTCACTTGATGTTGCCCAATGCCAAAATCATCGACGCGCGCCGCAGCGCCCTCGCCTGCTGCTTCAGTAATTTCAAGCAACTGTTCGCTTCGGGCCAGGAATTCACCTACGGGCTGGAGGATATCGGGCGGTACTACCGAACGTATGTCGAGCTGATGGCGCACTGGGATGCGGCACTGCCCGGCAAGATTTTGCGCGTCTCCCACGAAGACGTGGTCGAGGATCTGGAAGGCAATGTGCGGCGGATCCTAGAGTTCTGCGGCCTCGAGTTCGAGGCGCCGTGCGTGGAGTTCTACAAGACCGAGCGCAGCATCAGAACCGCGAGTTCGGAACAAGTGCGCCGTCCGATCTTCAAGGAGGGCATCGATCAATGGCGCAATTTTGAGCCCTGGCTCGGGCCGCTCAAGGAAGTATTGGGTCCCCTGGCTTCGTAAACCGGCGATTCATGGCAGCAGCAACCCAGAACCCTCCCGAATCACGCATCGAAGTCGAGGTGCGGCGCATTCGGGGCCTGCTGGAAAAGAATCGCTTTGCCGAAGCGCTCACAGCCGCCGGCGCCCTGCTCGCCGAGGTGCCCGAGAACCGCGACGTTCTGTACCTGACGGCGGTGAGCCAGCGCTACTTGCAGCGCATAGCGGAGGCAATGCAGACCCTGAATCGTCTCGAGACGGCTCATCCGGAGTACGGCCGGCTCTTCCAGGAGCGCGGCCACTGCCGGCGCGCGCTGGGCGACCTCGATGGCGCGATTGCCGCCTATCGGCAGGCCGTGACCCTCGATGCGGCACTGCCGGCGAGCTGGAATTCCTTGCAATTGCTCTATCAGGCATCGGGGCGGCCGGCCGAGGCCGACGCCGCGGGCCGGTACCTGGCCCAGCTCAAGGAACTGCCGCCCGTCATCGTCAATGCGGCCAGCATGCTCAATGAGGGCGACGTCCTCGGCGCCGAGCGCGTGGTCCGTCATTTTCTTCAGACTCAAGGAAATCACGTCGAAGGCATGCGATTGCTGGCGCGGATCGGCATCAAACTCGACGTCTTGGACGACGCCGAATTCTTGTTGGAGAGCGTGCTCGAATTCGCGCCCCAGCATCATGCCGCGCGCTACGAGTATGCCGGCGTCCTGACGCAGCGGCACAAGCATGCGCGGGCGCTCGAGGAGGCGCAGACACTGCGCGGCATCGACCCCGGCAATCGCTCCTACCGGACCCTGTACGCGGCCGCCTGCGTCGGCCTCGGCGATCACGCCGCGGCGCTCGAGATGTTCCGCGAACTGCTGGCGGGCGACCCTCAGGACGCGGAACTGCATTTGTCGGCGGCGCATGCGCTCAAGACGCTCGGCAGGCAGCAGGAGGCCATCGAGTCGTATCGTGCCGCCGCGACGGTGTCGCCCAGCTTCGGGGACGCGTATTGGAGCCTCGCCAATCTGAAAACCTATCGGTTCACCGATGCCGAAATCGAGCAGATGCGCACGGCGGAGGAGGCTGCCGCCACCCGGCCGGTGGATCGATACCATTTATGCTTCGCGCTCGGCAAGGCGCTCGAGGACCGCGGCGAGTACCGCGAATCGTTCGGCTACTACGCGCGCGGCAATGCGCAAAAGAAGGCCCAGAGCCGCCACCAGCCGGAGGCGATCGAACGCAACGCTCGTCTGCAGAAATCGCTATGTAGCCGCGAGTTCCTGGCCTCGCGCCGCGGCGCCGGATCGCCGGACCCGTCGCCCATATTCATCGTCGGGCTGCCGCGGGCGGGATCGACTCTCATCGAGCAGATTCTCGCCTCGCACTCCGCAGTCGAAGGAACCATGGAGCTCGCGGACATTCCGCGCCTGGTGCAGCGGCTCCAGGGCCGCGAGCCCAATCACCAAGCGCCGCGTTACCCCGCGGTGTTGGCCGAACTGACGCCGGAGCAGCTGCGGGAATTCGGCGAGAAATATCTCGCCGACACCAAGGTTTACCGCGGCGGCACGCCGCGCTTCATCGACAAGATGCCGAATAATTTCCGCCATGTCGGCTTGATCCACCTCATTCTGCCGAACGCCAGAGTCATCGATGCGCGGCGCGAGCCCATGGCCTGCTGCTTCGGCAACTTCAAGCAGCTGTTTGCCTCCGGCCAGGAATTTACCTATGGGCTGGACGATATCGCGCGCTACTACCTGAGCTACGTCGATCTCATGAGCCACTGGGAGGAGGTGCTGCCGGGCAAGATACTGCGCGTGCAGCATGAGGATGTGGTCGACGATCTGGCGGGCAGCGTGCGGCGCATCCTCGATTTCTGCGGCTTGGAGTTCGAAGCGCAGTGCATCGAGTTCCACAAGACCGAACGCAGCGTGCGCACCGCGAGCTCCGAACAGGTGCGCCGCCCGATCTTCAAGGAGGGCCTCGATCAGTGGCGGAATTTTGAACCGTGGCTCGGCGCGCTGAAGACGGCGCTGGGTCCGTTGATGGTCACACCGGCTTCTAAAATAACGTAGGTATCCATGATGTCATTCCATTCTCGTGTCATTGGCGCAACCATGGTGATCTGCCTTGGCCTCGCGACTGCGGCGGTCGCGGCGGCGCCCTACCGCCCGATCGTGCCGAGCCTCTCGGAAAAGACCATCGTGTTGACGGGGCGGGACCTGACCGTGGAGCAAGTCGTGCAAGTGGCCCGCTACGGCGCCAAGGTGGCGTTGTCCGCCGAGGCGCGGCAGCGATCCGCCGATGCCCATGCTCTGTTGCTGGAGGCGGCCGCGGAAGGCGTGTCGGTGTACTGGTTCAATCGCGGGTCGGGTTCGGGCCGCGAGCGCTTCATCTTTACCGGCGATCCCCTATCGCCGCAGAACAAGAAGCTGTTGGAAGATCGGCAGCTCGCCATATTCCGGCGCGGAGCGCAGGCGGGCATGGGTCCGGAGATCAGCGACGAGGAGATCGTGCGCGCCATGTTGGTGGTGCGCGCCAATACCATGAGCTACGAAGCCGCAAGCCCGCAGCTCACGCAACGCCTGCTCGAGTTGCTGAACGAGCGCATCACCCCCGCGGTGCAATCCCGCGGCACCGTCGGCGAGGGCGACTTGGGCCCGTTCACGAATGTCGGCGCGGTCATGGTCGGTGCGGGCAATGCCTACTACCGGGGCGTGCGCATGCCGGCCGCCGAGGCGCTCAAGCAGGCGGGGCTCGCGCCATTGGCGCCCTTCGGTGCGGACGACAGTGAACTGGAGAGCACCAACGCCTATGCCACGGGGCAGGCGGCGCTGCTGCTGTACGATGCGCGCGAGGCGCTGTCATGGGCGGATCTGGTCTACGCCATCGATCTCAACGGCATGAACAGCAGCGTGTCGCCGCTGTCGCAGCCGGTGCAAGCCAATCGGCCGTTCAAATGGCTGAATTGGCAAGCCGCACGCGTGCTGCAGATGTTGAAGGGAAGTTATCTGTTTGAATTGGACGACAAGCGCATCATCCAGGATCCGGAGAGCCTGCGCGCGTCGGCGATCCGGCAGGGCTCCGCCTGGCAGGCGTGGGCGCAATTGCGCGATGTGGCGCTGATCCAAATGAATTCCTCCGACCACAATCCCGCGGTTCGCGTCGGCGCCTCGCCGGCGGATTCCTGGGAATTGAGCACCCCGCAGCTGGCGCAGTTTTACGTCAAGGGCGGCCCGCGCAACCACGGCCAGCACGGATTCATCTTCTCCAACGCCAATTGGGATCCCTACCCCCTGGCCAACGAAATCGAGGCGTTCACCATTGCGCTCGCGAACATGGATACGGCGGTGGCGCAGCGAATGCTGCGCTTCACCAACACCTTTTTCACCGTCATCAGTCCGACGGATGAGTCCCCGGGGGAGCCGGGACGATTTCATCTGACGCAGGGCAGCGAAATCGATGCGGTGGCGCTGATGCAGGAAATCCAGGGACTGATCAATCCGGTGCCGCCGGAAGGCAATGCGCTGATTCAAAACGTGGAAGACATGCAGTCCCAGACGCGCTTGAAGGTGACTCGCGCGCGAGCCGTGGTGGAGGACACCATCGACTTGCTGGCCGAGGACTTATTGACCGGCACCTACTGGTTGGATCTGCGCAAAACACAGAATTCGAACCGCGCTTTCGGCGGGCCGCCCACGACCGTGTGGAATGCCTTTCGCGCCACGCTGCCATTCAACGGGGCCGGACCCACCACGGCGACCCAGCCCATTCATGAAATCGCGGCGAACTTCATTCGCAACAACGCCGCCGTGAATTTCTACCCGGACAATGCGCGCGAACCCGCGGCGGCGCAGGTGCGCGCTGAATGATCGCGAATGCCCGGATGTACTCGGTCAGTCCCGAGACAGCCGGCCTTTGGCGCCGGCTGCTGACCGCCGTGATCGATCATGCCGGCCTCGACATACGGCTGCTCGAGCATACGGAACCCGCGCCGATCGATGAATTGTGGCAGCGGCCGGACATGGCGGCGGTGTTCATGTGCGGACTGCCGTTTTCGCGTGCCGAGCCGCAGCCGGAACTGATGGCGGCGCCGGTCCCCGCGCCCGCCGATTTTCGCGGCCTGCCGGAGTATTGGAGCGCGCTGGTGGTGCGGAAGGACAGCGCGTTTCAAACCATCGAAGACACTTTCGGCGGACGCATTGCGCTGACCGTACCGGACTCTCAGTCCGGCTGCATGGCAGCCCTGTACTATTTGAGAACGGTAGCCGACCGGTTTCCTCTGTATCGCGAGATCATTGCGCCGCAGACGACCCCCTTGGGCGCGCTGGCCGCGGTGGTCGACGGCATCGCGGACGTGGCCCCCATCGATTCCTATGCCTACTGCCTGCTGCAAAGGTATCGCTGGGACTTGACGTCCCAGGTGCGCACGGTGGCGCGCACGCCGCGCACGCCCATTCCGCCGCTGGTGGCGTCGCGCCCCGGATCATCGACCTTGCGGGCGGCCTTCCTGGAAGCCGATCGCGTCACCGGCATCGCGCCGTTGATGGCTGATCTGCTGTTGGAGCGCTTCGTCATGCCCGATCCGGACACTTATGATGCATTGCGGCTGAATCGCGCGGCCTCCCTTCATTATTGGCGCGAGCACGCACTGGCTGCGGTGGTGCATCCGGCGTTCCAGTCGACCCTGCATTTCGCAAGTTGACCTATCGCCGGTAAACTTGGGACAGAGTACGCCATGCATTTCCTGAAACAGACATTCCTCAAATTCGACGGCCCGACCTGGTTGGTCGCGGCGGTGCTGTATGGCGCATGGGTGCTCCTGATCTGGTTCAGCGCGCGGCTGCCCTGGTGGATCATCATGCCCGTGGGCGCCTATCTCATTGCCTGGCATTTCTCGCTGCAGCATGAGGCCATTCATTCATTTCGCGGCGTCCCCGCCTGGCTGCGTTTCGCCGTGGTGTTCCCGCCGCTGGGACTCTGGTTCCCCTACCCGCTCTATCGCAAGAGCCACAGCACTCATCACCGCGACATCAACCTGACCATTCCCGGCGTCGATACCGAGTCGTACTATGTGCTGCAGGCCGATTGGGCGCGCATGGGCCGCTTCAAGCGCGCGCTGCTGATGTTCAATCAGACCATGGCGGGACGGCTGTTGATCGGCCCGCTGCTGCGTCTTTGGAGCCTCATCAGTAAAGAGTCGCGCCGGGTGCGCCAGGGCGACTACGGTCACTTGCCGCACTGGGCGGCGCATGCCGCCGCCGTCGCGCTGTTGTTTTGGTTCATCTCCGGCGTGTGCCGATTTCCCTGGTGGCAGTACTGTCTGCTCATTGCCTATCCGGGACTGAGCCTGGGCTTGCTGCGCGCCTTCACCGAACATCGCGCGGCCGAGGACTCGCAGGAGCGGACCGCTTCCGTGGAATCGAACGCGCTTTTCGGTATGCTGTACCTCTACAACAATCTGCACGTCGCGCATCATTTGAAGCCCACCATGCCCTGGTACGAAATCCCCCGCTTCTATCGGGACCACAAAGCCGAATTGTTGGCAGACAATGGGCAGTTCGTCTATCGAGGATATGCGGTGCTGGCGCGGCGCTACTTCCTCATCCCTGTGTTCAGTCCCGTTCATCCCACGTTGTAGAGCAGCCCATTGCCCGGTAAAACGCGCGCGATCGTCGCGACCTCGATCGGCAATATGCTGGAGTGGTACGACTTCACCGTCTATGCCTTGTTTGCCGGCTATATCGCGGGAAATTTCTTTCCCAGCAACGATTCCACCACGCGGCTGCTGCAGACTTATTTGTTTTTTGGTCTCGGATTCGTGGTGCGCCCGTTGGGCGCCGTGCTCATCGGCAACTACGGCGATCGCGCCGGACGCAAAGCCGCCCTGACCCTGACCATTTTGTTGATGGCCGCCGGCACCGGCATCATCGCGTTTTCCCCCACTTATGCGGCCATCGGCATCGGCGCGCCCGTGCTGCTGCTGCTCGGACGCGTGCTGCAGGGATTCTCCGCGGGCGGCGAAGTCGGCGGCGCGACGGCGTATCTATTGGAGAGCGCGGACCCGAAACAGCGCGGCAAGGTCGCATCGTGGCTCGAGGCCAGCATGGGAATGGCGAATATCCTGGGGGCGTTGGCGGCATTCACGGTCACCTCGACCCTTACGTCAAGCGAGGTGCAAGCCTGGGGCTGGAGGATCCCGTTCATCGTCGGACTCGCGATCGCGCCGGTGGGCCTGTATCTACGCCGGACATTGGACGAAACCGAGGCGTTTCAAGCGGAAACAGTGCGTCGGGCGCAGGATCTGGCGGCGCGCCGCACGGTGCCGCTGCTCGAGATATTCAAAGATCACGGCCGCAGCCTGTTCATCGGCTTCTGCGTGGCCGTGCTATGGGCCGTGGCGGTGTATGTATTGATGATATTTCTGCCCACCTACGTGCAGCGGCCCGATACCTTCAATTTCAGCGCACATCAGGCTTTCGGCGCCTCACTGATCGGCAATATCCCCTTCGTGCTCGGTTGCGTCTGGTTCGGCTCGGCGTCGGATCGCATCGGCCGACGCAGAAGTCTGTTTCTCAGCGCGGCGCTGCTGCTGCTGTTGGTGCTGCCTCTGTTTCTCTGGCTCAAGGCCTCTCCCACCCTCGCCACCCTGATCATGGTCCAGTGCATCGTGTGCACTTTGGTGGCAAGCTTCGTCGGAGTCGCGCCGGCCGCCTTGTCGGAGATCTTTCCGACCGGTGTACGCTCGACCGGCACGTCGCTGGTGTACAACGGCGCCTTCACGTTGTTCGGCGGCTTTGCGCCCATGATCCTGACCTGGCTCACCCAGCGCACGGGCGGGTCGATCTACTCACCGGCCTGGTATGTGATGCTGGCGGCCGCCGTGGCGATGCTTGCGATTCCCTTCTTGGGAGGCCGGGACTCGCGCGACTCGCCGGCGGCAGCTATCGCCATCCCACCGTGATGAAGGAGCAGTCATTCGTGTCGGACCGTCCCAATTTCCTGATTCTCATGGCGGATCAGCTGACCGCGCGCGCCCTGCCCTGCTATGGAAACCAGGTGGCCAAGACGCCGCACATCGATGCTCTCGCAGCCGCCGGGGTGGTGTTCGATTCGTTCTACTGCAATAGTCCGCTGTGCGCGCCGTCGCGTTTCTCCACCCTCTCCGGACGGCAGATATCCGCCATCGGCGCCTACGACAACGCCGCGGAATTTCCCGCGCAGGTCCCCACCCTTGCGCACTACTTGCGCGACGCGGGATACCAGACGGTGTTGAGCGGCAAGATGCATTTTTGCGGCGCGGATCAGCTGCACGGGTTCGAGGAGCGTCTGACCACGGACATCTATCCCGCCGACTTCGGCTGGACGCCCGACTGGTCGCGCTTCGAGCATCGGCCGAGCTGGTATCACAGCATGGATTCGGTCACTCAGGCCGGCCCCTGTACGCGCACCAACCAGGTCGACTTCGACGACGAGGTGGTATTCCAGGCGCGGCAGAAGCTGTTCGACATGGCCCGATCCCAGGACAAACGGCCCTTCTGCATGGTCGCATCCATGACTCACCCGCACGATCCCTATGTGATTCCTCAGCCCTACTGGGACCGCTATGAAGGGATCGACATCGACATGCCGCGGGTGCGCATCAAGCCTGAGCTCCTCGATCCTCATTCGCGGCGCCTGCGGCATGTCTGCGGACTCGACTTGCAAGCCGTGACGGACGCACACGTTCGCGCCGCACGCCGCGCCTACTACGGCGCCGTCTCGTATGTGGACGATCAAATCGGCGTGCTGCTTGCGGCACTGTCCGACGCGCGTTTTGCGGACAACACCATTGTGCTGCTGTTCGCCGATCATGGCGACATGCTGGGTGAGCGCGGCCTGTGGTACAAAATGAATTTCTTCGAACCCGCTTGCCGGATTCCATTGATCGTCCATGCCCCCGGACGCTTCGCCGCGCGCCGCGCCGGCGAGTCTGCGTCGTTGGTCGATATTTTGCCGACCCTGGTTGAGCTCGCCGGCGGCAATCCGGCCGAGTGCGCGACGCCCTTGGACGGCAACAGTCTGGTGGTGCAACTCGCGGGGGGCGCGGGCAAAGACGAGGTGATCGGCGAGTACCTCGCCGAGGGCGCGATTGCGCCGTTGGTGATGATCAAGCGCGGCCGCTACAAATTCGTGCATTCGCCGGTCGATCCCGATCAGCTGTACGACTTGCAGGAGGATCCGGATGAACTGCGCAATCTTGCCTCTCTGATGCCGCACGCGACGCGTGTTCGCGAGCTGCGTGACGAGGTGGCGCGGCGCTGGGATATGAATGAGCTGCAGGCCGCGGTGATGGCGAGCCAGCGGCAGCGTCATCGGTGTACGATGCCTTGCGCAAGGGACGCTACACGCCCTGGGATTTTCAGCCGCAGCGCGACGCAAGCCGGCTCTATGTGCGCAATGATCAGGATCTCGGCGACCTCGAGACCATGGCAAGATTTCCTCCCTTTCAGGCATGACGCGGCGCCGACGGATGTCGCGTTTTGCGCCGCGTCGAGTTACCATCACGCAATTAAAATGCGCCAGAGTTAAATGCCCCAAGCCACGGTAACCAGCCAGCCCACATCACACGGCGCGAAGATCATCGACGGGCGCCGCCACGCCAAAGAACTACGCGCGGCCTTGAGCGTCGAAGCCGCAGCGCTGCTCGCGAAATTCGGTGCGCCGCCAAAACTCGCGGTGGTGCTGGTCGGGGACGACGCGGCGTCACGCCTGTACGTCTCGAACAAGTCCAAGGCCTGCCGCGACGTGGGTATCGAGTCGCTGGTGATCGAGCTGCCGGTTGCGACGCCGCTCGATACACTGCTCGCGGTCATCGAGGCGCAGAACCGCGACGCCTCGGTGCACGGCATCTTGGTGCAGCTGCCTCTGCCCCGCCATCTGCCGGTGCAGTCGGTGCTCGAACGCATTGCCGTCGAGAAGGATGTCGACGGGTTTCACCTGTACAACGTGGGCAGCCTCGCGGTGGGTACCGCTGTGTTTCCGCCCTGCACCCCCTATGGCGTGCAAAAACTCCTGGAAGCCGAAGGCATACCGATCGCAGGACAGAACGTCGTGGTCGTGGGAGCAAGCAATATCGTGGGCAAGCCCACCGCGATGATGCTGATGCAGCGGGACGCGACCGTGTGCATTTGTCACGCCAAGACGCGTGATCTCGCGCAATTCACCATTCTCGCGGATATATTGGTGGTGGCGGCCGGCAAACCGAATTTGATCGTGCCGCAAATGGTCAAGACCGGCGCCGTGGTCATCGACGTCGGCATCAATCGCCTGCCCAACGGCAGAATTGTCGGCGATGTGGACTTCGAGGGCGTTTCTCAGAAAGCTTCCTACATCACACCGGTTCCGGGCGGCGTAGGTCCCATGACGGTCACCATGCTGCTCGCGAACACCATCACTGCGGCCCAGCGGATGTGGGGAGAGCCGCTGAAAAAGAGTGATGGCCACCCTCGCCCCTAGGTCAGGTCAAACCAGCACCCGCGCGATGGTTCGATCCCAGGTGCGTGACACCACCGATCGATCGCCCTCCCATGCCTCGAAGGTTTCCGAGCAGATGAAGTGCGTCGGAGTCGATTTGCACACGCAGCGGGCCCGCAATCTCACCTTCCAGGCGCCGCGCTCATAAATGTTGATCGCCTCAGCTTCCATGTCGGCGCTATTGGGATCATCTTCGCGAATCGAGCGGCGCAGACGGTAGGCCTCCTGGTAGGCGGTCCCGCCCGTCCCGTCGATGGGGCTGCCCTTGGGTTCGAGCGACCCCTCGATCAGCGTGAACGTTCGGCGGCCTGGCTCTCCGGAAACCTCGACGCCCTCGAACGGGTCGTGCCGATAGGGCGCAGGCATAGTGCCCGGCACGGCGTAGCGGTCGCGAAATACCCCGAACGGCGGCGTCTCCCCGGCTTTTGTCGGCCGCACCGGCAGTTCGATCATCGAGGCGCCGGCCGTCACTTGCAGGGTGACCAATTCAGGCGACGGCCATACCACCGGCCACCAGGTCTCGCTCAGCGCCACGCGGATACGGCTGCCGGCCGCGAATCGCCAGCAGGCAAAATGGCCGGTCATTTTCGCGTCATAGTCGCGCGCCGGCACGAGCGCCGCCGGCGCCTCGTCGCTGTCGCGGTGCGAGAGGTTGAGCAGCGCGAAGCTGACGAATGTCGAGCGCCCATCCGCGGTTACTTCGGTCAGCCGCGCGCACAATTTGGCGATCGGCTTGTCGGACCTGACGCGGATCGTGAAGACCGGCTCGCCCATGATGTCGAGGGGTTCCCGGAGCGGCACTGAATCGAAATGCAGAGAGCGCGCGTCGTCGCCTGCTTGATCGCGCCACCAGGTTTGCGGATCGCCCGATGCGCCGGACCAACGATTGGCAAAACCGATCGTCAAGTCGGTGCGATGCGCCATCAGCACCGGCGGTCCCGCCCGTTCCTCGAGGCCGTCCGCATTGAGGTGCCAGGTGTGCGTCTTGATCTCGCGGCCGGGCCAGTTCGGCTCCGACACCCAGCTCCCGGCCGTGTCGCGGGGGTACGTTGCGCCCGGCGATGAGTCCTCGCGGAAGGCCCACACCCGCGGCTCGGTCATGATTCCGTTGGCCTCGCCCAGGAGCCAATGGCGCCACCAGCGGGCTTCAATCGGCAGCCAATCGACTCCGGGTCCCGGGGCTCCATTGGCGGCATCCGTCGGTACGCCGCGATGGCTGGCGGGTTGCGGATAACCCGGCCACTTGTGCGCCCAGGGACCGATCAGCGCCCGTTGCGGCACCTGCGGTGCGCGTTCCATCATTCGCGTGGCGGAAGGCAGATAGGAATCCAGCATGCCGGCGACATTGAAAATCGCGCAGCGTATCGGCGCGTAGTCCTGGATCGATCCGTCACGCCATTTCGCGTCGAGGGTTTGATGCTCGTTCCAGAGAATGGTCAACGGCACGGCGGCATCCAGTCTTTGCTGCCACATCGCGCGCCAATGCTCCTCTCCGACGATGGCGGGATCGGGCGGCGCGCGCATGATCACCTGCCATTCCATTGCCCAGACGAACTGATCGTTGATGAGACAGCCGCCGCGATAGTGAATGTCGTCGAGATAGCGCTGCTCCGTTCCGCAAGTGGAGACGATGGCCTTGAGCGCCGGCGGCGCCTTGGCCGCGGCCTGCAGCGCGGTGAACGAGCCGTAGGAAATGCCGCGCATTCCCACATTGCCGTTGCACCAAGGCTGATGCGCGATCCAGTCGATCACCGCCAAGGCATCCGCCTGCTCGATGGGGAGATACTCATCGACCATGGCGCCGTCGGATTCGCCGGTACCGCGAATATCGACACGCACCAGCGCAATTCCGGACTTCGCGAGAAATGGCCCGGCGACATCATCGCGGTATCGATAGGCATCGCGCTTGCGGTACGGCAGGTACTCGAGCACGGCACCCGCCGGCGCGGTGTTCGATGCGCGCGGCAGAAAGACCCGTGCCGCCAACCGGGCGCCATCGGGCATCGGAATCCAAACATTCTCGATGACCTTCACCTGGGGATCGTCGACGGTGACGAGAGAGGACAATCGTTCCGCCAGCGCACGCGCCGCCGCCCATGAGGGAAGCGTCCAGCCTAACAATCCGAGAACACGCCGCCGCGTCGTCATATTGCATACCCGCTATTCGGCATCCAGGGTCTCCTGTCTTGTCCTTACTATACGGTACACGGGTCGACCTCTGTCAGTGCATGCTGATAGGCATAGGAGACAGGGGCCCCTTCTTTTCCGCGCGTTTGTCCGCTGTAATGACGCGGTCGCCGCCTCTGCCGGCGGAAAACTTGGGGAGTCTTGCATGCCGCGAGCTTTATGGAAGGGCGCCATTTCCTTCGGGCTGATCTACGTGCCCGTCGAGTTGCATACGGCGTCGAAGGAAAACACGCTGCCGCTTCATTTGCTCGACAGCCGCGACTTCGCTCCGGTGGGCTATCACCGCGTCAATAAAAAGACGGGAAAGGAGGTGGATTGGGCGCATATCGTCAAGGGCTACGAATACAAGAAGGGGGCGTTCGTCGCCCTCGCGGACACGGATTTTAAGCATGCCAATGTGAAAGCCTCCGAGACCATCCAGATCGACACCTTTTGCGAGGCGGCGCAGATTCCCTCGATGTACTATGAAAAACCATACTATCTTGCCCCCGCCAAAGGCGGCGACAAGGTGTATTTGCTGTTGCGCGAGGCGCTGCAGGCAACCGACAAGGTGGCAGTCGCCACGTTTGTGATGCATCAACGGCAGCATCTTTGCGTCATCTCTCCCCAGGACACATCGCTGCTGCTGCTGACGCTGCGCTTCGCCGATGAGGTTCTCCCCGCGACCGAACACAAGGTCACGGCCAAGGTCAGCGCCGCGGAACTTGCGATGGCGAAGCAGTTGGTGCAGAGCATGCAAGGCAAATTCGATGCCTCGCAGTTCAAAGACACCTACCGTGCGGATCTCAGGCGGCGAGTTCAAGAGAAAATCCGCAACAAGGAGTGGCATTCGCTGGAGGTCGAGGAGCCGCCGCGCGGTGAGCGGCCCAAGGCGCAGGTCATCGACCTCATGGCAGCCCTCAAGGCAAGTCTGGGCAAATCGGGCCGGCGCGCACCGAAGACGGCGCGCAGGTCGGCCCCTACGCGCAAGCGCGCCTGACGGAGGTGAACCGTGGCAAGTAGTAAAGGATCAACCGACGAAAGTATCGGGCGTCCCGGGCCTTGGAAGGAGGGTCGGTATCAGCGACCAGGCCATTCCGTCGATCAATCCGTTCATACTCCGGCGGGAACCTCGCCCAATCCTGACAAACGCGTGTCGACGCCAGTGACGCGGAAGGACTACGACCCCGATTGGGACCCGGCAACGGATTCTGATTCCGAGCCGCCCGGCGGGGATGGGGGTTAGCGGATCAAGCCCGTTCGAAACGCGCGAGAGTTTCGACATGTCCCGTGAACGGCAGCAGGTTGAACGCCGTGAGCGCGACCAGACGCAACCTGCCCCGCGCGGTCAAACGCGCGGCGTCGCTGAGGAAGGAGTCGAGGCCGCAACTCACGTACAGCAAACGTTCCGGCGGCTGCTCGCTGAGATATTCCGTGAGCTCCGAGTCAAGTCCCTTGCGCGGCGGATCGGCGATCACCACTTGCGCGCCGGCTGCGGCAGAGCGCATCGCGCCGGCCGGGCCCGCAACCACGGAAATCTTTGCTCGACTCGCCGAGTCGAGCTCAGCCATCCCCAACTCGAGCCCGTGCAGCGATGACGGGCTCACCTCATTCATCTGAATGGCACCCACCTGCGCCAGCACCGACAAGCCGATCGCGCCGACGCCGGCGTAAAACTCGGTGACGTGCGCGCCGTCGGGGATTTGCGCCCGCACGTGGCCGACGATCTGTTGCGCAATATCGAGGTTGTTCTGTCCGAATGCGCCCGGTGGATAGTGCACCGCCGCGCCGCCGAAACGTTCGGTCACGCTCGTTGGCCCGCACCAGTGGTGAAACTCGGGGCCGAGGATGACATTGGAGCGCTCGCGATTGGCATTGAACCACAAGCTGTGCAGCTGCGCGCCGAGCCGCTCACGGATCAATCCGAAGCAGTCCGTCAGCGGCGCCGGCGAATCGCTGTTCGCGACGATCACCACCTGCGCGGTTTGCGAACTGCGCTCCACCACCACTTGCAGGTAGCGCGCCAACCCTAGGTGGGCCTTGTCGGAGTAGTTGGTGATCCGGGCCTCGACCAGCGCGCGGCGCACGACGGCGGCAACCCGGTTGATCAGCGGATGCTGAACGCTGCAGTGAGGGATGTGCACGACACGGTGGCTACCGAGCTCGAACAGGCCCAGCTTGGGGGAGCCTACATGGCCCCGGATGGCCAGCCGTGCACGCAGCCGAAAGCCGGCGGTCGCCCCGGAGATCACCGCAACCGGCGGCAAACTGTGTGCGCGCGCCAGCGCATCGAGGGCGCTGCCGGCAGCCGTTGCGATGCCGGCCTCGCCGAACCGCGGGCAGCCCGGACAAGGGGGACGGTGCGGGCAACTCAGCAAAGATCCGCCGCGGTCGCGCTCATCCAATCGAATAGATGATTCGCATACGCGCGTTCGACCAGCAGCAAGTACTCTCCTGCTCGAATGCTCGCCGCGAGCACCGTCAGTTCCGCGAATCGGCCGGGGCGCGCTTCGCCTACCTCAGGGATGGAGGTCGCCGCACCCAGCCGCAGCAACAAATCACGCGCTCGGGATCCCGTCACCCGAAACAGCCGCGTGCCCCCGGTCTGCTCCACCATGCAGCCATCCACGTCGGCTGCCACTCGCTGTGCCAGCTCGGCGAAAGCAGCACGGTTCTGCGTCAGCAGCAGCGTCTCGGTGGGACTGCGCCAGGCGAGAACGAAATCTCCACCCTGCATGGAGTCGCCGTGGCCGGCGCGCAGCGCTTCTCCCAGCGGCCATCCGAGCCATGCGCCCGCGGCGGCCGCAAATTGCCCAGCCGGGCTGAAATACCGCAGAGAGGCAATCTGCGGGCCGAGATCCAGCGTCACCGACAAGCCGTCGATGTCGATCGAGGCAGGTGCGCTCGAGTCAACCATGCAGGCGTCCGCCTTGAGGATCGATGAACGGCGCCTTGACAACCTGCGCATCGGTGATTGTTCCCAAGTGATGGATCCGTATTGTCTCGCCCAAGCGCTGCGTGCCGCGCGCCAGCATGCCGAGAGCGACCGGCTTGCCCAGCTCCGGGCTCCAGCAGCTCGACGTGACATGACCCTCGGTTTGCGTGGGCGGTGCTGCGGCGGCAATTTGCGCTCCGACCGGCAGCAGCGTGCGCCCGTCGAGGGGCGCCAGCGCCACCAGCTGAAATCGGCCCGGATCGCTCGCCGCCGGCCGCAGCAGCGAGCGCCGGCCCACGAAATTCGCCGCCTTGCGCTCCAGCGCGCGGGCGAAGCCCACATCCTGCGGCAGAGTCGTGCCGTCAGTGTCGGTGCCGATGTGGATGAAGCCTTTCTCGGTGCGCATGATCTCCAGCGCCTCAATGCCGTAGGGCACCGCAGAGAACTCGCCGGCGCGCTCCCACAGGCGTGCCAACAAATCGCCGGTCTGATCCGCGGGCAGATTGATCTCATAACCCAGTTCACCGCTGAAGCTCGCCCGCAGCACGCGCAATGGCACGCCATCCAAAGCGCTTTCCTGCAGGGTCATGTGCTTCATCGCCGCCGGCGCCAGCGCGGGATTGAAGCCCGCCGCGGCGAGCCAGCGCCAGGCCTTGGGGCCGGCGACCGTGACATTGCCCCAGCGCGAGGTGACAGGCGTGATGAGCACACGCAGCTGCGGGTATTCGCACTGCAGCCATTCCTCGAATGCGGCGGCCGTGCGTTCCACCCCCGCACTGGTGGTATTCACCCAGTAGCGCTGCTCGGCAAGACGAGCCACGATGCCGTCGTCGACCACGATGCCGTTCTCATTAAGCAGCAATCCATAACGAGCCTGGCCGGGCGCCAGAGTCGACATCGTTCCCACATACATGAGATCCAAAAAATGCGCCGCGTCGGGGCCGTAGATCTCGAGCTTGCCGAGCGGAGAACCGTCGAGTATTCCCGCAGCGCGGCGTACCGTGCCCGCCTCCCGCTGCGCGGCGGCCTCCAAGGATTCACCGTGCTGTGGATAGGCGGCCGGCCGCACCCAATTGCCGAATTGTTCGAACAGCGCGCCGCGCGCGCGGTGCCACTCGTGCGCCGGAAGATATTTCAGCGGGCGATACAAATGGCCGACCCGCCGGCCGACCAACAAACCGAGGGTGACGGGTGCGAACGGCGGACGAAATTTGGTGGTTCCCACTTCGGCCGGCTCGCGCCCGGTGAACTCGCCCATCAATACCAGCGCATTGATGTTGCTGGTCTTGCCTTGATCGGTCCCCATGCCGGTGGTGGTGTAGCGCTTCAAGTGCTCGACCGAGCGGTAATTCTCTTGTGCGGCGAGACCGATGTCGCCGACAGCGACGTCGTTCTGCAAATCGACGAACTGCTTGCCGGTCAACCCTGGCACGTGACTGGCGGCGAGCGTTCTTCCGGCGCCGCCGACCACGGCCGGCGGCGCCGCTTTGCCCCGCGCCAGAGCCAGTCCCAGCTCGGCCGCATGATTCACCGCAGTGTCGCGGTCGAAAATGCCGGCAGCCGCGCCGGCGCTCCACACGCCGGGCGCCGGACCGTCCGGGATGAACATGGAGGACTCCTCCACCCAGCGCAGTTTTCCGCCGGCTTGAGAATGCAGATGCACGGCAGGGGCGTGACCGCCCGCGCTCAGGATGAGGTCGCACTCGATACGCTCGGGACGGGCCCCGTCAGCGTCGAGTGAAATCACGGTGCAATCGCGCACGGCGCGCGTGCCGCCGACTTTGGCGATGCCTGCGCCGGTGAGGGTACGCACCGGCGCAGCCTCGGCGCCGATGTCGACCGGCGGCCGCCGGTCGACCAAGGCGATCACCTCGATCCCCGCGGCCAGCAGCGACTCTGCCACCCGATACGCCGAATCGCTGTTGGCCGCGATGACCACGCGCTGACCGCAGGCCACGCCGAAGTCGTGGGCAAACCGGGCCGCGGCGCCGGCCAGCATCACTCCCGGGCGGTCGTTGTTCGGGAAAATCATCGGACGCTCGAACGCCCCGGTCGCGGCGATGACCGCGCCTGCGCGGATTTTCCACAGGCGTTCGCGCAGTACGCCTGCCGCAGACTGCGCCGCCGGCTGCAGCGTTTCACGGGCGCAGACCAGATTGTGATCGTAGATCCCGAAAGCCAATGTGCGAGTCATCTGCCGTACGCCGCTGTGCCGGGCGCGCGCCATCATTTCTTCGAGCTGCGGGTCGGACTGCCAGGCCCAGGCGCCGCCCAACGTGGGTGAACTGGCCAGCAACAGCGTGTCGGCGCCCGCTTCGGCCGCCGCGACCGCGGCGCTCAAGGCCGCGAGTCCGCCGCCGATGACCAGCACCTGCGCCTGAGCGGAGACTTCTTCGTATCGATCCGGATCGCGTTCGCCCGATGCCCGGCCGAGACCCGCCATGCGGCGAATTGCCGGCTCGAATACCTGCCAGTTGGGCCATTTAAACGTCTTGTAGTAAAAGCCTGCCGGCAGCAGCGCGGCAATCCGGCTGTTGACCGCGCCGAGGTCGAATTCCACGCTGGGCCAACAATTGACGCTCGCCGCCACCAGACCCTCGTACAGGTCGATCTGGGTCGCCCGCATGTTGGGAGTCCGGGTGGCGCCATCGCCGACATCAACGAGGCCGTTGGGTTCCTCGACGCCGCAGGAGAAAATTCCACGCGGCCGATGCAGTTTGAAACTACGGCCGACGAGCCGCACGCCGTTCGCCAATAGCGCCGACGCCAGCGTGTCCCCCGGGTGGCCGCTCATGCGCCGCCCATTGAACTCGAAGGACAGGTGCCGCGAGCGATCGAGCCGCTTGCCAAAGGGCGGCGCCAGGCGCGTGGAACTCATGGCGGCGGGTCGGAGACGGCGTACACCGACGAAATTTCGTGGGTCACGGTATTGCGGATCAAATTGAACCACCGGCCGCAGCCCTGCGTATGGCGCCAGCGCTCCAAGTGCATACCTTTGGGATTATCGCGAAAGAACAGGTATTCGCCCCACACTTCGTCGCTTTGATCCAGCGGCGGCCGCGCGAGGTGCGCCGTTCCAGCGTAGGTGAACTCGCTTTCGTCGCGCAGACCGCAGTGAATGCAGGGGACTTGCATCATCAGTGGGCAATTCCCGACGCCGCGGCCTCGTCGATCAGGCGGCCGGTGATGAAGCGGTCGAGTTGGAAGGGCTCAGCCAGCGCGTGGTTGCGTCCGGTCGCGAGCACATGCGCCAGGGTCCAGCCGCCGACGGGAATGGCCTTGAAGCCGCCGGTGCCCCAGCCGCAATTGATGTACAAGTTAGGCAGAGGCGTCGGGCCGATGATGGGGCTGGAGTCGTGCACGACATCGACGATCCCGGCCCACTGTCGCATCAGACTCAATCGGCTGAAGGATGGAAACAGCGCAAGCGTTGCTGCAAGAATCGCTTGCTTCACCGCAAAGCTGCCGCGCTGAGCATACGACGGAAATAAATCCAGCATGGCGCCCATGACGATTTCGCCCTTGTCCGACTGGCTCACATAGGCGCCCGTGCCCGGCGACAGTATCACCGTGTCGAGCACGGGCTTGATGGGTTCACTGACCATGGCTTGCAAGGCATAGCTGGTCACCGGCAAGCGAAATCCGGCCAATTTTGCCAGCACCGAACTATGTCCGGCCGCGGCGATGCCGACGCGCTCGGCACGAACGCGCCCGCGATTGGTATTCACGCCGACGACCCGGCCATTCTCCTTGAGGAAGTCGACCACTTCGCAACTCTGAATGATGTCCACCCCCAGGGCGGAGGCGGCGCGGGCATAGCCCCAGGCCACCGCATCATGGCGCGCCGTCCCGGCGCGCCGCTGTGTGAATCCTCCGAGCACCGGCAGGCGCGCCTGCGGCGAAAGATCCAACGCCGGCGCAAGCTCGCCGACCTGTTCCCGGGTCAGGAGTTCGGCGGCAATGCCGTTCATGCGCATGGCATTGGCCCAGCGCGACATGGCATCCAAATCGTGCCGGCTATGAGCAAGCAACACCAAGCCGCGCTGACTCAGCATGATGTTGAAATTCAAGGCCTGCGACAGGCCCTCGTACAGCTGCAACGAGAAATCGTACAACCGCGCGCTTTCCGGGTAGAGGTAATTGGAGCGCACGATGGTGGTATTGCGGCCGGTGTTGCCGCCGCCGATCCAGCCGCGTTCGATCACCGCCACCTTGGTGACACCATGATTTTTGGCAAGGTAGTAGGCGGCGGCGAGCCCATGGCCGCCGCCGCCTACGATGATGACGTCATAGCTTGATTTGGGAGAGGCGTCGCGCCAGGCCGCCGGCCAGTGCCTCTGCCCCGACAACGCGCCGCGCAGCAGGGACCACGCCGAATATCTCACGTGGGGTTTTGTGGCTTAACTGACATCTTCCAATAGTCTGCCCTCAAGATGGGTGCAATACCAGTGTACGAATTGAGTCACTCCGGCCTCGTGCACCGGGGAATATGGCGCCGGATCGTATGCGGGCGAATTCACGCCGATTTGATTTTCCTGGCAATTACGTGTATCCGCCGCGTTGGTCGCCAGCCAAACTCTGGTCAATTCCTGAACGTCGTAGTCCACCCCTTCGACGGCGTCGCGATGCACCAGCCACTTCGTGGTCAATTGAGTTTGGGTCGGACTGATCGGCAGCACGCGGAACGAAATGGCGTGATCGGCCAGCACATGATTCCACGTCGTGGGGAAGTGGAACATCAACAACGTGCCGATGTCGGGTTCCGCGACCGAATCCGACAGCGGCCGGCGAACCGCGGCCTGACCGCTCATGGTAAAGCTGACCGCGCCCTCGAGCAGCGGCGTTCGCAAGGTCCGGTATTGACCGTTGGCGGAGAGATGAAACCTGCTCGGCAGCCCGATGGATTCCCAGTGCGCCCATTTCGAGGCGGTTTTCGGATTGGCGGCGGCGTCTTCACCGTCGGTGGCGGTCGGATCCTCGGGGAAGGTACGGATCAGTTCGGGATGATTGGCCGCGCAGTGATAGCACTCGCGATTGTTTTCCCACACCAGCTTCCAATTGGCCTGCTCGATGATGGTCGACTGAAATGCGATCTTGGTCTGATGCAGTTTATGCGGCAGAAAATACGGTTCGATGTGTTTGCGGATCGGGTCGAAATCCGGCGCCGCCGAGCCTAAGCAGATCCAGATATAGCCGCCCGCGCTCGCGCAGTGCACCGGTTTCAGACCATGCAGCGACTTGTCGAACTCGCCGCCCATGTCGCGCGCCGCGATCAAGCGGCCATCGAGCGCATAGGTCCACTGATGGTAGGGGCAGACCAGACGCGGCGACGTGCCGCGCTCCGCGGAGCAGATTCTTGATCCGCGATGCCGGCACGTATTGTGAAAGGCGCGCAGGCCCCCCTCGCGGTCGCGCACCACGAGGATGGGGAACTCGCCGATCTGCACCGTCAGGTAGTTGCCGGGATTCAGTACCTCGCAATCGTGTCCCACGAACAGCCAGTCCCGGTACCAGATCATGTCCAGATCGATCTGGTAGTCCTCCGGGCTGCAGTAGAACTCCCTTTCCAGGGCGGTCTCGGGATCTCGACCCCGCAGTCGGCGGTACATATTATCGCGCGCGCTCATGATGGGCCCCCTTTCCGATGAACCTACCATAACAACAATCGTTGGGGCGCCGATGCCTCGAAGCGACGCATTTCAAAAAATATACGACAGCGATTTGCGCCTGCGCCGGGATTGCGTACACTCCCTCCGGTCATGGCGGGTCAGCAACGTGAAGGACTTCCTCGCTGCCGTTCCACGCCGGTGGTGGGCTTGGGCCTGTGCGCGGCATTCGTGCTGACGGGTTTGGCGTCACCCGGCACCGGCCGAGCCGATCCGCCGCCGGCGGCCGCCCGCGATACGCTGTTGGTGGGGTCGATTGAATTGCGGCCATGCGCGAACGTGCCCGCCTATTGCGGCAGCCTCGATCGGCCCCTGGATCCCACAGGAGTGATTCCCGGGCGCATCTCGGCCTACTTCGAATTTTATCCGCATACGGGGCGAGGCCCTGCCGCCGGCACTCTGGTCGCCACCGAGGGCGGACCGGGGTATCCGGCAACGCTGTCGCGCGACGAATATCTCGCCCTGTTCAAGCCGCTGCGCCGGCGGCGCGACGTCTTGATCATGGACAACCGCGGCACCGGCCGCTCCGGAGCCATCGACTGCCGCGAGCTGCAGACCGCCGACCACTGGACCGTGGAATTGAACGGCGCCTGCGGCAGGGCTCTCGGGGACAGCGCGCCCCTCTACAGCACCGCGTACGCGGCGGACGATTTGGCCGCGATTCTCGACGCATTGAACATCCGCCGGATCGATCTCTACGGGGATTCGTACGGCACCTATTTCGAGCAAGTGTTCGCCATACGCCATCCCAACACCTTGCGCTCCATCGTGCTCGACGGGGCCTACCCCTTGAACGGACCCGACTATGCCTGGTATCCGAGCTACGCGCCGGCCATGCGCGACAAATTCAATATCGCCTGCCGGCGGTTCGCGCCCTGCGCCCGGCTGCCCGGCAGCGCGATCGAGCGCATCCAGCCGGTGCTTGCGCAACTGCGGTCGCATCCGGTGGCCGCGCGCGCGGCTGACAGCGACGGCAAGGTGCGAGAATTCACGGCCAATGCATCCCAGCTTGCCATCGTCATGTACGGCGGCGCGCCGGCATTGTCGACGGTGCGGGAACTCGATGCGGCCGCAAGAGCCTTTGCGGACGGCGATCGCGCACCGCTGCTGCGGCTGATGGCGGAGACCATCAGCGCCGTGGATTCGCGCGACCCGACCGATGATGCCGCCAAGTACAGCGCCGGACTCGCCGCGGCAGTCATGTGTCAGGACCCGCCGCAGATTTTCGACATGCGCCTGCCCCCCGCACAGCGTACGGCGGATCGGGACCGGGTGATCGCGGCGCGCAAGCTCGAGGTTCCGGACACCTATGCGCCGTTCACCATCGATGAGTATCGCGGCATGCCGCTCGACTACAGCTTCATCGATCAATGCGTTGAATGGCCCGTGCCTCCGTCCAGTCACCCGGCGTCGCACGTCGTGGCCGCGGATCCGCACTATCCGGACGTACCCGCGCTGGTCATTTCGGGTGAGCTGGACAACATCACCACCATGGCCGACGGTGCGGCGGTCGCGAAGGCGTTCCCGCATGGCGCCCAGATCAGGATCGCCAATAGCTTTCATGTCAACGCCCTGCCGCATGCGCGCAGCAGCTGCGCCGCACAAATTGTCAGGCGGTTCGTCGACACCTTGAGCCCGGGCGACACGTCCTGTGCGGCCGCTGTTCCGCCCCTGCGCTTGACGCCGCGCTTTGCAGTTCACGCCTCGCAGCTCGATCCGGTCGGCGCGTTGCCGGGCAATCGAGCCGCCGCCGCGGAACTGCAGCAGGTCAATGCCGCCGTCATGACGGCCGGCGACGTGCTCGCCCGCCTCGACGCCAATTCCGGGGGACAAGGCGTGGGATTACGCGGCGGCCGCTTCCGCATCGCCACCGGCTCATCCGGCGTTCATGTCACCCTTGATGAGGTGCGGTGGACCGAGGATGTGGCGGTGAGCGGCACCATCGACAAGGCCGCCGGCCGAACCGGCATGGTGCACGCGTTGCTGGGATTGACCGGCACCGAAGGGCACCGAGGTGAGATCAAAGTGGAGTGGCCCGAGGGAATCGCGGCAGCCACTGCCGCGATCACTGGAACCATGAACGGCATGCCGGTGGTCGCAGGGACCTCTGCGCCCTGAGGTCGCCTATTTTGCCGGGACCACGAAGCGATCGAGCCAATCGGACATGCGGTGCGCGAGGTCGACGACGAAGCTCGGCCGCGTGAATACGTGATGCTGTCCCGGATAGACGATGAGCTGCGCCGGCACCCCCAAGGTGCGCAGCGATTGATACATCTGCTCGCCGCCGATGATGGGCACGTTGAAATCCTTGTCGCCGCCCATGAACAACGTCGGAGTATGAATGCGGTCCGCGTGGAAGAAGGGATACGACACCTTGAGCCACAACGCCGTATTACGCCAGGGGGGCCCCAGCTCGCTGTTGTACTGGAGCACGTATTCATCGGCACCGTAGGTTGACAGCTGATTGGCGCTGCCGGCCCCGCTGATCGCAGCCTTGAAGCGCGTATCGCTGGCAATGGTGTAGTCGGTCAGTATGCCGCCGTAGCTCCACCCGCCCACCGCAAGGCGGTCTTTGTCCGCAATTCCCAGCGCCACCAAATGGTCGACGCCGGCCAGGAGATCCTCGACCTCTTTGTGGCCCCAATCGGCGTAGATGATCTTGGCGAACGCCGCGCCGCGGCCGCTGCCGCCACGATAGTTGACCCGCAACACGACGAAGCCGCGGGCCGCGAACATCTGAGGTTCGAATTGATAGCCGTCCAATACCAGCGAATGCTCATCCTGGCCATTGGGCCCGCCGTGTATCCACAACACGGTCGGATACCTGCGCCCGGCGACGAAAGACGGCGGCTTGACCACCATCCCGTGGATGTCCGCGCCGTCCTTGCTCTTGAAGCGTATATCCTCGACCGCGCCCAACTGAAGCTCCGCTTGGAATGCATCGTTATGCGCCGTGAGCTTGCGCAGCTTGCCCTCTTCCAGCGCGTACACCTCGGCGAGCGCACCGTCGTTGGTGTCGAGCAGCGCCGTGTGATTGCCGCCCACCGATAGCGCGGACACGACGAAGGGACCCGCGGCAGCCTGGCGTGCGACTGACCCATTCGCCAGATCAATCCGTGCCGGGTACGCCGTGCGATCGTCCTCCACCGTGATGGCGACGCTGGCCGAGTCGGCAGCGAACGCAAACGAGGTCACCGCGCGGTCGAGTTTCTCCGCCAGGGCGCGCGGCGTGCCGCCTGCGGCCGGTACCACCACCAGCTGATCCTGGATATAGGCGTTGAACTTGGGTTCGATGCCTTGTAAGTACGCAATCAGCGAGCCGTCGTGACTCCAGGCAAGCTTCTGGTTGTTCGGTGCAAACGGCTGCACGACGCGGTGCGCAGCAGCGCCCGGCTGCGCGTCGATGACCTCGATGCTCTCACGTCCATCGGGATCCGCCCCTTTTTCATGCGTGCGGATGAAGGCAATCCGCCGGCCATCCGGCGACCAGACCGGCAGATTCTCATTGAATAGCGGATCGGACGTGAGCTGATCGAGGTGTTTGGCGTCGACATCGAACAGGTACAAGTGACGGGCGCGCCCCGAGCGCATATACCCTTCTCCATCCTGTTTGAAATGCAGCGCATCGATCACCAGCGGTTTGGCGGCGGTTCCCGCCTCATTCGGTTCCATGGTGAACACCAGGCGCTTGCCGTCCGGCGCCCAGTCATACTCGCCGATATCTCCCGTGACATTCGTCAGTTGACTGGCGTCGCCGCCGCGGCGGTCCAGCAGCATGATCTGCGACTTGTCGGATCCCGCCGGCGTGGACAGGAAGGCCAGATAGCGCCCGTCCGGACTCCAGCGTGGTTTGGAGGTGCCGTCCGCGGCGGCCGTGAGCGCAAGCCGCTGAGTACCATCCCAGCTCACCATCCAAATGGCGCTGCGCGCTTCGTCGGATTCACGGTCGTTGGTGCCAAGCACATAGGCGACCCACGAACCATCGGGCGACACCTGGGGGTCGCTCACATCCAGCACGCGATAGAAATCGTCCGCCGTCAAAGAGCGGCGCGTCGCCGGGGCGTCCGTGCCCATCGACTGCGCAGCGGACAGGCACAACAACAATCCTGCGGCAAGCTTGAAGAGCATGTTCATTGGTATCGCACGCTCGCGCATGCCGTAGACGATCATGGCTTGCGAGGGCACGGCCTGTCAATAATTAACGCCACGGCGCTGATCGAACGTTCAATATCATCAGCCCCTATCGACGCACGGCAGCCCCGTTTATACTTGCGCTGCCCACAACTTGGCGAGCGAACCGACACCACCCAGCCAACGTGGCCGGCGGCCGCGGCCGCGGGAAAGCATGACCGCCCTGAGAGCAAACACCCCCTTCGCGCAGAGCCTGCGTCAGGCACAGGCGGCGCTGCGCGCCGGCCGCGCCGCCACCGCCGAGCGCCTGCTGCGACACCTCGATGCACAGTTGCCCGCCGAGGCGAATTGCCAGTGGCTGTTGGGTGCCGCATTGCTGGATCAAGACAAAATCCCCGAGAGCATTGCCATGCTCGAAGGGCTGCTCGCCCGTGTCCCCGATTTTGCCGACGCGCGAGTGGATTTGGCGCGCGCCTATCGGCGCGACGGCCAGGCCGCGCGGGCGCGCGAGGAAGTACGCCGGATTCTGGAGAAAATTCCCTATCACTATCTTGCGTGGCTCGCGTACGGCGACGTGCTGGTCGACCTCGGACAGCATGCGGACGCGTGCGTTGCCTTTGAGCGCGCACGCCTCGCCGATCCGCAACGGCGGCGCATCGACGAGGCAACGGCAGCTCTGGTGGCCGACGACCGCAAGGCATCCGAACGGATCATTCGGGAGATCCTGCAGGAAGATGCCAGTCACGTCGCCGCATTGTGCGGCCTTGCGGCACTGTCCCTCGCGGCCGACAAGGGTGCCGACGGCGAGCGGCTGCTGCGACACGCCTTGAAGCAGTCCGCGCATCACCCTCTCGCCTGGCGGGGGCTCGGGCAGGTGCTCGCCGCCCTCGGACGCCTCGAGGAAGCGGACGCGGCGGCGCGTCATCTGGTGACGATCGATCCCGACAATCCGCAGAGCTGGATCACGATCGCCGCCGTGTCGACACGGCGGTTGCGCAACGAAGAAGCGCTCGACGCGTACGAACGCGCGGCGCGGCTGCAGCCGACAGAGGTGCGGCTGCAACTATCCATCGGACACGTCCACAAGACGCTCGGCCGGCGCGGCGAGAGCGAAGCCGCTTACAAGGCGGCGCTGGCCCTGAATCCGGCCATCGCGGAGGCCTACTGGAGCCTTGCCGATCTGAAGAATTATTCATTCGGCGATGAGGAGATCGCGGCCATGCAGCATCTTCTGGGAGCCGGCAAACTCGACCGCGCCAATTCGGCGCAGATGAATTTTGCGCTCGGCAAGGCGTATGAACAGCGCCGGCAGTACACCGACGCCTTTGCGCACTATGCCCGGGGAAACGCCCTGCGGCGCCTTGATGCGCCCTTCGATATCGAGCACTTTGAACGCCGTTCGGCGCGCATTCGCGCCTTTTTTGACGCGGCATTCTTTGCCGGCCGCGCGGGCAGCGGCGATCCGGATCCCGCGCCGATTTTCATCGTTGGGCTGCCTCGGTCCGGGTCCACGTTGATTGAACAGATCCTTGCCAGCCACTCGCGGGTGGAGGGCACCATGGAACTGCCCAATATCATCAGCATCACGCATCAATTCGACGACATGGTTGCGGACCGCGACGGCTATCCCGAAACGGTGGGCAGCGCCCCGGTCGGCTTGCTCACCGCACTCGGCAGCCGCTATCTTGCGGAAACCGCGCCGCTGCGCGCCGGGCGCGAACATTTTACCGACAAACTGCCCAATAACTTCAGCCACATCGGGTTGATCCACGCGATCCTGCCGCGCGCGACCATCATCGATGCACGCCGCCATCCCATGGATTGTTGTTTCAGCACCTTCAAGCAGCACTTCGCCGAGGGACAGACCTTCAGCTACGGCCTCGGGGATCTCGGACGCTACTACCGCAGCTACCTGTCGCTGATGGATCACTGGGACGCCGTGCTGCCGGGCAAGGTGCTGCATCTTCAATATGAAGACCTGGTTCGCGACCCGGAGACGAATATCCGGCGCCTTCTCGAACATTGCCGCCTGCCCTTCGAGGCCGGCTGCCTCAATTTTCACGAGACGCGGCGTTCCGTGCGCACGGCCAGCGCCGAACAGGTACGCCAGCCGATATACAGCGCGGGCGTGGGTTACTGGCGGCACTTCGACAAGGAGCTGCAGCCGCTTCGACAGGCGCTCGGCGACAGCCTGGAGCGGTTTGAGCACCTGAATTGAACAATTGTCCAAGTGTTGGGTGCGAGCCCATCCCACGAGGGTTGACGACCCATGACGCACAAAGGATGATGCGAAGGTGCTTGGCCTGCGGCCTGGTGCACCAATTCAATAAGACGTTTTGAGGGATTCTTATGATTTTACGGAATCGCAATGCTGCCGACATTTCTCTTCCGAAAGGGTGCGCGTTGACCCGCGGGTCCGCCGCCGTCTCAAAGATTAGTCTTGCGGTAGCCGCAGCACTCGCGGTCGCGCCGCCGCACGCGCACGCGGCCGCCGCCGTGGACAACTCGGTCCTGCAGGAAATCGTGGTAACGGCACGCAAGCGCCAAGAGAACCTCCAGGATGTGCCGTTGAGCATTGACGTCTTCACGAAGAAGGACATGCAAAACCTCGGCATTACCGGGTTCGATGATTACGCGCAGAAGGTTCCGTCCATTTCCTTCATCAGCGAGGGACCGGGCACCCAGCTGTTCGTGATGCGCGGCGTCTCCGACGGCAGCAACCCGAACTACGCGAACACTTCCGCGACCGGATTTTTCGTCGATGACATGTCGATGAGCTATTCCGGCACTCAGCCCGACCTGCACCTGTACGACATCGAGCGCATTGAAGTGCTGAACGGCCCGCAGGGCACGACCTTCGGCGCGGGATCCATGTCCGGTGCCATTCGTTATGTCACCAACAAGCCGGATGTGAACGCGTTCAGCGCCGGCATCGACTTCAACGGCGGCCATATTCAGGGCGGCCAGAACAATTGGACCTACGAGGCGTTCATCAATCTCCCGATCATCGACGGCGTGCTGGGCTTGCGAGTGTCCGCCTTCAGCGACTCTCACGGCGGCTTCATCAATAACCAGCTCACGACCCGCACCTGGGTCAACACCGCCGTCTCCGACAACTCAGCGTGGGCACGCAATGACTACAACCGCGCCCATGTCGAGGGCGGCCGCGTGGCCTTGAAGGGCGTCCTCAACGAGAATTGGAGCGCCTCGCTCACGTACAGTTTTCAACGCCAGGCCACCCAGGGTGCATGGGACGAAGACCCGAACCTCGCGCCGCGGACCGTGGAGCGCTTCGGACCGGAGAATCACCTGTTCGAGGCCAAGACCCTGGATTTTCACGTGGACGGCGACGTCGGCATCGGGGATCTGGTGTTCGCGAGCACTTACTGGGCGCTGCCCACCCGCCAGCAAAACGAATACTCACAGTACATCGAGAACTTCAACGGCGGCGCCAACGAGGGCGTCACCTGCCTGAACGACCCGGTCTTCGGTGGCGGACCGTACACCGGCTGCAAAGTGCCGATTCAGTTCTATGAATACCACACCAATCCGCAGCGCTGGTCGAATGAGCTGAGGCTCTCGTCCAAGCCGGGACGCTTCCACTGGCTCGTGGGCCTGTACTGGGAGAAGAACGTCGACAAGAATTCCGGCAGCACCTACTACATGCCCGGGCTGCGGACCGATAGTCCCGCGTTTCAATATTACAACGCCTACAACGGCACGCCGCCGGGGTCGTCGTCGCTGCCTCCCAACCAGTGGTACGCGTACACCACGCGCTCGGACTATCTGCAGACCACCGAGTTCGCCAACATCAGCTTCGACTTCACTGACAAGCTCAACGTCGAGGCCGGAGTGGTGCACTTCCATTCCAATTTCAGGTACTACAGCCCGTACGGTCAGTTTGCCTACGCGCCCACCACTCCGAGTCTCGAAGTGGGTTCATCGAACAAATGGGATACGAAGTTCGGCATCAATTACAAATTCACCGACAAGATCATGGCCTATGCCGACTTCGCGCAGGGCTTCCGCGACGGCGGCACCAATTCGGGGTATCCGACGTCCTGCTACAACAATGGGGTGCCGCAGAGCTACGTGCCCGACACGCTCAACAATTTTGAACTCGGCCTGAAAACCACGAGTTTCAACGGCCACTTGGTGTGGAACACCGCGGCCTATCTCATGAATTGGAAGCAGTTGCAAACCATCATCTACGACGTGGACATCTGCGCGCCGAGCAGCTTCTATGTCAACGTGGGAGATGCCCGCATCTACGGCGTCGAATCGAACGTCGACTACAAGATCAATAGTAACTGGTCGCTCCAGGCGGCCGGCAGCTATACCGATTCGCATCTGATTTCGAGCCCCTACGCCACGTTCGAACCCAACGTCGGCGAACGGCTGCCTTACGTGCCGTACTTCAGCTGGAGCTGGAACCTGCGCTATGAGCATCCGCTCACCAGCGCCCTGCGGGGCTATGCGCAGATCGACCAGGCCAACAAGGGCGACATGTGGAACGACCTGCATGTCGAAGGATCGAACGGCTTTCCGCGGATCCTGCAGCCCCCCTACACCATCACGAACCTGCGCTTTGGCTTGACCCCCGAAGGCGGTCACTGGCTGACCGAGTTCTATATCACCAATCTCACGGACAAGAACGCGATCGTGTTCAGCAACACCGGCAACTTCGATTTGCGCGAGACCACGAATGAGCCGCGCGTCTTCGGCATGCGGCTCAATTACCGCTTCGGCAAGGAGGCCAATTCGGAGTAGTGGTCCTGCTACGCTTAAGTCGCGGCTGCCGGCGCATCGCTGGTGTCGCGATGCGGGCCCCGCTGGCCGCCGACCCGGCGTTCGGCGCTCGGCGGATATCCGAATTGCATGCGGTAGCATTTGGAGAAATGCGGCGGTGATTGAAATCCGCAGGCGGTCGTAATGTCCATGATGGGCATTGCCGTTTGCAGCAACAGCTCGCGCGCGCGGCGCAGGCGCATTTCCAGGTAGTAGCGCTTCGGCACGCAGTTCAGATCCCGCTTGAACAGGCGTTCGATCTGCCGGCGAGATAGACCGGTCGATTGGGCAATCTTCTCCAGGGACAGCGGCTTCTCGATGTTTTCTTCCATGAGCTGCGCGACCCGGATCAAGCCGCGGTGCGACACTCCCACCTGCGCGCGCAGCGGAATGTATTGTCGGTCAGTATCCTTGCGGACTCGATCGACGATGAATTGCTCGGACACCAGTTGCGAAATCCGCGGGCCCAGCTTCACCTGAATGAGATTCAGCATGAGATCCAAGGGCGCCGTGCCGCCGGAGCAAGTGAATCGATCGCGGTCGATGGTGAACAGCTGATCGCTGATCCGCACTCTCGGAAATTCTTCACGCAGCGCCGAGAGATTCTCCCAGTGAATGGTGGCGCTGAAATTGTCGAGCAGGCCCGCCCGCGCGAGCGCGTAGCCTCCCGTGCACAGTCCGCCCAGGGGCACCCGCCGCTCGGCGAGCCGCCGCAGCGCCGTCAACAGCGCCGGCGATACCGCTTCGCGCACGTTGATGCCGCCGCAGACGAACAGAATGTCGACGGCGCCCAACTTGTCGAGAGCTCCGGTCGGCAGCAAGGTGAGGCCGCTGCTCGCCTCCGCGGCACGTCCATCCATGCTCACCACCGACCACTCGTACACCTCATTGCCCACCAGCCGATTCGCCATGCGCAACGGCTCGAGCGCGTTGGCCACGGCGATCAGCGAATAGTTGGGCAGGGTCAGAAATGCATACTTGCATTTACGCAGCACAGCGGGCGATTCCAAAGAGCCTCCCCGAGGAGAAACAGCATGCGGATCGGGCATCGCCATTATGCCACCGCTACGGCCTTCTTGTCTTTTTCCGACATTGGTCTGTCGTTTTCCGTGGGGGTGTCATGGGGCGTTTGGGGCCATCCGAGGGGCTTTTTGGGGCGGCCTGGCGCATTTCCATAAGGGGCTGTCGCAATTAGCGTCTTGTTTGGCAGCGTGGTAGCTACACTGAGCCCGATACTTGGGGAGATCTCAGATGAAAACTCACGCCCGCGTGGTGGTGATCGGCGGCGGTGTCATTGGCGTCAGCACGCTGTACCACTTGGCCTTGAAGGGATGGACTGACGCGGTGCTGCTGGAGCGTGCCGAGCTGACCGCCGGATCGACCTGGCATGCGGCCGGACTGCTGCCGCTGTTCAACATGAGCTACACCGTCGGCCAGCTGCATAAGTACTCGGTGGATCTCTACAAACGGTTGCCGGCCGAGACCGGGCAAGACGTGAGCTTTCATGTCACCGGCAATCTGCGCCTGGCGACCTGCCGCGACCGTATGGATGAATATCAGAAGTACTGCGGCACGGCGAACACCATCGGCGTGCCCTTTCAGGTCATCAGCCCCGCGCAAGTTCGCGAGCTATGGCCCTTGGTCGAGTTGGGCGATGGCGCCGGCACCCCGAAGATCGTCGGGGCGTTGTATCACCCCGATGACGGCCATATTGCGCCGGCGGATCTCACCATGGCGCTGCGCAAGGGCGCGCGCAGCCGCGGGGCGGAGATTCAGGAGCAGTGCGAAGTCACGGCGGTGAAGCGCACGGCGTCGGGGGAATGGCACCTCACCACCAACAAGGGCGACATCGTCGCCGAGCACGTGGTGTGCGCCACCGGCAACTATGCGCGCCAGACCGGGCGCATGTTCGGCCTCAATGTGCCGTCCATTCCGGTCGAGCATCAGTACATCGTGTATGACGAATCGCCCGAATTGAAGGCCTATCGTCAGGGCGGCGGCCGCGAGCTTGCGGTGCTGCGCGAGTCGGACCAGTCCTATTATTTGCGCGAAGAGCGCATGGGCTGGATTTTGGGTCCCTATGAGGCGGGCGCTCCGGCGCGCTTCGCCGACGGCGTGCCCGAATGGTTCGGCAAGAGTCTTTTCGAGGGGGATCTGGAGCGGCTGCTGCCGCACGTCGAGGCGGCGCAGCGGCGCGTACCCAGCCTTACCAACTGCGGCATCAAGGACATCGTGAACGGACCCATTGCCTACACCCCGGATGGCAGTCCCTTGATCGGTCCGGCCTGGGGCGCTCGCAATCTATGGCTCAACGAGGGTCATAGTTTCGGCATCACCGCAGCCGGCGGTTCGGGTTGGCAACTCGCGGAGTGGATCACCGAGGGGGAACCCAGCATCGACATGATGGCGGTCGATCCGCGCCGCTATGGTCCTTACACCAGCAAGCGCTACGTGGTGCAAAAGAACGAGGAAACGTATCGCAACGTATTCGTGATTCATTATCCGGACGAAGAGCGTCCCGATGCGCGGCCGGCCAAGACCAGTCCCGTGTATGACAAGCTCAAGCGCATGGGTGCCGTGTTCGGGCAGCGCTACGGCTGGGAACGCGCCAACTGGTTTGCGCCACCCGGGATTCCCGCGAAGGACCAATGGAGTTTCCGCCGCTCCAATTATTTCGAGCACGTGGGCAATGAAGTGCTGCGCCTGCGCCGGCACGTCGGCGTCATCGACCTGACGCCCTTCACCAAACACGAAGTCTTAGGGCAAGGCGCGGAAGCCTGGCTCGACGGCTTGGTGGCCAACAAGGTTCCGGGGAAGATCGGCAGGATGGCGCTGTGCCATGCCCTGACCCGCCGCGGGGGCATTCGCAGCGAGTTCACCATCACCAAGATCGCGGAACAGCACTACTACGTGGTGAGCGCCGGCGCCGCCGAGCGCTACGACAGCGATTATCTGCAGCAGATGCTGCCGCCGGACGGCAGCGTTAGTTTGAAAAACATCACCATGAGCCGCGGCTGCTTCGTCGTCGCCGGACCGCGCTCGCGGGAGGTGTTGGCCAAACTCGTGGATGTACCCCTGGACAATGCCGCCTTTCCCTGGCTCAGCGGCCAGGTGACCGAGGTGGGTCTCGCCACCGACGTGTACTTGCTGCGCGTGAATTTCGTCGGCGCGCTCGGCTGGGAACTGCACTTCCCGATCGAGTATGCGCATCACCTGTTCGACGCGATATTTGCGGCCGGCGCGGAATTCGATATCGGCATGGCGGGCATGCGCGCGATGGAATCGCTGCGCCTGGAGAAGTCTTACCGCATGTGGGGCAGCGACTTGACGCCCGACTACACCCCCTACGAGGCCGGGCTCGACCGCTTCGTGCGCTTGGGCAAGGGAGCCTTCATCGGCAAAGAGGCTCTCGAGAAACAGCTCAAGGCGGGCGTACCGCACCGGTTCATTACATTCGAAGTGCACGGCGTCACCGATGCCGATCCGCTCGGGAATGAGCCGCTGTTCGACCGCAAGGGCAACATCGTCGGCCGCGCCACCGCCGGCTACTACGGTCATGCGTTGGCCAAGAGCCTGGGGTTGGGCTACGTCAAGCCGGTGTTTGCCGCGGTGGGCAGCGAGATCGAGATCGAGATCCTGGGCGAGCGCAAGCGCGCCACGGTGCTGGTCGATTCACCGTATGATCCGGAAAACAAGGATTTGAGGGCCTGAGGCATCTCGTGACATGAGCCGGCAATCATTCTCGGGGCTGTCGCTGATCTGGCGCAGCCTCTCGAAACATCGCGATTGGCGTCAACAATGGCGCAAGCCGCAGCCCAAGGCGCGGTATGACGCCATCATCGTCGGCGGCGGCGGCCATGGTCTCGGCGCGGCGTACTATCTGGCCAAGGAACATGGATTGACGAATATCGCCGTCCTGGAGAAAGGCTGGATCGGCGGCGGCAACACCGGCCGCAATACCACCATCATCCGCTCGAACTACTTGTTCAATGAGAGCGCGGCACTCTATGACCATTCGGTGAAGCTCTGGGAACGGCTGTCGCAGGCGCTCAACTACAACGTCATGTTCTCCCCGCGAGGCGTCATGATGCTCGCGCACACCGTACACGACATTCAAGTGTTCAAGCGGCATGTGCACGCGAACCGCTGCAACGGCGTCGACAACGAATGGCTGGAACCGGCGCAGGCCAAGGAATTTTGTCCGCCGCTGAATATTGAGGACAACATCCGCTATCCGGTTCTCGGCGCTGCCTTGCAGCGGCGCGGCGGAACGGCGCGCCACGATGCGGTCGCCTGGGGATACGCGCGCGCTGCCTCGGACCTTGGCGTCGACATCATCGAGAATTGCGAGGTCACCGGCATCCGGCGCGACTCGAGCGGCGCCGTGGAAGGAGTGGAAACCACACGCGGCCTGATTCAGTCCCGCAAGGTGGGCGTGTCCGCCGCCGGCCATACCAGCGTCATCTTGAGAATGGCCGGTGTGAATCTGCCTCTGGAAAGCTATCCCTTGCAGGCGTTGGTGTCCGAACCGGTCAAGCCGGTGTTTCCCTGCGTGGTCATGTCGAACACCATTCACGCCTATATCAGCCAATCTGACAAGGGTGAACTGGTCATCGGCGCCGGCACCGACGCTTACACCTCGTATACTCAGCGTGGAGCGCTGCACATCAACACGCATACCTTGGATGCGATCTGCGAACTGTTCCCGGCATTCCGCCGGATGCGCATGCTGCGCAACTGGGGCGGCATCGTCGACGTGACGCCTGACCGCTCGCCCATCATCGCCAAGACCGAGGTTCCCGGGCTGTACGTCAATTGCGGCTGGGGGACCGGGGGCTTCAAGGCGACGCCGGGATCGGCGCACGTGTTTGCCTGGACCATCGCCCGCGATGAGCCGCATCCCATCAATGCGCCGTTCACGCTGGAGAGATTCCGCGATGGCTACTTGATCGACGAGGCCGCGGCCGCGGCCGTCGCCCACTAAGGCATCTCATGCTGCTCATCGACTGCCCCTACTGTGGTAAACGGCCTGAAATTGAATTCAGTTACGGCGGCCAGGCGCATATTGCGCGGCCCGCGGAGCCCTCGACACTCGATGACCAGGCGTGGGCGGAGTTCTTGTACATGCGCGCCAACACCAAGGGCGTGCATGCCGAGCGCTGGCGTCATTCGCGCGGTTGCGGGCGCTTCTTCAATGCGCTGCGCGATACGGCCACCGATCATTTTCTGGCCGTGTACAAGAGCGGCGAGGCGCGGCCGACGCTGCCCGTTGCAGGCGCCGCTGCGCCGGATGAACGAACGATATGAGTGAGGCGCAGAGAGACATGCGCACCGCCGCCGGCGGGCGGATCGACCGAACGAAAATCCTGCGGTTTAGTTTCGACGGCCGAACGTATGCGGGGGTTGCGGGCGATACCCTCGCCTCCGCCTTGCTGGCCAACGGGGTGCATTTGACGGGCCGCTCGTTCAAGTACCACCGGCCCCGGGGGATTCTGGCGGCGGGGTCCGAAGAGCCCAATGCCCTGGTGACGCTGCGGCGGGATGAGGCACGCGTCACTCCCAATCTTCGCGCCACCCAGATCGAGCTCTATGACGGCTTGATTGCAGAGAGCCAAAATCGCTGGCCGAGCCTGCGATTCGATGTGGGGCGCATCAACGACCGTCTGTCGCGCTTTTTCCCCGCTGGCTTCTACTACAAGACCTTCATGTGGCCGAGAAAAGCCTGGAAATCCTTGTACGAGCCCGCGATTCGGCGCGCTGCCGGATTGGGACGTGCGCCCACGCTGCCCGATCCGGACCGTTACGCCCAGTGCTACGCACATTGCGATGTGCTCGTCGTCGGCGCGGGCCCCGCGGGAATCGCGGCGGCGCTCGCCGCCGCCGAGAGCGGCGCCCGTGTCATGCTGTGCGACGAGACTGCTGAGTTCGGCGGCAGCTTGCTGGCGGATACTGCGGCGCTCATCGACGGCCTCGAACCGGCAGCCTGGGTTCAGGAAAGCCTGGCTACCCTGGCCGGCAATTCCCGCGTCACTCTGCTCAATCGAACCACGGCCTTCGGCTACTTTCCGCACAACCTCATCGGCCTGAATCAGCGGCTGAGCGACCACCTGCCCGCGCCCGCTCCGGGCCAGTGGCGCGAGCGGCTGTGGCAGGTGCGGGCCGGCGCCGTGGTGCTCGCCACCGGCGCCATCGAACGTCCCCTGGTGTTCCCGGGCAACGACCGCCCGGGCATTTTGTTGGCGGGCGCCGCGCAAACCTATCTCAATCGATACGGGGTCCACGTCGGCAGCCGCATCGTCGTCGTGACCAGCGGCGATCATGCGTATCAAGCGGCACTCGACCTGCATGCGGCGGGCGTCATCATCGCCGCCATTGCGGACCTGCGAACCGAGATTGTCGGCGCCCTTCCCGATGCGGCACGGCGCGCCGGAATCGAAATTTTCCCGGGTTCGACGGTGCTCGGCACCGACGGCGATTTGCGCGTCAACGCCATCACCCTGGGCAGTCTCGATGGCGGTACGGTGAGGGCCCGGCAACGCGTGCCCTGCGACACGGTGCTGATGTCCGGCGGATTCACCCCCAGCGTGCATTTGTTTTCGCAATCGCGCGGCAAGCTTCGATGGAACGAAGACCTCAAGGCCTTCGTCCCAGGCCTGTCGGCGGAGCGCGAGTGCTCCGCCGGCGCCTGCCGGGGCATCTATGGTCTGGCCGAGGTCCTCGCGGATGGCGCCGCGAGCGGTGCGGCGTCGGCCCCGCCGTCCAATCGCGCGCCGCGCCGCTTCATCGTGGAGGCGGCGGCGCGCAGCGGTCAAGCCTTCGTCGGGGCTCTGCCGCAGGCCGATTCGTCCGGCGGCGACAAAGCCTTCGTCGATTGGCAGCACGATGTGACGGTGCGGGACCTGCTGCTGGCGACGCGCGAGGGCTTTCAATCCATCGAGCACGTGAAGCGCTACACCACCACCGGCATGGCCACCGACCAAGGCAAGACGTCCAACCTCAACGCCATGGCCATCGTCGCCAAGAGCCTCGACTTAAGTGTGGTGCAGGTTGGGCTGACCACCTTCCGCATGCCCTACACGCCCGTCACCTTTGGCAGCATGGCCGGCACCTCGCGCGGCGACTTATTCGACCCGGTGCGCACCACTCCCACCCATCCATGGGCGCAGGCACGCGGTGCGGTGTTCGAGAATGTCGGCTTATGGAAGCGCGCCCGCTATTTCCCTCGAAGCGGCGAGGACATGCACGCCGCGGTGGCGCGCGAGTGCCGCGCGGTGCGCAGCGCCTGCGGAATTTTCGATGCCTCGACTCTGGGCAAGATCGAAGTCGCCGGCCCCGATGCCGCCGACTTCATGAACCGACTGTACATCAACAATTGGTCCAACTTGAGTGTGGGCCGGTCGCGCTACGGGATACTGCTGCGCGACGACGGTTTCATCTACGACGATGGCGTGGTGGCGCGCACCGCTGCGGATCGCTTCCATGTGACGACCACCACCGGCGGCGCGCCGCGGGTGCTGGCCCTGATGGAGGATTATCGACAGACCGAATGGCCGGACCTCAAGGTCTGGCTCACCTCGACCACCGAGCAATGGGCGGTGATTGCGGTGCAGGGCCCAAAGGCGCGGCTGGTTCTGGAATCCTTGGTGGAAGGCATCGATATCAGCGCCGCCGCCTGGCCGCATATGGGCGTGGCCCGCGGCCGAATCTGCGGGGTACCCATGCTGCTGTTTCGCGTGAGCTTCACGGGAGAGCTGGGGTTTGAGATCAATGTGCCTGCCGATTTCGGCCTCCCGGTATGGGAGGCGGTGTATGCCGCCGGCCGCGCCCACGGCATCACCGAATACGGCACCGAGACCATGCATGTGCTGCGCGCAGAGAAGGGCTACATCATCGTCGGTCAGGACACTGACGGCACGGTCACCCCCGACGATGCCGGCCTGACGTGGGCCATCGGCAAGAGCAAACCCGATTTCGTCGGCAAGCGTTCCTTGGAGCGCGCCTCGATGAAGGCCCCCGACCGCAAGCAATTGATGGGTTTGCGCACGCGGGATCCGCACCGGGTGCTCGAGGAAGGCGCACAAATTGCGGTGCGGCCGGGCCAGACACCGCCGATGGAACTCATCGGTCATGTCACCTCCTCGTATGCCAGCAGCGTGCTCGGGCATTCCATCGCATTGGCCGTGATCGCCGGCGGCCGCGCCCGCCTGGGGCACACCCTCTTTGTGCCCATGCCTGAAGGCGACATCGAGGTTGAAGTCACCTCGCCCGTTTTCTATGACCCGACGGGAGCCCGCATCAATGCTTGATGCCGCAACACGCTCATTGCCGCCCGTGCCGGACGCCTCATGGCTGAAGGCATTGCCGCCGGCGATGCGATTTGTTCTGCACGGCGATGCCACGGTGCGGACCGCCGCGGCGCCCGCCTGGGGAGCAGGATTCAGCGAGCATGCCTGCCGCACTGTGACCCAGGGCAGCCGCGCCACGCTGTGGTTGGGGCCCGATGAATACCTGCTGTACGGCGCTGACGAAGACGCCAAAGACGGGGTGCTCGCCGCGCTGGAACTCGCTTTGGACAACCTGCCCTGCGCCCTGGTCGACATCAGTCATCGGCAATTTGCACTCGAAGTGAGCGGCGCTCATGCCGCGACCATTCTCAACGGCGCCTGTCCGCTTGATTTGGATCTCAGTCAGTTCCCCATCGGCATGTGCACTCGAACCGTGCTGGCCAAGGCCGACATCGTGCTGTGGCGGACCCGCGGCGACGCCTTCCATCTCGAGGTTTGGCGCTCATTCAGCGGTTATGTCACGGGGTTGCTGCGCGAGATTGCAGGGGAGTTCTACGGCGCGTGAGCGCGAGGGCCCGTGCCGTGATGGTGTGCGGCACCACCAGCGGCGCCGGCAAGAGCTTCCTCGCGACCGCCTTGGCGCGCTGGTACTCGCGGCAGGGGCTGAAAGTCGCGCCCTTCAAGGCGCAGAACATGAGCAACAACGCCCGGGTCGTGGCCGGCGGCGAAATGGGCAGCGCGCAGTATTTCCAGGCGCTCAGCGCGGGCTGCGTTCCCGACGTCCGCATGAACCCCGTCCTGCTCAAGCCCGAAGCGGACACGCATAGCCAGGTGATTCTGCTGGGGGCACGGCGCGACGATTTGTCGCGCATGGAGTGGCGCGCGCGCGCCGAGCATTTGTGGCCCGCCATTGTGTCCTGTCTCGATGATCTCATGGCGAGCCACGATGCCGTCGTGATCGAGGGCGCGGGGTCGCCGGCTGAGATCAATCTCTCCTCCACGGATATCGTCAATATGCGCGTGGCGGAAGCGGCCTCGGCGGCCACCCTCGTGGTCTGCGACATCGACCGCGGCGGCGCATTCGCGCATCTGTTCGGCACCTATGAACTCCTGCCTCCCCGGCACCGCGCCTTGGTGCGCGGCTTCGTTCTCAACAAATTTCGCGGCGATTCGAGCCTGCTGGCTCCGGGCCCGCAAATGCTGGAGTCGTTGACCGGAGTTCCCACGCTGGCCGTGTTGCCGATGTGGCGGGAACATGGACTGCCGGAGGAAGACGGTGTATTCGATGCGCCGGCCGCGGGTTCCGGTTTGTCGGTAGCCATCATCGCGTGCCCCTACCTCAGCAACCTCGACGAGTTCGCGCCTCTCGCGAGGGTTCCCGGCGTGGCGCTGACCTGGGCCCGCCAGCGCTCAACCATCGCGGCCGCGGATCTCTTGGTGCTGCCGGGCTCGAAGAACGTGGCGGCGGACCTCGCGTGGTTGCGCGAGCGCGGACTGGATGTCGCCATCGCCGCACATATGGCGGCGGACAAGCCGACCCTGGCGATTTGCGGCGGCCTACAAATGCTCGGCGGCGAGATCCGCGATCCGCATGCCGTTGAAGGGCGGGCCCAGGGACTGGGTCTACTGCCCTACTCCACTGAATTTCAGCGGGAGAAGCGCTGCCGGCGCGCAACCCACACCTTTGCGCCTCTGTCCAGGTTTTGGGCTTCCTTGAGCGGCGTGACCTTCGAGGCCTACGAAATTCGCCATGGACACACGCGGCCCACCGAACCTACGGCAGTCCAGGCGCCGCCCCTGCAGGCCGCCCTTCCCGAGCATTGCGGCTGGCAACAGGGCCAGACCCTGGCGATCTATTTGCACGGCCTGTTCGAAAGTCCCGCGGTAATGCGCGGACTGTTTGGCCGGGACACGCCGACGCTGGACGATACCTTCAACGGTCTGGCGGATTTCATCGACGCCCACTTTGCGCCCGGCGTGCTCATGTCTTTGCTGAACTGATACCGTGTCAAGGCGCGACATCGCGCAGCACCGCGATTTTGATTTCGGAGAGTTGCATCCGGTCCATCGGGTCCACGTGATAGAGCGCCTTGAGGAAGGATTGATCCCAGGCGCTCAACCCGGCGGGCCGCGCGTCCGGCGGTGCCGAAAATAAATGCAGGATACTGGGCGCATCGCCTAAGTCCGCCTCGAAGCGAATCTTCACCAATCCAATCATCGCGACGTAGTCCGCCAATTGACCGAAACTAATACCCCTCGTCAGGCGCGAGTCGACGATGACGATGATCGACTCCAGGGACGGCGCTTCGGGCCACTTGAACCGCGAGAGGGTGTTCTCATCGATCCCGATCCCCGATTGATAGCTGATGGCAACGGGTCTTCCATCCTCATCGACGAGGCCCACGTTGTACCAAACGCGAATCGGACTCGACAAGTCGAGGAAAGCTTGAATCTTGGTATCTGCAGCGTCGCCGAATAAGGCGGATTCGCGCCCGCCCCAGGCCTTGAGCAGGGCAGCGGGATCGGCCGTTATCACCACGTAAAGATTCGCCCGGCAATGCTCGGATGCCAGGGGCGCACCGGCGCCCGCTGCGACTTGCGATATTCGTTGCAGGATGAATTCACCGTGATCGTGCGGCAGTCCGGCCACGAGCAGGCAAATGGGTACTTTCTCGCGCCACCTCGTGAGTTTCGATTCCAGGGGCGCAAGCCCAATGACCGAAACGAAGTGCTTGACCTTGCGTTCGACCGTCGCCCGTTCCCGCCGGGCGTGCACCGTGATCGGATCAAGGGCGGGATTGACGGATGGTTCGGCCGCGCCCGCCGGAACAACGGCGGCAAGTAGTGACAACCCCGTCAATAGGGCGGCTGCCCTCAATGCAAGACGTCCCGCACGATCGATATCTTGATCTCCGATAGCTGCATCTTGTCGGTTTGCTCGGTGTGGTACAGCGCCTTGAGAAAGGACTGGTCCCAGGAGCTCAATCCGGGGAGAAGCGCCTTCTCGGGGGCGGAGAATAGACGCAGAAGCGTGGGCGCTTCCCCCACATCTGCGTCCACGCGCAGTTCCGCCAAGCCAATAAGGGCAACGTAGTCCGCCAGCTGACCAAAACTGACGCCCCGCGCACGGCGCGAGTCGATCAAGACAATGACCGAGGACAGTTCCCGCACCTCATCGTGAGACAGACGAAATCCCAGGGCATGCGCGTTGTTCGGGACGCCGTCAATAGGCGACCCGGTCGTGTGTCCGCTCGGGACCATGCTGGTTGTATTTCCCGAGAGCGGCAACCCTTCCGCGGTGTCGAGATCAGCGTTGTACCAGACTCGAACCGGACTCGTTGCCTTGAGGAAGCTGCGGATCTTGACGCCGCCGGCGTCGCCGAACAGGGAGATGTCGCGCTTGATCCATGCCTTGAGCAGTGCGTCGGGATCCGCCGTCACGATCACATAGAAATTGCCGCGGCAGCGTTCCGGTGCCAAGGGCACGCCCGCCTCCGTGGCGACCTGTGATATGCGCGTCAGCACGAATTCGCCATGATCGCGCGGCAGCCCCGCCACCAGTGGGCAAATCGGCGTTCGCCAGCGCGCCAGCGACTCCCGGAACGGCGCCACGGAGATGGCCGAGACGAAGCTCGAGACCTGGTGCTCGACGAGGGCCCTTTCTTTCTGGCCCAGCACGGTAATTTGGTCGAGTGAGGGTTTGTCGGTTGGAGTGGCCGGCGCCGCGTCGGGTGACGCCGCCACGCTGAGCGATGACAGCCCCACCAGGACCGCCATTCCGCACGCCAACGCTGCCCCTGCTCGACTCTGTGGTCCCACTCGCCTCTCCGTGCTCGCCGAAGATCGCGTGCCCTACATTGGCGACGATCGACTCACGGGTCAAGGCACCCCGCCCGGCCGGTGGTCTGCAGCCGGACGCCGGAAAATGGCGCTTCATGACAAGTGTATGACGCAAACTGATCAGCTGCCGCGACCGTCAGTGACCATACTTAAGAGTCAAAATCCCTGGGGGAGCGATGATGGACGAACAAATTTCGCAAGCCGGCCACGCGCGGCGTCCCAGCGGACGCGACGCGAAACGGGCTGCCCGTGCCGCCCGGGCCGGGGCATCGATCCCCTACATCACGCGCAAAATTCCTTACTACGAGGTCCTCGACGAGGAAGGGCTTGCGCTCATGGAGCACAACGCCGACTCCATTTTGGAGGAGATTGGGATCGATTTTCGCGATGATGCCGAAGCCCTGCAAATCTGGAAGGATGCAGGCGCCGACGTGCAAGGCGAGCGCGTGCACTTTGCCAGAGGCATGTGCCGCGCGCTCATCCAGAAGAGCGCGCCGCGCGAGTTCACCCAGCATGCGCGAAATCCGGCGCGCAGCGTGGTCATCGGCGGCAAGAACACCGTCTTCGCTCCGGCCTACGGCTCCCCGTTCGTGCGCAGCCTCGATGAGGGCCGCCGCTATGCGCGGATCGAAGATTTCCGGAATTTCGTCAAACTCGCGTACATGTCGCACTCCTTGCACCATTCAGGCGGCACCATTTGCGAACCGGTCGATCTGCCGGTCAACAAACGCCATCTCGACATGGTGTACAGCCACCTCAAGTACAGCGACAAGGCATTCATGGGGTCGGTGACGGCACCGGAACGCGCTGCGGATTCCGTGGCCCTGGCGAACATCGTCTTCGGCGACGAGCTCACTGACCCGCTCACCGGCCGCCCGAAGACGACCATCATCAATCTGATCAACGTCAACTCGCCGATGACCTATGACGCGACCATGCTGGGTGCCGCCAAGGTATATGCACGCGCCAATCAAGCCCTGATCATCACGCCGTTCATTTTGGCCGGCGCGATGTCGCCGGTGACGGTTGCCGGCACTGTGGCGCAAACCTTTGCCGAAGCGCTGGCGGGACTTGCCTTCGTGCAATTGGTCAATCCGGGCGCGCCGGTGGTGCTCGGCAGTTTCGCCTCGTCGATCTCGATGCAATCGGGCGCGCCGACGTTCGGCACGCCGGAGCCGGCCTTGGTGCTGTACTCCATGGCCGCGCTGGCGCGGCGTCTGGGAATCCCATTCCGCTCGGGCGGCAGCCTGTGTGCGTCGAAGATCCCGGATGCGCAGGCGGCGTATGAATCGGCCAACACCCTGCTGCCTACTTGTCTCGCAGGGGTCAATTTCGTGCTGCACACGGCAGGCTGGCTCGAGGGAGGCCTTGCCATGGGCTACGAGAAGTTCGTCATGGATGTGGACCAGGCCGGCATGATGCACACCCTGCTGGCGGGAGTGGATCTATCGCCGAATGGCCAGGCCATCGATGCCATGCGCGAGGTCGGACCGGGCAAGCATTTCCTGGGCTGCGCCCATACGCAGGCGAATTTCGAGAACGCGTTCTACCGCTCGCCGCTCGCCGACAACAACAGCTACGAGCAGTGGGAGGCCGAAGGGTCGCCCGACATGACCAAGCGCGCCAATGCCCTATGGAAGAAGCAGCTCGCCGACTATGTGCCGCCGCCGATGGATCCTGCGATCGATGAGGCGCTGCTCGAGTACATGGCAAAACGCAAGGCGGCCTCTCCCGATTCGAACGTCTGATTTGCTCGAGCGCGGGCTATTAGCCCTTCGCCGGCGGCGGTGCTGGAAGCGTTGCTCCATCCCAATGCTCGTCGGCCTTGCCGTCCTTGAAGCGCCACATGTCGAACCATGAGGTGGAGTATTTCACCGATGGGTCCTTAGGTGTAGGCAATTCGCGCGGCGTCACCACAATCACCAGGTCGCCCTCCGCGACCACGGCAACAATCTTCGTGGTCATCTTTTGCGGGACCGGCGATGGTTTGCGGATGGAGGTGAAGAATTTCACCACGGGATCCCGTCCCGACGCCACGTTCGGGTTGTGCTGGTGATACTCCGCGGTCAACCAGTGATCGGCCAATTCCCAGTGATTCGCCTCCAACAGATCTTTCATGATGTGGTAGGCGGCTTGCTTGTTGACGTTCAAGTGCGGGTCGGAACTCTTGAATAGCGAATCCGGATCGGCGACCCCCACCACCGGTTCTTGAGCAATGGCGGCGGCGCTGAGCATCAGGGCCGGGAGCGAGGCGAGAACCATCCAGCGAATTTTCATACGCACGCACCTCAGGTTATTTGCTGTTCGGAATGGAATATACCTTGCCGCGGTAGGGTGAGCGATCGATTTGATCGAGCGCCGTGACATAGAGGGTCTTCTCATCCGGACTGAATGCCAGGTTCGGCACTTTGGGGGACGGCAGCGTCAGGCTGCGCAGCAGCTTGCCTTGCGGACTGATCACGAAGATTTGCCCGAGCAGCGGCATACGCAGGTCGCGGGGGCTCTGCCCCACGTAAAGATCGCCGGTGGAGGAGACTTTTACCCCGTCGGGCCAGATGGGCGCGACGTGATTCGTCAGGTCATCCAGATTCACGAACACCCGCCGGTCCGACAGACTGCCGCCGGCTCCGATCTTGAATTGCAGCAGACGATGTTCTTCCGTCTCCACCACGTAGAGGAGGGTCCCGTCCGGCGAGACCGCCAGCCCGTTGGCATTGTGTAAATCGATCGCCGCTTGGGCAATCGATTCGTCGGGAGCGATGTAGAACACCTTGCCGTCGATGACCGGACCCAGATGGCCGGAGGCCGTGAAATAGACTCCGCCGCGGCCATCGGGCGCCAGATCGTTGGGCCCGAGAAAGGGATTGCCGTCCTTATCGTGTGAGTAGGCAGGAAGCACCGTGCCGTCCGCCGACATCCGGCCGATCGAGCCGTTGTCGTAGCAAGTGGTCAGGAACTCGCCGCGCACGGTCGGCACCACGGCCGATTGACCGCAGCCTTTCTCCGCCGAGAACACCGAGTTCTTTGAACCGTCCCACACCATCACGGCGCTGCGATCATATTCGACGTAGTACAGCTTGCCGTGGTACCACACCGGCCCTTCCGGGAAATGCGCGTCGTCGTTGAGCACCCGAACCTCGCCCGCGCCGGCGCGGCCGCCCATGCCGGCCGTGAGCAGCAGCGCAGCCGCCGCGAATGCGGTGAGAGATTCATTCATACCGGTTTCTCATTCCAGAGCGGCCCGGCGCGCTGTGCAATCAAACCGTACTCGCCGGGCCGGCGGTAGGTTGCAAAGTCGAAGTTGACCCGGCGGCAGGTGCGAATCAAATCAAGATCGGCGCGATGCACCACTACCTCATCATCCACCGACACCGCCAAGGCGGCGATCTCGCCGGTGGGTGCGATGATGCACGAGCCGCCGATCAGCGCCTGACCGTCCTCCAAGCCGGCTTTGGCGGCAGCCGCCACCCAGACCGCATTTTGATAGGCTCCCGCCTGCATGGGTAAATGATTGTGGAACATCCGCAGATGCGCCAGCGCCGGCGCCTCCTCGAGCACCACGGGAGTGTTATAGCCTATCAGCACCACCTGCGCGCCATTGAGGCAGAGCATGCGATAGGTCTCCGGCCAGCGCCGGTCATTGCACAACGACAGGCCGATGCGCACGCCGCGATAGCCGTAGACCGGAAAGCCCAGGTTACCGGGCTCGAAGTAGCGCCGTTCCAGGTGAGTCGTCACCCCTGCCTCGGCGCTCTCGGAGCCTGGAATATGCATCTTGCGGTAGCGGCCGATCAGGCGGCCATCCGCCCCCACCAGATCCATGCTGTTGAAGCGCCGGGTGCGGCCTTGTGCCTCATCCTGTTCGGCGAAGCCCAGAGCAAATCCGATCTTCAACCGGCGGGCGGCGTCGTACAGCGCCTGAGTCTGCGGCCCGGGGATCTGTCGCTCGTAGAAAAGATCGATTTCGCGCGGATCTTCCAGCGACCAGCGCGGAAAAAAAGTGGTCAACGCCATCTCCGGAAACACCGCGAGCTCGGCGCCTGCCGCGGCCGCTTTTTCCAGCAGATGAATCAGCCGGCCCACGGTCTCGGCGCGCGCAGCGCCGCGTTGAATGGGGCCGGTTTGGCAGACAGCCAGACTAAGATATTGACTCATGATGCGATTTCCTCGAAGACCGGCTGCATCGACGCCAGCCGCTCGCGGGTGAGATGGCAGGCAATGCGATGGTTCGGCGCGAATTCGTGTATCGGCGGTGGCAGCACATCGCAGGTGCCCGCGATGCGGTAGGCGCAGCGGGTGGAAAAGCGGCAGCCCGGGGGCGGACTCGATGCCGAGGGGATGTCCCCGCTCAACAATACCTTGCGCTTGACGTAGTGCTGATCCGCGATGGGAATGGCGGCCAACAGCGCCTCGGTATAGGGATGGTACGGCGGCGCGAATACCTCCTGCGTTCCTCCCTGCTCCATGATCTGACCCAGGTACATGACGACGACGCGGTCGGACAGATAGCGCACCACCGAAAGATCGTGGCTGATGAACAGCAGCGTCGTGCCCTCGCGCCGTTGAATGCCGACCAACAATTCGATCACGGCGGCCTGCACCGATACGTCGAGCGCCGATACCGGCTCATCCGCCACGACCACGGCCGGACTGCCGGCGAAGGCGCGTGCCACGCCGACGCGCTGCTTCTGGCCGCCGGACAATTGGTGCGGGCGGCGCGCGGCGAAGGCGCGCGGCAGCTTCACCAAGTCGAGCAGCTCGAGCACGCGTTCTTGAACGGCGGCCTCGTCGCGCTGCACGCCCAGTTTGCGGATCACCCGGCCGATCTGCGCACCCACGGTGTGGCTGGGATTGAGGGTATCGAAGGGGTTTTGAAAAATCATCTGCAGCGAGCGGATGGTTGTCAGGTTCCTGCGAGTCACCGGCAGCCGGCTGAGCTCCAAATCCGCCAACTCGATCGAGCCGCCGCTGGCCGGCGTCAGTCCCATCAGAATTCGCGCCAGCGTCGATTTGCCGCAACCGGATTCGCCCACGATGGCGACGGTCTCGCCGCGCCGCGCATCGAAGGTCACGCCGTCGTTGGCCGTGACCTGACCGTAGCGCTTGGTGAGATCCCGAATCTTGAGCACCACGCCGCCGAGATGGGCCGCCGGCGGCGCAGCCGAGGCCGCAGCGGGCGCCTCCCATGCAATCTCACCCACCCGCAAACAACGCGACGCGCGGGCGCTCGGCGCGGCGATCGGGCGCATCTCGACCGGACCCGCGTCGCAGCGGCCGGCGGCAAAGAATTCGCAGCGCGGCCCAAAATTACAGCCTGCGGGGCGTTCGCGCGGCGCCGGCAGCTGGCCCGGGATAGACACCAGCGGCCGGTTGTTCTTGTCCGCGCCCGGCACCGGTATGGCGGCGAAAAGACCTCGCGTGTAGGGGTGGCGCGCACCGCCGAAGACGCTCGACACCGTGCCCGTCTCCACTGCTTCGCCGCAATACATCACGGTGACACGCTCGCAGGTCTCGCGGATCAACCCCAGGTTGTGCGAGATGTACAGCATGGAGGTGCCGAACTCGGCGGATATGTCGCGGATCAGATCCACGATGCCGGCCTCCACCGTGACGTCGAGCGCCGTCGTGGGTTCATCCAGCAACAGCACCTTCGGATTCGACAGCAGCGCCATGGCGATGACGATGCGCTGCTGCTGGCCGCCGGAAATCTGATGCGGATAAGAGCGCATGATGCGCTCGCCGTCCGCCATGCGCACGCGATCCAGCATCATGCGTGCGCGCAGGGCGGCGTCGCGGCGGCCGACGCCTTCATGGTACATGGGCACTTCCATCAGCTGCTCGCCGACGGTCATCGAGGGATTCAGCGAGGCTATCGGCTCCTGATAGATCATCGCAATCTCGGCGCCGCGGATTTTGCGCACTTCCTCACGGCTCAGCTCCAGAAGATCGCGGCCCTGGAACGAGATTCGGCCTCCGACCACGCGGCCGGCCCGGCCGAGATGGCGCATGACGGCGAGCGCCACGGTTGATTTGCCGCAGCCCGATTCTCCCACCAGCCCATGCGCTTCCCCGGGCATCAGTGCCAGATTGAAGTCGACTACGGCCGGCACCTCGCCGCCGCGCCCGGCATAGGAAATGGACAAATTGCGGCATTCGAGAACCGGGGTTTCGCGGGCGGCGGCGGCGGCGTGCTCTGTCATGCGTTGATCAATCACGTAGGCTCATTTCGCGCAGACCATCGGCGATCAGGTTGAATCCGAGTATCAGGCTCGACACCGACAGCGCGGGCACGATCAGCATATAGGAGTATTTCCACAGCATCGCCGCCGTGGCGGCCTCCTTGATCATCAGCCCCCAGTCCGGATCCGGAGGCTGCAGCCCCAGCCCCAGGAAGGTCAGGGTGGTGATGGCGACCGTGGTGTAGCCTAAGCGCAGACAGGCATCGACGATGATGGGCGCGCGCACATTGGGGAGCATTTCCACCAACATGATCCACAGCGGGTGCTCGCCGCGGGTTTGCGCCGCCTGAATGTAATCGCGCGACTTTGCATCCAAGGCCAGGCCGCGGACGATGCGCATGATCACGGGGGCCGATGAGCAGGTGACGGCGATGATGATATTGAAGCCGCTCTGGCCGAGCAGGTTCAGCACCAGAATGAACAGCACCATCACGGGAAACGATAGGAGCACATTGCCCGCGAAGGACACGATTTCATCCCACCACCCGCCGAGATACCCGCCGATCAGTCCGCAGGCGCCGCCCACCAGGTACGCCACCGAAGTGGCCGTGACGCCCCAGACGAGAACCCTTTGGCAGCCCCACAGGTCGCGCGACAGCACGTCCCTGCCACGCATGTCGGACCCCAGCAGAAACAGCACGCCATGCCGGATGCCGCCGGGCGGCACGAACGGCGCGATCGGCTTGTTTGGGTCGGGCAGCGGCAAGTACGGCGCCGCAACCGCCATGAGCAGCCAGAAACAGACCAAGGTCACGCCGACGATGGCCACCGAGGACTCGCGCCAGCGGCGCAGGGCCGTGACGTAGAGCAGGATCACTGCGGGGACGGCGGGCAACAGCAAGTAGGATCCGAATGCGCCGAGTGCCGGCCGAAACATCACGTAGCCGGCCAAGGGGAGCCAGATGAGCGCAATCAGGACCGCTACCCGGTGTTTCAGCAGCGCCTTCAAGTGAAGCGCACTCGGGGATTGAGCAAGACATAGGCGGCATCCGAGAGCAATTGCGATGCCACCGCGACGCACACCGCCACCAGAGTCGCCGCCTGCAGTACTTGGATGTCGCCGAAATTCGCCGCGTCGTACAGCATTCGGCCAAACCCGCCATACTGAAAAAACACCTCGATCACCACCACCTGGGACAGCAGTCCGTTGAGTTCGAGGAATATGAGCGTGACGGGAACGATCAGCGCGTTGCGCAATGCATGGCGCAGGATGACGCGCCGGTAGGGCAAGCCCTTCAGCACCGCCGTGCGGATATATTGCGACGTCATGACCTCGGCCATGGCTGCGCGGGTCATTCGCACGATGTATCCGACGTCGTAGAACAGCAGGGTCGCGAGCGGCAGCACCAGTTCACGAAACGACCAGCCATCGGTCATGGCGGATTTGGTGGGCACCCACCCCAACCCCAATGCCAGCGCCACCGTGAGCAGCACCGCCGTCGCGATCTGCGGAATCGACGTCGTGAGCACGGCGACGAAGGATATGATGCGGTCGAGCGGCGACCCTTCGTTCATCCCGGCCAGCACGCCCAAGCCGAGCGCCAGCGGGATCATGATCAGGAATACGAAGAACGCGAGAATGCCGGTGTTGGCCAGGCTCTCCTTCAACAAGGTCGAGACGGCAACGTCCTTCTCCAGCGAGCGACCGAGATCACCGTGCGCCACATTCTTGAGCCATTCGCCGTAGCGCGGCAGAAACGGCTGATTCAAGCCCTTCTTTTGCAGCCAATCTTGGTAGTCGGCGTCGGAAAGCGTGGCGACGCCGAACCCGCCGAGTTCGGCGACGGCCACCTTCTTGCGGAACTGATCGCTGTCGAAGATCGCGAACAGCAGCAGCGACACGGTCAGCATGATCAGCAACATCTGAGCCGTGCGGCGGACGATGAGATTACCCATGAAGCGCTTGGCTCAGCCCATCCAAACCTTGTTGAGCTGCATTTGACGGGCGGGATGCGCCTTGTAGCCGTGGACCTTGCCCGACGCGAGAATGAACACCGGCCGCCAGAACGGCTGCACCATGACGGCGGCGTCCTGTAGAATTTTCTCCACTCTTTGCATCTTTGCCTTGCGCACCCCGACATCGATGCTCGCCTCCGCGTCCGACAGCGCCTTGTCGAATTCAGGGTCCGAAAAGTGACTTTCGTTCCAGGAAGCACCGCTGCGGTAGGCTTGCGCGAGCGCCATGGTGCCGAGCGGCCGATGCGCCCAGGAAGTGGCGCCGAAGGGCACCTTGGTCCAGATTTCCCAGAACTTCGTGGCCGGCACCACATTGACGGCGAGATTGATCCCCGCATCCTTGACTTGATCACGCAGCGCCTCGCAAGCGGCCTGCTGCCACGGGCCGTCGTTGTTGCCGACCACGATGGCCACATCGATACCCTTCGGGTAACCGGCCTCCTTGAGCAATTGTCTGGCGCCGGCGACGTCGCGCACCACCGGCGGCAGGGGGAAATATTCCGGATGCACCGGAGCCACGTGAAAATTGTTCGCGACCAGCCCATACGCGCCGAATACCAGCCGCTTGATGGCCGCGTTGTCCGCCGCCTTGACCAGGGCGCGCCGCACGCGGATGTCGTCGAAGGGCTTGACGTCCACCTGCATGCGGCAGCATAGAGTCTGCGCGGTCTCGACCGACAGCAGTTGCGCGCCGGGGATCGACTGCGCCAGCTCGATCTGATCGACGGACACCTCGTAGATGGCATCGACGCTGCCGGATGCGAGGGCCGCGGTCTGATTCTCCTGCTCGTAGTGATAGAAGTGAATCTCGTCCAGATACACCTCGCCGCCCCAGTAGTGAAAATCCTTGCCGTCGGTGGTCTTGGTGATGCGCTTCAGGATGCAGCGGTCATTGACCCGCAGTTCCGCCAGAGTGTAGGGCCCGGTGCCGATGGGATTGCGCGACAAGGGTGCCTTGAACGAGGGATGCACCACCAGGGTACAGAACTCACCGCAGTCTTCGGCCACGGAAAGCACCGGTTTGGCCAGATTGAGGCGCACCGTGCGGCTGTCGAGGACTTCGACCCCATTCTTCAGCGGCCTGCGCAGCGCCCTGCCCTTCGAATCCTTGTCGCCGGTGAACTCGGTGAGCGCCGCGAACGTCGATAGTCCGAGGTTGGACGAGCCCAGCGCAGGATCCGACCAGCGCCGAATATTCCACGCCACGTGCTCGGCGTTCAACTCCTCGCCGTTGTGCCACATGACGCCGTTGCGCACGTGCAGGATCCAGGTCTTGAGGTCTGCCGAAGGCAGCCACGATTCAATCAGCATCGGCCGCACGATGTTGTCCGCGCCCACCATGGTCAGATATTCCAGCATTGGACGCGTCTGGTTCGCCATTTCGTTCCAGTTGTAGGTCGCCGGATCGTCCATCCTGGCGACCATTTCGCCGATTCTCAGGCGTCCGCCGCGCTTCGCGCCGGGTTCAGCGGCGGGAAACGGCAGCATGTTGCCGGCCATGGCGGGCGCCGCCATGCCGGCCATGGCATAAGCCGCACCGGCCGTCACGCCCAGCAGCGCCGCGCAGCGGATGAATTCCCGCCGGCTCATGTCGCCGCGCTGCAGTTGCCGGCGCAGCTTGGGAAGCAGTGAATGTTCGCGAGTACTCACAGCGCCGCCGTCACCATGACTTCCACGCGATAACTGTCGCCCGCCAAACGCGCCTCCACCGTCGCCCGCACCGGCATCGCCGAGCGATCGATCCAACCATCCCACACGCTGTTCATGAGGTCGAAATCCGCGATGTCCCGCAACCAGATGACCGCCGTCAGCAGTTTGCTCTTGTCCGATCCGGCCATGGCCAGATAGTGCTCGATCTTTGCCAAGGTGTCGCGGGTTTGGCGGACCACGTCCCCGGAGGTGTCGTCGGCGGTCATGCCGGCAAGGTACACGGTGCCGTTGTGGCTCAATACTCGGCAGAAGCGTGCGCCGCTCTCGAATCGCTGAATTGTCATGTCAATAGGTCCACCGGGTTTGATTGAGAAGTGTGGAGGGAGTGCCCACGCAGGCGTTGCGGCGACAGATCTGCGGCCGCGATTCCAAGCCGCAGCAAATCCTCAGGCAAGCTTCCCTCGCGCAGCAGCGAGGCGCAGGCGCGCGACAGCGCGGGTGAAGTCTTGATGCCGTAGCCGCCCTGTCCCGCCAGCCAGAAGAACCCTTCGACGCCGCCGTCCGCTCCGATCACCGGCAACGCATCGGGTGCAAACGTCCGCAAGCCCGCCCAAGCGCGCGACACGCGCTGCACATTCAATGTCGTGGCGCGCTCCAGCCGTTCGACTCCCACCGCCACGTCGACATCCTCGGCGTGGGCGTCCGTCGGCGGGCTGGGGGTGGCGTCCGCGGGGGACGCGAACAGCTGCCCGGCGTCGGGTTTGAAATAGAATTCTTCGGCGACATCGTTGATCAAGGGCCAGGATCGGATGTCCATGCCCGCCGGCGCGGGGAGATTGAACGCGGTGCGCCGTTTCGCCACGAGCCCCAACGGCCGCACTCCCGCGGCTTGCGCCACCTGGTCCGCCCACGCGCCGGCTGCGTTGATGAGTACCGGCGCGCTGAAGTTGCCGGCTGCCGTGGTCACCCACCAACGCCGGCCCCGGCGTTCAATGGCCTCCGCAGCGGCCCCCACCACGACGCGCGCACCCCTGGCCTTGGCGGCCTTCAGGAATCCCTGATGCAGGCCATGCACATCCACCTCTTTCGAATGCGGTTCTAGAAAGGCGCCGGCAAGGTAGTCCGCCCGCAGAATCGGCACCCGGGCAATTGCCGCGGCGGCATCGATGGCCGTAATGCTGGGTACCAGCGTGCGGGCGATGTTGAGTTGCCGATCGAGCAGTTCGAGCTGATCCTCACGCGCGATGGTGATCATGCCCCGCGGCGCCAGCAGCGGATGGTCGCAAAAACCGGCAGGCGGATGCTCGAGAAAGGCGCGGCTGGCGATCGCCAGGCGGCGCACTAGGCCGGCACCGTAATTTTCAGTGAAGCTGGCGGCTGAGCGTCCGGTCGAATGGTAGCCGCACTGACTCTCGCGCTCCAAAACGATGACCGAGGCAAACTCCGCCGTCTCGTAGGCCGCGCCTGCGCCGGCAATTCCTCCGCCGACGATTAGTATGTCCGCCGTTTGGGTTTTGTCGGCGCTCAGGATGTGCGCACCTGCGCCGGCACCGTGTAAGTTCGCGGATTCATGATTTCGCCTATCATAGCCTCACTCATCGATTCGATGAATACTGAATGCGGGGCTTGCAATGCCGGGGACGGAGGAGATTTTCGATCTGGCCATCACGGATGGCACGGTGGTACTTCCCGAGGGCCCCGCGCGGGTCAATATCGGCGTGCAGGGGGGCCGGATCGCCTGGATCGGCGCGGCTGCCGTGAAGGCCCGCAAGACGGTGGATGCCGCCGCGCGCTACGTGCTTCCGGGCGGCGTCGATAGTCACTGTCACATGGACCAACAGCCCTGGGAAGGCCGCAGCACCGCCGATGATTTTCGCAGCGGGACGCTGTCGGCGCTGTGCGGCGGCAACACTACGGTGGTGCCGTTTGCGATGCAAATGCGGGGCCAGTCGCTGCGCGCCATCGTCGAGGACTATCACGAGCGCGCCCGTCCCAAGGCGCACATCGACTACGGTTTTCATCTGATCGTCGGTGATCCAACCCCTCGAGTGCTGGCCGAGGAATTGCCGGCGTTGATCGAGCAGGGCTGCACTTCCATCAAACTCTATCTCACTTATGAGGGCCTCAAGCTCGATGACTACGAAATTCTGACGATTCTTAGCCTAGCCCGCCGCGAAGGGGTGATGATCATGGTGCACGCGGAAAACGACGCCTGCATCCGCTGGCTCACCGATCGTCTGTTGGAAAGCCGCAGGACGGCGTTGCGCTATCACATGACTGCTCATCCGGCGATCGGCGAACGCGAGGCCGCCTACCGCGCCATCAGCTTCGCCGAATTGATCGAAACGCCCATCCTCATCGTGCACGTGTCTTCCGCGGGCGTGGTCGAGGAAGTGCGCCGCGCGCAGGCACGCGGCTTGCCGATTTACGCCGAAACCTGCCCGCAATATCTGTTCCTCTCGTCGGAGGACATCGATACGGCGGATATGAGCGGTGCCAAATGCGTCTGCACTCCTCCGCCCCGCGAGCGATCCAACCAGCCGGAAATGTGGCGCGGAATCCTCGACGGCACGCTCGCGGTATTTTCCTCGGATCATTCGCCCTGGAACTACGCCGACAAGATTGCCGGCGGCCCTGACACCCCCTTCCACAAGATACCGAACGGTATTCCGGGGATCGAGACTCGGCTCCCGCTGTTCTTTTCGGCCACGCAGCCGAGCGGCCGGCTCACCTTGAACCAGTTCGTGGACATCACCACGACCACTCCCGCCAGGCTTTACGGTCTGTACCCGAAGAAAGGAGTGATTGCGATCGGGTCAGATGCGGACTTTGCGATTTGGGATCCGCAGCGAACCGTGACCCTGCGGAATGAGATGCTGCACCACGCGGTCGATCACACGCCTTACGAAGGCATGCAGGTGCGTGGCTGGCCCGTCATGACGATTTCGCGCGGCGACATCGTCTGCGACGATGGCCAGGTGACATCGCAGGCGGGGCGCGGGCGCCTTCTGCGCTGTGAGCGCCCCTTTGAGCGCAAGAGCGACCCTTACCAATGATTCCGCGCCCGCGCCACCCGCGTGTTCGGCCCTCGGTTACTTGGCCCCGACCGGCTTGTAGCTGAATTTCTGGCCGGCAACGGCCGCCTCGTACATCAGGCCGCCCTTGGCGATGGTGAACACCGCCATCCCCTTGTGGTACCCGCCGGCCGTGTCTGCGTCCTTCTTGCCGCCGCTGGCGCTGCCAGTCGCCCCGGTGGTCGCCGCACTACCGGAAGCTGCCGCCGTGATCGCCACCGCACCGGCATCGGCGCTGAACTCGAAATTCCCGGCGGTGAATTCGTCGAAGGAGCGCTGATCCTGAAAGAAAATCATCTCGCTGTATGCCTGACCGCCGGCCTGAAATCCCACGCTCAGCTGCGTCATCGACGTATCGCCGACATACTTGTTGTGCGCGTAGACACGTCCGCTGCCATGGGCCGCTCCCACGACCAATCCGCCCTTGCCGATGGTCGGAAATACCGCATAGCCGTAGCATTTGGCGAACAAGCCGGCGCTCTGGCCGGCGTTCCTGAATAGAGCGGCAGTATCGGAGTAGTCGTCGGCCCACGCCGGACTCGAAGCGAACGCAATCAACCCGATGACGAGCAATCTGCGGATAGTGATGTTCATCCCAGAGTCCCTCCCAATCGTTGTAAATTGAGCATGAGCCAGCGGATGCTACCTAAGGGTAGCCCTTTTGCAAAGCACCTGCGGTGTTGGACCTAGGACCGATGGCGGAGTCGGCCGGCGTGTGACAGGTTCGAGGGATGCGGATCCCGCCGATCGCAGTTGTTTGTATGCGCATCGCCATGATCTGCCTGGCCGCGCACGCGCCAAGATCGTTCGCGCAGGAACTGGAGCCCCGCGCCTTTTCACCGAATCCTACCGGGATCAATTATCTGGTGGTCGGCTACAGCCGCTCGACGGGCAGCGTGCTGTTCGATCCGTCCCTGCCGTTGACCGACGTCGAGGCGAATCTCAATGCCGCCGTTCTAGGGGTTGGGCACACCTTCGGAGTCTTCGGACATTCGGCCAGCGCGACTCTGGTCACGCCCTATGTGTGGGGAGACATCTCCGGCAGGGTCGGCGAGACCAGCGGGGCCATCACGCGTTCAGGGGTGGCGGATGCCAGCCTGCAATTCAGCGTCAATCTCATCGGCGGCCCGGCCCTGTCCGCGTCGGAATTCTCGCGGCGCGCGCCGGAGACGACGGTAGGTGCCAGCCTGGTCGTCGACACGCCCGTCGGCCAGTACGATCCGGAGAAACTGATCAACATCGGCACCCATCGCTGGGCATTCAAGCCTGAGATTGGTATCTCGCAGCCCATCGGCCGGTGGTATTTGGAGTGCTACGCGGGCATCTGGCTGTTCGCGGACAATGACCAGTACTACCACGGCGCACGGCAATCGCAGGCGCCGATCTCGAGCCTGCAGTTGCACGCGAGTTACACGTTCAAGCCGCGCTTATGGCTGGCGCTCGATGTCACGGGGTATCGCGGCGGGCAAACCACCGTCAATGGAACCGATATGGCGAACTTACAGGCCAATTCGCGCGTCGGTGTGACTCTATCGCTCCCTCTCCATCGGAGCCAGTCGGTCAAACTTGCCTACAGCGACGGCGCGACCACGCGTGTCGGTGCGAGCTTTCGCACCCTCAGCATTGCGTGGCAGTACAGTTGGAGCGATTAGCCGGGCGAGTCCGAGGCTGCGCAGTGTTGCTTGATGAAGGCCTCGTGCAGGGGCATGGTCTGCGCGCACTGCCGAACCACATTGCGGATGCCGGCCAGGTTGTCGTTGACGGTCTTGGCGTCGAGAATGGCGGCCAGCGGGTCATCGCCTTGCGGCATGATGTTTTGCCCGACGAAAACGTACAACCAACTCTGCATCGGGAACAGTTCATTGTCTTCCCGCAGCAGGCGGCCATAGCTGCGGAACAATTCAATTCTCTCCATGAGGCTGTCCGGCTTCGGGACGTTGCGGCAATAGCGCCACATCTCGCTGTCATCGCGCTCCGAAGTACTGTAATGCAGAACCAGGAAGTCGCGAACGCGCTCGTATTCGGCGGCAAAGACCTTGTTGTAGCGATCGATGTCGGCGGTTCTGAAATGGCGGTCGGGGAAGTACGAGAGCAGCACGGCAATGCCGCGCTGAATGAAGTGAATGCTGGTCGATTCCAGCGGCTCCAGAAAACCCGACGATAGGCCGATGGCAACGCAATTCTTGTTCCAGAAACGCTTGCGCCGCCCCGTGACAAATTGCAGTTTGAGCGGATCGGCCAATGCCTTGCCTTCGATGCTCGACAGCAAATCGTCCTGCGCCTGCGTGTCGCTGATAAAGCTGCTGCTATAGACGTAGCCATTGCCGATGCGGTGCTGCAGGGGGATGCGCCACTGCCAACCGGCGGTTTTGGCGGCGACTTGAGTGTACGAGGACAGGGCCCGGGTTCGTTCACAGGGCACCGCGGCCGCGCGGTCACAGGGCAGCCAGTGATTCCAATGCTCGTAGCCCGTCTGCAATGCCCCCTCGATCAACAGGCCCCGAAATCCGGAGCAATCGATGTACAGATCCGCCTCGATCCGCTCGCCGCTCTCCAGGGTCAGCGCCTCGATGAAGCCATCGTCGGATTTGAGCGCTACCGACTTGACCTTCCCTTCCGTGCGCTCGACCCCGCCGGCTTCGGCGATGCCGCGCAGGTAACGCGCAAATAGCGATGCGTCGAAGTGCAGCGCATAGGTGATTCGCTCCAAGGGGGAATTCGCCGCCGGCACCGGCCGCATGAACTTTCCCGCGTACGCCGCCGTCGCTTCGAGCGAATATTCTTCGAGCCGGCTCGCCCGGCCCGCGCGGAAGGCCTTCAGCCAGCAGGCCGAAAAAGCCACCGGCCCCATGTCGAATCCCGTCTGGCCGAAGGGATGAATGTAGGAGTGGCCGATGCGCGTCCAGTCCTTGAACTCGATGCCCAACTTGAACGTGGATTTGGTCTTGCGGATGAGGTCGTTCTCATCGATTCCCGCGCCGCGGATGAAATGCATGATGGGCGGGATCGTGGCCTCGCCAACGCCGATGATGGCGATTTGCTCGGATTCGATCAGCCGTATGCGGACATTGAGTGTCTTGAGGAACTTGGAGAGGCTCACCGCCGTCATCCAGCCTGCCGTCCCGCCGCCCACGATGGCAATGCTGCGGATCGGGGCGGACGCCATGGCCGATGCGTCCTTGGACTGCGCAAAGCCGGGTTCGATGATTATCAACTCCTGACGGCCGCTAAGTTAAGAATCATATCACTGCAGGTCCGCGCAAGAGCCGGCTCGGCTGCGTCACCCTGAGGCCGTCGTTGCACCAAAAAAAAGGCCGCCTAGAAGGCGGCCCTTTGTGGTTAAAGCCGCCGCCTACAGTTTGGCGCGCACCCCCAGAGTGAACAGACGTCCCGTATCGACCACATCCAGGATTTGCTCCTTGAATCGGCCATGCGTGGAATAGGCCTGATCCGTCAGGTTGAGACCCTCGAAATAGACGCTGAAGTGCTTGTTGAAGTCGTAGCTGGTGCTGAAGTCCACATAGGTCGTGGCATTCACGAAGGTCGGCTCGATGCCGAACTGCGAGTTGTTCTGCGTTTGACCGTAATTTTGCAGATGCTCATTTTGGTGGTTGATTGCGACGCGCACCTGGATGCCGTACTTGTCGTAAAACGGTATGAAGTTGTACGAATTCGCCAGACCGGGCACCGCGAAGTTGGACACGGTGAGATTGCTGGGGTCATACGGCTTGTTCGTGCTGACGAACGTGGCGTTGGACTGGAAGCCAAAGCCGGTATCGCCAATCGAGTACTGCCACGCCAACTCGATGCCTCGGACCTCGGCCGATGGGCCGTTGACCTGCGACGTGACGCTGAAAATCGCCGGTGAGCCGCCCGGCAGAGTCACGCCGTTGATCTGCTGTGAAACCGTGCCGCCCACGACGAAGTTGCTCACTTCTTTGACGAATGCGTCGGCCGACACATAGGAGTTCTGTGCGTAGTACCACTCCGCACCGAAATCCAAATTGTCGGACAGATACGGCAGCAAGGTCGGATTGCCGCCCGTCGCATTGAGCGCTCCCACGCGTTGACCGGACGGGACATTGAGATCCGGCGTCAAATCGTTCAGCGGCGCTCGCGTCAAGGTACGCGAGGCGTCGAGACGCAACTTCAGGGCATCGGTCACCCCCAGGCTCAAGTCGATGTTCGGCAACAGATAGCGGTAGTCGCTCTTGGTGCTGATCGGGATGGGCGCGGTGGGAGTGAAGGAATAGGCGGTATGATCGGTCGCTAGGATGGTCAGCTGGCCGGTCGGCAACGAGGAAACGCCGGCCGAAGTCACGTGCGTATCCTCCAAGCGTGCCCCGACGTTGATCCGCAACGGCATATCCTCGATCTTGGCGGTTGTCGACATGCTGAAGTACGGCGACACCGTGTTCTCGGTAATGTCCTGCGATCCGCCGAGATTCTGGTACATGATGTACTTGCCTGTACAAAATGTGGGCCCGCTCAGGTTGCTGCAGGTCTTCGTGTCGGTCGCACCGTTCATCCCCGCGCCGTTCAGTCCCTGCAGGTAGTTGAGAATGGCGTAGCCATTGGCGGCGATGATTGCCGGCGGCAGAAGGCCGCCATTGCCCCAACCATGAATGAAGTTCGACCCCGTGCCGAAACTGTTGGATATCAAGTTCGCCGGTATGGGGGCGACGCCGCCGGAGCCGACCGGGGACGGGCCGTAGCCCGCATACATCTGCCAGGTGTAGGGCAGATCGGTAAATGCGCGCAACGCCTCATCGTCGTGCGTAAACTGCACGCCGTACTTGAACTTTAGGTTCTCATCGTGCCAGACGCCTTCCAGCTTGAACTGATCGATGGTGTCCGTATTTTGGTTGTAGGACTCCACCAACACGTGCGAACCAATGTAGCTGGGGTTGATGAAGTTTGCGGCAACGCCGCCCGGCCCATAGCCCGTCGGATACGGCAGATTATTGCCGCCCGGGACCACGATGCCTAGCGAGGTGCCATTGGGACCGTTGCCGTAGCCGACGTCGGCGTCCAAACTGGTTTGACCGCCGGGATTGAGCTTGGCAACGCCCTGGTAGGCGTCGAACATGTAATCGCTATGTTCGCTCGCTTTCCATTTCACATTGAGACCAACCGTATTGGTGGTGATCACGGATTGGTTGATCTGCGCCTGAAAGTCCGTGGGTGTGCCCGGCTGCGTGAAATTCGTGACCGTGCCGTCGGGCGCCTGAGTCACATCCATGATGCCGTTGCCATTGAACCAGGCACTGAAGCCGAATTGATCCTGGACCAGCGTTTCCTTTGAGTAGTTGTCGTCGAGGGTCAGTTCCAAGCCATCGACCGGCTTCGCCTGCAGCACCAGGCGGCCGCCGACGCGCTTGTCCTCGGTGTGCTCCTGGTAGATGCCGTAGTCCTGGATGAACCAATCCTTGATGCTGGGCGTGGCGGCCGCGCTGGCCGGGACGCCGGTCGGCGGAGTCGCCGCGGGGGCATAGGCACAGGGCGGCGCGCCGGGCAACTGGCAGGTCGCCAAACCACTGCCCGTCGCCGGGTTTCCGCCTTCCCAACCTTGAACATTGACATGACTGCCGCGAACGATGCTGTCCGCAGAGGCCCCGTCCACCAAGATGCCGAAGCGATCATCTGCGAAGGTGTCGCTGAACAACAGGCCGACGTTCGGCTTGATCTTGTCCTCGCCGGTGTTTTCATTTCCCGAAACCGATCCCGCCAATTGCATGCCGGGATGATCGAGGGGCTTGGGATACTTAATATTGACGGTGGCGCCGATCGCGCCGCTCGAGAGGCTGGCGTCGGGAGTTTTCATCACGTCCACTTGACCGACGAAGTCGGAACCCACCGATCCGAAGTCGAAACCACGATTGCTGTTGCCGATCGCTGTCGGCACTTCGCGGCCGTCGAACAGGGTCTCATTGAACTGCGGACCAAATCCGCGCACGGTAATCTGCTGCGATCCGCCGGCGGACGACGTCCCGCCGGTGCCGGTCAGCGAGACCGATTGACGGCTCACCGTCACGCCGGGAATTCTCTCCATGGCGGTCGCGAGATTCGCGTCCGGGAATTTGCCGATGTCCTCGGCCGAAATCGCGTCGACGATGCCGTCGGAATTCTTTTTGATGTCCAAGCTTTTCTGTAAGGACGCGCGGAGGCCTGTCACGACGATCTCGCCCAATTCATCGGAACTTGTTGCCGTTGCATCGGCGGCAAAACTCGGAACAGACAGCGCTGTCAGTGATAGGGCAGATACGCCGCTCCAGCAAATGGCATGCACCGCCTGGCGCAGGTAACCCTTCTTATCGATCTTGTTCATTGGCACTCCCGAAGCTTGAAATCTATTTATTCCGTGGCGCTATCGCCGTCGTCTTAAACTCTGACTACAGAAACCTTTCTTGTTCCGACGGCGCTACCGCCATCGCTGCACATAGATTGGTTGCGCTACCATCACGCGAGTCGGAAACCGTACGGTGCGAATTTGATCACTGGTACTCCCGAGCCGAAAACTATTATGTCCGACGGCCCTGTCGCCGTCGTCGTGCATTCTTTGGTTGCGCTACCATTGCACAGAATTTTGGCTTTGGCAAACACTTTGTAAATTCGTTGTTAATTCGCGACGAATTCGCTCCATCGCTCGGTGCAGGTAGTCAGCCCTGCACTACCCGAGAGGCGCGGCGCCGGGTGCCGGACGCGCGGCTATTCGGCCTTCGAAGGGTCGACGCGGCGCGGCCGCCGGCCGCGCGTCTCGCTCTGACTGGTGGATTCCTTAGGTAGGGGCAAATCCACGACTTTGCGCAGATTCGGGTAGGCGGCGCTCTTGTGCGGAATTGCCATCGCTTCGACGAAGTGGTGCTGGAAACGGGGCTCGATCGCTGTTTCCACCTTGTCGATGCGCCTGACCAGGGTCTCGATCACACCCCGCGCCGCAGCATCCAACAGAGCGATGCGCGCCCCGGTGCCGGCGGCGTTGCCGGCGGAGCGCACCTGCTTGAGGTCGCAGTCGGGAACCATGCCGAGAATGGTGGCGTATTTGACGTCGATGTGGCTGCCGAAGGCGCCGGCGAGGCGGATGCGATCGACGTGCTCGATGCCGAGCCGCTCCATGAGTAGCGCGACCCCGGCATACAGCGCCGCCTTGGCCAGTTGTATCGCGCGCACGTCGTTTTGGGTGATTTTCATCTCCACCGCGCCGTGATGCAGCAGATAGGCGAAAGTCCTGCCGTTGGCCACGATGCGCGGCGATTGCGCCGACATTCGCCCGTCGAGAACGCCGTCCTGATTGATGATTCCGGCCAGATACATCTCGGCGATGACTTCGATGATGCCCGAGCCGCACACCCCGGTGATGCCGGTGGCGGCCGTGGCCGCCGCGAACCCCGGATCGTCCGACCACAGGTCCGAACCGATCACCTTGAAGCGGGGTTCGAGAGTCACGCGGTCGATGCGCACGCGTTCGATGGCGCCGGGTGCCGCGCGTTGGCCGCAGCTGATCTGGGCTCCTTCGAACGCGGGACCGGTGGGGCTGGAACACGCGACCAGACGCTTGCTGTTGCCGAGCACGATTTCGGCGTTGGTGCCCACATCCACCAGCAGGGTCATCTCCTCGCCGAGATCGGGCCGTTCCGCGAGCACCATGCCGGCCGCATCCGCGCCGACGTGTCCGGCAATGCAGGGCAGCACGTACACTCGCGCATTGCGGTTCAACTTCAGGTCGATGACATTCGCCCGCAGCGTGAGCGAGTGATCCGTGGCCAGCGCGAACGGCGCCCCGCCGAGTTCCACCGGATCGATGCCCAGCAGCAGATGATGCATGATGGGGTTGCCGACCAGGGTCGCCTCGAGAATGTCCTCGAGCGAAATGCCGGCTTGCCGCGCCACGTCCACGGCGAGGCCGCAGAGCGCCTCGCGCACCGCCGCCGTCATCAGGGCGGCGCCGCCCGGATTCATCATTGAATAGGAGACGCGGCTCATCAAGTCCTCGCCGAAGCGGATTTGCGGATTCATCACGCCGGCGGAGGCAGCCACTTCGCCGCTGCTCAGATCGCACAGGTGCGCGGCAATGGTGGTGGAGCCGACGTCGACCGCGAGCCCGTACACCAGTTCGTGCAGCCCGGGCCAAATCCCGATGATCTGCTTGGTTGCGTGCACCGCGACCGTGACCTGCCAGGAACCGGCCCGCAAAACGGGCTGCAGGGTTTGCAGCACCGACAGGTCGCAGGTCAGATCCTTGAGGTTCCATTCTGCTTCCAGCGCCTCGAACAGCCGGCGCAGATCGCCGGACGGATCGTGCATATCCGGCTGCTTGACCTGCACGTAGTGCAGGCGCACCACCGGATTGACCTCGATCACGCGCGCGTCCGCTTCCTTGCGCACCACCTGCCGGTGCACCTGACTGCTCTCGGGTACGTCGATGACCACATCCGCCTCGACGCGCGCCGAGCATGACAGGCGCCGCCCGGGCGCCAAGGGAACTCGCCGTGAAAAACGCTTTTCGGGCTCGCTGAACGGCGACAGGCTGGCCGCGGATGAAGAGACTCCGTGCTTCGCGAACTCGCCCTCGGCGACCAGCACCTGGCAGCGCCCGCACAGACCGCGGCCGCCGCAGACTGAATCGATATCCACGCCGAGGCTGCGCGCAGCCTGCAACAGGGGCGTGCCGACGGGAAAGTTTCCGCGCTTGCCGGACGGAGTGAAGACGACGAGGGGATCCCGTGACGTCATGCGCTGCTGAATCCTTTAGGCCGGACGCCGGCGATGACCGCCTTCGCGGCGGCCCCGGGGCGCTTCGCCGCCGGCGGCGGCGGCGGCGGCCGGAGCGGCCGCACCCGCGCCGCTGCTGGCGGGCATGTCGCGAAAGCGGCGAATCCAGCGCGCGCAATCCGGATCGTGACCCAGCATCACGTCTGCGCCCATGCAGGCCTTGATGACGTCGACGTGCATCGGATTGGTGATCGCCGAGGTCATGCCGGCCCCCATCGCCATGGTGAGAAATGCGCTGTTGATGCCGTCCCGGTAGGGCAAGCCGAAACTGATGTTCGAGGCGCCGCAGGAGGTATTCACCTTGAGCTCGGTGCGCAGCCGGTGCACCAGGCGCATGACTTGCACGCCCGCCTGATTGATGGCGCCGATGGGCATCACCAACGGATCGACCACGACATCGCAGGCCGGGATGCCATGGTCCATGGCGCGTTCGACGATTTTCTTCGCCACGGCGTAGCGCACGTCCGGATCCTCCGAGATCCCCGTTTCATCGTTCGAAATCGCGATCACGGCGGCGCCGTACTTTTTGATCAGCGGCAATACCGATTCCAAGCGCTCGTCCTCGCCCGTCACCGAATTGACCAGAGCCTTGCCCTTGTAGACCGCGAGCCCCGCCTCGAGCGCCGCGACGATGGATGAATCGATGGACAGCGGCACGTCCGTGATCGATTGCACCAATTGTATCGCCCGCGCCAAAATCGCCGGCTCATCGGCCAGCGGAATCCCTGCGTTGACGTCCAGCATGTGCGCGCCGGCTTCGACCTGTGCGCGGGCGTCCGCCTCGACCCGCGTGAAGTCTCCCGCCGACATTTCGGCGGCAAGAATCTTGCGTCCGGTCGGATTGATGCGTTCGCCGATGATGACGAAGGGCCGGTTGAAGCCGATGACGACTTCCTTGGTGGCGGAACTGACGACGGTATCGGTCATGATGCGGTCCTCTGGGAAAACTGGGGAATGTCGCGCTCGGGGTACCACGGGGAGCGCCCATGTAGAATGCCGGATCGATCGACGATCTCGGCCACCGATTCTTCCTGGCGATAGGCCATGATGTGCACGCCGCTGATGCCGCGCATTTCGCGCATGGTCTGAACCAGCTCGATGCAGATGTTGCGCCCTTCTTGAGCCTGATCCTGCGCACCGCTCAAGCGGGCGATGACGGCATCCGGAACATGCATGCCCGGAACGTGTTTGCGCATCCACTCGGCCGTCTTCGCCGAGCGCAGCGGGCCCACGCCGGCGAGAATGTAGACCTTGCCGAGCAAACCGAGCGCATCCACCTGCTCCAGGAAGGCGCGCAACAGCGGCAGGTCGTAGCAATACTGGGTCTGGATGAATTGCGCGCCGGCGGCGACTTTTTTCGCCAGGCGCAGCGCCCGCCATGCGTGCGGCAGCCCCGAGGGATTCTCGGCGGCGCCGAGAAACACGCGCGGCGCGAAAGTGATCTTGCGTCCGCTTTGAAAATGGTGGTCATCGCGTAGCGTGCGGGCGATGTCGAGCAGCGATACGCAGTCCAGATCGAACACCGGTTTCGCCTGCGGGTGATCGCCCGCCTGCACGCCGTCGCCGGTCAGACATAGCATGTTGCACACCCCCATCGCGGCGC
>Ga0193726_1000187_pt1 | contig 84645 bp, 69 predicted proteins | sample H2c1metaG_FD_144928 | JGI IMG/M metagenome (GOLD analysis project Ga0193726, IMG submission 144928) | Soil microbial communities from a riparian zone of the East river system, Colorado, United States - H2c1 | ecosystem: Environmental > Terrestrial > Soil > Riparian zone | place: USA: East River... | reverse complement strand
GCCGCGGGAGGGAGGGTGGAGGATGAGGCAGGCGACGGCTCGGGAGTGGTTGGCGATGCCGGCGCGGAGGTCGGTGGGGAGTGAGGCGTCGGTGTCGTGGGTGGTGATGACGGTGAAGCCGGCAGAGGCGAGGAGGGGCTTGAGTCGGATAGCGAAGGCCTGGGTTACTTCTTTTTCGACGGCGTTATTGGGCAGGCTGGCGCCGGGGTCGTCGCCGCCGTGGGCGGGGTCGAGGAGGATGATGTTGCGGGGGGGCTTGGGGACGGTGGGGGTCTGGTTGACGTAGAAGGATTGGTCTTTTTTGGGGGGTGTTTTTGGGGCTAGGGGGGCTGAGGTCTGGGCGGCGGCGCTCAGGGCGAGGAGGCAGAGTGTGGCGGCCGTTTTGATTTGGTGGTGGTGGATGGTCACGGTTTAGGGAGGTGCGATTCGATTGTAATAGTGTGGGTTGGTGGGGGCGAAATGTTTTGCGTGTCCGGGTTGGAGTGATGGGAAAAACAAGCAACTGCAACCGCAGGTCCTTCGACTGCGTAACTCGCAAATGCGCGAGTTACTTCGCTCAGGATGACACTTTTGGGGGGCGAAGGGTAAGTAACAGCAAAAGCAACGGCAACCATAACGCAAAAGCAAAGGCAACAGCAGATCCCTACGGGATGACAAACAAAAGAACAGGCAACGGCAAAAGGCGAAATACAGGGATCTCTCCACTGTGACGGCTTTGCCGTCTTCGATCGAGATGACGTTTTCGCTTGGTGGGAAGATGAGGTTTGGAGGCAACTGCAGCCGATGGTGTGGCTGCAGTTGCCTTTTGTGGTTAGTCGAGGGCGTAGATGGCGAGGCCGCTCAGGAGTTTGGGGTAGAAGTCGGTGGATTTTTGGGGCATGACGTCGCCGGAAAGGGAGACGTCCCTGAGCTGGTCGAGGGTGATGGGTTTGATGAGGAAGGCGATGTCGGCTTCGTTGTTGGCGACCAGGCTAATGGCTTCGTCGGCCTCGCGGATGTAGCGGACGTTGCCGAGGCGGGTGATGGTCTCCTGGTCAAGGCCGAGAAGCTTGTCGAGGATGATGCGGTGGAGCTGGACGACGTCTAGCTGGCGCTGACGGGCGGGGAGGTCTTTGAGGGCTTCGGCGATGGCTTCGGCTTTGGGGGTGAGGAGGTAGTTGCCGTCGCCGGTGGCGGCGAGAAAGGCTGTGCCTTTGGTTTCGTTGAGGGCGTCGAGGTCGGGGACGTCGAGTTCCTGGACGTCGAAGTAGAGCGTGGCGCGGGTGATGAAGTCGGGCGAGGAGAAACCTTCGAGGCCGTGGACGACGCGGTGGGTGGGAAGGATGGTGATGCCGGGGGCGTCCATGTTGACGAAGGTCATCATCATGGCGGCTTCGGGGAAGGCTGGAACGGGAAGGTTGCCGGGGCTCAGTTTCTCGTCTTCGTCGCGCGGCTGGTTCAGGGGGAGCTTGAGCTGGGCGCTGCGCTCCTTGGCATAGGCGACGGAGGTTTCGTAGCGGTGGTGGCCGTCGGCGATGATGAGCTTCTTGTCGGCCATAGCGGTGACGATGAGGTTAATGAGATGGGGATCGGTGAGCTTCCAGACGCGGTGGATGACACCGTATTCGTCGGTGATGGAGAGGTCGGCGGCGTTGTCGTCAAAACCATTGGGGCTGCTGGCACCGAAGATAAGTTTTTCGGCGGTGAAGGCGGGGTCGGAGTAGAGCATGTAGATCTGCTCGCAGTAGGCGCGGGTGGCCTTGAAGAGAGCGAGGCGATCGGACTTGTGTTTGGGGAAGGTCTGTTCGTGACGGTAGATGACCTTGTCGGCGTAGTCGTAGAGGTGGCCGAGAGCGATGAAACCGCGGCGCTCGCGGATCTCGTCGGTGTGGGGGACGGTGTAGGTCTGGGAGTAGCCGTAGAGGGCGGGTTCGGATTCTTCGGCGAGGATGTGGTCCTTGCGCCAGGCGCGGAGGGTTTCGGCGGCGCGAGTGTAGACGTTGTGCGCTTGTTCGCCTGCCGGGAGGAACTCCTGCGGCTCGGTGTCGTCGGGTTCGTGCTTGCCGAGGATGACGCGGATGAGGTTGTAGGGGCTGGCCTCATAGTAGCGCTGCTGCATGGCCGGGGTGATCTTGTCGTAGGGCTGGGTGACGACGTCTTCCATGTTGACGCGGGCGGGGTCGTAACGGAGGGCGCGGAAGGGGTAGATGCGGGCCATGCTGTTTTGGTCTCTCCAGAGAGTGGTATGGAGTGATTGTACGGGGTGGCGGGAGATGGGATGGGAATGGGTGGGACGAAAGGCTGACAGGGAGGGACGAGCGGGTGAAAAGACGGATATGGGAGCATTTGCATCCAAAGCGGCAGACGGGACGTTGTATTATGCAAGTCCCTGACATGGATCGCGATTACAAATAGATGACAAATGGTTTCGTGGACGAGTCTATTATGTGGGGCGGTGTGAGAGGTCAGATTGAGGCTGTAATGGCTTGATGCAATCGGGTCGATTGAGCAGATTCGCTGGTGTGCGAAGATATCTGCCTGGAAGTGCGTTGGCTGCGGATTGGCTGGACTGGTCGCAAAGAAGGCATGGGCTTTGTTATGCGAGATTTGGACGGTTTACAGAGGGGTAAAACGCGGAGGATGGCCAGGGCGCTGGCTATCGCGATGGTGTGGGCGGGGCTTTGGGTGGGATTGGGCGGCGGGGTGAGCATGGCCCAGGAAAACCCTCTGGGGCAGGTGCAGACACAACCGCCACCGCCGCCGCCAAAGACGCCTGAGGATTCGAAGCCGGTGATCGAAGGCGCGGAAAACGTTGTGAGAAATGCTACTTCGCATCGGGATGCGCGGATTCGGGTGGATGTGAATCTGGTGCTGGTGCCGGCGACGGTGACCGATCCGATGAACCGGTTGGTGACGGGACTGGAGCGGGAGAACTTCGAGGTTTACGACAACAACGTTGGCCAGATCATTAAGAGCTTTTCGACGGAAGATGCTCCGGTGACGATAGGAATTGTGTTTGACCTGAGCGGAAGTATGACGTCGAAGTTTACGCGGGCGCGGAAGGCGTTGAGCGAGTTTTTGAGGACATCGAATCCGCAGGATGAGTTTTTTGTGGTGGGGTTCAACGACAAGCCTGCCGTAATTGTGGATTACACGTCGGAGGTGGACGATGTGGAGGCCCGCATGGTGATGCTGAAGCCGGAGAACCGGACGGCGTTGATCGATGCGGTTTATCTGGCGGTGAACAAGCTGCGAGATGCGAAGTATGAGCGGAAGGCGTTGCTGATTATTTCCGACGGTGGGGATAACCGGAGCCGGTATACCGAAGGCGAGCTGAGACGGGCGGTGCGGGAGAGCGATGTACAGATTTACTCGATTGGAATCTTCGATCAGTATGCGCCGACGCAAGAGGAACAGATGGGGCCAATGCTGCTGACGGATGTCTGCGAGATGACGGGAGGCCGGTTGTTTCGGGTGACGGATCTGGGGGATTTGGGGGATATTGCAGCGAGGATCAGCGCGGAGCTGCGAAACGAATATGTGATTGGGTATAGGCCTGCCGAAGTGAAGAAGGACGGGAACTGGCGTAAATTGAAGATACGACTTGTGCCGCCGCCGGGGCTTCCTCCGCTGACGGTGCACAATCGCCAGGGGTACTATGCACCTTCGCAGTAAGGGTTTCTGGCCGCAGATGATTGCTGCGGTTATGCTGATGCTGTTTCCTGACGCGGCGGGCGTTTGGGCGCAGCAGGCTGCCAAGCCAGCTCCATTGACACAACAGCAAGCACCGTCGCTGACTGTAGATCGCGATCCGGTGGCATCGCCGGACCCTGATGTGCCGGCGAAGAATGCGACGGCGCCAGCACAGGGTATCGGGTTGGGGCCGGTTACCAAAGGGGCGGGTGGAAAGTACACGCTGCGGACGGATGCGTACGAGGTACGGCTGAACGCTTCCGTTCTGGATTCAAATGGGCGGACCGTGCAGACGCTGGATAAAGACGCATTCCATGTTTATGAAGACGGCGTTCCCCAGACGATTGCTTCGTTTCGCCATGAAGACCTGCCGGTATCGCTGGGAATCCTGATCGACAGTTCGGGATCGATGTATGACAAACGCGTGGCGGTGAATAAAGCTGCGGTGGATCTGGTGAAGCTTTCGAATCCGGAGGATGAGGCGTTCCTTGTGGACTTCTCGTGGGAGGCGTTCATCGATCAGGATTTTACGAGTGACATCAGCAAGCTGCAGCAGGGGCTGGGGTATATCAAGTCGAGTGGGGGCACGGCGATCTACGATGCGTTGGTGGCTTCGGCGGATTACCTGGCGAAGAATGCGAAGCATCCAAAGCAGGTGCTATTGATCGTTACCGATGGCGAGGACAATGCATCGAGCGCGACGCTGGAGCAGGCGATACGGAGGATCCAGGATCTGGATGGGCCGGTGATTTACTCCGTGGGACTGCTGTTTGGGCAGGACACGGACAAGCGCGAGTCGAGACATGCGCGAAGAGTGCTGGAGACGCTGAGTGAACAGACGGGTGGAGTGGCTTATTTCCCACGGTCGGTGAAGGATGTGGACGAGATTGCGGCACAGGTAGCGCAGGACATCAGGACGCAGTACACGATTGCGTACCACTCGACGAAGTCGCCTACTCTGGGTGGGTATAGAGAGGTGCATGTGGATGCGAAGGCGAAGGGATTCGGAAAACTTTCAGTGAGAACACGCACAGGGTACTATCCGCGAGTGAGCGCAGCCGATGCGGATGCGGCGGCGGCCGGGCAGGGCTTCAGCGATAAGGGGAAGCGGCCTCAATGATGCGTGTTGCAGAATCGATTCTTGATCTAGTTGGTAAAACTCCGATGGTCCGGTTGGGCAGTTTGAGTCCTGTGGGCGGCGCGGAGATTTGGGCGAAGCTGGAGTATCTGAACCCAGGTGGAAGCGTTAAGGACCGGGCGGCTCTGGGGATTGTGTTGGATGCCGAGAGACGTGGTGTGCTACGCCCGGGATCTACGATTGTTGAGGCGACTGCCGGAAATACCGGTGTTGGACTTGCGCTGATTGGCGTCAACCGCGGATATAAAGTGATGCTGTATGTGCCGGAGCAGTTTTCCGAAGAGAAGTGCATGCTGATGCGTGGGCTTGGAGCGACGGTAATTCGGACGCCTGAGGCTGAAGGGATGGCCGGGGCGATTCAAAGGGCACTGGAGTTTGAACGCGAGACTCCGGGGGCGTTTGCGGCGCTGCAGTTTGAGAATCCGGCGAACCCGGACTTTCATGAGGAGACTACGGCTGTCGAGATATGGGAGCAAATGGATGGCCGGGTGGATGCATGGGTTTCGGGAGTTGGGTCAGCGGGAACCTTTACGGGTGTGGGGCGGTTTTTGAAGCGGGTGAATCCAGGGGTGATGAATGTTGCCGTGGAGACGCAGGGCTCTGTGCTGCAAGGCGGAGAGCCGGGACCGCATAAGGTAGAGGGAATCGGTGTGTCGTTTGTGCCGGCGACGTTTGACCGGAGTGTATGTGATCGCGTGATGATGGTGCGGGATGAGCCTGCGTTTGCTATGGTTGCGAAACTGGCGGCGGAGGAAGGTGTGTTTGCTGGGTCGAGCGCCGGGGCTGTGCTTTGCGCTGCGGTTGAACTGGCGAAGGAGCTAGGTGCGGGGAAACGGGTGGTTACGGTGATTCCGGATTCGGCGGAACGGTATCTATCCAAAGGGATTTTTGGGTGAGACACGATTGAGAGTGGAAAATGCGCAAGCGAAATACGGGATTCTTCGCTCCGCTCAGAATGACGACGTTTCTATGTGAGGGAATATGCAAGAGAAAAAGATGGGATTTGCGACGCGGGCGATTCATGATGGGCAGGCTCCTGAGGGTTTGACGGGAGCAGTGAATGTGCCGATCTTTTTGACGTCGACGTATCAGCAGGAAGAGATTGGGAAGAATAAAGGACATGAGTATGCGCGGCTGACGAATCCGACGCGCGATGCGCTGGAGGAGAGTCTCTGCTCGCTGGAGGGCGGGACGAGCGCGCATGTTTTCGCCAGTGGCATGGCTGCGATTACGGCGATGTGCACCATGATGAAGGCCGGCGATCATGTGGTTTGTTCTGACAATGTCTACGGTGGGACGGGGCGGCTGTTCGACAAGGTGATGGTGAACTATGGGCTCACCTTTACCTACGTGGACACGAGCGTGGCTGAGAATGTGGCTGCGGCGATTACACCGGCGACGAAGCTGGTACATATTGAGACGCCAACGAATCCGATGATGTCGATTACGGATATTCGCGCGGTGGCGGATATATGCCATGCGAAGAGCGTGGAGCTGAGTGTCGATAATACTTTCTTATCACCCTATTTACAGCAGCCTATCGCACTGGGTGCGGATATTGTGATGCACTCGACGACGAAGTTTTTGAATGGGCACTCGGATGGATTGGGTGGTGTGCTGGTTTGCACGAAGTCGGAACAGGCGGAGCGGTTTCGATTTGTGCAGAAGTGCACGGGCGGGATTTTGTCGCCGTTTGAGAGCTATCTGCTGCTGCGCGGGGTGAAGACGCTGGCGGTAAGGATGAAGCAGCACGATGAGAATGGGCGCGTGGTTGCTGACTTTTTGAAGGAGCATCCGGCGGTGGAGAAGGTGTTTTATCCGGGACTGGAGGAGCATCCGCACCATGAGCTTGCGATGCGACAGCAGAGCGGGTTTGGGTCGATGATCTCGATTGAGCTGGGGTCGCTGGAGCGTGCAAATGCTTTCGCGAAGCGGCTGAAGCTGGGGCTGCTGGCGGAGTCGCTGGGTGGAGTGGAGACGCTCGTTTGCCATCCGGCTACGATGACGCATGCGGCTGTTGGAGCTGAAGGGCGGGCGAGGCTGGGGATTACGGATGGGTTGATGCGGATCTCGGTGGGCATTGAGGATGTGGATGATATTGTTGCGGATCTGGCGCAGGCTTTGGGGTAAGGGTGGTGGTCGGAATTGGCCCCGGATTTTTGTCCGGGGCTTTGTCTTTTAAGTGGGATTTTCTTTGGATGGTGATTTTGTGATTTGCTGAGGGTTTTTGTAAAAAACGTGGTGCAGGATGTGGTTTTTGGTGTGGTAAAGGTGGACATGTTGTGGTGAAAATGTGGGTAGTCAGTGCATTCGTGGATGTGATAGCTTCATTAGTTCTAGTTATAGAGCTGGAGGGTCGCGATGTTTGGATTGACGGACGAGCAGGAGCAGTTGCGGAAGGAAGTGAGGGCGTTTGCAGAGCGCGAGGTTGCGCCGCATGTGGCGGAGTGGGATGAGAAGAGTGAGTTCCCTCATGCGGTGGTGAAGAAGCTGGGGGAGATGGGGTTGCTGGGGGTGATCTTTCCGGAGGCTCTGGGTGGGGCCGGGATGGGGTATGTGGAGTATGTGCTGGCGATTGAGGAGTTGAGCCGGGTGGATGGGAGCGTGGGGATCATTGTGGCGGCGCACAATTCACTTTGCACGAATCACATTATGCTGGCTGGGAATGACGGGCAGCGGAAACGGTGGATTCCGAAGCTGGCGAGTGGGGAGTGGCTGGGCGCGTGGGGATTGACGGAGCCGGGTTCGGGGTCGGATGCGGGTGGGGCGAGGACGACTGCGGTGAAGCGCGGGGATAAGTGGGTACTGAATGGATCGAAGACCTTCATCACGAATGGGACTTACGCGAACTGTGCCGTGGTGATGGCGGTGACGGATCGTGAGAAGGGGACGCGGGGTGGAATGTCAGCGTTTGTGGTGGAGAAGGGGACAAAGGGATTTCGGCCGGGCAAGAAGGAGAACAAGCTGGGGCTGCGGGCGAGCGATACGGCTGAGCTGATCTTTGAGGAGTGTGAGGTTCCGGCGGAGAATCTTGTAGGCAAGGAGGGGGATGGATTCAAGGATGCGATGCGGGTGCTGGATGGGGGAAGGATTTCGATTGCGGCGTTGAGTTTAGGAATGGCGCGGGGCGCGCTGGATGCGGCGATTAAGTATGCTCAGCAGCGGCGGCAATTTGGGAAGGCTATCAGTGAGTTTCAGGGGATTCAGTTCAAGTTTGCGGATATGGCGACGGAGCTGGATGCGGCGTGGCTGCTGACGATGCGTGCGGCGAAGATGAAGGACGAGGGGAAGAAGGTGACGCTGGAGTCGGCCATGGCGAAACTGTATGCAAGCGAGGCGGCTTGCAGGATTTGCGATGAGGGGGTGCAGATAGATGGGGGTTATGGGTTTATCAAGGACTATCCGGCGGAGAAGTTTTACAGGGATGTGAGGTTGTGTCCGATTGGAGAAGGGACGAGTGAGATTCAGCGGATGGTGATTGCGCGGGAGTTGTTGGGGAAGGCTCCTAGTCGGGGGTGATCCAGGCTTCTCTTTACTGATCTTTTAGAGGCTTATGACGTGCCCATAGCGATTTATTGCCGCCCGAGTCAATGAGCGATATGGCGATATATCGACCATTGAACCTGAATCACTCTTTGCCTGCTGCGGGTATAAAAATATCGACTCGCAGCCCCTGCGGAGCCGCATTTTGAGCGCGAACCGTACCACCATGCACGCGGGCTACCCGATCCGCTATAGCCAATCCCAGTCCAGCTCCACCGGATTGACGGTCGCGATCGTTTGCCACGCGATAAAACGGTCTAAAGATATTTGACAGCTCTGATTCAGGAACTCCCACGCCGTAATCGCGTACAGAAAGTAAAATGAAGGAACCATCTTCCCTTTCAAGGCGCTCCACATGAATGTCAACCGAAGCGTCGGAAGTGGTATAACGTGCCGCATTCCGGATGACGTTCTCAACCGCGCTCTGCAGTAATTCAGCGTTCCCGCGTACGAAACACAACCCACGTATGGTGAGTCGCACCGCATTATCGCGTTCTCGTAGCTCGAACTCTGCGCTGCGAACAACCTGTGATACCAGTTCGCTAAGGTCGATTCGCGTCATTTGCACTGGCGCCGAAGACGTGTCGAGCTTTGCCACAGTGAGCATGCGCCCAATCATCTCGCTCATACGCTCAATGTCCTGCTCCATATGATCGAAAGCTGAATTGTTCCCCTTTCGCTCACGTGCCAGATCGAGTGCCACATTGAGCCTTGCCAGAGGTGAACGCAGCTCATGAGAGATGTCATAGATAAGCTGCCTCTGCCGGGAAATAAGCTCCTCAATGCGGCCTGCCATTGCATTGAAATCGCGTACGAGAAAGCCCAGCTCATCATTTCGGCGCTCCATATCTGCAGAGGCGCGAGTACTTAAATCACCCGCAGCGAGGAGCTGCGATGCTTCTCGCAGGCGCAGAATTGGAACAGTAAGATATCGCGCAAGAAGATAGCAGATGCAAAAAGAAACAAGAAGTACCACGCATACGCGAACCGCGATGGCAGTTCTGCTGATAGTTGGCGTGCCTGTAGGAATCTCCGCAGCATAAATGTATTTTCTGCCACCGCTGCTCTGGATCGGCATGGCAACACGGGCGATTCCGTCCCTGGTAAAAATACTTACATTTTGCTTAGACCGTACAAGAGAAATATTTCTGGCGAACAGTTCACAGCCCTCGCCGGCGATTGCATTTCCTGCCTCGTCAAAAAGGCACGCATGCATGTGCGTGCTGCCTCCCATTTGCTTCATGTAGAACGATGCGGCAGGTGTGCCATGCAGTTCAGCCTCTTCGACTGCGACCGCTCCAGAGTAGCGTGCCGCGTTTGCCAAACTGTCATGCCACCGCGAGGACATCCTTCCGGGCTGGAGAAGAAACGTAACAACCAGAGCAATGCCTATAACGATGACTGTCGCCCAGAACCACAGAAATATTTTTAGAAACAAGCTGTGTTTGTGGAGTCTCATGTCACCTCAGAGCGCACGACAAGGAGATATCCGCTGCCGCGTACCGCCTTAATGCGTTCGCCTGCATCTGCGGCATGAGTCAGTTTCCTGCGCACATTGCTGATATGGACATCGATGACACGATCGAATGGGCCCAGCTTGCGTCCAAGAACGACTTCAGTGAGGTGCTCTCGTGTGACGACATGTCCCGCATGATGAAGTAGAGTTTCCAGAAGGCTGAACTCCACGCCGGTGAGATCGAGCTGAGTTTTATTGATCCACGCTTCGCGAGCAGTGGAATCGAGGCGGATGTCATCCACCACAAGTGGAACAGTGGCATTCTTCGTGTAGTTCGTTCGGCGCAGAATAGCGTGAATTCGGGCAATAAGTTCGCGAGGATTGAAGGGCTTCGGCAGGTAATCGTCCGCGCCGATCTCAAGCCCTAGAATGCGGTCTACATCTTCGCCGCGCGCCGTCAGGATTAATACCGGGACGGTAGACCGTTCTCGCAAGTGACGAAGGACATCAAGTCCCTTCATGCCAGGCAGCATCAGGTCGAGTATGACGAGTGCGTAATCGTGCGAAAGCACGCGCTCCAATCCACGCTGCCCATTGTGAATGGCTTCAATCGAGAAATCCTCTGTGCTGAGTCGTTCGGCAAGAAGCCGGCACAACTCCACATCGTCATCGATGATGAGCACACGAGCCATTCTCATATTCACCAACTCCGAATTCCGATATTAGTGCATTCATTCTCAGGAATATCCGAACTTTACAAAACTTTATGTAGCTTAACCAATCTTTATCGCATGCTCTGGAGATCGATGGTCGAATTGAGTTGTGGCGGAAAAAGGAGATGTTGCTATGAGGCGGATCGTAATCTGGTCATGCGCCGCAGTATTGCTGGCAGTAGCGGGAGTGGCCATTGCCAGGGCAAACGCGCGGGGATGGAATGGGTGCTTTGGCCACCGCGGGGGCCACTTTGGCGCTATTGGTTATGTGGCCCACGAGTTGAATCTGAGTAATGCGCAGCGGGAGCAGATTCGCTCGATCTGGCAGACGGAGCGCCCTGCTGTATCCGGGCTTCTTCAAGAATTCGCTGCAGAGGGCAAGGAAATGGACCAATCCACTGCCAAAGGCAATCTCGATGAAGGCAAAGTTCAGGAGGTCGCCACGCGACAGGGTGCGACTCTGGCGAGGCTCTTGGCGGAAAAGGAACACTTCAAAACGAAGATTTACATGACGGTTTTGAATCCAGAGCAACGGATCAAGGCCGACGCATTGCAATCCCGCTGGCGTGAACGTTTAGACCATATCGGCAAGAGGATGGAGTAAAGCGATGAAAACGAAACTCCCATTTTTTACCAAACTGACTATTGCAGGGCTTATCGGTGTCGCTATCGCACTCTGGATGCAATGGCTTTCTGGCGATCCTGCCTATCCCAAGTTTCCACCGGGACCTGTTCTCTTTATTGCTGTAGCAGGGATCATTGTTATGGGAGCCCGTTGGTGGTGGACGCCGCTGATTGGCGCGTTGCTCGCGCTGCTGGTTACCTCTGGCTGGTTAGTCCGGCTGCCCGCGGCAATTCTTCGTCTGACTCACCCCGGGGCCGTCGGCAAGTTCGCCATCGGGATATGGATTGGCGCGATACTTCAAATCGTTGCGCTTCTGGTGACAGATATCGCAGGCCTGGCTGCAACTGTCCAAAACTACCGACGCATGGGAGCTGCGAGCGACAGTGCAAAGATGGCATGCCGGCTTTTTGGCGGAATATTTGTCCTGATGGGCATACTTGTAATCGTCGGCGGGGCCCGCGTGGACAAGTATCACAACCTGATGCATCTCACATGGGGCGCGATGGCGCTCGGCGCGAGCTTCATGGGCGTGACCGTCGCAAAACGCTTCTGCATTGGCTCTGGCGTTTTCTATTTCGCGCTCGCCATCTTTGGCATGCTGATTGGAAACCCATCAATTAACAGGGCTTGGCATCTCGGCCCAATGCTGCTACACACCGGAGATCATGTCTTTCACCTGGTGCTAGGCGTTCTCTTTCTGGGTATGGGTCTACTTTCAGGTCGCGCATTGAGATTTCATCGCATCCAGGAAGTTGGAAGTTGAGTCTCGGCTGTTGCTAACAGGCCGAGTCACTCATCTAGGTAGCGGCTGTATTCTTACCTGAATGGGTCTACCTACCTGGCCACGCGCAGGAGCGCGAACAGGAGCGACATCAAGATCACAGTCACTCCCGTGGCAAGGGCCAGTCGATCGGCAAGCAAGCGACGCATGGGGAACCTCTCTGCAGCAGGATGATCGTGGATCGAGTCGATCCATTGTAAACGTGAAAATTTTCTCATACGTTGGAGCATGGTGTCGTCTTGAAAACCGCTTCGCGCTTTTCGACATCGTGCTCTAGACAAAGCTATAACGCTCGGAATGGTACTTCGATAACGGCACATTCATCTCGCCGAGAGCCTTTTCAATCGCATCCATCATCACGTTCCCGCCGCAGATGAAGTACTCATGGTCGGCATATGGCGGGGGCAGATGACGCTTAAACATCTCTGCGGTGATGTAGCCTTGCTCGCCGGTCCAGCCGGGCGGTGGATCGCGGAGCACGTGGATGACGGTCAGATTGAGCCGAGTTTTCAGGACCTCCAACTCCTCACGGAAGGTAATCGATTCCCAGTCCTTGCTGCTGTAGAGCAGGATTACGGGCCGCTCGTCGCGGCGATCTGCGAGTGTGCGGATCATGCTCACCATCGGCGTAATGCCGACGCCGCCGGCGATTAACACGTGCATGTCCGCCGGGTTGCCGATGGCGAACGTTCCGTATGGCCCGTCGAGGTAGACGCGGTGCCCTACTGGTACATTGGGAATTTCGCTCGTGAAGTCGCCTAGATTCCTGATCGTCATCTCGATGCGCCCGTCCGTAACTGCGGCGCTAGACGAGAACGAGAATGGGTGTCCGGTGATCTTGAAGGGACTTCCCCAGACTGTTAGCCAGCCGAACTGGCCAGGCTTGAAGCGGAAGCCGGGGTGACCGTCAGGGTACATCACCAAGGTCGAAGTGTCGCCGCGTTCCTTGCGCACTTCCGAGATGCGGTACGGACGACGAAGCATGAACAATGGTTTGACGAAGCGCACGTAAAGGAGCAGAACGATCCAGAAGATCGTTAGGCTGATCCACAATGTGCGCTTCCAGGGATTCACCAGGTAGAAACTCCATCCCACCATATGCAGGAGCCCTGCGGTAACGGCGACAATCGCGAGCACAATATGGGATATGTGCCAGGTCTCGTATCGGATCTTTAACTCCACACGCCACAGGGCTGTTACGACCAGCGCGATCAGGGAGTAGATGGATAATGCGGCGAAGCGAGCGCGCCACGGTGCCGTAATGGAATTGAGCAGGACGAGCAATTCCGGCCGGACGATGAACAGGATGATGGGGTGTGCTATGACCAGGGCGACCGCAATGAGCGAGATCCGGCGGTGAAAATGATAGATGACGTCTTCGCCCCACGGCTCAGTGACATACCGGAAGCGCGCCGTGAGGCCGAACTGCAGGCCCATGATCGCCAGGCCAGCGTAGCCGATTGCGACTGAGAATTCTGTCCAGAAATCGCGAGCTGGCGGCAACGAACCCGTAAGGAGAGCAAAGAGGGGGGAGAGAATAAAGAGCAGATAAACGATGATCCAAACGGCCCCACGCCTGGTGTAGATAAGCATCGATTTACTAGCTCCTAAGGACCCCATAGATATACATCAACTGGAATGCGATAACCAGCAGGAGAGTTCTCTTCCGTCATTTTCTTACTTGGGTGCCACTGATGCTCCACGCTCAGGGATCGTCATCAAAGGATAAAGTTGCCATTATTTGCGGCTAGATTTCGAAGGTCTCCCATCGGGTTTCGATGCGGTTGAGGAGAGCAGGGAAGCCGGGAGTCTCGCGGGCGTTGTCGAGGAGCGGGTCGAGATCGCTGATCATGGGGTAGTTGATGAAGCCGCGATCCATGGCGGTTTCGAGCCATTGAAGGGCGGCTGAAGTATCGTCCAAAAGGGAGTAGCACTGCGCCATGGCCCAGGAGTAGTGCGGATCGCAGCCGGCGATCTGCTTGAGCTCGTCGGTGGCGATGAGGGCGGCTGCTGCGCGATCTCCAGTGATGGCGGCCTGGATGAGAGCGCCGAGGTTGGAAAAGAACTGGTTGGGGTGGAGCTTCTGGATCGCCTGGAACTGGGCGATGGCGTCGTCGTTGCGGCGGCTAAGAGCGAGCACCTGGCCACGGCACCAAAGCAGCATGGCGTTGTCGGGATCGAGCTGGATGGCTTCATCGAAGGAAGGAAGCGCCTCTGAGAACTCACCTGCCATGAGCGACACGAGGCCGGGAACGAAGCGATAGACGGGCGTGAGGGGATCGATCTCGAGGATGCGGCGGGCGATGGGTTTGGCGGCGGGCGCCTTGCCGCTGAGGCCGCAGATGGCAGAGTACCAGGCGAGAGTGTCGGAGTCGTTGGGGTCGGCGACGATGGCTCGCTTGAGGAGCTTGACGGCCTTCTGGGCTTCACCTTCCTGCACGCTGATGAGGCCGAGGAGACGAAAGGCGTGGGGCGATTTGGGATCGAGGCGGAAGGCTTCGTCAGCGCAGGCCTTGGCTTTGACGAGGTATTCGGGGTCGGAGGAGATGCCGGCGTTGACGAACTGCCAGTAGACCTGTCCCTTGGCGGAGAGGAGAAGGACGTTTTTGCCGACGAGGGCTTCGCCCATTTCGAGGTATTCAAGAGCGCGGTCGAGAGCGTCGCGCGAGTAATCGAGGATCTCGTGCTTGGCCATGAGGTAGTAGCGGTAGGCATCGGCGTCGGGGAGAGGGCGAGCGAGCATCTGCTTGTCCTCGGCAGGACTGAGCTGGATTTTGAGTGACGATACGATCTGATGGGAGATGTTTTCCTGAATGGCAAAGACATCATCGAGAGCACCGGTGTACTTTTCGGCCCAGAGAAGAGTGTGGCTTTGAGGATCGATGAGTTGAGCGGTGACGCGAATGCTGTTGTCGCTGGCAAGCGATTTGTTGTTGAGGCGAACGGAGCCTTCGAGGACATAGCGGACGTTGAGGTCGCGGGCGATTTTTTGTGGCGAGTCAACGGTGCCTTTGAGGCGCATGGCGGAGGTGCGGCAAATGATGCGGAGAGAGCGGACGCTGGAGAGGTCGGTGATGATCTCGTCGGTGAGGCCATCGCAGAAGTAGTCGGCTTCGCCGTTCGGCTCGGCGCTGGTAAAGGGAAGGACGAGCACGGATGCGTCGTGTGACTCGGGGCGCTGTTGGTCGACGAAGAGGCGGCCGAGCGAGATGGAACGCATGGAATCGTACGGCTTGCTGGAGAAGGATTGGAGTGCCGCTATGAATTCGTTGGCGTCCTGATAGCGCTGCTCTGGGGCCTTGGCCAGAGCGCGTTCGAGTATGTCGTAAATGGCAAAGGGGAGGTCGGGACGTTGCTCGAGGATGGAAAGGGCATCGATTTTCAGAATGGCGTCGAAGACGGCGTACGGGGTGTCGCCGGGGAACGGTAGTTTGCCGCTGAGCATCTCGTAGAAGACGACGCCACAGGACCAGAGATCGGCGCGGTGGTCGACTTGCTTGCAAAGAACCTGCTCTGGGGCCATGTAGCTGACTGTGCCTACGATGACGCCAGTTTCGGTGAGCGCTTGTGTGACGTTTGGGCGCTTGGCGAGGCCGAAGTCGACAATTTTGAGCTGATCGCGCGAGTTGATGATCAGGTTGGAGGGTTTGATATCGCGATGGATGATGCCATGCTCGTGGGCGTGATGGAGACCGGAGAGCAATTGCGAGGTAAGGTCTGAGGCGGTAGCCAGGTCGAGGGGAGCGCGGTCGATTTTATCGGCGAGAGTTTCGCCGTCGTAGTAGCCCATGACGAGGATGATCTGACCGTCGGGGAGTTCTTCGATGTGGTGGATGCTGCAGATGTTGGGATGGTCGAGGACAGAGGCTGCGCGTGCTTCCTGCAGCAGACTGTGTTTCTGCGTGCGATCGGCGAGCATGGCGGGAGTGAGGGACTTGAGCGCAACAAGGCGATGAAGGAGAAGATCTTCGGCTTTGCATACGATGCCCGTGGCACCGCTGCCGAGGTGCTCGAGGATCTTGTAATGCGAGATGGTCTGGCCTTCATACATGGGATGGTGATAATACATCGGAATGTGGCGAAGTTGCATGAACCTCGATCAATTCTTCGAGGATGGAGGCGACGGCATCGATGGTGTGAAAGGCGCTCAGTGCAAGATACTTCGACTGTTCCGCTGTGAGTGGCATGTTGTCGAGGGTGCGGTTGAGGGTGTCGAGATGTTCTGGGTCGTCCTCTGCGTGCGACTTAAGGCAGCGGAATGCTGTGGCGGGCAGGCCGGTGTTTTGCCTGATCTGCTCCAGTTGGTGAACTAGAGGAGGGTAGCCTTCGAGCACGATGAGGTAGCCGAAGATGGTGACGGGATGGGTATGAAACATCCAGAAATACTGTGCGCCAAGAAGAGAGACTACGGCCGGAAGCGGTGTGGCTTGAAGTACGTCGGCAGGGTCGATGCCGAGGCTCTGGATGTCGGCGAGGAGCCACTGGTCGTGATCCTTCTCTTCTTCGATATGCATTTCGAGGTAGGCGGCGGTTTGGGTTGCGACGCGGTCGGCGGAGAGTGAGAGTGCGCGTTCTCTTGCGGCGCGCATGAGCGAGATGCCGCTTTGCATGACGCGATGGAGTTGGATGAGGAACTGCGGAAGGATGTCGGCGAGGTCAGGGTGAGTCCAGAAGAGATCGCTGGCTGCGAGGAGCCTGCCTTCTGCGAAACGTATTTTGGTCCAAAGGATTTCGCTGCGAGTTGCACTGGACATGGTGGAGCGATCCTCCCTGATTCGTGCGATTCTATTTGGATTTAAGAACGAGGAGAACCGTATCGCTGGCCCGCGATACGGTTGCTCTGGAAGCAACGGCGAATGGACTAGACGGGGAAGTTAGGGCGCATATGCTCTTTGCCCGCGGGTGCTGGTCCGAGTTTTTTGCCGAGCTTGATGAGAACGTCGATCTCTTCGGGTGTGATGCTCTCAATTGTCTTCTTGTCCTGTTCGGAGAAGTGATCGACATTCAAGATGCCTGCTGCGGCCAGGAGTTCAACATTTGTCTGTTTAGGTGGCACTTTCGTCTCCTTTTGATTTGACTGTGGCTTCTGCCGGGAGAGCGCATGTACAGACCTGGGTGGCCGCGAGCATGAGATCGTCCGTTGAAGTTTGCCCAATTGTATATGGGGCAGGTTTTTATGTTGCTGCATGGTCGAAGGGTTATGGTGTTGGGTGAGAACGATGGGGAGGAGAAGAGTTTATGGAGGTTCAACCGATACTTGTGGCGGGTGAGTGGCGTAAGGCCACTGCGACCGCTACGTTTGTCGCAGAGAATCCGGCGACCGGCAAAGTGCTGGATGCGACGTTTCCAGTGAGTGGGTGGGAGGATTGCGATGCGGCACTCACGGCCGCTGCAGGTGCAGCGAAGGAACTGCGCGGCGTGCCTGCGGAGCGGCTTGCGGAGTTCCTCGAACTCTATGCCGGGGAGATTGAAAAACATGCGGAGGCTCTGGTAGCGATTGCACATGTGGAGACAGGCTTGCCTGTAACGCCGCGACTTCGTGACGTGGAACTTCCGCGGACGACGACGCAGCTTCGACAGGGAGCCGCGGCAGCACGAGAAGGATCGTGGACCAAGGCAGTTATCGATACGAAAAATAACATTAGGTCGCACTACGCGCCGATTGGGCCGGTGGTTATCTTTGGGCCAAATAATTTTCCATTCGCGTTCAATGGGATCTCCGGTGGTGATTTAGCAGCCGCGGTTGCTGCTGGTAATACAGTGATTGCGAAGGGCCATCCGTTTCATCCGGGAACGACTAAATTATTGGCGGAGTGCGCGTTTACTGCTTTGAAACAGACTGGATTGCCAAGTGGGACGATCCAAATGCTCTACAACATCAGCAAGGAAGATGGGCTGCGGTTGGTGAGTGATGAGCGGGTGGGAGCGATCAGCTTTACCGGCAGCCGACTTGGAGGTTTGAGTCTGAAGGAGGCGGCGGATAAGGCTGGAAAGCCGATCTATCTGGAGATGTCGAGCCTGAATCCGGTTGTGATTTTGCCGGGTGCGTTTCGCGAGCGCGGCGAAGGTCTGGCGGTAGAACTTGCCGATAGTTGCCTGGCGGCGGCGGGGCAGTTTTGTACGAGTCCTAACTTGATTTTTGTGATTGGCGAGGAGGATGCGGACCGTTTGGCTACGGGGCTCGTTGCGATATTGGAGGAGCGTACGCCGGGTTATCTTCTTTCGGGGAGCGGGCTCAAATCACTGGACGACAGCGTTCATGCATTGATCGCGGCGGGAGCAAAGGTAGCGACGGGTGCGTCGAAGTTGGATAGAGAGGGGTATCGGTACAAGAACACGTTGCTTCGTGTAAGTGCGGAGAAGTTTCTAAATGCGACGCATGAGTTGCAGCGAGAGGCATTTGGGAATTCGACGATGTTGGTAACGATGAAGGATGTGGGGCAGTTATGTGAGGTGATTGATTCGCTGGAGGGGAATCTCACGGGCAGCATTTACTCGAGTAGAGCCGGGGAGGATGATGCGATCTATCCGGCGATTGCGGGTGCTTTGCGTGTCAAGGTGGGGCGGCTTCTGAATGACAAGATGCCGACTGGTGTGGCGTTGAGTGCGGCGATGAATCATGGAGGGCCGTTTCCCGCGACGTCGCATCCTGGCTTTACGGCTGTGGGGATTCCGGCATCGATGACGAGATTTGCAGCGTTGCACTGCTATGACAATGTACGGCAGGAAAGACTACCTGCTGTGCTTCAGGATAAGTCTCCCAATCCAGCCATGTGGAGGTTGGTTGAAGGGGCGTGGGTTCGAGGAGATTAGCGCCATTTCTGTAATGGAATTATTCATATTACGTGGAAAGCGAAGGTACAGAGAGGATATGATGGCGTCGCGATGGCACCGTCACTGAAGAGGATTGTCTAAATTCGCTGGCCTGCGCGGTGTATTCGTGTTCAAAAGCCAATCTTTGGAGCTTCAGGAGGTCTTTATTAATGCCTATGGAACGTCGTCAGATGTTGAAATCGATTGCTGGTGCTGGGTTATTGGGTCTTGGGTCTCCGCTGGTGAAAGCTCAGGAGCAGGTTGCGCGGGCTACGCGTGGGATGGCTATTCCGCGTATCAAAGACATTAGCGTGATTGAATGCGAGCCTGCTGGTGTGCGGCTTACGGTGGTGAAGATAACGACTGATCAGGATGGCTTGTATGGGTATGGCTGTGCCACTTTTACGCAACGTGCCGACCTGGTGAAGCCCGCGGTGGAGAAGTATCTGAAGCCGTTTCTGCTGGGGAAGACGACGGACCGGATCGAGGATATCTGGCAGTCCTGCTACGACAGCTCCTACTGGAAAAATGGGCCGGTGCTGAACAACGCGATTAGTGGCGTCGATCAGGCGCTTTGGGATATCAAGGGAAGACAGGCAGGGATGCCGGTGTATCAACTCGTCGGCGGTAAGTGCCGTGAGGCTGTCGATACCTATGCACATGCGGATGGACCCGAGTTCGCGGATGTTGTTGCTGCGGCGAAGCGCTACATGGAGCAGGGATTTCGCAATGTTCGTGTGCAGGTGGGGATACCAGGGATGTCCGGCTATGGTGCTGGCAGAGGCGCGGCGAATGCCAATCCTAGACTCAAGCCCCTTCACGATAAGCCATTTTTTGAATCGGCCTACGATATGCGGCGGTCGCTGAAGATGCTGGAGGTGTGTCGGCAGGAGCTTGGTGAGGAGGTTGGGCTGCTGCATGACATGCATGAACGGATGACCCCGAATGAGGCTGTCCAGTTCTGCAAGGAGGCAGAGAAGCTGCAGATGTTTTTTCTTGAAGATCCGTTGTCGCCGGAGGACCTGGGCTATTTCCGACAGATCCGTGAGAACTGCGCGACGCCGATTGCGATGGGTGAGCTCTTTAACAATCCGAATGAGTGGCAGCCTCTGGTTGAGGGACGGTTGATCGACTACATTCGAGTGCATCTTTCACAGGCTGGGGGCTTCAGTCCGGCGCGAAAGATTGCGGTGCTGGCTGAACAATATGGCGTGAAGACCGCATGGCATGGGCCGGGAGATGTTTCGCCGGTTGGACATATGGCCCAGGTGACGTTGGATATTGTGAGCTACAACTTCGGTATTCAGGAGTACTCGCCTTTCAATGCGCGGACGCAGGAGATATTTCACGGATGTCCAGAGATGAAAGACGGCTACCTATGGGTAAGTGAAAAGCCCGGCTGGGGAATTGAGATCGATGAAAAAGAGGCTGCCAAGTCTCCTTTTACGCCGGGGAGGAACAACTTGAACGGCGGATGGGGTGAGGTGCGCAAGCTCGACGGGACTGTTATCAAGCAGTAAGGCCGAGAGCTTAGCTGGCTTGCGACTTCCTGTCCGTGAAAGGCTGGCTGGCTTTGCCCTCCCCTTTCACGACCCAACCTTGGCAAGGGTAGAAGCGCCAAGGCTGGGGTATCTGAGGTTTCGGTATGGGGTTGTGGGAATTCTGCGATTGGGAAATTAATGCAGCTTCTGAATCTTTAGAATGAGCAGGCACGTCTAAAAATCAAATTATCGATAATTCTGAATATGCAGGTATCGATGGGAGCCAATACGATTTTTATTCCTTGCTTGCTATAACTCTCTGATTCATAAAGGAGTTACAAGCCCATCAGACACGTTAGTACCAATCACAAGGAAGTCTTATGTGGATTGTTCGTTTAGCTCTACGACGCCCTTATACCTTTGTCGTTCTGTCTATCCTGCTGTTGATCATGGGCCCAGTGACGATTCTGCGGACCCCGACGGATATCTTTCCGAACATTGATATTCCGGTTGTGAGTATCGTCTGGCAGTATTCCGGACTTTCGGCTGACCAGATGGCGTCGCGAATTGTGACGCTCACGGAACGTACGCTGAGCACGACGGTCAACAATATCGAGCATGTCGAGTCACAGTCGATGACGGGCATCTCCGTTGTGAAGATATTTTTTCAGCCGCATGTCGACATCAGCACGGCGATCGCACAGGTGACAGGTGTCTCTCAGACCCAGTTGAGGCAACTGCCGGCGGGCACGACCCCGCCGTTGATTATTGTGTACAACGCATCAAGCGTGCCGATTCTGCAACTGGCCCTCTCGGGAAAGGGGATGTCGGAGCAGGAACTCAACGACTTGGGGCAAAATTTTCTTCGCCCACAATTAATCACGGTTGAAGGCGCGGCTATTCCTTACTCTTATGGCGGCAAGCAGCGCCAGGTGCAGGTGGACCTGAACACACAGGCGCTGCAGGCAAAAGGGCTGGCGCCATCGGATGTGACGACCGCGATCGGCAATCAGAACTTGATTCTGCCCTCGGGCACGATCAAGATGGGGCAGTTCGAGTTCAACGTCGAGACCAATGGCAGCCCCGAGACTGTCGAAGAACTGAACAACGCTCCAATCAAGGTTGCCAATGGCGCAACGATCTTCGTTCGCGATGTCGCCCATGTTCGCGATGGATTTCCACCACAGACCAACATCGTCCGCTCTGATGGTCAACGCGGATCGTTGATGACGGTTTTGAAGAATGGAAATACGTCGACGCTCGACATCGTGAAGGGAGTTAAAGGTTTGCTGCCGCAAGTAGCTGCGACGTTGCCGGAGGCGTTGAAGATTACTCCCGTTGGCGACCAATCGATCTTTGTGCGAGCCTCGATCAGTGGCGTGGTGCGAGAGGCGATCATTGCCGCCTGCCTGACCGCAATCATGATCCTGATTTTCCTGGGAAGCTGGCGGAGCACGATCATTATTGCGGTTTCGATTCCGCTGTCGATCTTGTGTTCGATTATTACGCTGAGCGCGCTGGGCGAGACGATCAACATCATGACGCTCGGCGGACTCGCGCTTGCCGTCGGAATTCTTGTCGACGACGCTACGGTCGAAATTGAGAACATTAATCGTAATCTGGAAGAAGGCAAGGAGATCGAGCAGGCCATTCTGGATGGCGCGGCTCAGATTGCTGTGCCGGCCTTTGTCTCGACACTCAGCATCTGCATTGTGTTTGTGCCGATGTTCTTCCTGAGCGGGGTGGCCCGATATCTCTTCGTTCCGCTGGCGGAGGCTGTGGTCTTTGCCATGCTGGCGTCGTATCTGCTTTCGCGAACGATTGTTCCGACGATGGCGAAGTATCTGCTACAGGTGCATGACGAACAAGCGGTGGAGAAGAAAAAGAAGAGCCGCAACCCGCTTGTGCGTCTCCAGCTTGCGTTTGAACGCGGCTTTGAAAAGATGAGAGGCGGATATCACAATCTGCTGAAGACCACCGTGGCGCATCCTGTTCTGTTCACCATCTGCTTCTTCGCGGCCTGTCTTGCATCGTTTGCTCTGTTCCCGTGGCTTGGGCAGGATTTTTTTCCTTCGGTTGACGGTGGACAGTTCAAGTTGCACGTACGCGCGCAGACTGGCACCAGAATTGAGGAGACAGCCCGATTGTGCGACCTGGTGGAAGACAGCATCCGCCGGGAGATTCCGGCGAGCGAATTATCCAACATCCTGGACAATATCGGTCTGCCTTACTCGGGTATCAATTTGTCCTACAGCAACTCGGCTGCGATAGGATCCGCCGATGCAGACATCCAGGTGTCCCTGACCGAGAAGCATAGGCCCACGGACGAATACGTTCATGGGCTGCGAGACAGGCTCGCGAGAGAGTTTCCTGGGCTGACCTTCTACTTCCTGCCAGCCGATATCGTCAGCCAGATTCTGAACTTCGGCCTGCCGGCGCCAATCGATATTCAGATTATTGGACAGAACGTTGAAGCGAACCGTGAGTATGCCAATCAGCTTTTCAATCGGGTCAAATATGTGCCAGGCACGACCGATCTGAGAATACAGCAGCCGTTCAACTCACCAAAGCTGCAGGTCGATATTGATCGAACCAAATCGCAAGGGGCCGGTTATACGGCACGCGACGTTGCGAGCAACATGCTGGTTGCGCTGAGCGGCAGCTTCCAGACAGCGCCGACGTTCTGGTTGAATCCGGCTAATGGCGTGAGCTACAGCATCTCAACGCAGACGCCGCAGTATCTAACCGATTCACTGCAGGGCCTTGGCAATATACCAATCACCGGTTCGGCTGGCACGCAACCGCAGATTCTGAAGAGCCTGGTGTCGATCAGTCCTGGTCAGGAACAGGCAACGGTGTCGCACTACAACGTGCAGCCGGTGCTGGATATTTATGGATCGGTGCAGGGGCGTGATCTGGGCGGCGTGTCGAGGGACATCAACCGGATTTTGGCCGATACCAAAAAAGACCTGCCGCGAGGAACTCGAGTGGTTGTTCGCGGCCAGGTACAGACGATGAAATCTTCGTTCATTGGACTGTTGGGCGGACTGATCTTTTCGATTGTGCTGGTCTACTTGCTGATCGTGATCAACTTTCAGTCCTGGATGGATCCGTTCGTTATTATTGCCGCGCTGCCAGCGGCTCTGGCGGGAATTGTGTGGTTCCTCTTCCTTACCCATACGACGCTGAGTGTACCGGCGCTGACGGGATCGATTATGTGCATGGGCGTGGCGACGGCGAACAGCATTCTGGTTGTGAGCTTCGCCAAAGAGCAGATGGAAGAGGCGAAGACCGCGACGGAGGCTGCGCTGGAGGCCGGGTTCACGCGGTTTCGTCCGGTGCTGATGACGGCGCTGGCGATGATCATCGGCATGGTACCGATGGCGCTGGGACTGGGCGAAGGCGGAGAGCAGAACGCTCCGCTTGGACGCGCCGTGATTGGTGGATTGCTGCTGGCGACGCTATCCACATTGTTTTTTGTGCCGACGTTCTTCAGTCTCGTGCACGCCAAGGACAAGCCCAAGGTAGTTGAGTACAACGACTAATTTCGTGCCGGAATGCCGGCCGCACTTGCGGGGAGAAATATTATGACGAACGATGCAGCGCAGAGACAGTCGAACGACCATATCGGGAAGCCAGAAGGCGGCGGCTCGCGGGTGCGCACTGTGGTGATAGTGGTGGTCCTTCTGGTCGTAGTTGCCGTGCTGGTGATTACAGGGATCGTTCCCAGGCTGCGGGCGAGCAGGGCGTTGGCGGCGGAGACGAATGAACTGGCAGCGCCGACGGTTCTGGTGGTTCAGCCGAAGCCAGGCGCGCCTTCGCAGGAGATTGTGCTGCCGGGCAATATCCAGGCTTTTGTCGATTCACCGATTTTTGCCAGAACGAACGGATATCTGAAGCGCTGGTACTTCGACATCGGGTCGCACGTCAAACAAGGCCAGCTGCTGGCCGACATCGAATCGCCTGAGATCGATCACGAGCTGTCGCAGGCACAGGCCGACCTTGGAACGGCGCAGGTGAACCAGCATCTCTCTGAAATTACAGCAAACCGTTTTTCGGATCTGATCAAGCAGGACGCCGTCTCGCAGCAAGACACGGACAATGCAGTGAACGACCTTGCCGCCAGGAGCACAGCGGTGAAGTCCGCCCAGGCGAATGTGGACAGGCTTAGACAGCTGGTTGCTTTTGAGAAGGTCTATGCGCCATTTGACGGTGTCGTGACTGCGCGCAATACGGATATCGGGCAGCTGATCGACTCGGGAGCGGCTGGCGGGGCACCGCGCTCCCTGTTCCAGATGGCGGCGGTCAACAGACTGCGTGTGTTCATCAACGTGCCGCAGATCTACTCGCAGGCAGCTACGCCCGGGCTCACGGCAGATTTGATTTTTGCCGAGTTTCCGGGGCGGCGCTTTCCGGGCAAGCTGGTGAGGACTTCGAGGTCGATCGATCCTGTCGCTCGAACGTTGAACGTTGAGGTCGATGTCGATAATGCGAAAGGGGAGTTGTTTCCTGGCGCTTATGCCGAGGTCCATTTGAAGCTGAAGGATGGCCTAAGGCCGACGTTGGTCGTCCCTGTCAGTGCGCTCATGTTTCGACGGGAAGGCCTGAGGGTCGCCGTGGCCAAGAGCGACAACACGGCGGAGTTGTTGCCGATTACGCTGGGACGCGACTTTGGAGATGTTGCCGAGGTCATCACCGGACTGACGGGACAGGAACGTGTGATCACCAATCCACCGGATTCGATCATCGACGGGGAACGACTCAACGTCCAGGCAGAGAACCGGCAGGCGGCAGGAGTAACGGGAAAGGCTGGCGGTAAATGATGCGGCCCGGTACATTTCGCACTGCCGTTGTTGCTTCGGCTTCGATGGTTCTGGCTGTATTGAGCGGCTGCAGGGTTGGGCCAAACTATGTTCAGCCGACTGTGCCGCCGCCGCCGCTGGCTTTCAAGGAGACGCCTGCGAACTGGAAGCAGGCAAAACCGCAGGACCAGTTGCCGAAGGGGAAGTGGTGGGAGATCTTTGGGGACCAGGAGCTCAACTCGCTCGAAGAAAAGATCGCGGTCTCCAATCAGACTTTGAAGGTGTCGTACGAGCAGTATATGGGGGCGCGCGCGATAGTTCGGCAGGCTCGTTCGGAGTTGTTTCCGACACTTGCGGTGCAGCCATCCGGCTCGCGAAATCAGTTGTCTCAGAATAGGCCTGCCTTCAACACGCTGAGTCCGGGTCAATATAGCGATATAACTCTGACGGGCGATATCTCGTATGAGGTTGATCTCTGGGGACGGGTGCGACGTACTGTTGAATCAGCCCGGGAGAATGCACAGGCGAGTGCAGGAGATCTTGAAAATGTCAGCCTAAGCCTGCACTCGGACCTTGCTGTCGATTACTTCTCCCTGCGTGGGCTGGATCTGCAGAAGCAGTTGCTGGATGCGACAGTCATCGACTTTGAGAAGGCGTTGCACTTGACCCAGGCCCGCTATCACGGCGGAGTCGCGTCTGATGTGGACGTGGCTCAGGCCGAGACGCAACTGGAGACCACGCGCGCTCAGGCTATCGAGACCGGTGTGGCGCGAGCGCAGTTTGAACATGCCATTGCTGTTTTGACTGGCGAGACGGCTTCTACGTTTTCGATTCCGATGGCGCCCCTTAATGCGACGCCACCCGAAATTCCTCTGGGAATGCCATCGGAGCTTTTGGAGCGGCGGCCTGATATCGCGGCAGCAGAGCGCAGAGTTGCCTCTGCCAATGCTCAGATCGGTGTGGCGATTGCGGCGTATTATCCGCAGGTCTCGCTTGCTGCGGCCGGGGGATTTGAGAGTGCCGCTATCGGCACGCTGATACAGGGGCCAAGTGCGCTGTGGTTCGTTGGAGGTTCCGCGGTCGAGACGGTGATCGATGGAGGACGGCGTCGAGCTGTTACCCAGCAGGCGCGCGACAACCATGAGGCGACCGTGGCTAGTTATCGGGAGAATGTGCTGGAGGCCTTCCAACAGGTCGAAGACAACCTGGCTGCGCTGCGGCTGCTGGAAAAGGAATTGGCGACCCAGGAGGTGGCCGTGGCCTCGGCTCGGAGGTCGGTCGATCTGTCAACCACGCGGTATAAACGCGGCATCACGACCTACCTTGAGGTGCTCACGGCGCAGAGCACAGCGCTCTCGAATGAGCGCACCGCAGCCGACCTGATGACGCGGCGCATGACGGCCAGCGTTCAACTGATCAAGGCACTTGGCGGCGGTTGGGATAGAAGCCAGCTGCCAAAGATGTAGCTTCACGAGTTTCGATGAACAAACCTAAAGCATCTGTACAAAAATCGAAAAGCCCGTCCAGGAGAAGTCCGGATCCGGAGATGGCTTTGATGGAGACATTTCAGGATTCGGCGCGGACGACACAGAGCGCCGTGATCGAGATGAATCGATCTACGCGTGACCGTATTCGATTGGCGTTGCTCAAGAGGATCTCCGAAGGCGTGTATCTGCCCGGAGAACGACTCAAGGAACTGACGCTGGCGCATGAATTTGAAGTGAGTCAAGCACCCGTGCGAGAGGCATTTCGCGAGTTGGAGGCGTTGGGCGTACTGGTTTCGGAGCACTATCGCGGAACGCGCGTCAGGGAGATATCAGGACGGGAGACGAAGGACGCTTATCAACTGCGCGGGTACCTGGAAGAGATAGCGGCACAACTGATTCCCTTACCAAAGCTGCAGGAAGAGATAGAGTCGATTGAGACGCAGCAGGTGATCATGCGGGCGGCTGCTCGGGGCGGTGATATGGAGGGCTTTGCCCGCGCCAACATAAAGTTTCATCGAAGCATCGTTGGCATGTCGTCGAACCAAACGCTGCCGAAGGTCTGGGATTCACTTGAAATAGGAATGCTGTCTCGGCTCAATCTACAGAAGAACGAAGACAAACTGCTCTCGTTGGCCGAGATTCATCAGCCTATCGTAGATGCTTTGAAACTGGGAGATTTAAAACAAACGGGAGCACTGCTGCGGGAGCACGCATTTTCTTTTTTAGATAGCTTGCCTTAGACATACTAAGGCTGTTCGAAAGCGGCACATGGTGGGAAAGGCAGAAGTGTGGCGGAGAGTGAGGGATTCGAACCCCCGATAGCCTTACGACTATGTCTGATTTCGAGTCAGGTGCATTCAACCGGGCTCTGCCAACTCTCCGTAGTCTCAGTTTACCTTGAATTCTGCGTTAGGCATAGCATCAGGTATGGAGGGTTCGGTGAGCGCGGAATGGACTCCGGAGCTTGAGGCGTGGATGCAGGCGCAGGCCGTGGAGGCTGGGTTTGACGCAGCCGGCGTGGCAGCTGTGGTTGGGCCGATGAGTGATGCGGAACAGCTTGACGCTGAACGGTTCGCAGCATGGGTGGATGCCGGCAGAGCGGGAGAGATGGAGTATTTGAAGCGCCGCGATGAGCAGGGCGTTCTGTTGCGGAGCGGCGTGCAAATCGCGATGCCATGGGCTCGCTCGGTGGTGGTCTGTGCACTGAATTACAACGCGGCTGCTCCCCGTTCCATTGAAGAGTCTGAGAATGGGACCGGGTGGATCGCCCGCTATGCATGGAGCGGAAAGGAATCCAGCGAGGGGCTCGAAACTCTATTGCCCACGGACTATCACGAGGAGCTGCTGAGGCGGCTTCACAGGGTGGAAAGTGCTCTGCTTGCGCGCTGCACATGTGAGACGAGGTGCTATGTCGATACCGGGCCGCTGGTGGAACGCTCTGCAGCGGTAAGAGCCGGCGTGGGCTGGATTGGGAAGAATACCTGCGTGCTCAACCAGGAACTGGGTTCGTGGTTGCTGCTGGGGGTGATCATTACTTCACTTCCAGTAGCCGAGAATTTACCGATGCAGATTGCAGCTGATCGCTGCGGAAGCTGTACGCGGTGTATCGATGCCTGTCCTACGCAGGCTTTGGTCGCTCCAAGAGAGATGGATGCGTCGCGGTGCATCGCTTATTTGACCATTGAAAAGAAAGGAACTATTGCGGAAGGGTTGCGTGAGTTGATGGGGCGGCAGGTTTTCGGTTGCGATATTTGCCAGGATGTCTGTCCGTGGAACCGGCGTGCCCCTGTGGCCGTAAAGGAAGGTATGCTGGCGCGGAAGGAGTTGGTGAATCCGGCGCTCGACTGGCTGGCCGGGATGGATGCAGCAGAGTTCAAGCAGTGGTTTAAAGGTTCTCCTCTTGAGCGCACACGGCGGAAGCGGCTACACCGAAATGTCGCAATCGCCATGGGAAATAGTGGGGAGAAGCGGTTTCTGCCCCAACTGGAGGCGTGGAGCAAGGGCGAAGACGAAGTTCTGGCGGAGAGCGCCCAGTGGGCTTTGAAGCGGATTGTTGATCGGGCCGGAGCCTAGAAGGTGGCTCGGCAAGTGATGTAGGATGCGGCGGCGATGCTCTGCTAGCATCGGAGAAGGATGGAGTGAAAATTTCGGCGCCTGGCCGGACTTTGCTCTGTCTCTAATTCTTCTATGCCATCGATCCTTCCCAGCAAGAATTTGCCGTCTGCAAATTCCGAACCGTCGGTAAAGCCCATTGAAGAGGTACGGCCGGTCGTCGCGCAGACAGGCTTCCGGGCGCAGATTGTGGCACTTGCTCGTTACATGATGCGTACGGAGGTTCATACCTACGCCTTTAGTGTGGCTGCGAACTCCATTCTTTCGCTGTTTCCGTTTATTGTGCTGCTGCTTACGATCTGCCGCAACGTCTTCCATTCTCGATCGATGGAGGCCGTTGTTGGGGATATGATGAAGAATTTTCTGCCAGTGGGGCAGGATTTTGTGATGAGAAATATGCAACTGTTGGCCCATCCCCAAAAAGGGGCGCAGGTTTTCTCTCTGGTTATGCTGTTGTTTACTTCGACTGGTGTATTTTTGCCGCTGGAAGTTGCATTGAACAATGTATGGGGCACTAAAGTGAATCGGAGTTATTTGCATAATCAAGCTGTATCGTTGGGGCTAGCGTTGGCTGTGGGACTGCTTGCGATGGCATCGGTCGCCTTCACGTCGGCGCAGAAGACGTTGCTTACATGGGTCTTCTTTGGACACACGCAGAATCGCTTTTTTGATATTGCTGCCGGTGGCTTTCTTAGGTTTTGTGCGGTTGTCGCAAGCATTTTGCTGTTCTTCCTGATCTATTGGGTGCTTCCTTATCGCAAGGTCCCGGCACGGGCAGTTTTGCCTACTGCTATTGTGGTGGGATTGCTTTGGGAAGTTGCGAAACATTTATATGTCAGGGCGTTGCCGTGGCTGGATTTTCAGGCTGTGTATGGACCGTTTTATATTTCGGTTGGATTGATGATGTGGGCATTTCTGTCAGGATTGCTGCTGTTGGGGGGAGCACACTTCTCGGCGACGCGGTACACGCTGAGGCTGGCGCGCAAGTCGGAGATGGAGGAGGAGCGGAATGCAGCAGGTGAGTGAGTCGGGGGCCCCGATGTGGCGCAATTACCGGCCGCCTTCGGGTCTGGCAGGCGCTGCTTTCTGGCTCGGATTGTGGTTTGGACTGCTGTTCGCCCTGCGCCTCATACCAGGTGCGCTGGGAACGTTCTTCGCCGTGGTTCAGGTGTTCGTCGGCATCTCGCTGGCGGTTGTAGCTATTCCGCTGACCTGGCGACTGATCCGGCGGCATATGTTGTGGAGTCTGCGCAACAAGCTGGTGCTGACCTACCTGCTGATAGGGCTTGCTCCAGTGGTGTTGTTTGTGACACTTGTGCTGATCTCGTCCTATATTGCGGCCGGACAGTTTGCCATTCACCTGGCGGACACGCGCATGCAGGCGGAGTTGAACCAGATGAGTGGGGAGAATGGGCATCGAGCGGAACAGGCGGCGAGGTTGCTGGACGGCAGACAGGTTCTTGCTCCAGTGCCAACGGTGGACTGGACTGGAGGGCTGAATGTTCCGCGGAGCAGGCTGCGGCCGGAGACTTCGACCTATGTGAACGGGGTTCCAGTTGTGCTGGGAACTTCGCGTGGGAAGACTCCTTTGGGGCTGCCTGCGTGGGCGACTGAGCTGCCTGGTGGGGAGTTCCAGGGACTGGTGCTGGATGGGGACGAGCCTTACCTGGTTGCGGTGCATCAGCAGCGGCTGAAGGATGGCAGGATGCTCAGCATGGTGAGCAGTCTGCCGGTCGATGGCACGTTGATGGATATGGTTGGTGAAGGTCTGGGTCGCGCGCAGTTGTTCGTCGAGAGGTTGGGAAGCAATGAGGCGAACGATAATGGCAAGGCTGCGGTTGCCAACAGACGCAAAGAGACGTCGCGAAGGAGAGCTCGGGAGATCTCTATTGCCGGTGGAACGGAACCGGATGGCGTAAACGTGGCGGATGTGCAAGTGCATTTCCTGTCTACAGTGGCGATGACCGATTGGGATTCGGGCAAACCGGACAGCTTTCCGATCAAGGTTGATTCGCGTCCATCGCTGCTTTATCGGCAGCTCTTCGGCGGGTCGCTGGGCGGTGTGGTGACGAGCGCGTATCGAATCGGGTTGATCGTGTTGTGTATTCTCTTCGCGTTGATCGAGCTGCTGGCCCTAGTGATGGCGATCAGGCTGAGCCGCACGATTACGGCTTCGGTTGCGGATCTCTATAACGCGACACAGAGGATCGACAAGGGAGAACTGGACCACAGGATCGGAGTGGAGCGGACTGATCAGCTGGCGGAGTTGAGCCGTTCGTTCAACAAGATGACGGGCTCGCTGCAGCGTCTGCTCGAAGAGCAGAAGGAGAAGGAGCGGCTGCAGAACGAGATTTCAATCGCCCAGGAGGTGCAGGCGAATCTGTTTCCGCACCAGATGAGCGGGCTGACGCGGCTGGAACTGCATGGTGTCTGCCGTCCGGCGCGGTCGGTCAGCGGAGATTATTACGACTTCCTTGTCTTCCACGAAGAGGCGAGGAATGGGCATAGCCGACGCGAGACGGGTGTTGGTATCGCGTTGGGCGACATCAGCGGGAAGGGAATCTCGGCTGCGCTGCTGATGGCTACGCTGCACTCGGCGGTTCGTGCCTATCGCTTTGCCAGCGAGGAGCTGGTTTTTAGCGAGTCGAACATCGCGGGACTGATGGCGAGCCGCGATGAGCGCGGTGGAGACTGCGATGAGCTGTTCCAGTCGCCGGGGCGGATTCTTTCGCTGCTGAATCGGCATCTTTATCGGAGTACACAGCCGGAGAAGTATGCCACGCTGTTTTTGGCTCACTACGATGCGGATTCATCGATGCTGACTTACTCGAATGCAGGTCAACTGCCTCCGCTGGTACTTGGTCGCGATGGTGATATTCGCCGGTTGGACAAGGGCGGAACGGTTGTCGGGCTGATGGATGGAATGCGCTACGACGAGGACCGCTTCAAGATGCAGGTGGGCGACATCATGGTGGCGTATTCGGACGGGGTTACCGAACCTGAGAATGACTTCGGCGAGTTTGGCGAAGAGCGGCTCATGGAAGTCGTGAACCGGTATCGCGATCAACCGCTGCATGTGATCTCGACCCAGGTGATGCAGGCGCTCGATGCCTGGATCGGGGCGGATGAGCAGCCGGATGACATTACGCTGGTGCTCGCTCGTCAGGTTTAGGGTGTACCCCCCGGGGGAGTATCTAGATTAAGCCTTTTATTTACATAGAGATGCAAATGTTATTCTTTCTAAATTCGTCCAAATAAAGGGGTTACGGGTAAATTCTTCTTTCTAAAAGAGTTATTGGATTAATTGAAAAAGCCCCGCTGTTATGCGGGGCCTTTCTTTGTTCTAATTTCAATTATACGCTGCTGGCGAAAACTCCCACGCAATGAATATCTTTATTGTTTTGTTTGATTTAGGTCATTTGCGGACTTGACAGGTTTTTGTCCGCTGATCTTGTGGAAAACCGGAGCTCATTTGTCCGTGTTGGACCCATCGCGGAGCGTACGAAAGGAGGTCGCTTGGAAGGTCCTGAGATTGTTTGACCATTTCCAAATACGCCGCTTCGCTCGAAGTAAGGAATCTTTTTGTGAGGTGATCCGAGTCTCCTCAATGATGCCGCCCGGAAGCTGGAGGAACGAACTATTTTGTTCGACTGGAGGAAGGGTCCAGGTTGGTTCTTGTCGCCGGCTGTAGTCATTTGTCGAGAGAACCTGATGCATTTTTCCGTTGGAGACGGAGTAAAGGGTAGCCTGATCGTCCAATTCGCCCGTCGAGCCATGGCCCGAGCTTACATGTTCAATGAAGATGAAGTCCTCACCAGGCAAAGGCGACAAAAGTCGATGGGTTGGTGTCCCGTGGAAACAGTCGAGCGAAACGTGATCGACGGCGTGCCAGATGCTCGTGCCAGTTCTGTCGAGGAGATAAATAAAAGCCAGATTTTGAATGCCACAGGGTAGCGAGAGAATGCCGTAGAGTTTGCCTGATTGCGTGCGAAGCGGCTCGATCTGAATATCGTGCGAAAAGCGCGGAGAGGTAGCGGCTTCTGCGATATTTGAATCGATGCCAAGTCGCTTGAGGAGATCTAATCTCGGTGCCGGATCGGCGATCAGGAGATCCTCGTCCATCGTCTCGAGCTTTTCGATGGGGATGGTGCCGCTGATTCCCGCGCGGTAATTAAGGTACTGACCGTGGAGAGGTGGGCAGAGATAAATCAGACAGAACACCAGAGATAGGAGCTTCATTCGCTCACTCTGGCAGATTCCGCAGACTGCGGCAATATTGAACGTGAGTCTCTTGGTGAGATTTGGAATGACTCTTGTACCGTCCAGTCGCCAGTATGAATTTGGTTGATGGATTTGTGGGCTTGGCATGGGTGGAATGGAAGAACAGGCAACGGCAAAAACGAAATACAGGGATCTCTCCACTGCGGCGGCTTTGCCGCCTTCGGTCGAGATGACGTTTGTGGTTGGGGTGGATAAAAAGAAGCAGTCTATCTTTCGGGATGACAAACAAGAGAAGCAATGGCTGGGAAAAGTTTTACATTCCCACTCATCGCGATGAGACCGCGATGAATGGGGCACCCGATCTTTTGTGGCTGGTTGAGGAGGACGACGGCAACTGCAACGGCAAAAGCGAAATATAGGGATCTCTTTACTGCGACGGCTTTGCCGCCTTCGGTCGAGATGACGTTTTGGATGGGGTAGAAAAAAGAAGCACGAGAGCCAATTGGGGAGAGTCAGGGGTGGTTTGCGATCGCTTTTACGGCGATGGCGTTGGGGGAGCCCCCGGCGGGCAGGATGGTGAAGAGGGCGGGGCCCTGTTTGCCCTGGGTGCGGATGACGGCGACGTCGCCGGAGCGGGCGTCGGTAGCGAGGAGGAGGTGTTCGTCGGCGGAGAAGGCGAGGGCGTCGGGGGCGGAGCCGGTGTGGACGGTGGCTACGAGCTTGCCGTCGTCGATGCTGTAGATGCTGATGAGATCGGCGCCAAAGTTGGCGACCCAAAGGGTGCTGTTGTCGCTGCTGACGATGCCTTGCACGGGCTTGCTGCCGATGGTGTAGGTTCCGAGGACCTCGTTAGTCCAGGTGGAGATCTCGGAGATGCTGTCGGAGCCGAAGTTGGAGACGAAGATCTCGCCGCCGTCGGGTTTGAGGGCGAGATGGACAGGGGTGAGGCCGACGTCGAGGAGGGTGAGGATGTGGTCTGTGGTGAGGGCGGGGTCCTGCCTGGCGGCCCAGGAGCCGGGGGCGGCGGAGAGATTGATGGCCATGACCTGGTGACCGGAGGAGCAGGCGATGAAGGCTTTGGACGAGTCGGGGAGGATTGTGGCGTCGGTGGCGCCGGGGCAGCCGGGGAAGGCGGCGCGGAGGTGGAGGATGGGACCGGGATGGGGGACGTCTTCGTAGGGCGCGACGGAGAAGATGGAGACGCTGTTGCTGCCGCGGTTGGTGACGACGAGCGAGCGCATGTCGGGGGAGATGCGGGCGAGGCCGGGCTGCTCGCCCGTGCCGGCGACGGCGATTTCGTGGCGGTGGTCGAGGTCGATGACGCTGACGGAGTTGGAGCCGGAGTTGGCGACGAAGGCGCGGTGGCCGGAGGGTTCGACGCTGATGAAGTAGGGAAGGCGGTGGACGGGGATAGTGGCGACGATTCGATTGGCGCTGGCGTTGATGACGGAGACGGTACTGGAGCCGGAGTTGACGACGTAGACCTCGTTGCGGAGGGGATTGGCGGCGACGCCGGAGGGATTGAGACCTACCTGGAGGGTGCGGTCCTGACGGAGATTGACGATGTCGAGGACGGAGACGGTGTTGGAGGAGCCGTTGGTGACGTAGGCGTATTCGTGGTAGCCAGCGGGGACGTCGGGGAAGTGACTGCGGCGGCAGCCTGTGGAGGCGGCGAGCAGGATGAGTGAGGCGAGGGCGGGAAGCGCTGAGCGCAGAAGGGATGGGCGAGGTAAGTGCACTGTTGCGAGTCTAATAGCTGGGAACGGGTTGGAGGGAAGATTGGAGCGCGGCAAGGAAAAAACTGCGCGGTGAAATTTCCCCGAAACCTTTTTTCGGAGCGTGGGTTTATGCGTTTGATACGTGGGTTACCAGATGGGGAGCTTACGTGTCAGATGCAGTTCCTTCTCGGACAACGAAGTCACTCCTCTGTGGCTTCGTTGCTTTTTCTTTAAGGGCTTGTTTTGCGGTTAGTCGCGTGGGCTTAGACTTTTTGCTTTGCGCCAGTTCCAGGCGATCCAGGCGAGATAGCCTCCCTGAAGGAGCCATACGCCTGTGTAGACGAAGACGAGATGGCGGCTGGCCATGGTGCTGAAGTCGAAGAAGGTGTGCCAGGTCATTGAGGAGTCTCCAGGGAGGCTTCGATGGCAAGGAGGGCGGCGTCCTGCTCGGCGAGCTGGCGGCGGCGCTCAAGGGCGAAGCGGAAGAGCATGACGAAGGTTCCCCACATGAGCCAGCCGGCGATGTTCCAGAAGATGGCGGGGTAGAAGCGGGGATCGACGCCGCCGCCGTTGGGACCGAAGACGGGAGCGGGATGCTGGGTACGCCACCATTGGATGGACATGTAGACGATGGGAACGTCGATGGCGGCGAAGACGGAGAGTACGGCGGCTAAGGTTCCGGTCTGGCCGGTGGGGGAGAAGCGGCGAAGAAGAAGATAGCTGACGTAGAGGAGCCAGAGGAGGAGCTCGGTGGTGAGGCGGGCGTCCCATGCCCACCAGATGCCCCAGGCGGGCTTGCCCCAGAGCATGCCGCTGGCGAGACAGATGCCGACGTAGAGAACGGTAACTTCGGCGGAGGCTACGGCGAGAGCGTCGGCGGTGAGGGCCTTGAGGGGATCGCGGCGGCGCCAGTAAAGGAAGGCGAGCGAGGCTACGACGTTGACGTAGGGGAAGATGAGGCCAAGGATCGCGTGCGGCAGATGGTAGTAGAAGATTCGCTGCAGGTTGCCCATCGTCTCTTCGGTGGGGACCAGGAAGATAGCCTGACGGAAGCCGACTACGAGAACGGCGATGGTCGCGATGAACCAGAGCCAGGCGGCGTTGCGGACAGTGGAGGAGCGGGACACTATGGGTTTTATTTTATCGCGAAAAGGGTTATTCGGCGTTGAGGACGGTTTCAAAGAGAAGAATGCAGACGGTGGTGTAGATGATGTCATAGCCGGCGAGCTGGGTGATCCAGGTGCGGATCTGGATGAGGTCGAGGTCGCCGGTGAGGACGCCGGTGGAGGCCTGGACCATCATGAGGAGTGCGGGTAACGAGACGGGTAATAGGATGAGCGGGAGGAGCAGTTCGCGGTTGCGGGTGCGGAGGCCGAGGGCGGCGAAGAAGGTTCCGTTGACGACGATGGCCCAGGTGCCGAGGGGAAGGATGAGAGCGAAGAGCCAGGCGTTGCCGAGGACGTGGAGGTTGAAGAAGACGACGAAGATGGGGGCGAGGACGGCTTCGACGACGAGGACGAAGAGGAGGTTGGCGAGGGCTTTGCCGAGGAAGAGAGCGGAGGCGGGGGCGGGGGACATGCGGTGGGCTTCGAGAACCTGATTGCGCAGCTCGCGGGTCCAGGACTGGTTGAGGGCGGTGACGGAGGCGAAGAGGAGAGCGACCCAGAGGATGCCGCCGGAGATCTGGCGGGTGGTGGAGGGGAAGCCGGTGGGGTCGAAGGCAATGGCGAAGACGACGACGACGAGGAGGGCGAAGAAGAGCATGCCGTTGATGGCGTCTTTGGAGCGCCACTCGAGGCGAAGGTCTTTGCGGAGATGGCTGAAGATGTGGCCGAGGTATTTCATCGGATAGAACCCTTGATTCGAGGCTCAGGCGTTCTCTGCTCGATGAGGAAATCGAGGCCGAGGAAAGAGAGCATACCCCAGGGGCTGAAGCCCCGATTACTAATGTCCGTGGAGAGGCCCAAGGCTAAAGCCTCGGGGTACCTAGAGGCAAAAGCTTCGGAGTGCCCAGAAGCTAAAGCCTTGGGGTGCCTGGAAGCAAAAGCAACGTCGGACATTAGCTGTAGTCCTTTGTGGTGGATTGTCCGGAAGATTCTTTGGTGAGATCGGCGAGAATGGCGTTGGCGGCGCGGAGGTAGTCGGCGGGCGAGAGGATGAGCTGGAGGCCGCGCTGGCCGGCGGAGACGGAGATGATGTCGAAGAGTTCGATGGTCTCGTCGGCGTAGGCGGGGAAGGGCTTTTTTGCGCCCATGACGGTGACGCCGCCGCGGATGTAGCCGGTGAGGGGCTCGACTTCTTTGAGGGAGGCGAGCTCGGCTTTTTTGGCTCCGGCGGCGTGAGCTAGTTTTTTGAGGTCGAGTTCGGCGTCGCCGGGGATGACGGCGAATAAGTGTTCGCCGGAGTTGGTTTGGGAGAGGAGGGTCTTGAAGACCTGCTCGGGTGGAAGGCCGATCTTGCGGGCGACGGAGATGGCGGTGAGGTCTTCGGGGTCGACTTCGTAGGGGCGCAGCTCGTAGGTGATGTTGAGGGAATCGAGGAGGCGGGCGGCGTTGGTTTTGGAGGGTGTGGAGATCTTCATCCGGCGGTCTCGACTTCGATGATCTGGCCGCTGCGCATGTGGAGGGTGTTGTCGGCGAGGGGCTGGGCGAGGTGGGCCTGGTGGGTGGTGAGGACGATGGTGCGGGAGCCGGGAATGCCGTTGACGGGAGCCACGGGCCAGGTGCGGAAGTCGGCGAGGAGCTCGACCATGTGTTTGGCGCTGGCGGCGTCGAGGTTGGAGAAGGGCTCGTCGAGGAGGAGGAGCTCGGGGTCGGTTTGGAGGACGCGGGCGAGGGAGGTGCGCTGGCGCATGCCCTGGGAATATTGGCCTACGGGGCGGGAGAGGTTGGGGTCTAGGCCGACGGCGCGGAGAGCCATCTCGGGTGAGCCGACGCAGGCGCAGCCCTGGTCGCGATGGAGGGCGGCAAAGTAGGAGAGGTTTTCCATGGCGGTGAGCTCGTCGTAGAGCATGGGGGAGTGGCTCATGTAGGCCATGCGGCGGCGCTCTTTGTGGGGAGAGCCGGAGAAGACGGTGACGGTTCCGCGGGTGGGGGTGATGAGGCCGGCGATGATGCGGAGGAGGGTGGATTTGCCGGCGCCGTTTTCGCCGAGGATGACGGTGGAGCTGCCGGCAGCGAAGGTGGCGGAGACATTGCGCAGGGCGGCGAAGGTGCCGTAGACGCGAGAGACGGAGTCGAGTGTAGCGGCGGGTGCGGCGGCGCGGGTTGGAGTGGCGGTGGCCATTTATTGGTTGCGGTTGAGTGTCTTCATGCGAGTATATGGCTTGGTCGTGTCTGACGAACAGATTCGAGGCAGTAAGGATTGAGGAAAGACGTCCCCAAAGGAACCCAAAGTTGAAGCATCGGGCTACCGAGCCCGATTTGTGGCGTAGGGAGACCCAAAGCTGAAGAGGGACTTAAAGGGTACCTCAGCGGCTAAAGCCGCATTCAAACGTACTGTTTAGGGCACGGCTGAAGCCGTGCCCTTAAGCAAGACGGGATCTTTCAGCAAGCTCTGAAGCCGTGGGGTACCTAGAGGCAAGGGCGATAAATTGAATTAATACTTTGGCATTGAGGAGAACGATACGTTGAAACGGACTGCTGGTTTTCTTTGTGTGGGGCTTTTGGCAACAACACTGCATGGGCAACAGACGACGCATCTGGATGCGGCTTCGCAGGGGCTGGCGCGAGGTATTTTTCAGCAGCTGATCGAGATTAATACAACGGACTCGGTGGGGAGTACGACTGTGGCGGCGGAGGCGATGCGGAAACGGCTGTTGGATGTGGGGTTTCCGGCGGCGGATGTTGTGGTGATGGGGCCGAACGATCGCAAGGGAAATATGGTGGCACGGTACAGGGGCAAGGCTGGGAGCGGGAAGAAGCCGGTGCTGATTATTGCGCACATCGATGTGGTGGAGGCGAATCGCGAGGATTGGACGACCGATCCGTTTGTGTTCACGGAGAAGGATGGGTACTTCTACGGTCGTGGGACGCAGGATATGAAGGAGTCGGACGCGGCGGTGGTGACGAGCTTTATTCGTCTGAAGAAGGAAGGGTATGTGCCGGATCGCGACATCATTCTGGCGCTGACGGCGGATGAAGAGGGTGGGAAGTCGAATGGGGTGGATTGGTTGCTGAAGAACCATCGGGAGCTGGTGGATGCGGGGTTTGTTCTGAATGCGGATGCAGGTGGGTTGGGTACGGAGAAGGGTAAGCCGGTAAATCTTGGGGTGGAGGCGACGGAGAAGCTGTACGCGGACTATCGACTGGTGGTGACGAATCCGGGTGGGCATAGTTCGCTGCCTACGAAGGACAATGCTATTTATCACCTGGCGGATGCGCTGGGACGGCTCGAGAGGTATTCGTTTCCGTTTGAACTGAATGTGGTGACGCGTGGGTATTTTAAGGAAATGGCGAAGATTCAGACTGGCGAACTGGCGGCGGATATGCGTGGAGTTCTAAAGACACCGCCGGATAAGGGTGCGATTGAGCGGCTGTCGGAGGAACCGCTGTACAACTCGACGATACGGACGACTTGCGTGGCGACGATGGTGCAGGCAGGACATGCTCATAACGCGCTGCCGCAGCGGGCGGAGGCGAATGTTAACTGCAGGATTCTGCCGGGACATACTCCTGCGGAGGTGCGGGCGGAGTTGATTCGGGTGGTGGCTGATCCGAAGGTGGAGGTGAAGCTGGTGAACAATGCGGGAGCGTTGAGCGATCGTGGCGAGAACGATGTGTCGGTGACGCCTCCGCCGTTGAATGAAGAGGTGTTTGCAGCACTGCACAAGGTGGTGGGCCAGATGTGGCCGGGGCTGCCGATTGTGCCGGAGATGGAGACGGGAGCTTCGGACAGCAAGATTACGATGGCGGCGGGGATTCCGAGTTATGGGTTTTCAGGGATGGGGATCGATGGGGATGATGTTCGCGCACATGGCAAGGATGAGCGGATTGGGGTGGAGTCGTTTTATACCGGGGTAGATTTTGATTACCGGTATTTGAAGGCGTTGACTGGAGGGGAGTGAGCGAAGGCACTGGGGTCGCTTCGCTCCCCTTGGAAAAGCAAATACGGGGGTTCATCGCTGCGCTCAGAATGGCAAGCAAAAGCAAGTGACAAGCAAAAACATGAGAGACATCAGATTGTGGTGATGTAGGTGGTGTAGCGCGTGTCGTTCAAATCGACGAAGGGTACGAATTGGATGGAGTTGGTGGTCCACGATCCGCCGGGAGTTTGGGTGAGATTCAATAGTTGGTTGCGTGTCAGGCGGGGGTTTTCTGCCTGGGCGAATAGGACGAGTGGGCCGCGCATGAGTGCGACGGTTTCGGTGTGGCGCGCGTCGATTGGTTGAAGACGCAGAGGCATCGGTAGGGATAGATCGAGGCGGTCTCCGTCTTTCCAGGTGCGGTCGATTGTGGCGAAACCGGTGTTGATATGGAGGGGTTGTGGAACTCCGTTGATGCGGATGGTGGGTGTTTCTTTGCTGGATTGTTGGGCCCAGGCTGGGATGCGGAGTCGTACCGTGGCGTGTGCTTGTTTGCTGGCACGAAGGTTAAAGCGGATGTGGCCGTCGCGTGGATAGTCGCCGCTTTGGGTGAGGGTTAATTGCGAACCGTCTTGTGAGGTCCACTTAAGTGTCGATGGCAGATAGAGATTGACGTAAATGCCATGTGGGTCGCGGAAGTAGATCAGCAAGTGATAGTCGGCGGCGACTTGCGGGAGCGTTCCGGAGCAACAGGGCCAGCGATCGGGGAAGTAGGATTTTGTGGCTTGATGGCTGTAGTCAGAGTAATAGAACGCGTGGCCGTCGCTTTCGAGGGGCTTGACGCCGAGAACGGTGTTGTAGAGCACGCGTTCCATGCTGTCGCCGTAGCGGCCGTCTTGTGTGATGCGTAAAAGGTATCGGGTGAGTTTGAAGTGAGCGTAGCTGCCGCAGGGGGTTTCAAAGCTGTGATGGGTGTTGGTCAGGCTGTGAAAGAGGTCGTCGCTCTCCGGATCGCGGAAGGCTTCGTCAGGGCCCCAGCCACCGGTGGCGAAGCTTTGGGTGGTGTCGATCATGTCGAAGGCGTTGCGGCCTGCGGCGAAGTGCTTTTCGCTTCCGGTTGAAAGGTAGGCCTGCATGGCAGAGCTGAGCGCGTTACAGAAGCTGTAGGCGTGGCGGCCGGGGAGAACGTTTTTTCCGGCGGCGAGGGGATCGAAGTAGGTGTCGTCGAGGAGGAAGCGCTCGGCGAGTTTGCGGTAGCGGTCGCCCGCGCCTCGTTGCCAGGCGAGGTAGAGGTTTTCAGGAAGCGTGTAGGACTCGTCCCAGGTGTACTCGTCGGTTGTGTTTTCGCCGATGGACTTCCGCCATTGGCGCTGCGGTTCATCACGCTCGAGGGCGCGGGGTGGGAGATGAGGTACAGCGGCATCGCTGACTTGATTGAGTAAAGCGAAATTATGGTCGAGGCCGCAGAAGGTGTGGGCATCGATCAGGCCGCAGACTGTCTTGTCGTAGTTATAGGCGGGGAAGCGGAAGTTGGCGTAGAAGCGGCCTGAGACAGCCGGGGTGTATAGCGCGAGGATTTGCTCGACCTTTGCGCGCATCTTCGGATCGCCGGTGACGGCGTATCCGCGGGACATGGCGGAGACCCACTGTCCGAAGGAGTGGGCGGGGGCGAATCCGTGACCGCCTGAGGGAGTTTTGTCGAGAGAGACTTCGTCGTACCAGCCGCCCATGTCCGGGCCGGGCGCGGGAAGGCCTGCCCGCAGACGCCAGGGCTTGAGCATGCTGTCGATGTTCATCTGGAGCAGGAGTGCCTGGGTCTGCTCGAACTGGGTTAGAGGCAGACCGGGGGCGAGGTGAACGTCACCGTAGGCAAACTCCTGCAGGAGGGAAGGAGAGTTCTGGCCGAGTGATCGAAGTCCACTGTGAAAAGCTGCGGCTGTGAGCGAAGCATGCTTTAGGAAGGAACGGCGGGAAATCATGGGTACTCCCGCAGGAAAATATAGTTCCTGTGAAAGCTCTCTCGCAAATGCGGGTTTAGTTGGCGGGCAGGACGGCGGAGGCGGTAGTTGCTGTTGGGGAGGTTTTGGGGGCGTACTTGGAGGCACACTTGGCCTGAAGCTGAGTGGCGTGGAAGACGCCGTCGTGGCCGTAGGTGCCTACGGCGAGGGCCTGGGCGTCGTCTTTGAAGGTGTCGGGCGGGGGCTCGGCACCCTGGTAGTTGACGGTGAGGGTGCGACCCTGCTCAAGGAGCTGGAAGGTGGCGTTGGTGCCGACGCGGTGGATGCTGCCGGGGGCTACGTTGCCGGCGACGCGAAGGTGGCGGACGTAGGCTTTGTTGCCCATGCCCTGAAGCTCGCCGATGGTGACGTAGTAGCTCTTGTTGTCGCGGACGCCGGTGAAGGCGAGGTAGGCGACGGTCGCCAGAATGATGACGGTGGCGACGATTATCTTGAGCGGGCTCTTTTGGGCTTCGTTGGGCATCGGCTTCGCTTTAAGTTTACGGGTTTAGCCGAGGTTTGGGTAGGGCTGTCGAGCGGGAGGCTATGTGATGTCTTTCTTTACGGCATACTCCTCTAGCAGAACGGAGACAAGGGCGGCAGTGGGGACGGCGACGAGAGCGCCGACGATGCCGGCGAGTGCGGTGCCGAGGAGGAGAGAGACGAGGACGGTGAGGCCCATGAGATCGACGCTGGAACGCATGATACGCGGAGTGAGGAAGGCGTTTTCGACATTGACGTAGATGACGTAGAAGAGGAGCACGCCGCCCATTTTGGTCCAGGAATCGAGAGCGGCTACACCGGCGGCAAGAAGGATGGTGAAGACGCCGCCGGCGATAGGAATGATGTTGAACAGCCCCATAAGAAAGCCGAGGAGAAGGAAGTACCGAACATGAAGGATGCCAAAGACGATGGTGCTGGAGATACCAAGGGTGAGCATAAGAAGGCCCTGGCCCAGAAGCCATTTGCTGATTTTATGGTCGGCCCTTAGGAGGGTGGCGTCGAGACGGTGACGTTGCGCGGAGGGGAAGAGGGAGAGGAAGAAGCGATAGGCATTCTCGCCTTCGAGCATGAAGTAGATGCAGAGGAAGGCTGCGGAGAGGATATCGAAGAGGTGTGAGAGCCAGTTGGGCAGGGAGGTGACGAGGTAGCTGGCAGTGGCGGTGAGTGCCCCCTCGGTGCGCTGAACGATGCTATCGATGCCGACCTTGTCGGCCATGGGAACGCGTTTAATGCGAGCGACGATTTGGGGGATACGGGTTGGAAGCTCGTCGGAGAAGTTACTAAGGTCGCGTAGTACGGGAGGAAGGCCGACGGTGAAGAAGATGCCGAGGGTAATGGTGACGCCCGTGATAAGGAGGAAGATGGCCGCGGGCCGGGAGGGGCTATGGCCGTGGTATTCGAATTTAGTGATGCGTGTGACGACGGGTATGAGGACGGCGGCGAAGAGGGCGCCAACGTAGATGATGAGTAGTTCTTTTTTGAGGGTCCAGGCGAGGGCGAGGAAGAGAAAGACGCCGAAGGCAAAGAGGATGTGGCCGCGGACGGCGCGGCGGGATTGCTCTTGCTCGGGCGTGAGGGCAGGCACAAAGTCGGCCAGCGGGATTCTCCTGTAGGGCTGCGAAGTTGGATGCAGATTTGGGTGCTGCGAGAGGCTTAGGGACGGGGGTATGAAGTTTGGTGCAGACCGGCGAGGATGGCCTCGACGGTCTGGTCCGGGGTAAAGGCGGTGGTATCGATGGTGAGGCGGGAGATGCGCGAGTAGAGGGGGTGACGGCGGGCGAAGCGGAGCTGGGCGGCGGCGGGGTCTTCAAGAACGGGACGAGAAATGTCCTGAAGCATGCAGCGATCGAAGAGGGTGGGGAAGGGGGCGTCGAGGAAGATGGTGAAGGTGCCAGGGGTCTGCTCGAGGAGGAGGCGGTTGGTGAGGTCTTCTGGGGTTCCGCCGCCGAGGGCGAGGATGGTGTTGGAACGGGCGAGGGCTGAGACGAGAGCGGTGGACTCAAGGCGGCGGAAGCGGGCTTCGCCGTGGTCACGGAAGAGCTGGGGGATGGTGGTTCCGGTGCGGTGTTCGAGGTGGGTATCGAGATCGAGGAAGTTCCAGGAGAGGCGGGATGCGAGGAGACGGCCGATGGTGGATTTGCCGGCGCCCATGAATCCGGTGAGGACCAGGCGTTTAAGGTGGGCGGGTACGGTGAGAGCCGGAGCCTTGGTCGGCTGTGTAAGGGTGGTGGATGAGGTGGGCGTCATGGTTTCTCCGTAGTTTAGTTGAAATTTGTTGAAAGCAAGCAAAAGCCGCGACCTTTGGGGGGTCGCGGCTCGGAAGGTTCGAAGACTCTGAAGGTTGAAGCGCTATTTTCAGAGAAGCATGCGAGAACACTGCCGGGCCGCCGTTGGGCGCCAATAGCAGTAGGTAAATCGCACGGTCTGGAAGCGGTTCGACATTCTGGTTTAGACGATACACCGGGTTGATTCAGGTTGCAAGGAGGTAATTTCAGGTGAAAGAGTGCGGATGTTGCTGTGGAGTCTTATGTCCTGTTTGGGCGGAACGGTATTGTGGATGGAGAAAAAGGAAGAATGAATGATTATGGAGTTTTTTGTGGCAGGACGAGGGATGAATCGGCGGGCACTTTTGCGGGGAGCGGCGAAGCTGGCGGCGGGATCGTCGGCGTTTCTTGTGGCTCCATCGGGGCTTGAGGCTTTTGCAGGGCAGGTGGCTACGGATCGAAACGGACCGATGACGTGGATCAGTACGACGGAGACTTCGCCCTGGCAGACGCGACCGTTGCGGCCCGCAGGCTGGCGGTGGGACACGCTGGATGTGCAGGTGGGGGAGGAGAGCGATGCGCCTGCGATTGAAGGGTTTGGCGCCTGCTTCAATGAGCTGGGATGGACTTCGCTTCAGGCGCTGAGTTCTGAGGATCGAGAAACCGTTTTGGAGGAGTTATTTGCGCCGGGGAAGGGAGGAAACTTTTCGATTTGCCGGATGCCGATTGGGGCCAATGATTTTTCGAGGAAGTGGTATTCGTACGACGAGACGCCGGGGGATCTGGCTCTGGAACACTTTAGTATCGCGAACGATCTGGAGACACTGGTGCCGTTTATCCAGAGTGCACAGAGGTACAACCCGAAGCTGCGGGTGTGGGCGTCGCCGTGGAGTCCGCCGAGCTGGATGAAGAGGAACAAGTTTTATGCCGAGGCGAAGGCGCACCCAGGGCAGGTGGACAACGGGATTCGAGAGGATCAACTGGGCCGCGAAGGCGAGGATATGTTTCTGCAGGAGGAGCCGTACTTTGAGGCTTATGCGAGGTATTTCGGGAGATTCATCGATGCCTATAAACAGAAGGGCATCGCTGTTGGCATGGTGATGCCACAGAATGAGTTCAACTCCGCTCAATCGTTTCCAAGTTGTACGTGGACGCCGGAGGGGCTGGCACGGCTTGTGCGGCATCTTGGGCCGGTAATGGAGGAACGTGGGGTGCAGGTGTTCTTTGGAACGCTGGAGCGGGGGAACAGACAGTTGCTCGATCGGGTGATGGACGATCCGCAGGCGGGGCGATGGATTAAGGGAGTGGGAGTGCAGTGGGCGGGGAAGAGCGCCGTCTCGGCGATTCATAAGAAGTATCCGGAGCTGACGTTGTATCAGTCGGAACAGGAGTGCGGGGATGGGAAGAACGATTGGAATTATGCGGGGTACTGCTGGAATTTGATGAAGCACTACCTGCGGAATGGTGTGCGCGGATACATGTACTGGAACGTATCGCTTGAGCGTGGCGGAATGAGCCACTGGGGCTGGCCGCAGAATTCGCTCGTGACGGTGGATGCGAAAACGAGGAAGTATCAGTTCAACCACGAGTACTATGTGCTGAAGCATGTCAGCCATTTTGTGCAGCCGGGTGCGCGGCGATTGGAGGCCGAAGGAACGTTCGATGATGTGCTTGCTTATCGAAATCCTGATGGGAGCATAGCGGTTATTCTTCGGAATGAGAGCGATGTGGAGCGGCCGGTGAATGTTACGGTGGGCAATACCACGGTTCCGGCGATGATGCCGGCTAATTCTTTCAGCACACTTTTTGTGGCTCATGCGTGATGCTGTGTGAAACAGTTCAGCCTGTCGTGTCGGATGACAGGACAGGCTGGACTTGATGGGACGCTAACGAGCTATTTGGTTCCGTGTGTTGGTGGGTGGTAGATAGAGTCTGTGTGCTCGGAGTCTATCTCGGCCTGGATGCGCTTCCAGACGTTATCGCTGGGCTCGTGTGTGGGCTGGAGGAGAAGGCTGGCCTGGTCGGCGATGTATTGGAGATCGCGGACGAGGGCGGAGCAGGTTTCGCAGGTCTTGAGGTGTTCCCTGAGATCGGGATCTTCAGGAACACCATTTCCGCCGGCAGCAAAGAGGTCGGGGAGCTGTTCCTGAAAATCGGCACAGGTAAGTACGCGAGTGGGCTTGTTCGACGTCATTTTACCGTCTCCTTGAGGCTGTCTTGCATGGTCGACGGTTCTGGGTGACGGAGCAATTCCCGAAGTTTGAGCCGTGCTTTGTGGAGTTGAGATTTGCTGTTGCCAGTGGAGCACTCGAGCATGGTGGCAATTTCATTATGCTCGAAACCTTCGACATCGTGAAGGACGAATACCATGCGATAGCCAGGAGGGAGCGAGGCAACAGCGCGCTCGAGGGCGACGCGGTCGATGGAGCCGGCGAGTTGAGGGTCACGGCTGCCAAAGTCGCGCTTTGGTGCATCGTCTTCGGAGGGATTGATGGTCTCTTCGAGGGAGACGAGGTTCAGACCCTTTTTGCGAAGGTGCATGAGGACGAGGTTGACCGTGAGGCGATGGAGCCAAGTGGAGAAGGCTGATTCGCCGCGGAAGCTGCCGATCTTACGGAAGAGATGAAGGAAAGCTTCCTGTGTCATGTCCTCTGCTTCGGAGACATTGCCGAGCATGCGGAGGCAGAGGGTGTAGACGCGACGTTTGTGGAGGGCGTAGAGGCGGGAAAAAGCTTCCGCGTCTCCAGCTTTTGCACTCTCGATCGCTTCGGCTTCACCGGCGATAGGAGGATTTCGCTTGAAAAGGCCTGGAGAAGAATTTGTTTGGGTCATTTGTAGGCCTTGAGCGTCCATGGGCTAGACTCCGTGGTTGTGGTGTGGTTCACCGCTTCGTTTTCGCCTGCTTGCTTTTAAAAGCCTACTGCAAACGAGTGGTCTTCATTACGGTTCGCTCGTCTTATTTAGGTCATATTCAGGTTAAGTTGCAAAAAAAGTGGGAATGGTTGTGTCGGCGGCGAGATTGGAGAATCGGCTGGTTGTGGATAACTCCCATGCCTTCAGGAGCCTATGAAGCGAGCGTAGAGAGAACGGGCGAGGGTTATGTCGGTAGTGCCTTGAATGAGAGCGCGGCCATCGGGGAAGAGGGTGATGGTGTGGGGTGGACGCTCGAAGCGAAGAAGGAGGTTGTTGAAGCGGACGTTGCCATGGGGAGCGAGGCGGTCGCGCATGGCGGCGAAATCTACGGGGCGATGGTGCTCGTGGATCTGGACGGAGTTGCGGCCGCAGAGGGTGATGTGAGGACGGCCTTCTCCGGCGAGGTGGGTGAAGACGCGGTGACCGCAGACGGTGCATTCGGGATCGGGCGTGGAAGTGTTTATTTCGCTGCGGGCACTGGTCCAGAGATCGAACGAGAGCAGGGTGCGGCGTATGAGGTCGGGCTGACCGGTGAGCAGCTTGAGGGCTTCGGTGACCTGGATGGAGGAGGCGAGATTGACGGCGGTGCCGAGGATGCCTGCCGTGTCGCAGGTCTCGACGGGGCCGGCTGGGGGCTTGGGGAAGATGCAGGCGAGGCAGGCAGTAGGTTTTGGTTCGATTGGTACGTCGCTTCGCTCCGTCTTTAAAGGCAAATACGGGGGTTCTTCGCTACGCTCAGAATGACAAACATTAGTTGAATACCCATTCGGTTTGGGGAGGATGGTCATGGTGGCGGCATAGGCGCCTATGGCTGCGGCGTAGATCCAGGGTTTGGATTGCTGGACGGCGTAGTCATTGATGAGGTAGCGGGTCTCGAAATTGTCGGTGGCATCGAGGATGAGGTCGGCTGGGGCCAGCAACTCGTGGATATTGGCTGGCACCAGGTCGGCGATGTGGGGATGGACGGTGATGGTGGAATTGAAGAGAGCGATCTTGCGGTGGGCGGCCTCGGCCTTGGGGAGTGACTGGAGGGCGTCGGACTCGTCGAAGAGGATCTGCCGCTGGAGGTTGGAGGGCTCGACGAAGTCGCGGTCGATGAGGGTGAGGGTACCGACTCCGGCGCGGGCAAGGAGGGAGGCAGAAGCAGCGCCCGTGGCTCCAATGCCGATGATAGCGACGTGGGCGGAGGCAAGCCGCTGCTGGCCCGAGGCTCCGATGCCGGGGAAGAGGACTTGACGGGAGTAACGGTCATCCCTGTCGATGGATGCGGTGTGGAGGGCGTCGCTGCCGGGTTGTTGCAAAGACTGAGGCATGGGTAGAGGCTTGTGCGCATTGAAGGCGCTGCTTTTCGTAGTATAGGGAATGCAGGATGCGAAGGGGAGCCAGCGGACTTGACGACGGTTTTCAGCATCCAAAATCCCAGAAGTGCTGGCTCGCGCTATGTTGGTTTCATTGCAAGGTTGGATTGAGGTAGTTCTTGCGTGATGCGGCAGTGGACTGGCCTTATCTTTAACAAGAATGTGGGTGGTTTTTTGGGTCAGGCACTGAGAGATCGAGCATCAGCGCGGAGCGGGAGGACGAGACGCGGGCGCGCAGGGGTTGCCGGCTGGCTGGTCTTTTTGCTGATGACGGGGATGGCTCTTGCCCAGACGTCTGGGACGCCGACCGTACCAGGGCAGACGGCGCCACCGGATGCGCATCCGATGCAGGTGCCGCAGGCCTCGACGGCGCAGCAAACGCAGCAAGGAAGGGGTAATGGGGATCTGGCGCTGGGGAATCTTGGGCCGGGGCTATCGACGTCAGTGTGGCAGTGGAAGGGGCTGCACGTCGAGAAGATCCGGTTTGAAGGCGTCACATTCGGACCTGAAGAGCTATTGCCGCGAGAACTGGCACAGAGAGCGGGTGAGGCGCTCGACTCGGCGAAGGTAAGGGACAGCGTGCGGCGGCTTTTTGCGAGCGGACGATACCGGGATATTGAGGTGAGGGGCGTTCGGCAGGGCGACAACGTGACCCTGATCTTTGCGGGGCCACCGCAGTATTTTGTTGGGAGAGTGACGATCGAAGGCGTGAGGAGCGACCGATTGGCGTCGTTGTTGCGGTATTCGACGAGGTTGACGCCAGGGACGGCGCTTACCGATGACGGAGTCGCGGCAGGATCGGATGGGATTAAACAAATTCTCCAGCAGCAGGGTTACTTCGAGTCGACGGTATCGGTGCGTTCGGCTGACGTTGAGGGGCACCAGAGGAATCTTTTCTATACGGTGAATCTCGGACCACAAGCGCGCGTTGGGGAGGTGACTCTCCAGGGGAACGATCCGGGGATGACGGTGGAGGAGTTTCGTAAAAAGGGCAAGCTGAAGACGGGAAACAGGGTGACTCGAGATACGACGAGTAATGCGATCGAGAGGCTACGGGCCCAGTTTCAGAAACGGAATCGGCTGAAGGCTACGGTTTCGCTGCAGAACCAGACGTATGTCGCGTCGCGTAATCAGGTGGACTATGACTTCCACGCAGATCAGGGGCCCGAGGTGCAGGTGCTGGTTGAGGGAGCCAAGGTTTCCAAGAGCAGGCTGCATTTGCTGGTGCCGGTTTTTGAAGAAGGAACAATCGATAACGATCTGCTGAATGAGGGCGTGTTTAATATCCGCGACTATATGCAGCAGCAAGGCTACTTCGATGCAAAGGTAGACGTGAAGATGATCGGCGGCACGGACAGCCAGGCGACGCGGGTGGTGTTCACGGTGGATCGCGGCCTCAAACACAAGGTTGTGTCGGTGGACCTGAAGGGCAACAAGTATTTCGAAGATGAATTGCTGCGGGAACGAATGCAGGTGAGAAAAGCGGACGCCTATCTACGCAATGGGCGGTACAGTCCTGCGCTGGTGTCGAGTGATGTGAAGGCAATTCTGTCGTTGTACCGGGCGAATGGGTTTGATAAGGCAGAGGTAAAGACGACGGTACGTGATTCGGACACGCATGATGATGGAGAACCGCTGAAGGTGGGCCAGATTGCCGTTACCTATGTTGTGATCGAGGGGCCGCAACAGAAGTTTGGTGTAGTGAATTTGGCGGGTGTCGATAAGAGCCGGTTAGCCGATATTACGGCGTTGATGAATGCGCAGCAAGGACAGCCGTTCTCGCTGGTGACGCTATCCGGCGATAGGGACGCGGTGCTGGGGTACTACCTGAGCCACGGGTTCGATCAGGCGAAAGTCGAGATCAAGCAATTGCTGGAGCGGAGCGATCCGACGAAGACTGATGTGTCGTTGAACGTTGTGGAGGGCCAGCAAGTATTCGTCGACAAGGTGCTGCTGTCGGGAGTAGACCGGACGAGACCTAATGTTGTGCAGAACCAGATATTGGTGCATTCGGGCGATCCGCTGGACCAGAGCGCTTTGTTGCAGACGCAACGAAATTTGTACGGCGTTACGTTGTTCAACGAAGTGGTGACGGCGGTGCAGAATCCGGCGGGCGACACACCACAAAAAAATGTGCTAGTTCAGGTAACAGAGGCGAAGCGGTGGAATGTCACGTATGGGTTTGGCTTTGAGGCCCAGACGGGAACTCCGACTCAAGGCATGATTTCGGAGGCGTCGCGAATCCAACTGGGACTGCCGCCCAACGAGACCATCACGCAGGAGGGGAAGACGGGTGTGAGCCCGCGAGTTTCGCTGGATGTGTCGCGAATCAATCTCAGAGGTACAGAGAACTCTATAACGCTGCGCTCTGCGTACGGATTGCTGGAGCAGACGGCGATCGTGACGTTCCAGAATCCGCATTTTCTCGGACGGAGGAGCCTGACTGGGTCTATTTCGGGTGGGTACTCGAATGTGCAGGACATTACGACGTTTTCGTCGTCCACGTTGCAAGGAGTTTTTCGAGTGACGCAGCGGTTGCGGCGGGACACGTTGATCTATGACTTCCAGTATCGACGTGTGAAGGTGGATCCGAACAGCTTGCAGGTCTCGGCGGACCTGATTCCTTTGCTGTCGCAGCCTGTGCGAGTGGGTGGGCCTGGGTTTACGTGGTTTCACGATACGCGATCGCCAGGCCCGCTGGACGCGGTGAAGGGATCGTATTCGGGCCTGCAGATGTTTCTGGCGTCGTCGAAGTTCGGTTCTCAGACGGACTTCTGGAGGATCGATGGGTCGAACTCAACGTACTACCAGTTTGGAAAGAATAAGTATGTTATCGCGCGTAACACACGGATTGGATACGAGCGCGCGTCGGGGCCAAATCCGAATGCCGGTAGCTCTGTTTGCCAGGGTCCAGACAACATTCTGTTGACGACCAATCCAAGCTGCAATGCCGTGCCATTGCCGGAGCGGTTATATGCGGGTGGAGCGTCATCCCATCGCGGGTTTCCGATCAATGGCGCGGGGCCAAGGGACCTGCAGACCGGATATCCAGTGGGTGGCAGCGCGGTAATTGTGAACTCGCTGGAGTTTCGTATGCCTGCGCCGACGCTGCCGTATGTCGGCAACAGTGTGAGCTTTGTCCTGTTCCACGATATGGGGAATGTGTTTCAGAATGCGAGCGATTTGTTCCCGAGCTTTCTAAATTTCAGGCAGCCCAATCGTAATACCTGCCGGGATGTATCCGGGACTATCGGGACTTGCAGTTTCAACTATTACTCACACGCTGTAGGTCTGGGAGCGCGGTACAGAACTCCGATAGGTCCGATCCGCGTGGACTTCAGCTATAACCTGAATCCGCCGATTTATCCGGTGATCTACGACTTCAATAACAATCCTCCGCATGTTGGGCAGGCGGGGCATTTCAACTTCTTCTTCAGTATTGGACAGACTTTCTAGATGCCAGCGATGGGACACAAGTCGATGTTGCAGGAGCTTAGGGCGTTTTGCTGCGGAGTTATGGCGGCGCTGGCGATAGTTCCGGTGGCTATGGCGCAGACGCCTGCGACGCCATCCCCGGCATCTGCGACTGGGCAGGAAACGGTGCTGGACAGGATTGTGGCGATCGTGAATGACGAGGTGATTTTGGAAAGCGATGTGGACGAAGAGCGGAGGTTTGAATCGATTCAACCTTATCGCGGTTCGACGACGGAGTTTTCACGCGAACGAGCAGTGCAGAGACTGATTGATAGAACGCTGATTCTGCAGCAGGCAGCGTTGGAGCCTGAAGGTCTGATTCCAGACCAGGATCTCGATGTTCAATTGACGAAGTTACGCCAGGATATTCCCTTATGCGCTCAGGATCACTGCGAGACAGATGCGGGGTGGCAGAAGTTTCTCGCCGATCGCGGATTTACGGTGGAGGCATTCAGAGAGCGGTGGCGCAAGCGAATGGAGTTGCTGCGGTTTATTGAGGTGCGGTTCCGGAATGGAATACACATATCGGATGACGAGATAAAAGACTATTACGAAAAGACGATGCTGCCGGAGTACGCAAAGCAGAAGGCAGCTCCGCCAAAGTTAGAGACGCTCTCGAAACGAATTGAAGAGGTGCTGCTGCAGCAACGAGTGAGTAGCCTATTGCGGGACTGGTTGAAGTCGCTGCGGGCGCAGGGCAGTGTGCGCATCATGAGCGCGAATGAGGTGGCGCCTTGAGCGATCTGGAGAAAAAGGCGCAAGAGGTAAAGGCAGAGGTTAAAGCCGACGCCAAACGTGCGGTTGCGAAGGTGAAGCGCACGCTGAGTGGGACTGTGGGAAGAGTGTTGGCGTGGATCGGCGGAAGTCTTATCCTTTTGCTGCTTGTAGCGTTTGGAGCATTTGCCTTGTATTCGACAACACCGGACTTCGAGCGACGACTGGGCAATGAGGTCGTGACAGTGCTTGAGAATGCTACCGGCGGACGCGTGGAGCTGAGACGGATCAGCTTCAACCTATGGCATCTGGCGATTGAGGCTGATGGGCTTGTGATCCATGGGCTTGAGGGACCAGGTGAGGCGCCTTATCTGTCGGCAGACAAGATTCTGGTGCGGGTGCGGCTGTTTAATTTTTTTGCGCATGCGGCGGGAACGGGTGGGCCCGCGCATGTGAGTCTGAATTATCTGCGAGTGGAACATCCGCAGTTCCACCTGATCGTCGATAAGGATGGGAAGACGAACCAGCCGACGCCGAAGCATCCGAGCACGAGCAATAAGCCTGTCATCGATACTTTGCTAGATCTGAAGGCGCGCCAGGTGGAGTTGGCGAATGGTGTCGCTCTGTTGAACAACCGGGCCATTCCATTTGATCTCGCGGCGCAGAACCTGAATGCCGAGGTTCATTACATCTTCGCGGATGACCGCTATGGTGCTACGGTCGATTTGCAGAATCTGCGGACGAGGATGGGGAAAGAGCCGGAGGCTCAATCGCAGCTGCATGCCGAAGCGGAGATGGGTCGCGACACGGCAATTTTGAAGAAGCTTGTAATTCACACGGGAAAGGCATCGAGTCTAGAGGCAAGTGCGAACCTAAACCACTTTGCAGAACCTGAGTGGGATGTGAAGGTGAAAGGGACGCTTGAGTTAGTTCAGATTGCCGTGCTGACGGGTGTGGATACGCTGAAGGCGGGGACGGTCGATTTGGATTTGAGAGGGCATAACTGCCTGACGACTCCAGCGGTGGCACAGAAGCGGCCAAAATTCTGGCAGCGACGCCATCCGAAAGAGACGAAGCCGAGTACGAAGGTCCTGCCGCCGGATCCGGATTGCGTGACTGGATATTTGCTGGTGGGGTCGGCGAAGATTTACAAAGCAGGCTATAGGGATGAGTACGTGCGCCTGCACGATGTGGATGGAAGCGCGCAGTTGCACATTACGCCATCGGAGTTGTTGCTGACTGCGCTTACGGGATATCTACCGGGTGGAGGGAGCGCGGCGGGGGAACTGCGCATCTCGAACTGGCTGGGCGAGGTGCCGAAGGATGCGCCGGCAAATTCTCCGACCACGAAGGCCGTTGTAACTACGGCGAACAAGACAGCGGAGACTGTGGGGGCAAAGGCTCCGGTGACCGGTCCACTAACGGTGCCGACTGTTAAGCCGGCGCACGCATATCTGACGGCGTCGACTACGAGGATTCCGTTGCGAACGATTATGGACGTGACGGCCCCGGAACACTACGGCGATCTGGGCTTCGATACTGCAATAAGCGGGCCGGTGACAGTGGAGTGGGGTGGGCCTGCGAAATATATCTCCGATACGGTGGAGGTGCAGGGAAATCTCACGCTGACCCCCACTGGAGTTAGAAGGAAAGGTGCGTTGTCAGATGTTCCGGTCACCGGATCAGTGTTGGCTCACTACACGGGTAGAAATGAGACGGTTCGCATTGATCGGCTGATGTTTCAGACACCCGAGTCAACTTTGCAAGCGAGCGGTGTTCTAGGTGTGAACGCCGGCGATCCTCTGACGGCTTTGCACACGGACCTGACGGTCCGCGACCTGGGCGAATACAACCAGTTGCTGCTGACACTGGGGTTGGAAGGAAATGGGAAGAAGGGCCGAGCTGCGATACCGGTAGAGTTGCATGGAGCAATGGTGTTCAACGGAACGGCATCGGGACCCATAGCGAATTTGGATGTGAAGGGACATCTGCAGGCAACTGGCGTTGAACTGCTGCTGGGAACGACTGATGTTCAGGTGGATTCAGTCGTCGCGGATGCAGAATATTCACCGAACGTGGGCGTGCTTGTGGCGAGATCGACGCTCAAGCGCGGAACAGCAGTAATGAATATCGCGGGATCGGTGAGGCCGCGCAAGGTGGTTTCGCGGCGCGGCGTTGCGACGTTCCTTTGGGATGAGGGGATGGCGATCGATGCCAGCGCGCAGCTTGCTGAGGCTCAGGTGGTGGATGTATTGCAGATCGCCGGGCAGCAACAAAAGATTCCTGTAACTGGAACCATTGCTTTGGATGCCCATGCAGCGGGAACTGTAGCCAGCTTGAGTGGCGGCGGACATGTGTCGCTGAAGAATGGGGTGGCGTATGGAGAACCGTATGAGTCGGCTGTGGCGGATCTTACTGTCCAGGGAAAAGATGTGGAGGCCAGCCGCGTTTTGCTGAAGCTGCATGGAATGCAGCTTGCCGGCAATGGTGGTTATGACATGGGGAACCAGCACCTGCATGGTCATATCGAAGGGCATAACCTTGTGCTGTCAAAGTTTGAGACGGTGAAGCAGTCCAATCTGGATGCTGATGGCACACTCGACCTTGTCGCGGATGCGAATGGAACGGTTACGGAACCGAACGTCAAGGCGAATGCAAAACTGACGAACGCGAAATATCAAGGGCAGGTTATTGGCGAGGCCGTCGCAGAAATGCACAGCCAGGGCAAAGTCGTATATCTCACGGCGGATTCGACGGTGGCGGGCGCGAAGTTGAATCTGACAGGACAGACGCAGTTAACTGGCGATTATCAGGCGCAGGCAAAACTGACGATGACAGGTTTGGATTTGAATAAGCCGATGTCGATGTTTATGCCGGGAACGATTGCAGTGCAATCGTTGATTGATGGCACGGCGACGGTGAGCGGACCACTCAAGACTCCGAAGGCGTTAAGCGGAGCGGCAGAGTTCAACGATGTAGACGTGAAGCTGCAAGGCGTGGAACTGAAAGCCGCTGAGCCGTTGCGGTTGAGTTTGCGCAATGGGATCGTCACCCTGGAACAGATCCACATTACTGGGCAGGATACGGATATACGAGCCAGCGGAACGGCGCAGGTGTTCGGGGGGACGGATCCGAAGGGCGGCAAGCTGGATGTGAAGGCGAATGGCAGCGTGAGTATGGCGCTGTTACATACGTTCGATCCAGACATCATCTCGACCGGTAAAGTGACATTTACGGTGGCGGCGGGAAGACAGGTAATGAATCCGGCGTTGACTGGAAAGGTGGAGTTCGACAACGTGAATATTGCGATGGACGGGATACCGAACGGCCTAAGCAATATGAACGGAACGCTGGTATTCAACGAAGATCGTCTGCAGGTGCAGCAATTGACTGCCACGACGGGCGGTGGGGAGTTGAAGATTGGCGGATCGATTCGCTTTCGGAATGGACTGTTTGCTGACCTGACGGCGACTGGTGACGCGGTGCGGGTTCGGTTGTACGGACTGAGCGCGACCGCGAATGCAAATCTGAAATTACAGGGGGGACCGAGCAACATGCTGCTCAGCGGAACGATTCTGCTGACGCGGTTTGGTGTGGGCGCGGATGTGGACCTGGCGGCGTTTTCTGGCATGGGAGGTGTGAGTGCGCCGCCTGATCCGGACGCTCCGGCGAACAGGATACGGCTGGATGTGAGAGTGACAAGTGCGCCGCAGCTCGATTTCCAGAATTCCTATGCAAAGCTGGCGGGATCGGTTGACCTGACGGTGAGAGGAACTGTGGCAACACCGTCCATTCTTGGGCGGATTCAGATCACGGATGGAAGCGCGACGTTTGCAGGACAGAAGTATCAATTGCAGCGAGGAGATATCTACTTTACGAATCCGGTGCGAATCGATCCGACGATCGATCTGGATGCTACGGCACAGGTGGAGAACTACGAGATTACGGTAGGGCTTCATGGTACGGCGACAAATCTGAAACCGACATATCGATCAGAGCCGCCGCTGAGTGAGGCGGATGTATTTGCACTTCTGGCGTTGGGCAGGACGCAGGAAGAGGCCCAACTCTATCAGGAAAGGCAGGTGCAGGCCGGTACCGATCCGACTACGAGCGCATTGCTGGGAGGAGCGTTGAACGCTACGGTGAGCAATCGCGTCGAGAAGCTGTTCGGCGTGGAAAGCGTAAAGATCGATCCTGCCTTTGTAGGCACGCTGGGGAACTCATCGGCAAGGATCACGGTTCAAGAGCAGATATCGAAACAGGTGACAGCGACGTTTGCGACGAATGTGAACAGTTCGGCGCAACAGTTGATCCAGGTACAGTACGATCTGAATCACAATAACTCGATCGTGGTTACACGTGATGAGTCCGGTGTGTTTAGCATTATGTATAAGTTGAGGCAACGTTATCGTTAGGCTGTTTGAGGTGCTTTTGCATCATACGTATCGATAGAAGGCAATGATTATACGACTGTCCACTTCGGAGGCTGGAAATGAAGATCGTGAAGAGTATGAGAGTTGCAGGCCTTGGAATATTGGCTGGCGCGCTGCTGTTCTGTGGAGTAACAAGAGCGGTGGCCCAGGGGCCAAACGATCCGCAGATTCAGGCGGATGTGGCAAAGGCACTCGATAACAAGCGATTCAAGGATGTAAAGACGCAGGTGCAGAACGGTGTGGTTACTCTGACCGGGACGGTGGATGTTTATGCGGATAAGGAAGATGCTGACAAGCGCGTACACCACCGGAAGAATGTGAAGGGTGTGCAGAACCTGATTGAGGTGGCTGGACCTGTTGTCGATGATGTGACGTTGCGGGATAAGCTGGCGGAGAAGCTGATCTATGACCGGGTTGGCTACGGAACGACGGCGTTCAATGCGTTCACGATTGGGGTGCAGAACGGCGTTGTGACGCTTGGTGGAACAGCGTATGGACCGACGGACAAGGATTCGGCGATCAGTTTGGTGTCGAACTATCCGGGCGTGAAGGATGTGATCGATAACATCGAGGTTGCTCCGGTTTCACCAATGGACGATCGGATTCGTTTGGCGGAGGCGCGGGCGATTTACGGTGCGCCTCAATTGAATAAATATGCGATCGATCCGGCGAAGCCGATTCGAATTACTGTGGTGAACGGGAATGTGACGCTGTCTGGCGTGGTGGATAACCAGGGGGACAAGGACGTCGCGAATATTCGGGCGAATGGCGTGCCGGGAGTCTTCAAGGTGGTCAACAACCTGCAGGTTGCGGGGGCGCCCGAGAAGGAAAAATAGATTGTAAGAAATAAATTCGTCTAAGCCCGCCGTACAGGCGGGCTTAGTTGTCTCTTTTATCGTCGCAGCAAGACATCGGCCGCAACAAAGGCGAAGAACACAACAGAGATGACGCCGTTCAGGGTAAAGAATGCTGCATTCATTCGCCGCATGTCTTTCGGCGAAATGATGAGGTACTCGTACAACAGAAGAAGAGTCACGACACCTACGCCAAAGATAGCGATCTTGCCTAAGGCGAACAATTGGATCAGCCAGCAGAGCATCAGCAGCATTCCAACATGCATCGCTCGTGCGATCCAGAATGCCGTGTTCACGCCAAACGCCTGTGGAACGCTGTTCAGTCCAACCTTCCTATCGTGTTCAAAGTCCTGGCATGCATACAGCACATCGAAGCCGCCAACCCAGAGCAGTACGGCCATCGTCAACACGACGATGCGAGGATCGAGCGAGCCGCGCACCGCGATCCACGCGGCGGATGGCGCAATGCCCAGTGCAAGACCAAGTACGACATGTGACCATCGTGTTACACGCTTCATGTAGCTGTAGGCGAGCACGACGGCGAGGGCCAATGGAGCCAGCTTCAGGGCGAGAGGATTCAACATGGCCGCACCCAGAGCAAACAACAATATGGAAACAATCACAAAGCCGCCGACGAACCTGCTGGTCAGCGTTCCTGCCGGCAGGGCACGCATGGCCGTGCGCGGGTTTGCCGCGTCCAATCTTGCGTCCACCAGACGATTGAACGCCATTGCAGCGGAACGCGCTGCCACCATACACACGATGATCCAACCCAGCACGCGCAGCGCAGGCCATCCATCGGCAGCCAGTACTGCACCTGTAAGCGCGAATGGCAGCGCAAATATCGAGTGCTCCCACTTGATCATCTCAAGCGTGACGACGGTACTCTTCCACACTGAAGTCATATCTTCTATCGTAAAAGAGTTTGGGCCGCACCGGAGATTCCAGAGCGGCCCAAATAGAGAACCTAAAGCGTTTTGCTAGAAACGATGCCGATCGACTTTAGACATCACGAGTATTGCGCTCGTGGTTGTGTTTGATGTCATCCAGCTTGTCGCTGATCTTATCCTTGATGTTCTGCGCGGTTGTGGTGACACTCTCTCGGGCATCGTGCGCTTTTTCTTCTGCACGATATTTAAGATCGGAACCTTCAGCCCGAGCTTCGGTCCGCTTATCGTCACGGATCTCAGCCGCGGTGTCCTTTGTCTTACCCCAGGTTTCTTTTGCAGCGCCTTTGATCTGCTCGGCTGCGCCTGCGTTAGCTAATTTCTGATTGCCGGTGACTTCGCCGACTTTCTCTTTTACTTTTCCTGCTACTTGGTCGAATTTTCCTTCTACAGTCTGTTTGTTCATGGAGAAGAACTCCTTCGGTTATGAAGCGTTAAGTTAAGGGGAGGGCTGTGGTTATGGTTGCGGCTAAAGTGCTCGTCTGCCGGAGAGAAGATTAAAGATAAGGACAATGATGGCCAGGACAAGAAGGATGTGAATCCAACCGCCTAACGTGTAGCTACTGACAAGACCCACGACCCAGAGGATGAAGAGGATGATGGTGATAGTCCAAAGCATTTGTGTTCTCCGTTCGTCGCAAATGGAATTTCAAAATTTTGACAACGTATACCCCTCTGTAAGGTGCCTCGTACGGAGGGGAGGTTGCCAGTGTGCATAAAATAGAAGCTCTCGGGGTGCGTGGATTGAAGATAGCGATTCAAGGGGAGTTAGGGTCGAACAGTCACATGGCAACTTTGGCGATGCTGGGCAACGCGGAGGGCATGGAGATCATCGCGTGTAACGTATCGGCGGAGGTTCTGGCCAAGGTCGTCGCCGGTGAGGTGGATGGAGCTGTGCTTCCGATTGAAAACAGTCTGCATGGCTCGGTTGCGGAGCATTACGATCTGCTGCTGGAGCTTCCTGTGCGGATTGAACGGGAGAGCCTGCTGCGGATTCGGCATAACGTGATCGGCATGCCGGGGGGGAAGCTGGCTGAGATCAAACGCGTGATGTCGCATCCGGTGGCGCTGTCGCAGTGCCGGAGATTTTTGATGGGGCATCCAGAGTTTCAGGTGGTGCCGTTCTACGACACGGCTGGGAGCGTGAAATATCTGATGGCCGAAGGCTTGCGCGATGTAGGCGGAATTGCTCCTGAGCTGGCGGCTGCTGAATACGGCGCCGAGGTTCTGGTTGCCGGGGTGGAGGACCATGCGGAGAACTACACGCGGTTTCACCTGATCCTTCGCGAAGATGCAGAGGTTGCCGGCGTGAACAACGTGGACAAGATGAGCGTGGCGTTTGCGATTGAGCATCGGCCGGGGACGCTGGTGGCGGCGCTGGAGCTGCTGGCCGAGGCCGGGGTGAACCTGACCAAGATCGAGTCCAGACCGGTGCCAGGGAGTCCGTGGGAGTATGTGTTCTACGTGGACGTAAGGTTTGAGGACGTGGGGAAGGCGGATGCCGCTGTAGCTGCGCTGCATGAGCATTGCCGGATGGTAAAGGTGCTGGGGCGGTACGGGGCGGCTTGATTTTGTCGCTCGCCCCCCTTCCCCCACGATCAAGGGGGTATTTGCGACTAAGTGGTTTTTATTCATAGGGATGGGGCGGGGGTGTGGCCGCAAAATATTCATTCTAAAAGAGTTGGCTGCAGAATATTCTTTCTAAAGGTTTTAGTTGATTAATAGAGAAAGCCCCGGCTTGTTGGCCGGGGCTTTTTTTTGATTCTGTAATTAATTATAGCGGATTGGAGATAACTCTTATGCAATGTTTATCTCCTTTGTTTTTAGTTAGTTAGTGGTTTTTAGGACTTGACATGCGATTTTGCTGGGGAAAGATTGAGTTGTCAGAATAAATCGTTTATTTTGTGGTACTTGCGTGCGGTTGGTCTTGTTTTCCTCAAGGAGAGTGGTGATCTGCTGGGGAGGGGCGTAGGATGCCCGTATCGTTTGTATCCGCTCCGATGAGAGGGGTGGCAATGATAGGAAAGCAACCCAAGGCTGAAGCCCGCTGTATTTAAGTGGCAGAGAGACTAAAGCTGAAGCCTTGAGGACCTAAAAGCTGGGGCGAACACAGAACCAACGGCAAAGACCGAAGCATATCCCTACGGGATGACAAACAAAAGGCGACAGCAAAAGCGAAATACAGGGGCTCTTCGCTGCGCTCTGAATGACGAGCAAAACAAAGACAAAACAAAAAACAACGGCAACAGCAACGGCAGATACCTTTCGGGGATGACAAACAAGAAGGGCAAGGACACTGCAACGACGAAATACAGGATCTATCTACCGTGGCGATGAAGAGATTTTGGATTTGGCCGATTACGGGAGGAGGATTTGAGGGTCTTAGGAAAGAGGGCGGATTGCGACCGAAGGGGGACATGCTGCATCAGATAGTAGATAATTTGATAGAGGTGCACTCAATGCCAAACGATTTTGTAAGTGTGATTCAACCGAAGGCAGCAAAGAATGACGGAAACGACGAGCCAGCAGGCGGAAATCGTCCGATTCCGGTGCTTCCGGTGCGGGATACAGTACTGTTTCCCCATGCTGTTCTGCCTCTGACGGTGGGCCGTGAGAGCTCGATTCAGTTGATCCAGTCGCTGGGCGAGGAGAAGACGATCCTTGTCGTGGCGCAGCGAGATGCGCGGCAGGATGCTCCTCAGGCGGCGGATTTGCACCACATAGGAACGCGGGCGACGGTACATAAGGTCGTCAAAATGCCGAATCAGAGCCTGTTTGTGTTTACCGAGGGCAATGAGCGGGTGCGGCTGGGGGATTTTGCACAGTTGACGCCGTTTATGACGGCGGAGAACGAGGTTATCCCCGATATTGAGCCGGAGAAGACGCCTGAAGCAGAGGCGCTGCAACGGAACGTCGTAAGCCAGTTCCAGCAGATTGTGACCTCGTCGCCGACGCTGTCGGATGATCTGCAGACGATTGCGATCAACATTGAAGAGCCGGGGCGGCTGGCGGACTTTATTGCATCGTCGCTGCCGTTTTTGACGACGACGGATAAGCAGGAGCTTCTGGAGACGCCGGGGGTTACGGCGCGGCTGGAGCGGATCAACAAACACCTGGCGAAGGAACTTGAGGTTCAGCAGCTGAGGAACAAGATTCAGAGCGAGGTGCAGGACTCGGTGCAGCAGTCGCAGCGGGATTATTACCTGCGTGAGCAGATGAAGGCGATTCAGAAGGAGCTGGGCGATCTCGACGATACGCAGAAGGACATTGCGGAGCTGAAGGAGAAGATCGAGAACGCCGGGATGCCGGAGGAAGTGAAGAAGGACTCGCTGAAGGAGCTGGGACGGCTGAGCCGGATGAATCCTGCGGCGGCGGACTACGGCCTGACGCGGAACTACGTGGAGTGGTTGTCGGTACTGCCGTGGTCGAAGACCTCTTCGGGCGAGGTGGATATTTTGAAGGCCAAGGAGATTCTGGATGAGGATCACTATGGCTTGAAGAAAGTCAAAGACCGCATTCTGGATTATCTGTCGGTGCGGCGTTTGAAGCCGGATATGAAGGGGCCAATACTTTGCTTTGTCGGGCCTCCGGGTGTGGGTAAGACGAGTCTGGGGCGATCGATTGCGCGGGCACTGGATAGGAAGTTCTCGAGGATCTCGCTGGGCGGTATGCATGATGAGGCGGAGATTCGCGGGCATCGGCGGACGTACATTGGCGCGCTGCCGGGGCAGATTATTCAGCACCTGAAGAGGGTTGAGGTGAAGGACCCGGTGTTCATGCTGGATGAGATCGATAAGCTGGGGCGCGACTTCAGGGGCGATCCTGCGAGTGCGCTGCTGGAGACGCTGGACCCGGAGCAGAACAATACGTTCCGCGACAACTATCTGGATCAGCCGTTCGATTTGAGCAAGGTGTTGTTTATCTGCACGGCGAACCAGCTGGATACGATTCCGGGGCCGTTGCTGGATCGTATGGAGATTATCGAACTGACGGGTTATACGGAGGAGGAGAAGGCGAATATCGCCGTGAAGTACCTGATTCCGCGGCAGACGAAGGAGAATGGTATCGATCCGGAGCTGATTGATTTTCCGATGGAGAGTGTGCACCTGGTGGCTCGGCACTATACGCGGGAGGCCGGCGTACGCAAGCTGGAACAGCAGATTGGAACGATCTGCCGGAAGATTGCGCGACGAATTGCCGAGGGTAAGACGGAGAAGGTGACGATTACTCCTGAGGTCGTCCATGAGTTCCTTGGAGGGATCAAGGTTCGCGTGGATACGGAGATCGCCGAACGCACGAAGCGTGCGGGCGTGGCGGTTGGATTGGCCTGGACACCGGCGGGCGGCGATGTATTGTTCATCGAAGCGAACCGGATGAAGGGCAAAGGCAACTTCACGATCACCGGCCAGATCGGCGATGTGATGAAGGAGAGTATGCAGGCGGCGTTGACGTGGGTTCGTTCGAACGCGGCTGCGCTGGGGATCGATGAGGACTTTTTGAAGGACTCGGACCTGCATATTCACGTGCCTGCGGGGGCGATTCCGAAGGATGGGCCTTCGGCTGGCGTGACGATGGCAACGGCTCTGGTGAGCTTGCTGACGGATGCTCCGGTGCATCCGCTGACGGCGATGACGGGCGAGATAACGCTGAGCGGCAATGTGCTGCCGGTTGGCGGAATCAAGGAGAAGTTCCTAGCGGCGAAGCGTGCCGGCGTGCGGGATGTGATTCTGCCGACGGACTGCAAACAGCAGGTGGATGAAGACCTTACACCGGACCAGGTGGAAGGTGTGCGGATCCACTATGCGAGCCGGATAGAGGATGTGCTGGCTGTAACTCTGCCGAAGACTCTTATCGAGAAGGTGCACGATGAGGAGGTTCGGGAAGAGGTTATTCACGCGGCTGTGTAAGGCGCGACCGCGGATTGGCGCGGATTTAAAAAGGCGGTTCAGCTTCGGCTGGGCCGTTTTTTTTTGTTTGTGGGAGAGTGGAGTTTTTGTTGGGGTTTTTGAGGAAAGTGGGTGCAGGATGTGGTGATTTTGTGGACAGGATGTGATGGATTGTGTGGTTGAGGTGGTTTGTTGCCTAGTGAGTTTTTGGAGGTGGATTTTTTGCAGTTTTTTGAATTTATTTTGAGGGTACGTCGCTTCGCTCCGTCCGGAAGGGCAAATACAGGGTTCTTCCCCTTCGACTACGCTCAAGGTCAGAATGACGACAAGGCAACAGAAATGGTAACAGGCCACAGCAAGGCAAAAAGCAAACGCAAAGGCAGAATCAAAGACAGAAAGCAAAGGCAGAAAAGCAAAGACAGAAAAGCAAAGACAGAAAAGCAAAGACAGAAGCAGATCCCTACGGGATGACAAACAAGAAGGGCCAGTTGCAATGGCAACAACAAAAGCAAAGGCAAAGGCAAATACAGGGATCTCTCCACTGCGACGGCTTCGCCGTCTTCGGTCGAGATGACGTCCGTGCGAGGTTGGGCAAGGACGCCATAGGTGAGATGACGTCCGTGTTGAGGTTGGGCAAAGACGAGGCCTTCGGTCGGGGTGTAGAGAAAGCAAAAGGAGTGGCGCGGGATGATGACGATTGGGCACTCGACTTTGGAGATTGAGGTGTTTCTGAGAGCGCTGGGGGAGAATGGGTGCCGGGTGCTGGTGGATGTGAGGAGGTTTCCGGGGTCGCGGCGGTATCCGTGGTTTGGGCAGGCGGCTTTGTTTGGGGCGCTGGAGGGAGTGGGGATTCGTGGAGTGTGGCGGGAGGGGCTTGGAGGAAGGCGGAAGGCGCTGAAAGACAGCGTGAATACGGGGTGGAAGAATGAGAGCTTTCGCGGGTATGCGGATTACATGCAGACGGGAGCGTTTGCGGCAGAGATCGACTGGGTGGTGGGGCTGCCGGAGTTGGATCGGGTAGTGGTGATGTGTGCGGAGGCGGTGCCGTGGCGGTGTCATCGGTCGCTGATTGGGGATGCTGTGCTGGCGCGGGGGATTGGGGTGGAGGACATCTTCGTGGATAAGGATGGGAGGAGCTCGCGGCGGGCGCATGCGATGACGGAGTTTGCGCGGGTGGAGGGGACGAGGGTGTGGTATCCGGGGGAGGCGGAGTTGTTTGCAATTCGATGATGTTTGGGAGGCGAGGGAGTCAAAGAGTCAGGGTCGGGTATGCTGTCTGGATGCGTGTACAGGTTCTTTATTTTGGGGTTTTGAAGGACGCTTTTGGTCGTGAGAACGAAGAGCTGGAACTTGCCGAGGGCGCGACGGTGGCGGATTTGTTGCGGGGATTTCGCGGGCGGATAGGTTTCCTGGATTCGATTGCTGTGGCTGTGAATCAGGAGTATGCGAAGGCTGGGGATGTTTTGAAGGAGGGGGATGAGGTGGCGCTGTTGCCCCCGGTGAGTGGAGGGACCCAGGTGCTGAAGTCCTTTTGTGGAAAGGGAAAGAGAGCCCAAGGCTGAAGCCTTGGGTACCTGGAAGCAAAGACAGAAGTAGATTTTTACGGGATGAGAAACAAGAACGGCAACGGCAAGAGCAACAGCAAAAACGAAATGCGGGGTTCTTCGCTTCGCTCAGAGTGACGAGCTAAAACACATATGACAACGACGACGCAGCGATAACAACGGGACAGCAGATCCCTTTCGGGGATGACAAACAAGAGAGGCAACGACAACAGCAACAGCAAACGGCAACGGCAAAAGCAAAAGCAAAAGCAAAAGCAAATACAAAGGCCAAAGCAGATCCTTACGGGATGACAAAACAGAAGGGCAAAGACAAGAGCAGGAGCGACTTCAATAACAGCAGCAGATGCCAGGGTTTTGGTGATTGTGAGTTCAAGGTTGATTAAAGGGAATCGGATGAGGGTTGAGATTGTGGATGGGATGATTGACGCGGGGGAGATCGTGGCCGCGATGAAGGGCGGCGCCGATGGGGCGGTGTGCGTCTTCGATGGGATTGTGAGGGACAATACGCGGGGGCGGCGGACGCTGCATCTGGATTATGAAGCGTATCGGGAGATGGCGCTGGAGCAGATGCGGGGGCTGGCTGCGGAGGCTGTGGCGAAGTTTGGAGTGAGGGATGTGACCGTGGTGCATCGGCTGGGACGGCTGGTGGTGGGGGAGACGAGTGTGTTGATTGTGGTGGCTTCGGCACATCGGGGGGCGGCATTCGATGCTTGCCGGTGGCTGATCGATACGTTGAAGAAGACGGTGCCGATATGGAAGAAGGAACAGTTTGTGGATGGGGCGATTTGGGCTGATGGAGAACCGTTTCCGGAGAGCGTTGGCTTACTAAGGGCCGATGAGGGTGGTGCTCGATTGGCGGATGGGGAGGTACCTACGGGGTCGATACAGGCGGCTGGGCTGGGAGATGAGAACGGTCGAGCTTCGCTCGATACCCCACCCTTTGCAAAAGACGCAAAGGATGGGGCACCCGGTGTCGGTGGGGAGCGGAAGGGATGAGATTGGCGGGCCTGATTGTGGGAGGGGTGATGTTGCTGCAGGCGCCGATTGTAAGACGGCCGCCTGAGATGAAGGGAACGCAGGCTCCGCAGGGGCCTGACGCGACGCAGTCGCAGGTGCCGCAGAAGAATGATGATGGGCAGGTGCCTACGATACGGGTGCAGACGCGGCTGGTGAATGTGGCGTTGAATGTGGTGGACGCGAAGGGAACGCCGGTGGGTGGGCTGGGGCGAGATGACTTCGAGATTCTTGAGGATGGGAAGGTGCAGAAGCTCTCGTACTTTGAGAAGGAGTCTTCGACGCCGCTGTCGGTTGTGCTGGCGATTGATGCGAGCGAGAGTGTGCTGCGGGATGAACGGCTGGAGAAGAATGCGGCGCGTCACTTTGTGAGGGCGTTGCTGCGGGACCAGGATGAGCTGGACCTGATGGATTTTTCGGATACGGTGCGGGAGATCGTTCCGTTTACGAATCAGAAGAAGATGATTGAGAGTGGGTTGAATAATCTGCAACGGGGGGATTCGACGGCGCTGTATGACGCGATTTATCTGGGGTCGGAGAGGCTTTCGACGACATCGGCGGCGGACGGGCGAAGGCGGGTGCTGTTGCTGATTACCGATGGCGAGGATACGGTGAAGGGGTCGCGGTATACGCAGGCGCTGGAGGAGGCGCAGCGGGCGGGGGCGATGGTGTTCTCGATCATTATTGTGCCGGTGGAGGCGGATGCGGGACGGAATACGGGTGGAGAGCATGCGCTGATTCAGATGGCGAACGATACGGGTGGGAAGTATTACTACGTGCAGGAGCCGAAGGATCTGGAGCCGGCGTTTGCGAAGGTGTCGGATGATCTGAGGACGCAGTATGTGCTGGGGTACTATGCGCCGCAGCAAGGACGGGATGCTTCGTTTCGCAGGATTACGGTGAGGATGAAGGATGAAGGGCTGCGAGGGAAGTATCAGCTGCGGCATCGGAGTGGGTATTATGCGGATTCGCGGTAGGCTGTGGGTGCTCGGGTCGCTTCGCTCCCCCTTGGAAAGACAAATACTGGGTTCTTCGCTGCGCTCAGAATGACGGCGTAAAACAAACAACGGCAACAGCAATAGATGAGTCGCTTCGGCTTCGCCTTTGCTCCAGCCTTCGGCAGAATGGAGGCCGCTACGCGGCGGTCTTTAGACGCGGGGCTGAAGCCCCGCTCTACCTCAGAAGCAATGGCAAAGGCAAAGGCAACGGCAACAGCAACAGCGACGGCAACGGCAAAGGCAAAGGCAAAGGCAACAGCAACAGCAACGGCAACAGCAACAGCAACGGCAACAGCAACAGCAACGGCAACAGCAACAGCAACAGCAACGGCAACAGCAGATCCCTGCGGGATGACAAACAAAAGGACAGCAAAGGCAAGAGCGAGAGTTGGGTGGGTTAGTTTGTTCATTCCACCCCATGTCGCTGTGAGGCGCGAAGGATAGGGCACCCGGCGTTTGTGGCATCGGAGTGGGTATTATGCGGATTCGCGGTAGGCTGGTAGTGGGCTTGTTTTTGGCGGAAGGCTTAACACCGATCTGCACCGATGAACACCGATTTAGAACGAATGCCTGTGGGTTTAAGGAGTGATGGATGGGAATGGTGAAGAAGTTTACGTTTGCGCATGTGGCGGAGGGGATTGCACGGCAGTCGGGTGCGTTGCTGCGCGGGTTCTATGAGAAGGGTGTGGCGCCGGAGTACAAGGGCGATGTGGATATCGTGACGGAGGCCGATCGAGCTAGTGAAGAGCTGATTGTGGCGAAGCTGAAGGCGGCGTTTCCTGAGCATGGGATCTATGGCGAGGAAGGGACTCGGGAGGGATTGGACGCCGAGTACCGGTGGTATGTCGATCCGCTGGATGGGACGACGAACTTTGCGCATGGGTTTCCGGCGTTCTGCGTGGTGCTGGGGCTGGAACGCAGGCCGAAGGGGTTGGCGGCGGATGCCGATGGCGAGATGGTGGCGGGGGTGATCTACGATCCGCTGCGGGATGAGATGTTTTCGGTGGAGAAGGGTAAAGGGGCGTGGCTGAATCAGCGGCAGATTCATGTGTCGAAGGTGAAGACGTTGCAGGAGTCGCTGACGGGGACTGGGTTTCCGAGCCAGAAGCGGCATGCGAGCCCGAATATTCACTTTTATCAGCAGATTACGCTGCGGTCGCATGGGGTGAGGCGGGCGGGGTCGGCGGCGTTGGATTTGGCTTATGTGGCTTGCGGACGGTTGGACGGGTTCTGGGAGTTCAATCTGAATCCGTGGGATACTTCGGCGGGCGTGTTGCTGGTGGAAGAGGCCGGGGGGACGGTGACGCACTTTGATGGCGGGAAGTTTACGCTGGATAGCCGTGAGGTTCTGGCGACGAATGGACTGATTCTGGGGGAGATCACGCATCTGTTTACGGAGATGTTTGCGGGGCGTGGGTTGGAGGCGATTCCTACACCGGCGGAGTTTGCGGCGCGGCGGGCGGAGATGGGGAAATGAGGCTGAATGGATCGTATTTATGCGGGATTTTGATTTGGCGTGGGGTGGAGATGTGCTGTTAGAATTTAGGTTAAAGCTCAACAGCTGAGAGATTTCTAGAGGGGCAAAGGGAGAGTTACAGAAATGGCTTATGTGATTGCGGAACCGTGCATCGGGACGAAAGATACGGCTTGCGTCGATGCGTGCCCGGTGGATTGTATCCACCCCAAGAAGGATGAGACGGGACACGGTGAGGCCGAGCAGTTGTTCATCGATCCGGTAGAGTGCATCGATTGCGGCGCGTGCGTTCCGGTATGCCCGGTTTCGGCGATCTACGCCGGAGACGACCTTCCGGAGAAGTGGGCTGACTTCCAGACGAAGAATGCCACGCACTTCGGACGGTAGATCGAGGTTCTGGATTTTGCGACCGCGTGGCCCTGAGGCTGCGCGGTTTTTGCTTTTGAGGGGAGCGATGAAGAGTCTGGCTTCTGCGGATGTGTTGTCGGAGACGAGGGAGCGGATGCTGCGGGTGTGCGCGGAGGACAGGGCGCTGTGGGGGCAGATGACTGCGACGCAGATGGTTCGACATTTGAGCTTTGCGTGCGAAGTTCCGCTGGGGGAGCGGACGGCGGAGCCGGTGATGGTGCCGATGCCGAAGTTGTTGAAGTTTATGGCTCTGCGATCAGGGTTAGAGTGGGGGAAGAATCTGAAGACGCCGAAGGAACTGGTGCGGGCGTTGGATGAAGCTTGTCTAGCTGAGTTTGATGAGTTGGTTGCGGTGGCGGTTGGGAAGTTGGAGACGCTGGCGGGTGGGGCTCGATGTGTGGAGAACCATCCCTTTTTTGGGCCGATGACGGCGGGGGACTGGATGCGCTGGGGGTATCTGCATGCGGACCATCATCTGCGGCAGTTTGGCCGGTAAGGGATGATTCAGCGGGTGGGAGAGGCGATTGTGCTGCGGGTGTGGCCGTTCCAGGAGGCCGATCTGCTGGTGAGCCTGTTTACGCGGGAGCAGGGGCGGGTGAAGGGGGTGGCGAGGCATGCGTTGCGGTCGAGGCGGCGGTTTGGGGGAGCGCTGGAGCCGATGACGTATGTGCGGGCGACGTATGCGGAGAGGCCGAAGCAGGAGCTGGTGCGGCTGGATGCGTTTGAGATTCTGAGTTCGCCGCTTTCGCGGCCAATTGATTACGAGCGGACGGCTGCGCTGCAGCTTGTGGCCGAGGTGCTGGAGGAGTTGCCGGAGGGGGTGGTGGATGATGCGGTGTTCCGGTTGGCGTTGGCGGTGATGGAGGAGATTCAGGTGGGGAGGGTTTGGCTGCCGGTGACTTATTTTTGCTTGTGGATGAATCGGCTGATGGGGTGGATGCCGGAGTTGGGACATTGCGTGGTGTGTGGATTGGATTTGCGGGGAGGGACGGTTTGGTATTCGGCTACGAGTGATGGGGTGACTTGCTCGGATGATCGGAGGGGTGGGAGCGTGGCGCTTTCGGCGGCTTCGGTGGGGGAGGCGCAGAGGGTCTTTCGGGGGACTGTGGGGGAGTTGGCGAAGGAGGCGTGGGGGCGGAGTAGGGGGGCGGATTTGAGGGGATTTGCGGTGGATGTGTTGGAAAGGAATTTGGAGAGAAGGCTGGTTAGTGCACGGGCTTTGGGGCGGGATTGAGAACTTGCACGACGGAAGCAGATCCCTGCGGGATGACAAATAAAAAGGCAAAAGCAATTGCAACAGCAACGGCAACGGCAACGGCGAAATACAGGGATCTCTCCACTGCGGCGGCTTCGCCGCCTTCGGTCGAGATGACGTTTTTGTTCTGGGTGATAAGCGGAGTTGGAGTTAGGGTTTTTCGTGAACCATGGCGTCGAAGCGGTGGCGGGTGAAGAAGCCGACGCCTTCGTAGAGTTTTACGGCTTGCTGGTTGCCTTCGGTGACCGTGAGGGTGAGGGCGCGGAAGCCTGAGGCGGAGAGGTGGCTCATGCAATGCTGGAGGAGCTTGCGGCCGTAGTGGTGGCCTCGGCTGGTGGTTCGGACGCAGAGCTGGGTAATGTGGGCAACGTTGTCGGCGACGCGGGAACAGAGAACCATGGCGACGAGGGCACCGGTGGCGCGGTCGCGGAGGACCCAGGAGTGGTCGGCTTCGAAGACGCCGCAGCCGGGGAAGCGGACGATGTTGTGGAGGAAGCGGAGAGAGCCGTGGAGGGAGCAGTACTGGTCGTTGATGAGGGCGTCGATGTGGCCGGTGTAGGACTCGTGGATGAGCTCGGCTGCAGCCTGGTAGGAGGCGGTGGACCAGCGGGCGAGCTCGATGTTTTGAGGAAGATCGAAGGGTGCGGCGTGGTTGCCGTTGAGACCGAGGACGGTGCTTCCGGGCAGGGGGAAGTTGTACTCCATGAAGAGGCGGGGGTACATGGTGAAACCGGCGTTGAGGAAGATTTCGTTGATGGCGCCGGTGTCGTAGAGGAGGAGCTGGGATTCGACGCGGTTGATGTTGGGGGAATTGAGGAGCAGGTCTAGCAGGTGCTGGAGGAGGGTGTTGGTTGTGCGGATGGCCTGAGCGGGGTCGCTGCCGGTCGCGTAGGCGTCACCTACGACCGCTTTGTGGCCCTCGTAGACGCAGAAGGCGAAGCCGCAGATGCGGCCGCGGTCGAGGGCGACGAAGCCGGGGAGGATGCGGGAGTCGAGGTATTGGAGGAGAAGCTCGGTGGAGCCGCGATAGTTCCAGCGGAGGCGGGCCTCCCAGACGGCGGCCTCGGTTTCGAGCAGGGGACGAAGCTGGCGCGCGGAGAAGTGCCGGAGGTCGAGGATCTCGAGTTGAGTAGCGATGGGCATGAGCTCGGAAAGTATTCCGTCGAGCTTATAGCAATCGATGGTGGGGAGGGAACGATTGAGGTTGGGGGTGCCGGAGTACTTACGGTTCAGGGGCTTTGCGGGAGGGTTTTTAGAACAGGCAACTACAACCGCAACAGCAAATACGGGCGTTCTTCGCTTCGCTCAGAGTGGCGGCGTAAAAACAAACAACTGCAAAAACAACAGCAAGAACAACTGCAACAGCAGATCCCTACGGGACGACAACTAGAAGAGCAAGAGCAAAGACGACAGCAAATCTGGGACTGCCGTTGATGTCTGGGATGCCTTATGGCTGGGCGTAGACGCGGTAGACTTCGAGGCCCTGGGAGTCGTAGAGGAATAGCGGCTCGTAGACGCGGCCGGAGAGCCAGTGGTCGAGCTGGTTGGCGTCGCGGGTGGGGATGACGAGGAGATGTTCTCCGGTGGGCACGCCATCGGTGCTGTAGTGGATGAGGCTCTCGTTGCGGTAGAAGGCGAGGCCGTAGTCCATGTCGCGCTTGACGCCCTGGATGGCGAGGGGTTTGAGGCCGGGGGCCTGGCGGTCGATCTCGCGGGCGAGGGGACGGGCGGAGTAGTTGATGTCGAGATCTTTGCCGTGGAAGCCAAGAAGGAAGATGAGGGCGGCGAAGACGGGGATGAGGGTGGCGTTTGCGACCTGCGGGATACCCCAGCGCCGAATGATGAGGAAGACTGCGATGCCGATCGCGGTGGCAGCGGCTGCGGCCGTGATGAGCCATTGGGCGGAGGGTACGAGGGTTTCGTACTTCATGTGCTGGGGAGCAAGTACGAGAACGAAGACGAGGACCGCGCAGATGGCGGCATGGGCCCAGATGAGCCACTTTGGCAGGCCGCAGCGGCGCAGGCGATTGAGGTAGTCGGCTGCGAGGATGGTGAGGGGCGGAATGGAGGGAAGGATGTATCCGGGGAGTTTGGAACCGGAGAAGGAGAAGAAGAGGATGGGGAAGAGGGCCCAGAGGACGAGGAACTCGGGGAAGGCGTCGCCGGCGCGGGTGTGGCCGAGGTAACGCTGGGGATTGTGGCGGACCTTCCACTCGGCGATGGAGACCTGGATGGCGTCGACGAGGGAGCGGATGGCGATGACTGTCCAAGGCATGAGAGCGAGCAGAAGAACGCCGAAGTAGTACCAGAAGGGCTGGTGATGCTGGTAGCGGTTGGTGGCGAAGCGCTCCAGATTGTGCTCGAGGAAGAAAAGCTTGTAGAAGGTGGGATTGCGTCTCTGGACGGCGATGTACCAGGGGAGGACCATTACGAGGTAAAGAATGACGCCGGGGAGCCAGATGGTGCGGCGGAGGAGAGACCACTCGCGGCGGAGACCGGCGAAGAGAAGGATGATGACGAGGGCGAGGAAGGGGGCAATGGGGCCTTTGGCGAGGGTGGCTGCGGCTCCGAAGAAGTAGAGGTCGAAGAGCCAGAACTTTTTGCCGGTCTCGTACCAGGCGTACCAACCGAGCATGCCGATACAGAAGGGAGCGGCTAGCTGCATGTCGGTGGAGGCTCCGCGGGCGAAGGCGACGATGCCGACGCAGGTGGCGGTGATGAGGGCGGCGTCGAGGTGACCGCCGGGGCGGAAACGTCGCATGTGAAGGAAGATAAGGATGATGAGGGCGAGGGCGCCGGTGGTCGATGGGAGGCGGGCGGACCAGTCGGAGACACCGAACTCCTTGAAGAAGCTCATGGCACGCCAGTAGTAGAGGGCGGGCTTTTCAAGCCAGGGCTTGCCGTAGAGGATGGGGGTGACGGTGCCGCCGAAGATGCAGTGGACGGAGTTGCGGATGTCGGTGGGCCGGAGGCTGCGGGGGACCATCTTGGAGTTGGTCGCGTGGCAGACTTCGGAGTGGGTGGCGAGCATCTCGCGGGCGACCTGGGCGTAACGGGGCTCGTCGGCGCCGACGAGGCCGAGCTGGTCGCCGCCGAAGATGGGGACCAGGCCATAGAGCAGGGTGAAGAGGCTGACGGCGAGCATGATGAGGAACTCACGGGTTGCGTCAGCGGCGGGGAGCTTGATGTAGCGACGGAGCCAAGGTATGAGTGCGCGTTCAGTTGGCGCGCCTGGGGCGGCGAATTGTTGGATAGGATTCATTCAATTTGCGGAGCGAGACAAGGCTAACAGAGTCCTGTTCTTAGTTGGGTCAGGATTCGGTCGGTGGCGACGCCGAGAGGGCCGTCGAGGGTACAACCGCTGGCGCTGCGATGACCGCCACCGCCGAAGCTCTCTGCGACCTGGGCGACGTCGATTTTGCCCTTGCTGCGAATGCTGAGGCGGAACTGGCTGGCGGAGGGCAGCTCGCGGAGGAAGACGGCGGACTCGACGCCGTCGATGCTGATGAGGTAGTTGACGACGCCTTCGCAATCTTCGGCTTCGGCGCCGGCAGTGTCCATGTCCTGATTGGTGACCCAGGTCCAGGCCAGGGGGCCGTCGGTCTTGAGATTGGAGAGCGCGGTACCGAGCAGACGAATCTTGCTGGCGGGGTTGGAGAAGTAGACGTCGCGGGCGATCTGGCTGGGGTTGGCTCCCCGGGCAGTGAGATCGTGGGCGAGAGCGAAGGTTTCTGCGTTGGTGCTGGAGTAGGTGAAAGAGCCGGTGTCGGAGAGGATGGCCGTGTAGAGGCAGGTGGCCATGGCGGGGGTGATTTCGACGTTAGCGGCGACGGCGATGCGGTAGACCATGGCGGCGACGGCGCAGGCGTGCTCGTCGATCCAGTTGAGATAGGCGAAGTGGCGGCCGCTGGCGTGGTGGTCGATGTTGATGAGGCAACGGTCTTCGAGGCCGAGGAGCCCGGTGCGCTCGATGCTGTCGCACTCGAGAAGGATGGCGGAGACGCCGGGGTCGGGGACGATGTCGGAGGCCGAGGCGGCGTGATGGATGCGCTCGATGTTGGGAAGGGTGCGGTAGATGAAGGGGATGGGGTCGGCCATGACGATGTCGGTCTGGCAACCAAGCTGATCGAGAACCTCGGCGAGAGCGAGGACGGAGCCGATGGCGTCGCCGTCGGGACGGGCGTGTGAGGTGAGGATAAACCTGGGCGTGGAGCGGAATGCCTCCAGGAGCGCGGCGATTGAAGCTTCTGGGGTCATGGTTTAGGAGATGGCTCGGGTACTGCTGCGTGTTTCTTTTCGCGCTTGCGGGTTCGGGCGAGGAGCTCTTCCATGCGGCCGGTCATTTTTGCGGAGCGGTCGATGGCGAAGGTGAGTTCAGGGACGTGGCGTACACCCATGCGGTCGCGGAGCTGGGAGCGGATGAAGGCACGGGCCGTCATGAGGCCCTCGAGTGTGGAGGCTTCTTCTTCCTCATTGCCGTAGACGGCGACGAAGATGCGCGCGGATTTGCCGCCGGGCGCAAGAACGACATCGGTGACATAGCTGGGAGCGATGCGTGGATCGGAGAGTTCGCCTTCAAGCATTGCGCCAATCTCTTCGGAGAAGGTATTGGCGACTCGGTTACGGTGATACGTTCTAGCTCTTTGCTCGGGCATATGCTTTCTGCAGTGGTAAACGTTTGAGGATACCAAACCTATGGGCGTTCACCCTATTTTAACGCAGAGACAGCCTGAATTAGGTCGGGCAGAGTTTTTTGGACGGAATTCCGTTGAGAAGTTCGTTAATAGACAAGCTAAGTTGATAGGATGATCCAGACGATAAGGAAGAGATCTGGTTGCGGCATTTAGAGAAGATATGGCCCTGGTCCCTTTGATTTTTTGAAGTTTTTCCGCGGGATTCAAAAGGCCCGCGCTCTCACCGAGAACAAAACAAAGATCTTCTACGATTTACTTAAATTGCGGACTTCGAGTCAAAGAAGCCCGATCTTCCGGTCCAATTGAGTTGGACCTGGATTCGTTCAGGCTGTGTCGAGTGGATTGTCTGAGAGGTGTCTCTGAGATATTTACTGGATTGGATATGCCGAGCCGCACTTGGGATTGCGATTTCAGGCATCTCCGTCGCCGCCAAGGCCGATATTGGGGTGGTAGTAGCCGATCCCACGACAATTGGCGTTTCGGTGTACACGCACGCGGGACACTCGCTTGTGTACCTGTCCGGGGTGTGCGCTGCGTCTCCGATACGAGCGCGCCTGTGCGAGGAGGGCGAACAGGGCTCGGTGGTGACGACGTATCCCGATTTTCGAGAGACACAGGCGTATGCGTGGAATCTAGTTCCTCTCAGCCTCTATCTGCATGGATCGCTGACACCTGGTGACAGGCTTCTTTATGGATCGCGGCTCATCAAGGATGCACTGGAAGTGCATGCTCGCGAAGGCTTCCTTCAGGAGGTCTGCGGTGAGGGCCACTGTCCGCAGATTCAGCATAGTTTCTGGCGCGATCTTGTGGATGCGAATGCAATGCGCGATATCTTTATCTTCGCCGTGCATACGACGCGAGAGCAGGACCAGGCGGCGGTGGACTGGCTCAACTATGAGCCCAATGTGAATCACTACAACGGATTCACGAACAACTGCGCGGTATTTACGCGGTCGCTGGTGAACCTGATCTTTCCTCATTCGGTGCATCGCGATTTTCCGAACGACCTTGGCATGATGGGACCGAAGGCCGCTGCCCGGTCATTTACCCACTGGGCGAAGAAGAGGCCAGAGCTGGGTTTCTACAGCATGCACTTTGCCCAGCAGCCGGGAGATTTGCCTCGCAGCGCGGTAGCGCAGAGCGGCACGGAGACGGCAATCCATATGAAAAAGTACCTGATACCCGCGGCGCTGATTGGCGACCATGAGGTGGCGGGATCTTTTTTCGTCGCTTATTTTCTGACTGGACGATTCGGTGTTTACAAAGAGTTCATGCGTCATCCCTCCTCTCTGGCGTCGGAGCCCGAGATAGCATCGGAGACTGAAGAGAATCGGACTGAGGTGAAATGGTCTTACGTAGGGACGGATGCGGAACAGAAACAGTCGACTGTGTTGGGTTTGCCGCAGGACTGGGCAGATTACCGGGAGCGTTTCGCGGCGATGCAGGATTCAGCCGAAGTGAAGGAGTTTGCCCATAAGCGATTCTTCCCGCGGCAATTCGATAGCGGAAAGGCGAGTGTCGATGACAGTGGTCATCCGTGGCTGACGATGGAGATCGGTGGCGCAACCCGAAAAGTGGGTATCAGCAACAGGAATTTGATGGCAGCTGAAAGCGATCCTGAGCTTGCGTTTCAACTGATGCTGGGTCGCGTCGGCTATATGCTCCACGCAAAGAACCACATGCGGGAGACGATGGAAGAGTTTCGGAAGGACTGGGCGCTGTTGGAGCAGGCGCGGAATCGTCTTCTCCCTAACCACGATCAACAACTTAAGGTTGCCAGTCTGCCTTAGGGCGGCTGGCTGTGAATGGCGGGGCTCGCCCGAGTGGATAATTCCTAGTTATTCAGGGAGGATTTCGGCGTAGGAGTCGGCGATTTCCGCACTGAGCGAGGCCGCGATGCGGTGGGCGGCCTGGTCGACCTGCTGGAGTTGTCCGGTGAGGTAGCTGTTGGAGGAGGAGATGGCGGCGATGCCGAGGGTGGCTCGGTTCCAGACGACAGCGTCGTCGAGCTCGGCTATGGAGATGTTGAAGCCGTGGCGGAGCTTTTCTTTCATGGAGCGAACGACCTGACGGCGGTCCTTGAGGGATTGAGCGTGGGGGATTTCGATCTCAAGGATAAGTTTGGCCACGGGCATGGGTGGGTGCCTGACGAAGCTTCATTTTAGCCAGCGCTTGAAGAATTGTGGCGGAATTACGTTTCAGTGCAATCCAAACTGATTTGCCGTGCGTGATCTCTAGATAGGCTGTCGATGTCCGATCCGACGACCCAAATCAAGGAGAGACAGGATGATCGCTAAATTTCTCGCATGTTTTGCAGTGGCTGGAATGACTGTAACTCCAATGTTGGCCGCTCCGGCGGCAAAATCGACCGCCGAGTTTACCGTGGCAAGTCCGTCCAAGGTTCCCGGTATGACATTGGAGGCCGGGCATTACACAATTCGTGTGGTAACTCAATTGTCGGACCGCATCATTCTTCGCGTGGATGCTCAAGGTGGGAACGCTCATTCGACGTTTCTTGGGGTGCGGAATACGAAGATCGGCAGGCCAGCGACACCTGGGATGGTGAGCTGGGCGAGTTCGCCGGGTAGCGATCATTATGTGAGGGGATGGTATTTCCCAGGAATGTCGAGCGTGGTGGAGTTTGTCTATCCGAAGGGTGACGCGGTGGCGATTGCCAAGTCGAACGAGACGAAGGTTCTGGCGATCGACCCCGATTCGGAGGGGCGGCCGGCGGCGAATTCGCTTTCACCGGAAGATATGCAACTGATTACGCTGTGGACTCTTTCTCCACAAGTTGTTGGGCCGGGGGAGAGCGGCGCCGGGATAAAGGCTGAGCGATATCAGACTGCGAGCATGCCGCAGAAGCCTGTGATTCGCAGCTTGCCGCATATGGCCAGTTTAATGCCGGTGGTCTGGCTGATGAGCCTGTTGCTGCTGATGTCTGCCGGGATGATTCGCGTCATTCGGCAGAGCAGAGCCAAGTATTAGACGGTTGGCCAAACCTGGGTTGAGAGTGTGGCGATTGTCCCTTCTAGAGCGGTTTTTGTGGACGGCAGGACTTGTGTGTGCCGCGGCCGGTATTTTTTTTGTGATTCAGGCACGGTGGTATCTGAATCGCTCCTTGCAAGTGGAGCAAAAGGTTGCTGTAACGGCAATGGGCGCGAAGGTGGCGCGTCCTCCGGTGCCGGGCGTCTCAGGCGTTATCGGAAGGATGGAGATTCCTGGAGTGGGGCTTCGTGTCCCCATTTTCCCGGATTATGACGAGGGTAGTCTTCGAAAGGGCATCGGCCATATCCAAGGAACGGCTACACCTGGGGGGCTGGGAACGGTGGGACTCGCCGGGCATCGGGACACGTATTTTCGGCCGTTGCGCGGGGTGACGATGGGGATGGAGATTCGCCTTATCGACGAGACGGGGGTCTATCACTACACTGTGGATTCCACGGAAGTTGTGACTCCGGATAGAGTAGAGGTGCTGGGGATTGCCTCTCGGCCCGAACTTACCCTGATTACGTGTTATCCGTTCGACTATATCGGGGCGGCACCGAAAAGATTTATTGTTCATGCGCATCTGTTGTCGGCCCTGCCAGATATTGCACCACCTTGACGTTCACGAAGAGGAACTTTGAGAATTCAAACTTGCGAAACGCTTGCAACGCCCGATACAGAGATGGTTCTGCGAGTCCTTGAGCGGGTGCTGCACGATGTATCGATTGAGGCGGTGCGGGAGGGGCAGCAGATCAGGACGCGCGGGCTGGGGCCGTCGCAACGAACGATGAATCGCAACGATCTCGCGGTGGTGGAGGTGGCGCGCGAGAACGATTACACCGTCATTCGAGCGGATATCACCTATTTATCATCTGCTTTGCTGGGCGGGGTTCCGCAGGATGATCTGGTGCGGTCGAAGCTGGACCGTGTGCTGGACCGCGTGGAGATGGAGCTGGGTACGAAGAGGGTTCGGAATGGGGCATTGCCTTGGATAGCTGAGCCGATTCGCGAGCCGGAACATGAATTCGAACCTGAATATCGTGGTGAGCCGGAACAGACGATTGACCATGAACACGTTGGTGGGCGATCGGTTGAAGTTGAGCATCATTTTGTGGCGGAAGCTCGTGGAGAATCTGAAGAATATGTTGGGGCGGAGCTGGTTGATTCAATGGCGCCGGCTGCAGCGGTAGAAACGGTTTATGCGGAAGAGGCAGTCGTTGCGCCTGAGCCAGTCCATGTAGTCGAACCGGCGACTGAGGCGGAGCCGGTTCATGAGTTGGTTACGGTGCCGGAGTCGAAGGTTGTTGCGCCGGTAAATGCCTCTGTTGCACTTCCGGCTGCTACCAAAACTGTTTCGGCAGAAATCGCGATTGAGAAACCGATCACGGGTGCGGTTCCGGAACGGAAGGAGGAGCGGCTGGAGGTTCCGATGTTCCAGACGTTTCAACCGGAGGAGTCGAAGACACCAAGAAGATGGGGTCTGCTGGCTACAGTGGCATGCATGCTGGCTGCGGTGGGGCTCTTTCTAGCGTGGCCTTATTTAATGGGACTTGTGCACGAGCGGCTCAATCCTACGCCGAGTGTGGCGGAGGGCAGCGTTGCAGGGGACGCGCCGGAGGCGACGAAGCTTGCCGCAGACAAGACACCGATGGAGGTGCCAGATGCCAATACGGCAGCTATCCAGAATGCGGCAATTCATAGCGAAGGCGATCCCAGGATATGGCTGGAGAGTTGGGCTAAAGCGATGCAGGGGCAGGATGCCGGTGTGCAGGCGGCCTTCTATGCCGATCCAGTGGAGCACTATGCTCTGAAGTCGAATGTCAGTAATGCGGACGTTTGGCTGGATAAGAAGAACGCGATTCAGGGTCGACCGAAGTTATGGACGATGAAGCTGGAGGATGTGACGCTTGAGCCAAGGCCTGAAGATTCGATGAGGGTACGGCTGACGAAACACATCGTATCCCAAACGGATAGCGGAAGAGTATCTGAGCAGTTTATTCATTCGCAATTGAAGCTAAAGAAGATTGACGGACAGTGGAAGATTACTTCCGAACAGAATCTGCGGCCGTAATGGTGGCGGCCGATGGCGATTTTTCGTTACATCGACAAGAAGTGAATTTTGAAGGTTCGTAAGAATTCTTCGGCAGGGACCTAGTTGACGTACGCGTGGTTCGGTCCTACTGTGAATTACCAGCACGTAGTTCCTGAATCACTGAGGTGATGGAATGACTGCCCCTGAACATGTTCGTCTGCGTGAGTGCAAGGATGGAGTGAAACAGTGGAAGCAGTGGGGCCCCTATGTGAGCGAGCGGCAGTGGGGGACGGTTCGGGAGGACTATAGCCCGAATGGGGATGCGTGGAATTACTTTACGCATGATCAGGCTCGATCGAAGGCCTACCGGTGGGGTGAGGATGGGATCGCGGGAATCTGCGATGACAAGCAGTTGCTTTGTTTTGCGCTGGCGCTTTGGAATGGGAAGGATCCGATTTTAAAGGAGCGGCTGTTTGGGCTAACCAACTCCGAAGGGAACCATGGCGAGGATTGCAAGGAGTACTACTTTTATCTTGATAGTACGCCGACGCACTCGTACATGAAGATGTTGTACAAGTATCCGCAAGCGGCTTATCCGTATGAAGATCTTGTGGAGACGAACCATAAGCGGACACGACTCCAGCAAGAGTATGAGCTGATCGATACAGGTGTGTTCGATAAGGACAAATACTTCGATGTCTTCGTGGAATATGCGAAGGCTGATGCCGATGACATCCTGGTGAGGATCACAGTTGAGAATCGCGGGCCGAATGCGGCATCGCTGCACCTGCTGCCGACGCTGTGGTTTCGCAATATATGGCAATGCGACAAGGAGATGGTGAAGCCTGAGTTGCGCGCGAGGAAAGGTGCCAGCAAAGAATCGATTGTTTCGGTTCAGCATGAGACGCTGGGGCAGCTCTTTCTGCATTGCGATGGGAATGTTCCGTTGCTGTTTACGGATAATGAGTCGAACGAGAAGAGATTATCGGGCAAGGACAATAGGTCGCCGTATGTGAAGGATGGTTTCCATGAGTATGTAGTTCATGGAAATAAGGCAGCGGTGAATCCTGAAGGATTTGGAACGAAGGCGGCAGCTCGTTATGAACTGAAAGTGGGAGGTAAGAAGAACGCGGTGATTCGGCTGCGTCTCTCGCGGGCGGAGAAGATTGCAGGTGGAGTGGGGAAGGACTTTGATTTGATCGTCGAAACACGGTTGAAAGAGTCGGATGAGTTTTATGCGACGCTGGCTCCTCCCAGCTGCCGCGACGAGGACCGCATGATTATGCGACAGGCGCTTGCGGGGATGCTGTGGTCCAAGCAGTTTTATTACTACGATCTGGACCTGTGGCTACGCGAGCATGGCTATAACGTGACTGGTGGGAGAAAGAACGAGACGATGCGCAACGCTCCGTGGTTCCACATGCTGAACGCGGACGTGATCTCGATGCCGGACAAGTGGGAGTATCCATGGTTTGCGGCGTGGGATTTGGCGTTTCATACGGTCGCCCTGTCGATGGTGGATGTGGACTTCGCCAAGGACCAACTGGAGTTGATGGTCAGTGAGTCTTATCTGCATCCGAATGGACAGCTGCCGGCGTATGAGTGGAACTTCGGGGATGTGAACCCGCCGGTCCATGCATGGGCGACGCTGTATGTGTACCTGACGGAGAAGAGCATACGGAAAGAGGGAGACCTCGAGTTTCTTAAACGCTGCTTCCGTAAACTGCTGCTGAACTTTACGTGGTGGGTGAATCGAAAGGATCGCTGCGGTCGAAATGTCTTTGAGGGCGGGTTCCTGGGGCTGGACAACATTGGTGTGTTCGACCGGAGCGCGACGCTGCCGGACGGCGGATATCTGGAGCAGGCGGATGGGACGGCGTGGATGGCGATGTTCTGCCAGAGTATGTTGAGTATTGCGCTGGAGCTGGCGGCGCATGATCCGAGTTATGAGCAGATCGCGGACAAATTTCTAGAGCACTTTCTGTGGATCGCCGGCGCGATGGATCCTGCAGGACAGAGTCAGAATGAGCTGTGGGACGATGAGGACGGATTTTTCTACGATGTTTTGAATATGCCGGATGGGTCGGCTTGCCGGTTGCGGTTGAAGTCGATGGTGGGACTGCTGCCGATGTGCGCGATCGCGATTATTCCGGAGGAACTGATTGCGAAGTATCCGCGGCTGATGAAGAGGGTACAGAATTTCTTTGAACGGCGGCCTGAGCTGGCGGCGAATCTGCACAATCCGACTGTGCCGGGTGAGCAGGGGCGAGTGTTGCTGTCGGTATTGAACCGCGACAACCTGACGCGGGTGCTGACAAGGATGCTGGATGAGAACCAGTTTCTGGGTGAGCACGGTATCCGGTCGATATCGAAGGAGCATAAAGACAAGCCGTATGTGTTCGATATGAATGAAACGGAGTACAAGGTGCAGTATGAGCCGGCGGAGTCGTCGACAGGATTGTTTGGCGGCAACTCGAACTGGAGAGGGCCAGTGTGGATGCCGGTGAATGCGCTGATTATCAAGTCGCTGCTGTTGCTGTACCAATACTATGGCGACTCGTTCAAGATGGAGTGCCCCACGGGATCGGGCGTGCAGAAGAACCTGTTTGAGATAGCGAATGAGATTTCAGACCGGCTGGGGAGTATCTTCCGGCTGGATAAAGATGGAAGGCGGCCAGTATTTGGGGATACGGAGAAGTTTCAGACGGACCCGTACTGGCGTGATCATCTTTTGTTCTACGAATACTTCCATGGGGACAATGGCGCGGGGATTGGAGCGAGTCACCAGACGGGGTGGACGGGGCTGGTGGCGAGGTTCATTCAGTTGTTCGATAGCGTAAGTGCTGAAGAGGTATTGCATGAGGGAACGACTTCGCTGATTCGATCGCAGCCGGTGGCGGCAACGGAGGCGCATGTGGCGGGGGAGGATGCGAAGACGGGCGTTTTGAGTAAGGCATAGGTGCGAGGATCGGAACACACACCTAAATTTCCTTGCGACGATGGGTGACTGGAAGTAAAAGCCGTCGATTTTGTAAGACAACTCTATGGCTTATGGTCGCGTTCGCTTTTTAGTTTTTCGACCAGATCGCGGAGGCGCTGGCGTTCTCGCTTGGGGGCATCGATATCCTGGATGGCGAGGACACCGCCTGTGACCTTGCCGTCTTGTCCGCGAACGGGAGCGGCGGTGGCACTGAGCCAAGTGTAGGAACCATCTTCGGCGTGATAGAGGAACTCTTCGGTACCGGTGGTTTCGCCGTGGAGGATGGCTCGTGCTAGCGGGTAATCCCGGGGATCGAGTTGGCGGCCGTCGAAGTGGAACGCGCCGGATTGGCGGAAGGCGTCGATCTTCTGGCGAGGGATGACGGGGCTGCGGAGGATCTTTTCCGCCTGCGGATTGCCTTTGACGATGCGGCCGCTGGGGGCTTCGGCGATGATGAGGCCGACGGGAACGGCGTCGAAGATGGCCTGGAGACGGGCTTCACTGGCGCGCAGAGCCTCCTCGGCTTTTTTGCGGTCGTCGATGTCTTCGACGGTGCCGTACCAGCGAAGAACCTCACCGCTTTCTGTGCGACGAGGTGCTGCGCGTGCTCGCATCCAGCGCCAGAGGCCGTCGCGGCGGCGAATACGATATTCGACATCGATGGGCTGGCCGGTGTTGAGAGAGATGTCCCACTGGGCGAGGGTCGGCCTGATGTCGTCGGGGTGAAGGACCCTGATCCAACCGTCGCCGAGGGACTGCTGCTTGGTAAGGCCGGTCATCTCTTCCCATCGATGGCTGACGTCGATGATGGCGCCATTGGGACTGGCGTTCCAGGGGACCTGAGGATTGAGCTCGACGGTGTGGCGGTAGTGATCTTCGCTTTCGGCGAGGGCTTCCTCGACACGTTTGCGCTCGGTGATGTCGACGACGGCGACGGAGATGCCGATGATCTCGTCGACTTCGTCGCGTGCGGGTTGGAAGGAGACGAGAGCGGTGTAGTTCTGGCCGGGTTGGTCTGGTCCGGGGTAGGGGACTTCAATCCCTGAGATTGCTTGGCCGTCGAGGGCGCGGCGAAGGTAAGGCTCGAACTGTTTGTAGAGATGGGGGTGGACTTCGGAGAAGGGACGGCCGAGATGCCTGGCAACGGGGATGCTGTGCATCTCGGCCAGGTGCTTGTTGACGCTGATGTAGCGGAGGCTGCGATCGAGGAAGCTGAGGCCGACAGGCGCGCCGTCGTAGATAGCATGGAGCTGGGCCAGGCGCTGGGTGGGAAGGGCCTCGAGACGCAAGGGCATGGTTGGGTCGGAGGCGGGGGTGTCGAGTGATGGGGACGGCGTTTTATCCGCGAGGAGGCCGGGGAGATCTTCGGCGGGGATGGGCTTACCGTAAAAATAGCCCTGACCAAGGTCGCAGCCGAGCCAGAGGAGCATGTCGGCGTGGGTCTTGTCTTCAATGCCTTCGGCGACGGTGATAAGTCCGAGACTGTTGCCGAGGCCGATGATGGCGGCTGCGATCTTTCGGCTCTCGCGGGTAAAGGTCATGGAGCGGACGAAGGTGGCGTCGACCTTGAGCTCGTCGAAGGGAAGGGCCTGGAGATGGCGAAGACTGGAGTAGCCGGTGCCGAAGTCGTCGAGGGCTAACCTGGAGCCTTGCTGCTGCAACTCGTTGGCGATGAGGTAGGCGAGCTCGGGATTGCCGATGAGGGCGCTCTCGGTGATTTCGAGGATGAGACGCTGGAGGGGGAAGTTTGCCTGTTGGGCGGCGGTACGGATATGGCGGGGAAGGGACCGGTCGGTGAGGTGGGTGGGG